>Ga0180435_10004730_pt1 | contig 13378 bp, 8 predicted proteins | sample SS_ome_3_FD_132467 | JGI IMG/M metagenome (GOLD analysis project Ga0180435, IMG submission 132467) | Hypersaline lake sediment archaeal communities from the Salton Sea, California, USA - SS_3_S_1 metaG | ecosystem: Environmental > Aquatic > Non-marine Saline and Alkaline > Hypersaline > Sediment... | reverse complement strand
TTATCACAGTTCTCAGAGAATACTATGAGAAAAACGGGATCGCCCCGATGGTTCGGGTTCTCTCTAAGGTAACCGGTTTCAAACTGAAACACATTTATGAGCTGTTTCCGTCAGGTCCTGGTAAGGGAGCCTGTAAGATGGCTGGTCTTCCCAAACCGACCGGGTGTGTCTAATCGGCTCGGATACAATCCACTAAGTATAATTATTGACCCAAAAGGCTCTGTAAACATTGCAGAGCCTTTTTGTGTTTTAACTCGAAACTTTTTGCAGATAATGGTATATTCCTGCTTCGAGTCAGGCGATCAACATCACTTAAAATACCAGGTTGGTTAAATGGATTTAGCATGATTTTAACTGTCAAAACCACGCAACAAACCGAGCTTGTTGACATCACCTCCCAGGTCCGGCAGGCTATTCAAGCCGAAAACGTTCAGGATGGGTTCTGCTTCCTTTATGTGCCCCACACAACTGCGGCTGTTACCATCAATGAGAGCGCCGATCCCAGTGTCAAATCCGACATTTTGATGGTTCTCAACAAAATAATTCCGTGGAAAGCGGGATACCGCCATTTGGAGGGTAATTCGCCGGCCCATATCAAATCTACGCTGGTGGGAGCCTCTGAAATGATTGCCATCGAAAAGGGACAACTCGTATTGGGCACCTGGCAGGGAATCTTCTTCTGTGAATTTGATGGTCCACGGACCCGCAAGTTACATCTGAGGTTGATGGCCAAATAAAACAGGGTTCAAGGAGCCAAGGATCCAAGGGTTCAAGTGGTGCGAATAAGCCCTAAGCGATCAGCAGCCTATAGCCTGCAGTCTAAAGGTCTACAGCCTATAGATGGAAACCGCTTTTGACTTCCTAATGCCCTAACTGACGTGCGCTTAGCTTGAATGAATTGAAATACAGAATATGACGCTACTGGACGAAACCGACAAACACATACTCAACCGGATCCAATCCAATTTTCCGATTACCCAACGTCCATATAGCGCCATTGCGGATGATTTAGACCTGAGCGAATCAGAAGTTATGCAGCGCATAAGCCGGATGCGGGAATCAGGTCTTATCCGTCGTATCGGCGGCAATTTTGTGCCCGAAAAATTAGGCTATGTGAGCACATTATGTGCGGCTTCGGTTCCGGTGGATAAAATCGAAGCGTTTACACGCATCGTCAATCAATACACCGGTGTCACCCATAATTACATGCGTGAAAACCATTTGAATATATGGTTTACTTTTATTGCGCCTTCTCGTAAAGATATCCAAAACAACCTAATACGAATCGCTGAGCAAACCGGAATCGACAGAATACTCAATCTACCAGCGGAACGTGTTTTCAAAATAAAAGCTCATTTCAATCTATAAGGAAATGGCCGAAGAAGCCAAACTCTATAACAGCCGCATCACCAATACCTACCTGGAATTTCTTTCCTCGGAATACCCCCATATTAATACGCAGCAATTGCTTGAATATGCCGGTATTGAAAAATATGAGGTCGAAGACCCTGCTCACTGGCTGACCCAGGATCAGGTTGATCGTCTGCATACGATCATGGTCCAGAAAACCAATAATCCCGATATTGCCAGGGAGGCCGGCAGATATACCGTACTTTCCAAAAAAATAGGGGCCATCAAGGAAGTAACGCTTGGGCTTATGAGTCCGGCCATGATGTATTCGGCCGCTAGCAAGCTTTATCGTATCATGAGCCGGGGCGCGAACATTGAAGCCAATACCATCAGCTCTAACCAGGTAAAGCTCAAAGCAACCCCCAATCCCGGTGTGCAGGAGAAATCGTACCAGTGTGCCAATCGCATGGGAACACTGGAATCTTTGGCCAAATTATTTACGGGCGAATTTGCCGATGTCGAGCACCCATCCTGCTATCATCGCGGAGATCCAGCCTGTGTGTATATGATATCATGGAAAACGGCGCCTTCAATGATCTGGACTCGAATCAGCAGCTATGTCCTGCTGGTTGGATTGTTGTTGGCCGTGGCTTTTTTCCTCATTTTTTCAAACACAACTGCCTGGATTATGACGCTTCTGGCTGCGTCTGTCGTAATGGTTACATATTTTCAATCCCTAAGACTTAAAAATAAGGAACTGGCGAACACCATCACCTCCCAAGGCAATGCTGCCAAGGAACTTATCACCGCCGCCAACGCCCGCTATAATGACATGTCCGTGATTCAGGAGATCTCGGCCGAAGCCTCAGCCAACCTGGATGCCCATGGATTAATTAACAAAGTCATGTCCATCATGCAAAAACGCGTGCAATTCGACCGGGCCATGATCATGCTCATGCATGCGGATTCCGGCAAATTGGAGTACGTGGCTAGCTACGGCCAAACGCCGGAACAGCTTGATCTTTTAAAGACCGCACGTTTTAGTATCAAAAAAGCCGAAGCCATGGGTCCTTTTGCGAGAGCGGTCAGGGAGCAACGGCCCTTGCTGGTGCAAGACATCGAAAAAATTATTGAGACCCTTTCCGTCAACAGTAGGCGTTTTGCTGCAACCATCGATGCGTCTTCCTTTATCTGTGTTCCGCTGGTATACCATCAGAAAGCTTTGGGCATTATGGCCGTGGACAACTGGAAAACGCAAAAACCGTTGACCAAGAGTGACATCGGTATTCTCAATGGCATTGCCGCCCAAATCGCAGCCGGCATCGCCAATGCCGAATCTTTTGAAAAATTGCAGCAAAGCGAAAATCAATACCGCCAGCTCTACAAGGAATCCAAGCAAGCCGAACATTTGTATCGATCATTAATTCATTCTTCGGCTGACGCCATTGTTACTTGCGATTTGAGCGGTCATATCGAATATATCAGTCCTGAATTTGAAAATGTTTTTGGCTGGTCGCTTTCAGATTTAAAAGAATCACCACCCCCATTTATCGCTAAAAGCGATCTGGAAACATATAGCGCAATGATTCAAACGGTCGCTCAGGTGGGTAGTCCTTACCGAGACCTGGCTGTCAACGGGTTGACCCGCGATGGCCGCGGTGTGGACGTGCTCATAAGTGGATCACGCTATGACGACCACCTAGGTGCCCCTATGGGACTGCTGTTGATTTTCAGAGATGTCTCGGAAAATAAACGCCTAGAAGCCCAATTACTTCAGGCTCAAAAAATGGAGGCCATTGGCACCCTAGCTGGTGGGATTGCCCATGACTTTAATAATCTGTTAGCCGTAATTAAGGGCAACTTGGCGCTCATGCGACTGGATTTTGATCCTGAGCACCCCACCATGGCTCGAATCGAAAACATCGACCAGCAGGTCGATAGTGGTGCAAAACTTACCAGTCAATTGCTGGGATATGCCCGCAAAGGTAAATTTGAAGTCAAACCGATCGATTTGGTGCAGGTCGTTCGGGACAGCGCCCAGGCCTTTGGTCGAACGCGTAAAGAAATCCTCCAAGAAATTCATCTGCCCCAAGAAGCGCTGATCATCGAAGCCGATCGTACGCAGCTCGAGCAAGTGCTACTAAATCTTTTTGTCAATGCAGCTGATGCCATGCTCAACGGTGGCAAATTGATTCTTAAGGTTTTGACGCTTACACACCAGGAAATTAAGGAAAACACGTTTACGCCCCAACCAGGTGGTTACATTCTCATAGAAGTCAGCGATACGGGCACCGGAATGAGCCCTGAAATCCAAAAACGGATGTTCGACCCCCTCTTCACGACCAAGAAAATGGGTAAGGGCACCGGTTTGGGTTTGGCGTCTGTATACGGGATCGTTAAATCCTATAAAGGCTATATTGCGGTGACTTCGGAGGTGGGCAAGGGAACTTGTATTCGTATTTATTTGCCAGAATCTGATCGCAAGGAAAGTCAGGCCCCGGAAGAAAAGGTAGCCATTGACCATGGTAAAGGAACTGTCTTGCTAGTTGACGATGAGGTTGCCATGCTTGAAGTTGAATCAGAGATGATTTCTGCTTTGGGTTACAAAGTCCTGGCGGTGGACAACGGTCGAGAAGCCATTGATATATTTACTGCCAAAAAGGACCAAATCGATTTGGTTATCCTGGATATGATCATGCCCGGCATGAACGGCAATGAAGTCTTTATGGGTCTAAAAAAAATTGACCCGGATGTCCGCGTGATATTGTCAAGCGGATACAGCCTGGATAACCGCGGTGACAAATTCCTTAAAAGTGGATTTCGGGGCATATTACAAAAACCATTCAGCATGGAAAGCCTGTCCATTAAGATCAAGGAAGTGCTGAAGTGAAAGATCTACGCATTGCAGTGGTGGTATGTAACGCCCAGATTGGAGAGACGCAATCCAATCTGCAAAAACTGACCGAATATGTTCAAGCGGCCCACCAGGCAAATGTCGATATTGTATGCTTTCCAGAGATGAATATAACCGGATATAGCAATCATCCTGATATGCGTAGCCTGGCTCAAGAAATCCCCGGCCCCATCAGTGACTCGCTCAATGAGCTTGCCACGCTTAATGATTGCGCAATACTTGCCGGTATGGCCGTGAAAGCAAAAGATGGAAGCATTGTTGCCGCCCATTTGGCAGCCATGCCAAACAGTCAATTGGGCGTTTATCGCAAGTGTCACATCGCCCCACCTGAACTAGATATCTACACACCAGGAAACAGCATCCCATTATTTAGCCATAAGCAAACAACTTTTGGCATTCAATTATGTTATGATGCTCATTTTCCCGAGCTGACAACCCGGATGGCCAGTGATGGTGCCGAAATCATATTCATGCCGCATGCGTCACCCAGGGGATTTAGCGTTCACAAGCAGCGGTCGTGGTTGCGCCACCTAACCGCCAGAGCCTTTGACAACAGCGTTTTTATCGTTGCTTGCAATCAAACCGGTACTAATGGGAAAGGCCTTACTTTTCCAGGCAATGCAGTGGTATTGGATCCGGCTGGTAACATCATGGATCAATGTCTGCACGGTCGTGAAACCATGCTGGTCGTGGATCTTAAGGCGGATGTTCTGGAAAAAATCCGCAACAATCGCATGCATTTTTTCCTGCCGCATAGGCGACCAGAACTTTATTCGAAGCCGGTTGTTACTACCGATTGATTATCTTGCGAGTTAGACGGTCGCACCGGTCTACTACACCAGACATATGAGGATTCAAGGAGCCAAGGATTCAAGTGGAGGTTTGCTCGCATGTGAGTAAACTGAACTGGAGATGATTGATTTTCGTGGATTATAGCCTAAAAATCTACAACGCCATATCTTTTCCGATTCAAAGGGAAGACTTCACAGGCATAGTCGCATTTAGCTTAACGCAGTTAGTCTCACTCGGACCCTCGAATCCTTGAATCCTCGGACCCTATTTTATTACCCGATACCCCCCATCCATCGGCTCAATACGGCAACCCGCGGTTTTAAGCGCTTGTGTGAGGGGCCGCCCGAACAAAAAATCGAGCATGTCCTCGGTCACGTTACCCCTCTCTGTAACCAACTGGCGTATGGTTTGATCATACTGAACGGCAGTAATGATGGTTTGACTGGCCTGTTGTGCGGCGTTCCCATCAAGATTCTGGATAGCGGTGTTGATTGATTCGTGGGCGCAGTTATCCTCATGCAGTTGTATTAATTCCCACAAGTCAGCCATTTCAGCCAATAAATCCCTTCGGGTCAATCGATTGTTTTGATAATAGGATTCAAGTTCACGCGTATCCCAGCATTTTAGGATGCGACATTCATGGGGCCGTTGGGCATAAACGCGGCAGGTCTTATCGGTCGTCCTATAAAAAACGCATTCCCAGGATTGGTTTTTGCCTTTTATCTTGATGATATCCGCGGTAGCTGGCACCAGACAGTCCCTGACATTATCATGGACCCACTCTCCTTTGCGGATGGTATAGAGATGGCGTGTGTGAATATTTCCGGCCATAATCAAAGGTTTGTCTTCAGTATGTAAGGCAGGTCCACCTTTTTCACAGCAGGTTCCGCAACGGATGCATTTTGTTTGGATTTTCCGATTATCCTGGGCCATTGACATTATCCAAGTTACCAAGAAATATGTTCCGAATTAATAATTTAGGATTCAAGGATTCCAGGGGTCAAGTGAAACGGTGTTTGCGGTTAGCTTTTTGCTGTTGACTGAAACAGCAAAGGGCCGAAAGCTAAGCACTCGTCACTTGAACCCTCGAATCCTTGACCCCTTGAATCCTAAAATTTTGAACATCAAACAAAAGGCCGACACAACGGTCGGCCTTTTGGTGTGCTCAACAAAATTCCGTTTGAAAGTGGCCTACTCGGTTTCTTCTTCCACCACCTCGGCCAATTTCTTCATATTCTGATAGCGCTCCATGTACTCTGCTTCCAGTTGTTTGGAAAGCCTCTCGGCTTCTTCCGGAAAGGTCTTCTTCAAGGAAGCATAGCGTACCTCACCCGACAAAAATTCCTGAAAACTGCCATCCGGATCTTTGGAATCGAGCGTAAAGGGGTTCTTGCCCGCTTTCTTCAGCTCCGGATTATAGCGGTACAAAGGCCAATAACCGCTTTTAACCGCCAAATCCATTTCCTCTTGGGCTTTACCCATTCCCCGAATGATGCCATGATTGATACAGGGTGCATAGCACATGATCAAAGATGGACCCTTATATGACTCGGCCTCGGTCAAGGCCTTCATGAGCTGCTGTTTATTGGCCCCCATGGAAACGGCGGCCACGTAGACATACCCATAAGACATAAACATGGCCCCCATGTCTTTCTTGCTGGTTTTCTTACCCGAAGCCGCAAACTTGGCCACCGAACCCGTGGGCGTTGCCTTGGAAGATTGCCCCCCTGTATTGGAATAAACCTCAGTGTCATAGACAATGACATTGATATCTTCGCCCGAAGCCAGGACGTGATCAATACCTCCAAAAGAGATGTCATAGGCCGAACCATCCCCCACGAAAACCCAAAATGATTTTTTAGTTAACAGTTTGGACATTTCAGCAATCTGCTTGATCAGGTCAGTGTCCTTTTCCTGGGTCATAAGGGCTTTGATTTGATCACCATATTGTCTCGATGCATCCGCATCTTCCATATTATTGATCCAGCCCTGCATGGCAGTCTTCAGCTTAGAACTGATATCAGTTTCCAGCGCCTGGGTCATTAGGTCGGCCAGGGTTTTGCGTTGTTGCTGAATACCCAGCAGCATGCCGTAGGTAAACTCAGCCGGGTCCTCAAAAAGTGAATTGCCCCAGGTGGGTCCGAAACCATCCTTGTTGACACAATAGGGAACTGACGGTGCCGATCCGCCCCAGATGGAGCTGCACCCGGTGGCGTTGCCAATGATCATCCGTTCGCCATAAAGCTGGGTCACCAGTTTGGCATAGGGGGTCTCGCCACAGCCTGAACAGGCTCCCGAGAACTCAAGCAATGGTTGTTGGAATTGGCTACCCTTTACCGAAGTCCGTTTGGCCAAATCATCGCGTACCGGGATCGTCAGTGAGTATTCATGGTTTGGAATCTGAAGTTCTGTCTGAGTTTCAATGGGCCGCATGATCAAAGCCGGCTTTTTGGCGGGACAGATATCGGCACAATTGCCGCAACCCATGCAGTCCAGCGTGTTGACTTGAATGCGGAACTGGTAACCTTTAAGTTCTTTGCCCAATGCTTTCTTGGTCTCAAATCCTGTGGGGGCGGCTTCACATTCGGCATCCGTTAAAACCACCGGCCGGATGGCGGCGTGCGGGCAAACCATGGCGCACTGATTGCATTGGATACAGTTTTCCAGCACCCATTCAGGCACATTGATGGCCACCCCTCTTTTCTCGTACTGGGTAGTCGCCACCGGGAAGATACCATCGGGCGAGAAAACGCTAACCGGTAGTTTATCTCCCTGCTGGGCTAGCATGGGACGCATTACCGTGCTAACAAATTCAGGTTCATCCCCAGCCGCTCCCTGGGATCCAGTTGCTTGGGCCCATGAATCCGGAACCGGAATTTCAACCAGATTGGCCAGGGTGTTGTCAACGGCGGCATTGTTCATGTTGACGATTTTATCACCTTTCTTGCCAAACAGTTCCTTGATCTGGCCTTTGAGATAATTGATGGCGTCCTCAACCGGAATCACGTTAGCCAATTTAAAAAAGGCCGTTTGCATGATCATGTTGATACGGCCACCCAGGCCGATTTCCGCTGCAATTCGAACCGCATCGATGTTATAAAATTTGATGTTTTTCTGAGCCAAGGTTTGGCGCATATGCGCCGGCAGTTTGGTCTCCATGTCCTCAGCGGTCCAATTGGAGTTCATCACAAAAGTTGCACCAGGTTTGATGCCTTCGAGCACATCGTAGATGTTAACGTAGCTTGACTTATGACAGGCAATATAGTCGGCAGCATCGATCAAATAGGTTGACTGAATCGGCGTGTTGCCAAAACGGAGATGGGACATGGTCACTCCACCGGATTTCTTGGAGTCGTAAGCGAAATAGGCTTGGGCATACATGTCGGTATTATCGCCGATAATCTTGATAGCGCTTTTGTTGGCGCCTACGGTTCCATCGGCGCCCAATCCCCAAAATTTGCATTGAACCGTTCCAGCTGGAGCGACATCAAATCCGTCTGCCACCTCCAAAGACGTATGTGAGACATCATCTACAATTCCGACCGTAAAATGATTTTTCGGTTTCTCAGCATTGAGGTTGTCAAAAACCGCCTTAACCATGCTGGGATTAAATTCTTTTGAACTGAGTCCGTAACGACCGTTGATTATTTTGGGGATGTTGTCGGCATGCTCCACAAAAGCGGTACAAACATCCTGGTAAAGTGGATCACCTAACGAACCCTTTTCCTTGGTCCGATCCAGAACGGCTATTCGCTGCACGCTTTTCGGTATAGCTGCAAGCAGATGCTCGGCTGAGAACGGACGAAACAAGCGTACTTTGACCAAACCCACCTTTTGCCCCTGGCCAACCAAGTAATTAACGACTTCCTCAATGGTTTCGCATGAAGAAGCCATGGAAACGATCACATGGGTTGCGTCGGCGGCACCAACATAGTCAAATAAGTCATAGTTACGGCCGGTTAACTTGCTGACCTTTTGCATATAGTCACCAATGATACCCGGCAGTTTGGCATAGAAAGGATTGGAAGCCTCGATGCCCTGAAAATAAACATCCGGATTCTGGGCAGTCCCGCGTAATTCCGGTCGTTCTGGATTGGTACCTCTGGCTCTAAATTTGGCGATGGCATCCCAGTTTACCAGCTTAGCCATGTCGCCATAATCGATCATTTCGATTTTTTGGATTTCGTGCGAAGTTCGGAAGCCATCGAAAAAATGAAGCACCGGCAAACCGGCTTCAATGGCACTGAGATGGGAAACCAGACCCAGATCCATCACCTCTTGTACCGAAGCGGAGGCCAACAATGCAAAACCGGTCTGACGGACGGCCATGACATCTTGATGATCCCCGAATATGGAAAGGGCGTGCCCGGCCACAGAACGCGCTGTCACGTGAAATACGCCCGGAAGCAGTTCACCTGATATTTTATACATATTGGGTATCATCAGCAACAAGCCCTGGGATGCCGTAAAGGTACTGGTGAGTGATCCCGCAGCCAGGGCACCATGCACTGCCGCAGCGGCACCCGCTTCGGATTGCAGCTGACGAACCACCATCACTTGATCAAAAATATTCTTCTGCCCATTGGCAGCCCATTCATCGCATAACTCCCCCATGGGCGAAGACGGCGTGATGGGATAAATGGCAGCCGCATCACTCATGGCATAGGCCACATAGGCAGCGGCAGTGTTTCCGTCGATGGTTTTCATTTTCTTTGCCATACATTTACTCCTTTAGTTTATAGCACCGTTACAGAATTTTTCAGATTATACCAACCCGATGGGTTTGTAAAGCCCCAAAAAAATCGCTTCACGATTTTATTGGCAGGCCTACAAATGCTACAATGACGCGGCCTACTGATAATCCGTTGAATGTTTGTAACATGCTGTACAACGCCGAATTTGGACTTTCTAGGAAACCGTCAAGAGTGATTCGAAGAAATCGTTGCCCTTGTCATCCACCAAAATAAATGCCGGAAAATCTTTGACCGTGATCTCAAAAATAGCTTCCATACCCAGTTCTTCATAAGCCAACACTTTCATGGCCGTAATGCAATCCCGACCCAGCCTGGCAGCGGGTCCGCCAATGGAACCCAGGTAAAAGCCACCATATTTTTTACACGCATCGGTTACGATCCGGGAACGATTGCCTTTGGCCAGCATCACCAGTGAACCCCCTCGCTTTTGAAATATGGGTACGTACGAATCCATTCGGGCGGCGGTGGTGGGCCCGAATGAACCCGAGGCATATCCTTTGGGTGTTTTAGCGGGCCCGGCATAATAAATGATATGTTCCTTGAAATAATCAGGCAGGTCGTCCCCTTGGTCAATGCGTTCCTTGATTTTTGCATGGGCAATGTCCCTGGCCACAATGATCTTGCCGGATAACAGCAGGGGAGTCCGGACCGGGTAACGGCTCAACGCCGCGCGAATGGCGTCCATGGGTTGGTCCAGGTTGATGTGCACCGCTGATTCGTCGCTGGATATCACCTCCGGCAGAAATCTCTGGGGATTTGACTCGAGTTTTTCCAAAAAGATACCATCACGCGTAATTTTTGCTTTAATATTCCGATCGGCACTACAGCTAACACCCATTCCAACAGGACAGGAAGCACCGTGTCTGGGCAAACGAATGACGCGGGTATCAAGACAAAAATGCTTACCGCCAAATTGGGCACCGATATCAAGCTCCCGGGATAAGGCTTGAATATCCTTTTCAAGTTGCGTGTCTCGGAACGCATGTCCCGCGGCGCTCCCTTTGGTTGGCAGATGGTCTAAATATCCGGCGGATGCCAGTTTAACCGTCTTCAGATTGAGTTCGGCAGACAGACCGCCCACAACAAAAGCCAAATGATATGGTGGGCAGGCTGCTGTGCCCAGGCTCACCATCTTATGGCGCATAAAAGTTACCAAGGATTGTGGGTTTAACAGCGCCTTGGTCTCTTGGAATAGATAGGTTTTGTTAGCCGAACCACCGCCTTTGGCAATGAATAGAAACTTATAGGTATCCCCTTGGTTGGCATACAGTTCAATCTGGGCTGGTAGGTTTGTTTTCGTATTCTGTTCGGCATACATCGTGAGCGGCGCATTCTGAGAGTAGCGTAGATTGTTATTCTGATAGGCATCAAAAATACCCCGGGACAGTGCCGCCTCATCCAATCCATCGGTCATAACCAAATGCCCTTTTTTGCCGATCACGATGGCCGTACCAGTATCCTGGCACATGGGAAATTCGCCTTCCGCCGCAATCACCGCATTTCGAAGCATTTCCAGGGCCACAAAGCGATCATTCTTGGATGCCCCAGGATCATCCAGGATTGCCGCCACCTTTTCCAAGTGCGTCGTCCGCAGTAAATGGCTTACGTCACGAAAAGCAGTCTCAGCCAATAGGCTCAGGGCTTGGGGTGCGATGTCCAGTATTTCCCGGCCCTGATAGCGATCAAGAGATATATGCTCCTTACTCAATAAACGGTATTCGGTGGTGTCTTTTCCGAGGGGAAAAAGGTCTTGGTATTGAAATTCAGTCATGTTTCTTACTCCTATATTTCATAACGTTTAGAATCACATTATCATCTAATTCCGAATTTAAACATTTCAAATATTAAGTCTGTGGGGATACAAGCGGCTGTCAGCACAAAGCTGTTCGCATTCAGCAGCTTCTCGTCAATGGCTAATACCTTACGGCTGAGGTCTAACGTTGAAAGCGTTTCCCCATGCGCATATATTCCCACAATGGACCCCGGGCTCCCAGACGACGTATTTTCTTTTGAAGCACCCGATCGATGTTGATTCCCATGCCCGGGAATATCCAGGTGGGGTGTTGTTTTGCAAACTGTTCCAAAAAAGGCAAAATCTTATCGGCTATCGCCGGCGACAAATAGAAACAGGGTTCCAGGAGGTCTTCATCCGGCCTGAGGACGCCCTCTTTCACAGCGATATCGAATAACTGTGTACCCGGAAACACGCGGATCCCCACCATGCAAACCACTGCAGTCGGCGCCATACCAACAATTGCATCCAAGGTTTGCTGTACGGTCTGCATGCTTTCACCCGGTCCACCGAGCAACAATGAGTGGCAGAATGACAAATCAAATTGGTGGCATATCTCGGATGCCCGCATCATTTCTTTGAGGGTAAAGGCTTTGCCCATTTTTCTGAGCATAAATGGATTGGCGGCATCACTGCCAAATTCAAGGCCGGAGCACCCGGATTCACACATGAGTTCCATAAGTTTGGGTTGAATGAACTTGGGATTGGCATAACCGCTCCACCTGATCTTCAACTGCCGGCGAATAATCTCATGGCACACGAATTGAGCATGCTCAACCGGGTAGTTAAATTCATTGTCAACGATAAACAGATGCTTGACGCCCAAAGTGATCAAAGATTCAATTTCATCACAGATATGTTTGGGACTTCTCAAACGCACTTGGCAACCCTCGATGATGGGATAGGTACAATAGATGCAGTTGAAGGGGCATCCTCTTTTGGTTTGAATATTGCCCATCCCGCCAAGTTTCAGATAAGCTGCATTATCGATTCTGGTCCTATCCGGGGCCGGGAATTCATCCAATTTTTGAATGACGCCCACATCACAATCTCGGATTAGGCATCGTTCGGGAGGCTTGCCAAGGGGGTCTGTCCGTTCCATATCATCCAGGAGTTTAATGATGGCCGATTCGCCCTCACCAACGATTCCAAAATCCACATCCAGGTAATCGAATATCTCCCGGGGCATTAATGAAAAGGCGCTGCCGCCCACAACGATTGGGCTTTGGGTATACTGCCGGATTGTGTTGACGGTATCGCGATAAAATGGCAAATAAGACAAGTAGTTAGGATAACTAACATTGTCTAGATTTCTAAGTGAAAGACCCACGAGATCGGGTTGGTATGCCGTGATCTGTTCGGATATCGACGCCTTGATATCGTCCACAAAACAGAGATCCAGAACCTGATAATCATCCCCCCTACTTTTGAGTGCCGCGGCAATGTAGGCCAATCCCAGGGGAAAGATCGGGTCCGGTAAAAACTCAATATTGGGGGAAATAAGCAGCACTTTCATGCGGCATCGGTATACCGGTTTCATTATGAATGTCAAGGCACACCACACTTCCATTACTATATGAACAAAAAAAATAAAAAGTAATGAAACTTTGCTTGACTAAAAACAATTAATCATTAACTTATCTTTAACAAACAATGGAAACTGCTTTCCATTATTAAAATTTTAAAACAGGTCAAAAGGAGGTAGTGTCATGGAACTTGTCAGATGGAATCCCAGGCGGGATATGTTTAGCGTAGGACATCGAATCAACCGACTCA
>Ga0180435_10004729_pt1 | contig 13379 bp, 7 predicted proteins | sample SS_ome_3_FD_132467 | JGI IMG/M metagenome (GOLD analysis project Ga0180435, IMG submission 132467) | Hypersaline lake sediment archaeal communities from the Salton Sea, California, USA - SS_3_S_1 metaG | ecosystem: Environmental > Aquatic > Non-marine Saline and Alkaline > Hypersaline > Sediment... | reverse complement strand
GCCCTCGGCCAGCGCCGGGTGCCGCTGTTCGGACGGGTCGAAGAACACGCCGGGCGGCGGCAGGTCCGCCGCCGGCGGCTCGAAGGCGGAGACATCGGCGCAAAACCGCGGCCCCTCGGCGTCGCGGCCCAGAAGGATCGGCGCCTCCGCCGCCTCGGCCAGAACCGCATGGCCGGGCGCAAGCCAGCCCGGCGCCGCGCCGGGGCCAAGCAGCGGCTTGCCGCGCCACAGCGGCAGCACCCGCGCCCGATCGTCGGCCAGCAGCGCGGCCAGCCGCGCCGGATCGCCGCGCAACTCGGCCGCGCGGTCAAGCCCCGACCCCCCGAAGGTCACCCGTTCGCCGTCCCGCATCCTCGCCTCCCGCCGCGCCACGCCGCCCCCTGTGCCACGCCGGCGCGGCCTTGCAAAGGGCCGGCCGTGGCGGATGGGCAACCCCCGGCGGCCGTGTCGCGAAACTTCGGGCCGGGCCGCTTGGCCCCGCCGCGGCGATGTGGATAACTCGGCGCGACGGGCAGCCTTCGGCCGCGCCGCGGGCTTTGCCCGCGCGTCCGGGCAGGATAGAGAATGCCACCGCAAGGGTGGAGATTGAGGCAGGACAAGGGTGGCCGGTTTGCATCCCTTCACGACCCGGGCGGCGCCGGGCCAGGCGCATTTGCGGATCATGGCCACGACCGACCTGCACGTTCACGTCTATTCCTGGGATTACTATGCCGACCGGCCCTGCGAGACGGTCGGGCTGGCGCGCACCGCGGCGCTGGCGCGGGCGGCGCGGGCCGAGGCCGCGAACGCGGTCTTCGTCGACAACGGCGATTTCCTGCAAGGCAACCCGTTGGGCGATTTCATCGCCTACGAGCGCGGGCTGGAGGACGGCGCGCCGCATCCGGTGATCGCGGCGATGAACGCGGCCGGCATCGAGGCCGCGACGATCGGCAACCACGAGTTCAACTACGGGCTGGATTTCCTGACCGGGGCGCTGGCGGGCGCGGCGTTCCCGGTCGTGTCGGCCAACCTTGTCACCCGGCGCGGGGCCGATCCCCGGGCCGACCGGCTGCTGGTGCCGCCCTACGCGATCCTCGACCGGCAGATCACTGACGGGGCGGGCCGGCACCATGCGCTGAAGATCGGGGTGATCGGCCTTGCCCCGCCGCAGGTCACGGTCTGGGACCGGCACCACCTCGACGGCAGGCTGACCGCCCGCGACATGGTCGAGGCGGCCGCCGCCTGGGTGCCGCAGATGCGCGAGGCGGGCGCCGAGATCGTCGTCGCGCTGGCGCATTGCGGGATCGGCGAGGCCGAGCATCGCGAGGGGATGGAACATGCCGCGATCCCGCTGGCGCGGCTGCCGGGGATCGACGCCATCGTGCTGGGCCACAGTCATCTCGTCTTTCCCGGCCCCGGCTTCGACGCGACCGGGGCGGTCGATCCGGTGGCCGGCACGATCTGCGGCAAGCCCGCCGTGATGCCGGGTTTCTGGGGCTCGCACCTGGGCGTGATCGACCTGATGCTGGAACGCGGGGCCGGCGGCTGGCGGGTGATCGCGCAGGGCGCCGCGGCGCGGCCGATCGCCAGCGGGCCGCCGGGCAGCCATGCCGGGCCGCCGGCCGACACGGTGGCCGAGGTGCTCGACGCCGCGCGCGACGATCACGAGGCCGCGCTGGCCTATGTCCGCCGCGCGGTGGGCCGCACACGGGTGCCGCTGCATTCCTATTTCGCGCTGGTGGGCGACGATCCCTCGGTCCGCATCGTGGCCGAGGCGCAGCGCGACTACGTGGCGCGGATGCTGGCGGGAACCGAACATGCCGGCCTGCCCGTGCTGTCCTCCGCCGCGCCGTTCAAGACCGGCGGCCGTGGCGGGCCCGAGAACTACACCGACGTCGCCGCCGGGCCGCTGGCGATCCGCAATGTCGCTGATCTCTACATCTATCCCAACAAGATCCGCGCGGTGCGCGTGACCGGGGCGGAACTGCGCGACTGGCTCGAACGCGCGGCCGGCGTGTTCCGGCGCGTCGAACCGGGCCGCGCCGACCAGCCGCTGATCGATCCCGAGTTCGCCAGCTACAATTTCGACGTGATCGCCGGCGTCAGCTACGAGATCGACCTGTCGCAACCGGCGAAGTTTGGCCCGGCCGGCGAGCTGGCCGATCCGGCGGCGCACCGGATCACCGCGCTGACCCATGCCGGCCGCCCGGTCGCCGATGACGACGTCTTCGCGGTCGCCACCAACAGCTACCGTGCGGGCGGCGGCGGCAATTTTCCCGGCACCGGCACCGAGGCGGTGATCCTCGAAGGCCCCGACACCAACCGCGACGTGCTGTTGCGCTACGTGTCGGAGCGCGACGAGGTCGATGCGCCGGGCCCGCCGGCCTGGCGGTTCCGGCCGCTGCCCGGCACTTCGGTCCTGTTCGAGACCGGGCCGCGCGGCGCCGGCCATGCCGGCCGGCTTGGCGGGCTCGCCATCGAACCGCTGGGCGAGACGCTCGAAGGGTTCCTGCGCTTTCGCATCAATTTGTGACAGGTGCCCGCCGGTCGCTGCACAACACTTGTGCGGCAGGGTCAATGCCGCTTACGATTTGGGCAGAGTGCCGCCGGTGCGGGCGGGCTGCCGGTGCGGTGGATCGCACCGGGCCGCCCCCCGTGATCGCATGCCGGTAGACGCGACTCACCAGACAGGGAGACTGACACGTGTTCCATCGTACCATCGCCGCCGTCGCCGCAGCCGTGGCCTTCGCGCTGCCCGCCGCGGCCGAAACCAGCATGCCCTTCGCGCTCGACTGGAAGTTCGAGGGCCCCTCGGCCCCGTATTTCGCCGCGATCGACAACGGCCATTTCGCCGCGCAGGGGCTTGCCGTCGAAATCTCCGAGGGCGCGGGCTCGCTCGACGCGATTCCGAAAGTCGCCACCGGCGCCTTCCCGATCGGCTTTGCCGACATCAACAGCCTGATGCGGTTCCTCGACCAGAACCCCGGCGCGCCGGTGACGGCGGTGATGATGATCTACGACAAGCCGCCCTTCGCGGTGGTGGGCCGCAAGTCGCTGGGCGTGTCGGGCCCCGCCGACCTGCCCGGCACGGTGCTGGGCGCGCCGCCGCCCGACGGCGCCTGGGCGCAGTTTCCGATCTTCGCCGCCGAGAACGGGCTGGACATGGCCGCGATCACGGTCGAACCGGTCGGTTTCCCGACGCGTGAACCGATGCTCGCCGAAGGCAAGGTCGCCTCGGTCACCGGGTTCTCGTTCTCCTCGACGCTGAACCTCAAGCGCCTCGGCGTGCCGGAAGACGACATCTCGGTGATCCTGATGGCCGATCACGGCGTGGCGCTTTACGGCAACGCGATCATCGTCAACACCGATTTCGCCGCCGAGAACCCCGCGGCGGTGACCGGCTTCCTCACCGCCGTCGCGATGGGCTGGAAGGACGCGATCGGCGACCCGGCCGCGGCCATCGACTCGCTGATCAAGCGCAACCCGGCCGCCGATCCGGCGCTGGAGACCGAGCGGCTGCAGATGGCGATCGACGCCAACGTGCTGACCGACTACGTCAAGGCAAACGGCATCGGCGGGATCGACGCGGGCCGCATGGCCACCGCGATCGAGCAGACCAGATCGGTCTACGAATTCCAGGCGGAGCCCGACGCGGGCCTCTATTTCGACGCGAGCTTCCTGCCCGCGGCCGACGCCCGGATGCTGCAGTGATGCCGGCCCGGCCCCGGAAATGCCGGGGCCGGCGCCTTCAGACGCCAGGACAGCCATGACCAATCTCATCGAGATCAAGGGCGTGACCCACGCCTACAGAACCGCGCATGGCCCGCTGCCGGTGCTGGATAACCTCGACGTCGCGGTGCCCGAGGGCGAGTTCTGCGCGGTCGTCGGCCCGTCGGGCTGCGGCAAGTCCACCCTGACCCGGCTGATCGCCGGGCTGATGAAGCCCGACCGCGGCGAGGTCTGGCTGCACGGCGAACTTGTGAAGGGGCCGAAGAAAACCGTCGGCATGGCGTTCCAGAACCCGGTCATGCTGGAATGGCGCACGATCCTGCAAAACGTGATCCTGCCGCTGGAGATCGTCGCGCCGACGATGCCGAAGGCGCAGAAGGAGGCCCGCGCGGCGGAACTGCTGGCGCTTGTCGGGCTGGAGGGATTCGAGCACAAGCGGCCCTCGGAACTGTCGGGCGGGATGCGGCAGCGCGCCTCGCTGTGCCGCGCGATCGTGCACAAGCCCGAAGTGCTGATCATGGACGAACCCTTCGGCGCGCTGGATGCCTTCACCCGCGAAGACCTGTGGATGACGATGCACGCCCTGCGCCGGCAGGAGCCCTTCACCTGCGTGCTGATCACCCATGACCTGCGCGAGTCGGTCTTCCTGGGCGACCAGGTGATCGTGCTGTCGGGCCGGCCGGCGACCACGCAATACGTGCTCGACGTGGCCTATCCCGGCCCGCGCGAACTGGACGGGCTCTACACGCCCGAATGCACCGACATGCTTCACCTGCTGCGCGACCAGATCAAGATCGCGCAGGGCCGGCAGGACGCGACGGAGGATGCCGCATGAAGGGGCTGAAATCCGCCGCGGTGCCGGTGGCCGCGATCCTGCTGTTCCTCGCGTTCTGGGAATTCATCGTCTGGGCGAACGACTGGCCGAACTACAAGATGGCCTCGCCGTCGGACCTGCCGCCGGCGTTCTGGAAGTTTCGCGAGCTGTTCCTCGAAATGTCGTGGCAGACCTTGTGGCGCACCGTCGCCGGGCTGGGAATCGCGGTGATCGTCGGTACGCTCTTGGGCATGGCGATGGGGTTTTCACGGATCGCGCGCGACGCGCTCTACCCGCTTCTGGTGGGGTTCAACGCGATCCCGAAGGCGACGCTGGTGCCGGTCATCGCGCTGATCTTCATCGGCCAGCACGATTTCAACACGGTGCTGATGGCGTTCCTGATCTCGTTCTTCCCGATCGCCGTGTCGGTGGGCATCGGCCTGTCGACGCTGGAACCGGAATACCGCGACATCCTGCGCTCGCTCGGCGCCAGCCGGGTGACGATCTTCTGGAAGATCGCCCTGCCCAAGACCTTGCCGGAATTCTTCGGGGCGCTGAAGGTGTCCGTCACGCTGGCCTTCATCGGCACCAACCTGGTGGAAATCGTCTCGCCGCATGGCCGGGGGCTTGGCGCGCTGTTCAAGTCCGGCGAGACCAACGGCGACTATCCGCTGATGTTCGCCGTGCTGATCGCGCTCGCGGCGCTGGGCATCGTTCTCTACTACGCCGTCGTCTACCTCGAGAAGATCTTCGCGGGCTGGGCGGAGCGGCCGGCGCACTGAGGGCTTGACCGGGATCAAGGCGGCGGGCCGGGCCGGGCCTACGATCCGCCCATGCTGGCGCAAGGGGCATCGTTTCGTCTTTGGCTCTGGGCGGTTCTCGCCGCGGTTCTGGCCTGCCTGGCCGCGTCCGCCGGCCCGGCGCGGGCCGCGGAAATCCCGGTCTTCGTCTTCTGGCAGGAGGGCTGCCCGCATTGCAGCCGCGCCAAGGCCGCGCTGGCGGAGATCGCCGGGCAATCCCCGGATGTCCAGATCGTCGAGATCGAGTTGGGCGCCTCGGAGCATCAGGACGCCGTGTTCGACGCCACGCTCGACCGGCTCGGCATCGACCGCGCGGCGGTGCCCTTGGTCGTGGTCGGCGGCGACCATGCCATCGGCTTCGCCCGGGGCGGAATAACCGAGGCGCGCTACCGCGAGATGATCGCCCGCTGCCGCGAGGTGCCCTGCGTCGATGTCGTCGGGCCGATTCTGGCCGGCGCGGCCCCGGTCGCGGCGGCAACGGCGGACGGCGCGCAGGGCCCGCTGCCCGGCCAGATCACCCTGCCCGGGATCGGCGCGGTGGATACCGGCATGCTGTCGCTGCCGCTTCTGACGCTGGTGCTGGCGGCGGTGGACGGGTTCAACCCCTGCGCGCTTTGGGTGCTGGCGCTGCTGATCGGGCTGCTGCTGGGCACGCAGGAGACGCGGCGGATGTGGGTTCTCGGCGGCGTGTTCCTGGCGATGACCGGGGCGATGTACTTCGCCGTCATGGCCGCCTGGCTCAACGTCGTGCTGTGGCTGGGCGCGGTGGGCTGGATCCGGATCGCGATCGGGGCCCTGGCCGTCGCCGCGGGGCTCTACTACCTGCACGAATACCGGACAAACCCCGAGGGCGTGTGCCGGATCACCGCGGGCGCGCGTCGGCGGTCGGTGTCGCAATCGCTGCGCGCGATGGTCGAACAGCCGAACCTTGCGCTCGCCGCCTTGGGCATCGCGGCGCTGGCCGTCGCGGTGAACCTCGTGGAACTGGCCTGTTCGGCCGGGCTGCCGGCGATCTACACCCAGGCGCTGGCGATGCACGACCTGCCCGGCCCGGCCTATTACGGCTTCCTGATGCTTTACATCGCGATCTTCCTGCTCGACGACACGCTCCTGTTCGTCGTCGCGATGGTCAGCCTGCGCGCCGTCGCCACCACCGGCCGCTTCGCAAGGGTGTCGCATCTCGTCGGCGGCGCCGTGCTGCTGGCGCTCGGCGCGGTGATGATCCTCAGGCCCGATCTTCTGGCCTGACGGCCGGGGGCCCGGCGCTACTGTTCGCGGAAGGCCCGCGCCATGCTGTCGATGATCGGCTTGGCGATGTATTGCGCGAAGGTCCGTTCCTCGGTCTTGATCATGATCTCGACCGGCATGCCGGGCTTGGGCGAGAAGCCGGACACGCGGGCCAGTTCCTCGCCCGTCAGGGTCACGCGCACGACATAGACCTCGCGCGAATAGGCCTGTTCGCCCGAGGTCACGGCATCGGCCGAGACGTAATCCACCGACCCTTCCAGGATCGGCGTGGTGCGCTGGTTCAGCCCGGTCAGGCGCACCGTCGCCAGCTGGCCGACCTGCACGTTGTCGATATCGCTGCGCGGCACCAGCGTCTCGATGATCAGCGGCGCGTCGTCGGGCAGGATCTCGGCGATCGGCCGGCCGGTTTCGATGACCCCGCCGGCGGTATGGTAGTAAAGCCGCACGACGATGCCCGAGACCGGGGCATGCACCTCGGTGCGCAACAGCACGTTCTCGGCCCGGCGCACCTGTTCGCGCACACTTTCCAGTTCGGCCTGGATCGCCTGCAATTCGGCCAGGGTGGCGCGGCCGTATTCGTCGCGGGTTTTCTGGATCTGGGTTTCGAACTTCAGCCGCATCTTGTCGATCTCGGCGATCTCGGCCTCCAGCCGGGCGATCTGGCCGCCGGCGTCCAGCATCGAGCGCCGGAGCGCGGAGACCTCGTCGCGCAGGCTCAGCCCTTCGGCGAGAAGATCGTCCTTCGCCGCAAGCTCCTCCTCGATGATCCCAAGCTGGCTTTGGACCGAGGCGAGCTGCTGTTCATAGCCGATCCGGCGCGCGTCGATCGCGTCGATGTTGCGCTCGATCAGCGCGATATCGCTGGCAAAGCCCGACTGCGCCACGTCGAAGGCCAGGCGCTGGCCATCGAGGATCGACGCGATCTCGGGATCGTCGTCAAGCGCGCGCAGCGCGGCCGGGAACACCAGCTCGTCCATTTGGTTGTTCTGGGCCAGCAGCCGCGCTTCCGTCGCCTCCAGCCGGTGGCGACGGACCAGAAGCTCGCGCTTGCTGGCCTCGGCCAGCGTCTCGTCCAGCCGCAGGATCGTCTCGCCCTCGGCGACCGCCGCACCCTCTGTCACGAGGATATCCGAGATGATCCCGCCTTCGAGGTGCTGCACGATCTTGTTCTGCCCGGTGGCCACGAAACTGCCCTGGGCGATGACCGCGGCGGCCAAGGGCGCCCGCAGGGCCCACAGGCCGAAGCCGCCGAAAGCGACAAGCATCAGCGTCAGGCCGAACACCGCGTGCCGGGTGATCGAGCGCGGAACCCCGGAATACCAGTCCGTTTCGCCGGTGAGATTGGTCATGTCAGCCATTGATCGCCCTCGCCGCCGGAGCCTGTGCCACCTGCCCGGCCGGTGCCGGCGTATTGCCGCCGTTGAGCTTGGCCAGCACCTGGTCGCGCTGCCCGAACAGCGCGACATTGCCGTTGTTGAGCAGCATGATCTTGTCCACGACGCTGAGCAGCGCGGGCTTTTGCGTGATCACGATGGTGGTGATCCCGCTGTCGCGGGCATGTTCGATCGCCCGCGCCAGCGCCTTGTCGCCCGCCACGTCGAGGTTGGAATTCGGTTCGTCCAGCACCACGAAACGGGGGGTGCCGAAGAACGCGCGGGCCAGCGCGATCCTTTGCTTCTGCCCGCCCGAGAGCGGCGCTCCGTCGGCGGCGACCATCGTCTCGTAGCCCTGCGGAAGCTGCGCGATCATGTCGTGCACATCGGCCAGCACCGCGGCGTCGTGGATCTGTTCGTCGGTCGCGTCGGCGCGCATCCGGCCGATGTTCTGCTTGATCGTGCCGGGGAACAGCTGCACGTCCTGCGGCAGGTAGCCGACATTCTCGCCCAGCTGCCGCGGATCCCAGTTGCGCAGGTCCATCAGGTCAAGCCGGACATTGCCCGAGGTCGGCAGGATCGAGCCTACCAGCATCTTGCCCAGCGTCGTCTTGCCGGCGCCGGAATTGCCGATCACCGCCAGCGTCTCGCCCGGCTTGAGCGAGAAGCTGATGCCGTTCAGGATCACCTGCTTGGTGCCGCCGGGCACGTAGAGCAGCCGCTCCACGTCCAGCCGGCCCTCGGGCCGCGGCAGGCGCAGCCGTTCGAACTGCAGCCGCGACCCGGTCAGGAGCCGCACGATCCGGCCATAGGCGGCGCGGCTGAGAAGGAACGCGTGCCAGCCCTCGATCGCGCCCTCGATCGGCGCCAACGCGCGGCCCGCGATGATCGAGGCGGCGATCACCATGCCGCCGGTCATCTCGCCCTGAAGGGCCAGGTATGCGCCCCAGCCCAGCATGCCCACCTGGGTCAGAAGCCGGATCCCGCGCGACACGGCGGCGGAAATGATGTTGCGATCCTGCGCGCGGACCTGCGCGGTCAGCGAGGCGGCGGTGTCACGGCCCCAGATCGACACCGCCTCGGGGATCATCGCCATCGCGTTGATCACCTGGCTGTTGCGCGCCATCGAATCGAGGTGAAGGTTGGCGCGCGACTGCGCGGCCGTCGCGTCCGCGAAGGGTTGCGCCGTCATCCGCTGGTTGATCAGCGCGATCACGAACAGCACGACCGCGGTGACCATCACGATCATCCCGATGTCGGGATGGATCAGGAAGATCACCAGCATGAACAGCGGCGCGAAGGGCACGTCGAGGAACGAGATCAGCGTGCCCGAGACGAGGAAGCTGCGCAGCTGCTGCAAGTCTCCCAGCGTCTGGTATTCGCGCCCGGAGCCATTGAGCGAGGAATGCGCCGCCGCGCTGAGGATCGGCGCGCCGAGCCGGGCGGCGACCTCGACCGCGGTGCGCATCAGCATGAAGCGGCGCACCGCGTCGAGGATCGATTGCAGCACCACCGCGCCGACGATCACCACCGTCAGCATGATCAGCGTGTCGACCGAGCGGCTGGTGAGCACCCGGTCGGAGATCTGGAACAGGTAGATCGGGATCGCGAGGACGAGGAAGTTGGTCGCGCAGGTCAGCGTGAAGACCAAAAGCAGGTTGCGGCGCACCGCGGCGAGCCCCTGCTTGAGCTGGCCGGCGAAATCCTCGGGCCCCAGCCGCTTGTGGAATGTCGCCTTGTCCTTCGGGCCCGCCTGCGGATCCGCCTTGCGCAGGACCGGGCCGGTCGATCCCTCGATCGGCGCGTCGATGGTGACCGGGCGCGACTTGCCCTCCGGCACCTCCGCCTTGCCGGCGAGGCGGCCGGAGGGGTCGGGCCCGCGGTCTTCCTCGGCCTCCGTCACCTTGCCGGGCGCGGCCGCGTCCGGTCCGGCCGTGGGCCCGGGCTGATCCGGCGCGGCGCGCTTGGTGGCCTCTTCCGTCTCCGTCGCGGCGGCCGGCTTGACGGTCGCGTCGCCGGCGGTCGCGGCCTGCCGTTCCGTCGCGGCGGCCGGCTGCGCCTTGTCCGCCGGCGCGATGGTCGCCGGCTTCGCCTCGGGCCCGGTCGCGACATTGGCGGCCGCGGCCGGCTTGGCCGGGGTGTCGGTCCCGGACGCGGCCGGAGCCGCCGGCTTCGGGGCGGCCGGCTCGACCTTCGCAGGCGCGGCGCCGGTTGCCGGCGTCGCCGGTTTCGCCTCGGGCCGGGTCGCGGCCGGTGCGGGTGTGGCGGGTTTGGCTTGCGGTTCGGTGGCGGACGGTGCCGCCGGCTTCGGGTCGGCCGGCTCGGCCTTTGCCGCCGCGGCGCCGGTTGCCGGCGTCGTCTCGGGCGGGGTCGCGGCCACGGCGGGCGCAGCCGGCCTGGCTTGCGGTCCGGCGGTGGCCGGTGCCGCCGGCTTCGGGGCGGCCGGCTGGGCCTTCGCCGGATCGGCACCGGTTGCCGGCGTCGCCGGTTTCGCCTCGGGCCGGGTCGCGGCCACGGCGGGCGCGGCCGGCTTGGCTTGCGCTTCGGCGGTGGCCGGTGCCGCCGGCTTCGGGGCGGCCGGCTGGGCCTTCGCAGGCGCGCCGCCAGTTGCCGGCGTCGCCGGTTTCGTCTCGGGCCGGGTCGCGGCCACGGCGGGTACGGCCGGCTTGGCTTGCGGTCCGGCGGTGGCCGCTGCCGCCGGCTTCGGGGCGGCCGGCTCGGCCTTCGCCACCGTTGCGCCGGTTGCCGGCGTCGGCGGTTTCGCCGCGGGCCGGGTCGCGGCCGTGGCGGGCGCGGCCGGCTTGGGCTGCGGTTGGGCGGCAGCCGGTGCCGCCGGCTTCGCGCCGGCGGCGGGCATCGCCACTTTCGCCTCGGGGCGGGGCGCGGCCGTTGCCGGCTTGCCTTGGGTTGCTGTCCCGGTCCCCGTCGATGGCGACGGCGTCGGGGCGCGGGTCTCCGCCTTGGCGGGCGCGGCGGCGGGCGTGACCGGCGTCGCTGCCGCCCGGGTCGCGGCCGTGGCGGGCGCGGACGGCCTGGCCTGCGGGGCGGTCGCCGGCGTGGCGGTCTTCGCCATGGCCTCCGGGGCGGCCTTGCCGACAGCTGCCGCCAGGCCTTGCGGGCGGGTGCCGGCCGGCCGGGCCCAGGGCGTCGCCTGCTGGCTGTCCGGTCGCGACGGTGCCGATTCGGCCCTGCCCGGGGCCGCGGCGGCGGGCTTGCCGGCGGCATCCGCGGGCTTCGCGCCAGAGGTGGAGGCAGCCGGCATCGCCACTTGCGCCTTCGCCACCGGCCCGGCCTTGTCCTCGGCCGCGGCCTTCGGGCTCGCCCCGGTCGCGCGGCCGGGCGCGGCGGGCGCGAGATCGCGCGGCACGACCTTCAATCCCGCCTGCGGCCTGTCGGACGGCGGCGCAAGAAGGCCGCCGTCGGCCTCCGCCAGACGGTCCAGCTTGGCCGCGAACGAGTCCGCCTGCCCGTGTTCGGCGGACACGCCGGGATCGCCATAGTCCTTCATCAAGCGCTCCTGCGAAAAACCGATACCGGGCCCATCAGGCGAGGACGGATTGCATCACGTCGTAGCTGCCGCCATCCGACGTCGTCGGCGCCGGCCCCATGCTGTCATCCTCGGTCGCGGGATCGATCATGTCGTTTGCGAGGAAAGCGACCGCCTCGTTCGCCAGCCCGGGCATCATCACATCCGCCGGTGCGGCCTCGGTATCGATCAACCCGGCCTGGTGGATCAGCGCGTCGCTATAGGCCTCGCCTTCCACCATCACCGTCGAATCGAGCCCGACATCGACGATCTTGGCGGCGTTGAGCAGCGCGTTCGCCCCGGTCGAGACCGTCATCTGGTCGTCCATGCCGGCGACGAGTTCCTGCATCGCCAGGTAGACCTGATCGGAATCGCCCACGACGTTCTGCTGCCGGATGACGTTTTCCTCGATCAGGTCGCCGGTGATGTAGAGCGCCGAGAGCATCTCCTTGCCGGCGAACAGGTCGTCCTTGGCCACCTCTTTCGAGATGTTCTTCTGGCCCTTCGCCATGTCCCTGAGATCCTCGCGGAACTCCTTGGTCATCTCGGCGATCGTGTCGATGCCGGTGGCCATGATCTCGGCGCTGTTCTGCAGGTAGTTCCCGCTGGTCTCCACCGCGTCGAACGGTGCGCCGGCCCAGCCGATCGTGTCGTCGTCAAGCAGGACGTTGATCTGTTCGATCATGTTCAGCTTGATCATGTTGCCGCCGACGATGATCAGATCGTAGTGGAAGCCCAGTTCGAAGATCTGCGCCATGTTGGCCAGAATGTTGCCGCCCATCACGATCTCGGAGGCCGCGGCGGTGAACACCACCTCGGCGGAATCGTGATCGGCGGCGAAGATGTACTGATCGACGTAGTTCTTCAGCACCACGTCACCCTCGATGGTGACGGTATGCCAGAACGACGGCAGTTGCAGATCCCCGGCGTCTGTCTCGGCCGGCGCATCCTTCGGCGCGGCGGTTTCCTCGGAAATCCTCGCGGCATTCACCGCGCGGGTGGCGGACTGTTCGCCGATCACGCCCGTGTCGCGATCCGACACGACGTTGACCTGGCTGACGACGTCGAGCCGCATGTAGTCGCCGGCCACGGCGATCACCCCGGCGTCGATCCAGTTCGTCGCGATCACCGCCTCGTTGATCGACAGGTTGCCGCCGGTGCCGAGATGGTGCCCGTCCGGCACGGCCCAGGGGTTCGGCGCGTCGTCCTCGGCGTCGTCATCCTCGTCGGGATAGAGGCCCGCGGGGGCATTGTCGCGAAACACCGGCATGTCCCCGGCGGCCTCGCCATCGACGAAGGTTCCCTGCGCCGCCTCGCCGCGCAGGACGTCGACCTTGGCCCCGGACCCGTCCGCAACGGCGCCGGCCTCGGCGCTGTCGAGCAGTTCGCGGGCGCCGTCCACCGTCGGCAGGTCGCCCGACGCCAAGTCGAGCGCGAGATCGAGCGACAGATCCTCGGCCTGCGCCACCATCGCGTCGAGCCGCGCGGCGAACACCTCGGGCGGCAGGAACGGGGCGCCGAGGCCGAAGCTCAGCACGTCGTTGTCGTAAAGCACCAGCTGCTGAACCGTGACCGTCGCGATCGAGTTCGGCAGCGGGATGTCCCATTCCGGGATCGGCGGGGGCACGCTCAGCGACGCGCCGGGCGCGCCCGGCAGGGGCTGGCCCGGAAGTGCGAGCGGTTCGGGGGGCGTGAGGCCGGACATGCCGTCCGGGAACAGCGGCGCGGTCTCCGCGGCGGCGGCCGGCAGCAGCCAGGCCGGAACCTTCAGCCCCGGATCGAACCCCTTCAGGTCATAAGGCGCGCGGACGGTAAAGCTGAAGCTGGGCAGGTCGGCGACCTCGTCGGCCTCGCGCTCGGCGGCGCGGAAGGCATCGTAGCCGTCGCGCATCCGCACGGCCTCGATATCG
>Ga0180435_10004727_pt1 | contig 13382 bp, 9 predicted proteins | sample SS_ome_3_FD_132467 | JGI IMG/M metagenome (GOLD analysis project Ga0180435, IMG submission 132467) | Hypersaline lake sediment archaeal communities from the Salton Sea, California, USA - SS_3_S_1 metaG | ecosystem: Environmental > Aquatic > Non-marine Saline and Alkaline > Hypersaline > Sediment... | reverse complement strand
TCGTCCACCAGTTCCTTTAACAGGTCCACGGCGCGCTCCATGTAAAGATGGGCTTCTTTGGCCTTGGCTTTTCCAAAGCGCAGGGCCGTGATGCTGAGGGTCAGGCCGAAAAGGGTCATGTTGAAACCGCCGTTGCGGCCGCTTGCGCCAAAGCCGATGACCTCGCTTTCGAACATGGCGATGCGCATGTCAGGCTGTTCTTTCTTAAGGTGAAAGGCGGTGGAAAGCCCGGTAAAGCCACCTCCCACTATGGCCACATCAATGTCAATATCCTCTGCCAGGCAAGGCCCGGGCGTGTAATCACGGGTGGTCATCCAATAGCTTTTGGGATTGAACAGGTTATCGGCCATTGCTTTTCCTCCTTCATGTAGTCATTTCTATTCACAATTTTGTGCTTTTTGGATTTCCCTTTAAGGCGCGCCGAGCATCGCAGCAGGGTGCGGAAAAATGAGCTGTGACTGTTTGAGCGCAGCGAGTTTCACAGCTCTTAAGCACACTGTGAGACGCGCAGGACAAAAGCGCCATACGGGTGTTTTCTTTTGGTTCGTTTTCTTTCACGTGAAAGAAAATGAACATCAGGTTAAAGCCCTGGCCTGCACCGCATACAGCTGAACGCAATTATTTCAAAAGGCGGATTACTGATTTTTATTGAATAGGCCTATGGCCAGCAAGATGCCGGCGGTGACCAATACCATTCCTACCCAGGCCTGATAGCCAGGCATTTCCCCAAGAAGCGGAATAGCCAGCAAGGCAGAAAGAACCGGAACTGCAGAGATAAAAGCAGAGGTCTTGTCGGCCCCAATATGGTGAACAGCGATATTCAGAAAAGAGATGCCGATCACACTGGGGATCAATCCCTGATAAGACGCCTGCAGAAGGATCTCTCGCATTGGGGCAGAAGCGAGATTGCTTTCCAGGTGCAACATCCAGATCGGCGTATATACAATAGCGCTTACAAGGGTTACCGAAAAGAGGACCTGTCCCGGTGTGATTTGCCAGACCTTGTTGGCCACCATGAATACGGCAAAGAGGATGATGGCAGACAGGAACAAAACGTCTCCCAGCAGGGTGGCACTGCTACCCGAAGATACGATTCCGTCATACCCCACCAGAACAACACCGATCAGGATCAATCCCATACCCGCAATTTGTGACGAACGGCTGCGCTGCCCGGTCCATATCCAACCGAACAGGGCGGTGAATATGGGCAGCGATCCGTTCATGAAAACGCCGCCATGTGCTGCCGGCGCGTAGGCAAAACCGGTGTAAGCCAGCAGGGCATAGGGTATTCCGGCAGTTACGGTCAGAACGAGCATGCGGGGAATTGTCAGGCCTTGCCATGTTTTGCGCCAGACGATGTAGGGGAGGGCGATGACTGCGCCGACCCCGAATCGAAACCCTGCAAGGTCATAGATGGTCAGGCTGTTGGTGACGCCGAATCTGCTGATCACCACCCAGGCCGACCAGAAGAACACGACAAAGATTGCCGCTGCTATACCAACAATCAAATTTTTCTTGTTATTGTCCAATGATCAATACCGAAACAGAGAAGCGCCTTTGTTCACATCCGTGGAAAATCAATATATCTACTGATATTTTATTGGGAGCGTGGTATATCGAGACAGAATTAACCCCAAGGTTGCATAAACAACACGATGATAATAGGCTAATGACTCGCAATAGTACACAAAAAAACAATAATCGCCGTTTATCCTGGATGCCTCTCCCGATGATATCCAAGGATAGTTTCTATTTCACCAGGTTGTTTACCCTTCGGGAAAGCCTGAGGACTTCAGATTCTGTGTTGCTGAGGGTTCGAAGTAAAGAACTACGACTTCACCCTCAGACGCCTTGTCTCTGAAGCCCTCAGGCTTTTGCAACGTTGGGGTAAATTGCAAGCGCATCATCATTTATCACAAGATTTACACGAAATGAATTTATTATGCATAGACATTGGCGGAACCTTCTCGCGGTTTGGAAGTTTTATCATCGCTGATAGCGAGGTGGAGAGAAGCAACAAACCATTCAAGGTGCCCACAACGAGCGAAAAGATCTTTTCACTGGATTCACTTATAGACGTCTTCAATACGGACAGGCCTGATGGATATCATCATGCGGGCCAATACGACTTGATTGTTTTGAGTGCGGCCGGCCCGGTCATGGGCAGTCAGTGTTCTCCGCCCAACATCAGGTGGGACATCGATTTGGACACCTTTGCCCACAAAGAGCGCACGTTGATGGTCAATGATTTCGTGGCCCAGGCCTACGGACTGGTGCATCCTGGTGTCGCACCCCAACTTGTGAAGGTGTGTGTTCAAGAAAAAGCCACATCTAAAGGGCACATCGCTGTGGTCGGGCCCGGCACCGGACTCGGGCATTGCTGTCTGGTGGCGAAGGGCAATGCAGCATCGGGCCCATTCCTGCATATACCGTCCGAAGCCGGCCATGCGGCTTTTGCGTTTCATGGAAAGACCGAGAAAGCATTGGAACAGTACATCCTTCAAAAGAAGGGAATAGATTTTTGCGTAAATGATGATGTTGTCAGCGGTTCCGGCCTGGCGCTCATCCACGAATTCCTGACCAGTGAATCCATCGACCCTTTCATTATTGACGAGCATGCGGAAAAGTTCAAAGAGACCATGCAATTGTTTTCAAGATTGTTTGGCAGGGCATGCAAGAATTACTGCCTTGCCTTGCTGGCCACACAATCACTTATCATTACCGGCGGGGTTGCCATCCATCATCCAGGTGTAGTTCTGAGTACTGAATTTTATGATGCGTTTGTCAATTCCAGGCACGAGCACATTCTTAACAAGATCGATATTTATTTGAATCCCGGCATCGAAACCGGCCTGCTTGGCGGGGCATACTTTGGGATGAACACTATCATGAAAAAGGATTCACCCCGCTGATTTACAGCGGGGTGAATCTTTTTTCTTACTCCGTGGAAAACGCTTCGTCAAACACTCTGTCGCTTGGCTCAAAATCAATTTGCTTTACAAAGGCTGCTGATTCGCTGGCGCCGACCTCGCGGTCCATGGCGGCATCCTCCCACTCAACGGAAAGGGGACCGTTGTATTTAAGCACATTCAGGGTGCGGATGATTTCTTCGAAGTCCACCTGGCCGCGTCCCAGAGAACGGAAATCCCATCCCCGTCCGGGTTCACCGAAATTCAGATAGGAGCTCAAAATGCCCGCAGTCCCGTCAAGGGATACGATGGCGTCTTTCATATGCACATGGTAAATCCGATCCGGGAAGCAGGCAAGAAATTTCACCGGATCCACACCCTGCCATTCCAGATGACTGGGATCGAAATTGAAACCAAAGGCCTCCCGGCGGTCGATGGCTTTGAGGGCCTTTTCCGCGGTAACGATGTCAAAAGCGATTTCAGTGGGATGGACCTCGAGGGCAAATTTAACGCCGTTTTCGTCAAACACGTCCAGAATCGGGTTCCACATGTCGGCAAAATACTGGAACCCTTCTTCTATCTGTGCTTCGCTGAACGGCGGAAAGGAATAGAACAGGTGCCATATGGAGGAACCGGTGAACCCGTTGACAACCTTGAGGCCCATGTTCTTGGCTGCTATGGCGGTCTGCTTCATGGTTTCCACAGCCCAGGCCCGTTTTTTTTCCGGGTCCCCGGCGCAGTCAGCCGGAGCAAATCCGTCGGAGCGTTCATCGTTGTTGAGATCGCACACCAGCTGCCCGGCAAGATGATGGGAGATGGCATAGACACTCAGGCCGTTGTCTTCCAGTATTTTTTTCTGCCCCTCACAGTAGGCCGGGTCAGCGGCCCCTTTGACCGGGTCGAAATGATCTCCCCAGCAGGCAAGCTCGAGTCCGTCATACCCCCATGCTTTGGCCTTGGGAGCCAGTTCGGCAAGCGGAAGGTCGGCGAATTGTCCGGTAAATAAAGTTACAGGTCGTGCCATGATGTTCCTCCTTAAATAAAATTTTCAAACATTTGCACTGACAGTGATGTTTGAAAAAAGTTGTGGTTAGCTACAGGCGTTTATTCCAATAAGATATACCGAAAATTTTATTTATATGACTTGAACGGGTACCACTTCTTGTCGCTTTTGCCGCTTTCCACGGCCGATTCGATAAAGGCCAGTCCCCGGGCGCCGTCAACGACCGTCGGGAAATCGAGCTCGAGAGAAGTGGGTTCCCGGCCTTCCAGTTTGGCCCGCATGGTATCTGTGGCATTGACATAGATGTTGGCAAAGGCCTCGATAAAGGCCTCGGGGTGGCCCGCCGGCAGGCGGGTGGCCCGCTGGGCTGCCTCGCACAGGTAGTCGTTTCCGCGGCGGTAGAGCTGGGCCGGTCCTTCGTTGGTCCTGAACCACAGGTAGTTGGGCTCCTCCTGGTGCCACTCCAGCGCCCCTTTGGTGCCGTAAACCCGGATCCGGAGGTTGTTCTCTTCACCGGCCGAAAACTGGGATGCATACAAAATGCCGCAGGCCCCGTTTTCATAGTGCAGCAGGATGTTGCCATCATTGTCCAGGGGGCGGTCGAGGATGCTCGTCAGGTCTGCACATATCTCGGTCAGTTCCAGGCCGGTGATATAATGGGCCAGATTGTGACAGTGGGAACCGATGTCCCCCATGCAGTTGGAGACGCCCGACTGCCCCGGGTCCGTCCGCCAGGAGGCCTGCTTCTGACCGTCTGTTTCAATAGGTGACAGCAGCCACCCCTGGGGATATTCCACCACGATTTTGAGAATGTCGCCCAGTTCGCCGTTCTGTACCATGTGGCGCGCCTGCTTCACCATGGGGTAACCGGTGTAGTTGTGCGTCAGAGCGAAAACAATACCTGCTTTTTCAATCACACCCACAAGCTCACGGGCTTCTGCAAGGCTGTAGGTCATGGGTTTGTCACAGATGATGTCAATGCCTGCTTCAGCAAACGTTTTGGCAATTGGAAAATGCATCTTGTTGGGGGTTACAATGGACACGAAATCGATCCGTTCTCCTGGCGCCAGTTTCGCTTCAGCTGCGGCCATTTCCTTATAGGATCCATAGGAGCGGTTGTCATCGAGCAGGAGTTCCTGGGCCGACTCCCTGGCTTTGGCCGGATCCGAGGAAAGTGCGCCGGCAACCAGGCAAACCTTGCCGTCCAAAAATGCCGCACTGCGATGAACCGCACCGATGAAAGCATCCCTGCCACCGCCGACCATACCCATATTCAATTTACGTTTGAGTGCCATGGCTTCTCCTTTAAATAGATTGGAAATTTAATTTAAACATTAAACAAAATAATGTAAATAAACTTGCACCAAGCTAATTTTTTTGTCAAGATGAATCTAAATGACGTAAAATCGCTATGCCATAAGTTACTATATAATTATATAAATCAAGTTGTTATAGTCTGTTTACATCCTTGCGGCCGATTGAATTCCCCACATGTCTGCGGCAGGGAATTAATTTAAGAATAAAAATAATCCACCAGGACCCCTATTCAAGCAGTTATGCAGCCCGCTAACAGAGAAATAACAAAAGCCATCAACCAGTTCAATATTCTCAACACCATCCGCAAGTCCGGACTAATTTCCCGCGTGGAGATTGCTGAAATAACCGGCCAGAGCAGGGCGGCTGTAACCAATTTCACGGCCCACCTCATCAATGAGGGCATGATTCTGGAAAAACAGACCGAATCATCCGGCTCCCGGGGGCGCCGCCGGGTGATGCTGGCTTTAAACCCTTCAGCCGCCTATGTTGTGGGCGTCAAACTGTCCGCATTCAAGATCAGCTTTGCAGTGACCAACATGCAGGCCGACATCATCACCTCTTTGACCATTCCGGTGAGAATAGAAAAGCGTTCAGCCGAGTTCGTGGCCGACCTCATGGAAGACGGCATTCGCCATTGTGTGAGCGAGGCCAAGCTGAAGCCGGACATGATATCAGGCATCGGCATCGGTATACCAGGATTCGTAGACAGCGGCAAGGGCATTACCTACTGGTCTCCCCTTTACCGGCGAGGCAATACATTGCTGCGCGACCTGATTCAGGGACGCCTGAATATTCCCACCTACATTGAAAACGATGCCAATACCGTCACCCTGGCTGAACAGTGGTTTGGCGAGGGCACAGGACTGGACAACTTCCTCGTGGTTACGGTGGAACACGGTGTCGGCATCGGGATCGTTGTAAACGGACAGATGTACCGCGGCGAGCGCGGGATCGGGGCTGAATTCGGACACATGGTGATCCAGCCGGGCGGGGAATTGTGCCGCTGCGGGAAAAAGGGCTGTGTCGAGGCCTATGTGGCTGACTACAAAATACTGGAGGCCGGAGTAAAAGCGGCTGAAGACGGCCTGTGGACGTGTGTTGACACCTCTTCATTGACCATTGAAGAACTGACCGGCTTTGCCAGGAATGGAGAACCCGCCCTTGTGGACATATTCAGGAAGAGCGGCGAGATGCTGGGCCTGGGCATCTCCGGGTTGGTGCAGATATTCAATCCCAAGAAGATACTTATCGCAGGGGAGGGGGTCAGGGCCGGGAGCCTCCTGTTCGACCCCATGCACGCCACCATCGAAGCCCATACCAGCCCGGAATTGTTCCAGTCACTGGAAGTCATCATCCAGAAGTGGCATGATACCGATTGGGCCAGGGGAGCGGCCAGCCTTGTTCTTCAGGAACTTTACAAATCCCCCTTTAACAGCCTGAAGCCGATTATCTGAGTGCTGCAGAAGACGGAGGCCAGAAGACAGAAGCCAGAGGACAGAGGCCAAGCTGATGGTCTGTTTTAATAATTAATAATCAATTGCTAATTGTTAACGGGGTTTTCCGACCACCGGTTTTCTACCTTCGAAAAAACACTGAACCGCCCGCTTCGCAAAATACTTCGACCCTGCGGGTAGCTATATTCTTCCTATAGAAAAGATTCTTTTCGATTTTAGCGTCTTTGCGGTTCAAGATCTGATTTTAATTCCGATTTATCTCCGTTATCCGGCTTTGTTGATCACCCGCATGGCCTGGTCCAGTTCCAGATAGCGGCCATACACGTCATCGTACAGGGCACTGGTTGCATTATCCGGAAGGGTACGCGTTGCAGCGTCCATGGCGATGTGCTGGTCGGCGAGGTCCTTGAGGGGCGCTTCCTCACCCTGGGAAGACAAATGGCACCACATGGACTGGACCGCCGCCCCCAGAGCGCCGGCCTCGGTGCTGGCCGGACAGATCACCGGACATTTGAAGAGATCGGCCACCATTTGCCGCCATAGTACGCTTTTCGCGCCGCCGCCCACCAGGCGGATTTCCGACGGTTTGATCCCTTGCTGTCTCAGAACGTCCAGGCCGTAGCGCAATCCCAGGGTGGCGCCTTCCATGGCTGCCCGGCTGACATTTTGCGGGGTGGTGTTCATGCCGGTCAAACCGTGAAAGGACGCCCGGGCTTCCGGCAGTGCCGGCGTTCTTTCGCCGTTGAAATAGGGCAGCAGGATGACCCCTTGTGCTCCGGGTGGTGCGGCAGATGCCTTTTGGTTCAAACCGTCGAGGTCAAGGCCCAGAAGATCCCGGATCAGTTCGGTTGACACCGTAACGTTCATGGTGCACACCAGGGGCAGCCACCCGCCGCTGCTGGAACAGAATGCAGCCAACTCCCCCTTCCGGTCGATAACGGGATGGTCGGAATAGGCATAAATCGTCCCGGAGGTTCCCAGACTGGTGGTGACCACGCCCGGTGAGACATTTCCCGTACCGATGGCCCCCATCATGTTATCTCCTCCTCCGGAAGACACGAAGGTATTTGCCGGCAGGCCGAATTGCCGGGCAAGGGCCGGTCGAATAACACCGTGGGGCGCCTCGGGCGGAATCAATTCGGGCAGGCAGGCCTCCAGCTTTCCACTAGGGTCTATAGCATTGAGGATTTCAACGGACCACTTGCGGGCGCTCACGTCGAAATATGCCGTACCCGAAGCATCGCCGTATTCTGTGCGCCTTTCACCGGTCAGCCAGAAATTGATGTAATCGTGGGGCAGCAGCACACTGGCCAGGCGTTCGTATGCCTCGGGCTCCTCCTGTTTTAACCACAGGATCTTTGAAGCGGTGAATCCAGCCGCCACTGCATTCCCGATTAAATCGATGACCTGGTCCAATCCGCCGACAGCCTCGGTGATGATGTCGCACTGGGTAGACGTTTCCGTGTCACACCATAATTTTGCCGGGCGAATAACCTGGCCGTCTTTGTCCAGGGGAACCATGCCATGTTGCTGGCCGGATATCCCAATGGCGCAGACATCCCCGCTGTTGACCCTATCATGGGCAAGGATCTTTTCCATCACGGTTGTGCAGGCCTCGATCCACCAGGCCGGGTCTTGTTCGCGCCGTCCCTGGCTGTTTTCGATGATGTTGTGCTCGGCATATGCCTCGGCCAGGACCGTGCGATGCTGCGTGCTGTAGACAATGCCCTTGGTGCCTTGGGTACCGCTGTCAATGCCGATATAAAGCTGGTCGGGTTTCATTGGTCCACCTGTCTATTATCTTAGCGTCTAAACGATTGGTACCTATTCAATCTTGCGATGGAATACTGGAGTAATGGAGTCTTGGAGTCTTGGAGTATTGGTTTTAGGTTTTAGGTCTTTCGTTTTATGTTTTAAGTATGGCTCACTGCTATCAGCAAAAAGCTGCTTAAAACATAACACCTAAAACTTGAAACGGTTTCTTTCGATGTTCTTTTTTTCATCACGAAATCACGAAAGAACGAAACCACGAAAAAAATGCTTTAAACATTTCGTGCTTTCCAGATTTCGTGTTTTCGTGATTCATTTTTAACCAGCCACAGACCACAGACTACGGCTCACCTGCACACCTCCTTACCCTCCGCTGTTTCTCGACACCCGACACCGGTTCTCCCTACTCCTTACTGCTTACTGTATTCTGGGGCCCCTCGACCCCTTGACCCCTTGGTTCCTTGAACCCTGCGCTGATTGTCATCCCCATCACTCCAGCACTCCGATGCTCCAATATTCCATTGATCGCTTTGTGAAATACCCCATGCTTTGGGTTAAACTTTGTGTCCTTTGTTTGCCCAGTGAAACCCGTTCTTGTTCCTGTTTCACCGGGGTGCCTTTGTGGTTTCACATCATATGTAGGTTGCCATGATGCTTTCCAACATCTCCTGGCGTCCGCTCCGGCGTTGGGGCTCGCCGTTTTCAAGAATGTACGCTTCCAGGTTTTCAAAGGAAGCGCTGCCGCTCATGATCTCCTGGCCGATGCCGGTGTCATAGCTCTGGTAGCGATCGCGTATAAAATCGTCCACAATGCTCTCATCGATGATCTTCTGGGCAGCCATGAGGCCCCGGGCAAAGGTGTCCATGCCTGCGATGTGGCCGTAAAAAAGATCCATTTCATCGCATGAACCCCGGCGCGGTTTGGCGTCGAAGTTCAGTCCGCCGCTTCCCAGGCCCCCGTTCCTCAACACGACCAGCATGGCCAGGGTCCCCAGCATGGGATCCGTGGGGTATTGATCCGTATCCCATCCCAGCAGGGGATCGCCGACATTGGCATCGATGCTGCCCAGTTTGCCGTTGATGGCCGCTACGGTCAGATCGTGTTCAAAGGTGTGGCCGGCCAGGGTGGCGTGGTTGGCTTCGATATTGAGTTTGAAATGGTCCAGCAGGTCATACTTGCCCAGAAAACTCAGCACGGTTGCCGCATCAAAATCATACTGGTGTTTGGTGGGCTCCTTGGGTTTGGGTTCAATCAGAAACTGCCCTTGAAAACCGATGGAGCGGGCATACTCCACAGCCATGTGAAAGAAACGCGCCATCTGTTCTTCTTCATGCTGCATGTTGGTGTTGAGCAGTGTTTCGTAGCCTTCACGGCCACCCCAGAACACATAATTGACGCCCCCTAGTTCGTTTGTGGCGGCAATGGCGTGCTTGACCTGGGCTGCCGCATGGGCAAACACATGGGCATCGGGATTGGTGGCCGCCCCGTTGGCGTAGCGCGGATGACCGAACAAATTGGCAGTGCCCCACAGCAGCCGGACGCCGGTTTCGGATTGCAGCTGGGCGGCTTTTTGCACTATGGTTTCAAGATTGCGGCAGGATTCGGAAAAATTGTCACCCTCGGGCGCGATATCACGATCATGGAAACAGTAGAAAGGCGAGCCCAGTTTTACGGCAAACTCAAAAGCGGCTTTGAGGGCGTGCCCGGCCATTTCCATGGGAGATCCGCTCTGCACCCAGGGTCGATTGAAAGCGGCATCGCCAAAGGGATCCCTGCCGTCGGCCTTGAAGGTGTGCCAGAAGGCTACGGAAAAACGCAGGTGTTCTGCCATGGTTTTTCCGCCCACCTTCTTTTGTGCATCATAATATTTGAATGTCAGGGGGTCTCTGGAGTCCTTGCCTGCAAACGGTATTTTATCTTTGACCTTGGGAAAATAATCCATTTTCGTGCCTCCATAGATTTTCATGCCCGTACGCGCACAATGATGCATGAATCATAGGTTTATACTGAAATGTCATAGCTATTTTTTAACATTAGAAACTTCGCAAAGCTAAGGATGCTGATTGGATATAAAAAAAATCAGCCTGGTACACATGCGTTATAAGTTGAGGCCTGTTTCTAATGAATTCGTCAATTTTTTAATGTATATCCGTACCCCTTACACACCGGCAGGCTTTCCTTGTCAAGAATTAATTTACGCAATAAATTAATACTTGATTTAGGGGAGAAATTCTGTAAGATGGGATTCTGTTTCGGATGAGCGACCATTATAATATGCTGTGGGCCAATTAAACCGAAGTGACAACAGTGCGCTAACGTTGAACAATCGTGCTGTTGTTGAATGTACCCCATAAATCTTCAAGACAAGATGTCATGATTGAACCGATATTGACCGCATCATCGATCGTTAAGGAATTTTCAGGGGTCCGTGTATTGGACAACATCAACCTGGAAGTGGACCATGGTGAAGTGTTCGGCATTATCGGTGAAAACGGTGCCGGAAAATCAACCCTTATCAAGATTTTCAGCGGCATTTATCAGGCCACATCTGGTGAGCTTTCCCTGGAAGGGCAGGCCATAGAAGTCAAGAATCCCATTATGGCCAAAAAGCTGGGCATTGCTACCGTCCCTCAAGAGTTCAACCTGATCGGAACCTTGACTGTGTTTGAAAACATCTTCCTGGGCAATGAAATCAGGAAGGGCATGCTGTTGGACAAAGCGGCCATGAAGCAGCGGACAACCCAGCTGCTCAACGAGCTCAACAGCAAAATATCTCCCGATACCCTGGTGGACGAGTTGAGTGTGGCGGAAAAGCAGATCGTGGAGATCGCCAAGGCCCTGGTTTACGACTCGAAACTGCTCATTATGGACGAGCCCACAACGGTGCTGACCGGTGAAGAAACCGACGTGCTGTTTTCGCGCATGCGCAGCCTTAAGGAAAAAGGGGTTTCCATTCTCTTCATTTCCCACAAGCTCAAGGAAATCAGAGAAATTTGCGACCGTTTCATGGTGCTGCGCGATGGAAAACAGATCAGCACAGACATGGCCGGGGAAGTGGATGAGCACGAGATGGCCCGCCGGATGGTGGGACGCGAATTGACTCAGGTTTTCCCGGCCAAAACCGTCCCCCAGGATGAACCGGCCCTGGAGGTTAAGAATGTCGAGGTGGCAGGCGCTGTGTATGGTGTTGATTTTCGTCTGGCCAAAGGCGAGGTGCTGGGTATTGCCGGTCTGATGGGGTCTGGTCAGACCGAGCTGGCCGAGGCCATCATGGGCATTGAAAAGATGAAAAATGGTGAGGTGATGGTGCTGGGCAGATCGGTTCACATTCGGACCCCGCGCCAGGCGGTTGAGGAAAAAATCGCCTATCTTTCAGATGACCGGCAGGGCAAGGGCATTGTTGTAAACTTCAACATACCTAGCAATATTACCTTGATTTCATTGAAAAAATATGCCAGAGGGCTGATCAACAAATCCAAGGAGCAAAAAAGCGCCCGGAAATTTGTAGACAGATTCGGCATCAGGGCAGCCTCCCTGGATTATGAACTGCAGTACCTGAGCGGCGGCAATCAGCAGAAGGTATACCTGTCCAAGTGGATGGACACGCAGCCCGAAGTGCTGATCCTGAACGAGCCCACGCGAGGCATCGACGTCAATGCCAAAAGCGAAATTTACCACTTTGTTCAATCACTGGCCGAAAGCGGCATCGCCTGCCTGGTTATCTCTTCCGAACTGGAGGAAATCATCGGTCTCTGTTCACGGGTTCTGGTCATGCAGGCCGGAAACATCACCGGAGAATTGACCGGCGAAGACATCAATGAAGAAACGATCATGCTGTACGCCACCGGACTGCAGAATACCGGTCAAACAGATGGAGCGACCATCCAATGAAGAAAAAGTTCGATTTTGCCAAATACGCACCCATATTTGCCCTTGTCATCCTTTTTATTCTATCGTCTTTTGCCAGCCCCTATTTTTTCCAATTCAAGAATATCACCAACATTCTGCGCCAGTCTTCCTACACGGGCATCATCGGTCTGGGAATGACCTTCGTGATCATATCGGGCGGTATCGACCTGTCGGTGGGCTCCCTGGTGGCACTTGTCGGGGGTATCGTCATTCTGCTGCTCAACTATTTCGGCGGAGACCCCATGGCCATTACCTGGGCCATCCTGATGGGGCTGTGTCTGGGACTGATCATGGGCAGTTTCAACGGCCTCATCGTCACCAAGGGGAAAATCGCCCCCTTCATTGCCACGTTGGGGACTATGTCCATTTTCCGGTCTTTGACCCTCTACATCAGCAGTGCCGGTGAATTTCGCTCTGCCAGCGATGCCTACCCGGCTATCGGCTCGGGCTATTTTTTGAATCTGCCCATTCCGGTGTGGGTCTTTTTCGGCATGGCCATCATCTTTCACGTCATTTTGAACAACACACGCTACGGGCGTTATGTCTGTGCCGTGGGCGCCAACGAGAAGGTGGCTGTCTATTCGGCCATTAAAATCGACCGGGTTAAGATCATGACCTATGCCTTGACGGGGTTTGCCGTGGCCGTCTCTTCCATCATGCTGTCGTCACGCATGAACTCCCTGAGTTCCTCCAATGCCGGCGTATTCTACGAACTGGATGCCATTGCGGCGGTGGTGATCGGGGGAACGTCCATGTCCGGGGGAAGCGGCACTATTATGGGTACGGTGATCGGGGCTATTATTCTGGGCATGATCAACAACATGCTCAACATGGTGGGGGTGTCCCCCTACCTGCAGGGTACGGTAAAAGGGTTGGTCATCATTTTCGCAGTTCTTGTGCAGTACAAACGCAAGAATAATTAACCTTATTAAAGGAGGGAGTAACATGTTGAAACGTATCATTCTAGTAGCTGTAGCAATTATGTTCCTTTTCGGTGTGACCTCAGGGTTCGCAGCCGA
>Ga0180435_10004726_pt1 | contig 13383 bp, 13 predicted proteins | sample SS_ome_3_FD_132467 | JGI IMG/M metagenome (GOLD analysis project Ga0180435, IMG submission 132467) | Hypersaline lake sediment archaeal communities from the Salton Sea, California, USA - SS_3_S_1 metaG | ecosystem: Environmental > Aquatic > Non-marine Saline and Alkaline > Hypersaline >... | reverse complement strand
TTCATGACGCCTATAACTGGCTCATCGCTGAGGCTCGGCGAGGTGTGGATATTCAGCGCTACAAGGGCCTTGGTGAGATGAATCCATCGCAGCTCTGGGAAACCACCATGGATCCTGATGTGCGGCGCATGCTGCAGGTTACTGTGGATGACGCCATCGGTGCAGATCAGATATTCACCACACTGATGGGAGACCAGGTTGAGCCGCGTCGTGAATTTATCGAAACCAATGCTCTGTCAGTGGTTAACCTGGACGTCTGAATGTTGCTTTGTCAGTGTTCTGGCTAGTGACATCAGGTTTTCTGCAACCTGTTCATTCGCCTGTCCTGCAGGTGTCAGTCGGGTTTGCTGGCCTTTGCCGGTTAAAACCAGGCTCGCCTGGCAACCAATGGCAGCGGCGGCAAGCAGATCTTTTTCGGAGTCACCAACATATAAGGTCTCAGCCGCGCTGTGATGTTTTGCATCCATAGCCGTTTGCAGAAGTCCGGGTTTAGGTTTTCTGCAGTCACAACCCGCGTCGGGTCGGTGTGGACAGAAAAACACATCCACCGGCCCTCCACCGGCATCTTTAATCAGATTGTTCATTTTTTCATGCATCTGATGCAGTGCTGCAACATCGAAATGCCCCCTGCCGATACCCGACTGGTTGGTGCAGACGGCAACGTCGTAGTTCTGCTGCAGCATCGCTATGGCTTCTATCGAACCTGTTATAGGCTGCCATTGGTCAGCGCTGCGTATGAAGTCCGGGGAGTCTTCGTTGATAACACCGTCCCGGTCAAGCAGGATCAGCTGCAGCGAATTGTAAATTTTCTGATTCATCCGTGTAGTAGGGGGTGTCATGGCTGAGAACACAATAATGTCACAGATTGTTCGCTTCGGGCTGTGGCTTGCTCAAATACCCTCGCCGCGTATGGCCACTCGGTTATCTGAGCTGGCAGCGCGTTTCCTGCTGATCATCGACAGTGATGCGTCGAAGATAAGCCGGGTCAATATTACACTTTGTTTTCCTGAGCTGTCTGAGCGTGAAGTGAGCAGGTTAGTCAGGGAGAGCCTCGCTGATATGGTACTGCTGGTCTTCGAGTTTGCGCAGATGGCCTATCGGTCCGAGCAGGAACTGATGGCGCAGATACTGAGTGTGGAAGGAGAGAACCTCTTAAAGCAGGCTTACGACAGTGAGCGGGGCGTTCTGTTACTGGTACCACACTTTGGCAACTGGGAATTGCTGTGTGCCTTCCTTGGCCTGAACTATAGCGTCGCCGCTCTTTACGCGCCGCCCAAGGTGGCCGCGCTTGAACCTGTCATTCTTGCCACACGAGAGCGTTTTGATGGTGAGCTGTTTGCCATTGATACAGCAGGAATGCGCAGCATCCTGCGGGTGCTTAAACAGGGCAAACTTGTGGCGATTCTGCCGGACCAGGTGCCGGATCGTAATGCAGGGGTCTATGCGGATTTTTTTGGTCACCCGGCGCTGACCATGAGCCTTGTGCACCGCCTGATTGATAAAACCAGTCCTGACGTGATTATCGGTTCAGTCCAGCGCAAAAAAAGTGATGACGGCTATGGTTATATTGCGCGCTTTGAATCCCTTGTGGATTCTGTTGAAGGTCTGGACGCCCAGGGGTGTGCTGAAGTTCTGAACCGCAGCATAGAGCGGGTGGTGCGAAGAGCGCCTGAGCAATACCAGTGGGAATATAAACGCTTCAAGCGACCGCCAGCGGGTGGCCGGGATAACGTTTATCGACGCCAGTAGGCAGGGGTCAGCAGTACCAGTAAGGTAAAAATCTCCAACCGCCCCAGCATCATTGTAAACATCAGTAGCCACTTCACGGATGCCGGCAGACTGGCGTAGTTCAGTGCAACGTCACCCAGGCCGGGACCCAGGTTATTCAGACTGGCGCCAACGGCAGAGAAAGCGGTCACAAAGTCGAGTTCACCAATCAACATAACCGCAGTGACCATCAGCAGGAAGACCATCACGTATACGCTGAAAAAACTCCAGACAGCCTGTATCAGGCGGTCGGAAACCGGTGCATTGTTCAGTTTGATTGGAAACACACCGTTGGGGTGAATCAGGCGTTTCACTTCGCGCATGCCCTGCAGGTAAATCATCAATACGCGAATCATCTTGATGCCACCCGCGGTTGAACCGGCGCAACCGCCAGCAAACGCCGCCAACAATAATAAAATCGGGGCAACCGAAGGCCATAGACTGAAATTCTGCGTGGTGAAACCGGTGGTAGTCGCTATAGAGATGGTTTGAAACAAGCCATCACGGATCGGTGAGACGCCGGGTAGCGGGTGGTTGTACAACACCCAGATGACGATCGCCGCCACCGCGGCCAGTACCGCCAGATAGGTTTTGACCTCGGCATCCTGAAAATAGTGCAAAGGATTACGCCGTCGCCAGACCAGGAAATGCAGACCGAAATTGATACCTGAGAGCAACATAAAAACTATCGCCACACTTTCAATCAAAGGGCTTGCGAAGTAACCGATGCTGGCATCATGGGTTGAAAAGCCACCAATGGCCACCGTCGAGAAGCTGTGACTGATGGCATCAAAAGGCGTCATGCCGGCGGCCCAATAGGCCAGCGCACATGCGATGGTCAGGCTCAGGTAGATATACCATAGTGCCTTGGCTGTTTCGGTTATGCGTGGCGTCAGCTTGTTATCTTTCAACGGCCCCGGGGACTCCGTTCGATACAGCTGCATGCCACCGATGCCCAGCATCGGGAATATCGCTACCGCCAGCACAATGATGCCCATGCCGCCCAGCCATTGCAGTAGCTGGCGATAGATAAGCAGTGACTTTGGCAACTCGTCCAGACCGGTGATCACAGTCGCACCGGTTGTGGTTAAACCGGACATGGATTCGAATGCCGCGTCGGTAAAACTCAGGTCGATCGAGTCAGCAAAATACAGAGGGATTGCGCCGAATAAACCGAGTCCGACATAAAACAATGCGGTTATCAGGAAGCCGTCCCCGCCCCGCAGTTCGCGGTTGCCCCGCAGGGGTAACCACAGTGCCAGCCCAACGGCCAGGGTGATGACAAATGCTAATCCAAAGGTCTTGGCTGTGTTTTCACCATAAGCCAGGCCCAGCAAGCCCGGGATAAAAAAGGTGAAACTGAAAAATGTCAGTAGCGTGCCAGTGACGCGAAAAATGACCGCTAGATGCATAAGTGTTACGCGCCGCTCAGAAGAACGACACGCCAACCTGAAACAGCTTCTCGACCGCGCGAACCTGACGCTTGTCGACCAGGAAAAGGATAACGTGATCGTCAGATTCGACCAGCACATTGTCGTGCGCAATAAGAACTTCGTTGCCTCTGACAATGGCGCCAATGGAACAGCCGTTAGGCAGGTCTATTTCGTTGATGCGACGCCCTACTACCTTTGAGTTTTTAGCATCGCCATGGGCGATCGCCTCAATGGCTTCTGCTGCACCGCGTCGCAGGCTGTGGACGCGGGCGACATCCGCACGCCGGACGTGCGATAACAAAGTGCTGGTGGTGGCCTGTTGTGGACTCACTGCAATATCAATTTCACCACCCTGCACCAGGTCAACATACGCGGGCTTTGAAATCAGGGTGATGACCTGGCGCACGCCCAGGCGCTTGGCCATCAGGGATGACATGATGTTTACTTCGTCGTCGTTGGTGACAGCGCAGAATGCATCACACTGTTCGATGTTCTCTTCGAGCAATAAATCTCTGTCGGTTGCATTACCCTGCAGCACAACAGTTTTGGTGAGCTGATCAGCGAGAAATTTGGCACGCGGCTCGCTGTATTCCAGCAGCTTTACGGCGTAGTGGTTTTCCACGGCCTGAGCAAGACGCGCGCCGACGTTACCTCCCCCAGCGATCATGATGCGTTTGAAGGGGCGCTCTACTTTTCGTAGTTCCGCCATCACTGCATCAATGTGTTCCCGTGCGGCGATGAAAAACACTTCGTCATCTGCTTCGATAACCGTATTGCCTTCAGGAATGATGGCCTTGCCTCGTCTGAAGATGGCGGCAACACGTGTATCCGCATTTGGCATATGTTCGCGTAGAAAGCTTAGTGCCTGCCCTACCAGTGGCCCACCGTAATAGGCACGCATGGCAACCAGCTGTACTCGACCGTCTGCAAAATCCAGCACCTGTAGAGCGCCGGGGTGTTTCAACAACTCATGAATGTGGTTAGTGACCACCTGCTCCGGGTTGATCAGCACATCAATTGGCATGTGCTCCTTGCTGAAAAACCCTTCCCGGGTAAGGTAGGACAGAGATCGAACCCGCGCGATTTTCAATGGCGTTCGGAACAGCGAATAACACACCTGGCAGGCGATCATGTTGACCTCGTCGCTGGAGGTGACCGCAACAAGAATGTCAGCATCATCAGCGCCGGCACGACGCAATACATCCGGGTGAGATGCCCAGCCTTGAACCGTTTGAATATCGAGTCTTTCAGCGAGCTCCTGCAGGCGGCTCGCCTGTTCATCGACCAGCGTGACATCAAAAGATTCTTTGGCGAGATTTTCAGCTAACGTGCCGCCTACCTGACCTGCACCCAGAATAAGAATTTTCATGACGTGCTCTGTGTAATGAGCAGTATGCAGTTAAGCAACTTTCTGCAGCCGGGCATAATAAAAACCATCGGTGTTGGGGTCGGTCGGTAAAAGCTGCCAACCATGTCTGGTTGCTTGTCCCGTCGGTAAATCAATACTGCACACTTGGGCGTCGTTGTCAGGTTGTTCGATAAATTGGCTGATCACACCATCATTCTCTTCGGGCAGGATTGAGCAGGTGCAGTACAGCAGGGTACCGCCTGGTGCCAGCGTCTGCCAGAGGTTGTTGAGTATCTGAAGCTGCAATGCTGCATGCTCCGCAATAGCTGATTCCTTTAAGAGTAGTTTGATATCCGGGTGTCGTCGGATAGTGCCGGTGCCACTGCAGGGCGCATCCAGCAGAATGCGATCAAATGGTCTTTTGTCCCACCAGCTCAATGTGCAAGCGTCGCCGACCGTCAGCTGACAGGTGTGCCCCAGACGTGCCAGTACCGCCTCGGTTTGCGCTATGCGCTCTGGATTGATATCAATAGCGATGATTTCCGGCGGTAAAGATTCAGGATCATCTGGCGCGGCAGCTGCTGCGCTGAGTTCAATCAGATGCGCGAGTTTCCCCCCAGGTGCCGCACAGGCGTCGAGGATACGTGTTGTGCGGATGGGCCTGGCGGCAGGCAGTTCGGCAGTTTCGGCCACGGCCATCAATGTCAGTGGCGCGGCGAATTGGGCGCCCATATCCTGTACCGCGACCTCGCCCTCCAGCCACCCGGGTAAGGTGCTGCTGGGTTGGGCTTTATCGAGAATCAGGCTCTGCTCAGCCTCGCCCCTGCTGATCGGTATGTCGTCACCGAACAATTGTTCGACATATTTGTCGCGATTGGTTAACCGTGAATTGACACGCAGGATCATCGGTGCGCGCTGATTATTGGCGTACAGAATCTCGTTAAAAATATCCGGCCACGCTTGCTGCAGCGAAGTCACCAGCCAGCGCGCATGACCGAACGATTGATCTGGTTTTATGTCAAGGGTAATGACCTTTCTCAGTACGGCATTCACCAGCCCCCGGGACCAGGGACGGCTTATGGTTCGGGTTGCGTTTACCGTTTCATTAATCGCCGCGTGTGCCGGGGTATCAGCCAGCTTAAGTTGGTAAGCACCCACTAACAACAAACTGTAGACAACCGAATCTTTGTCTCTGAGCGGTTTGGTCAACAGCGGATCGATCAAATTGGCAAGTTCCCGGTGGTGTCGGATCGTGCCATAAAATAGATGACGGGTTTCGGGTGAAATAAACCACTCCGGCCGGTGAACAAAAACCCAATCTATCGTTCGGTTGTGTTTTATCACCAGGTCAACACCCTTGGCGGCGTACCCCCTGCACTGGCTAGATGAGTGCTGATCACTCAACGGTTAGTTCGCAAAACGTGCGCCGGGGAAAAACAGATCACTGTAGCCGTTAATAGCGGCGGCCGGGTCGAGTTCGCTGCCCTTGCCCCGCTCAACTTTAATGCGCGTAATCTGCAACAGATCGGTTTCACATTGAACAATTATGCCCGTTTTAGACACATCGATTATCGTGCCCGCGGGTGTCGCTTCTGCATCTGGTAAGTCCTGTTGTAACGCGCGCGCTTGCAGAATCTGAACCTGCACCTCTCCCAGCAGGCTGCGTACGGGCATTCGCCCCGCCAGAGCACGGATTTTGTCGGCGATGGATTGAGCGGATTCACTCCAATCAATACTTCGATCCGAGGCTTCAAGTTTGTGTGCGTAAGTGGCCAGAGTGTCGTCCTGGGCTTTGGGGGTGGGTAGTTTACGCTTTTCCGCCTTAGCTGCGGCGATTGTGGTCAACACATCAATGAGCAGCTCTCCGCCCGCATCAGCCAGTTGTTCGGTAAGCTCAAGCGCTGTGGTTTCATCAGCGATGGGTATTTCTGTTTGGGCAAAAACCGGACCGGTATCCAATCCGGCCTGCATCTCCATGATGCAAACCCCTGTCTGCTTATCTCCAGCCATGATTGCCCGTTCAATGGGTGCCGCGCCGCGCCAGCGTGGCAGCAATGAAGCATGAACGTTAAGACACCCAAACTGCGGTATATCAAGTACGGCTTGAGGCAGAATAAGTCCGTACGCGGCTACTATAAAAACGTCCGCCTGCTGGTTTTCAAGCAGCTTCTGCGCAGCTTTGTCGCGCAGACTTTTGGGTTGAAACAGCTCGATACCGGCAGTTTCTGCCAGCTGTTTGACAGCATTGGGGCGTACTTTTCTGCCGCGTCCGGTGGGCCGATCCGGTTGCGTAAACACCGCGACGGGTCTGAACGGTGAATTAATCAGGCGCTCAAGGATACGGGCTGCAAATTCCGGGCTGCCCGCAAAAACGGTTTTAAGTTCAGGCACGTTGTTTCTGCAGTCGCTCAAGCTTCTTGCGAATGCGATTACGCTTCAGGTTCGAGATGTAGTCGACGAATAATTTGCCCGCCAGGTGGTCACATTCGTGCTGTATGCAGACAGCTAACAACCCTTCAGCCTCCAGGTGTAATGCCTCACCCATAGGTGTTTGAGCGGACACCGTTATGCGTTCAGCCCGGGTTACCGGCTCATAGAAACCCGGTACTGACAGGCAACCCTCTTCGGTTTCCAGCAGCGCGCCATGTGTAGTGAACTGTGGGTTAACCAATATGTGGGGTGAGTCGGCGTTGTCAGATACATCAACGGCGATAATCCGCTCATGGACGTTAACCTGGGTTGCGGCCAGGCCTATACCCGGAGCGGCATACATGGTTTCCAGCAGGTCGTCGGCAAAACGCACAAGCTCTGGACCAAACTGGGTGACTTCCGCAGCCACTGTTCTCAGGCGCGGGTCGGGGTATTGCAAAATATTCAATAAACTCATGGTGTAAATAGTGTTGTTAGAGCCTGTGAACTGTCTCTAGTATTGGTCCAAATTGTGCTGCTAAGATGGCGCCGATTATAGCTTTTTGTGTCTATGAGTTTGAAGCAAAGCCTGTTCAGGTCATGGCGACGGTTGTATTCACCTGCAAAGTGCACCCGTAATCAACGAAAACAAAGGATATGTAGCACTGTGAATAAATGTAAGCGCTTACTAACTTCATGCGTACTGTCGATGAGCCTGCTGGTCGGATTGTCCGCCACCGCGCAAGACATTGCCCAATTCCTCAAACCCGGTCATCCTGATGTGTATACCGTGGTTAAAGGAGATACGTTGTGGGATATCAGTGGCACCTTTCTGTCCAAGCCCTGGTTGTGGCCCGAAATCTGGCAGATTAACCCGCAGATTGACAATCCTCATCTGATTTACCCTGGTGACCAGATTGCTCTGGTTTATGTTGATGGCCAGCCACGCCTGCAATTGCGTCGTGGTGATGCGGGCAGAACCGTGAAACTCACGCCGTCAGACACCATCAGCCTGCAGCCCCAAATTCGTGCAACGCCGCTTGAGTCTTCAATTCCAGCCATCAGCCTGGATGCTATTCAGGGCTTTCTGGTACAGAACCGTGTCATCGAACCTGCTGTGCTGGATGCCGCACCTTATATAGTACAAGGTGAAGCGGAGCGACTGGTGCTGGGTGCGGGTGACCGTGTTTATGTTCGCGGCGAATTACCAGACAGCGAAACATTTAATTTTGTTCGTCGTGGGCCACTTTATGTGGACCCGGATACGCAGGAAATTCTAGGCCGCGAAGCCACCTATATTGGCCTGGGCACCGCAGTTGCTCAAGACGCGGACGTAGCCACCATGGCTGTCACCAGCACCCGCGAAGAAGTGCAGATTGGTGATCGGGTTTTGCCAACCGAAGAGCGCCGTGTAGATGCCAACTTCTTCCCGAGCGCACCTGTTGATGAGATCAAAGGTGAAATCATTTCGGTTTTCAGCGGTGTGACACAGGTCGGTCAGTACGACGTGGTTGTGATCAACCGAGGCGAACGCGAAAATCTTGAAGTCGGTAACGTGCTGGCGATTTTCAAGAAAGGTGCAATTGCACGCGATCGTATTGCCAATGAAAACATTCGTTTACCCAGCGAACGCGCGGGTCTGCTCATGGTTTTCCGAACCTTCGACAAACTCTCTTATGGTCTGGTCCTCTCCACCGAGAGACCGCTGGCAGTGAGCGACGAGGTGCGTAACCCCTGACCTTTATTGAGGCAGCTGGCGCTTTACTGACACCATTTGCCGTTCAAAGCCCTACGCCGGTGCCCTGTGCACCGGTAAATTGGGACGATGTCCCAGCCCCCGCCCCAGAAAGCGTCTGCCAGCACCGCAACACTCATTGCGCTGCTTGATCAGTATCCACGTCGGCAGATCCTGAAAGTGATGGATCAGTGCGTTGATCCGGAAGCTGCATTGCTCGAAGGTCGTCTGGCCAAAACACTCCAGCAAACCTGCCGCACACGTCAGAATTCCGCGTCGCGCTCGAAGCCCGTGTCACCGCCCTGTGCAGTGGTTGGGTACTTCGATGCTCAATTCCCGGCATTACTGAAATCCATACCCGACCCGCCGTTGGTATTGTATTACCGTGGTCCGTTAACACTTCTGCAAGAGGCAACTGCGGTTGCGGTGGTAGGCGCGCGTCGGTGTACCAGCGCCGGCCGTCTGCTGGCCGAGCAGATGGCCAGAGATCTGGCAGGCCATGGCGTAACGGTTGTGAGCGGTCTGGCGCTTGGCATTGATGGAGCCGCCCATCGCGGTGCATTGAGCGCTGTTGTCGAAAGTGTCGGCGCAGCGGCGAAAACTGGCTTTACTGTGGCTGTATTGGGCAGTGGTCTGTACCACATCTATCCACCGCGTCATCTTCAGTTGGCGATGGATATTGTTGCGGCTGATGGTTTGCTTCTTTCGGAGTACCCGCCACTAACCGGCCCCAGAGCGCATCACTTTCCCGAGCGCAACCGACTGATCAGCGGTGTCAGTGGCGCAACGGTAGTTATTGAAGCGGGCGATAGGAGCGGCTCCTTGATTACGGCGAGGCTGGGGTTGGAACAGGGGCGTGATGTCATGGCTGTACCCGGGCCGGTGTCCAGCAGGGTCAGTGCAGGTTGTCACCGGCTCATTCAACAAGGCGCTGCGTTAGTGACGGATGCAGAAGATGTGCTTCTTGCGCTGGGTATTGAAGCTGCTGTTGAGGGCAACCAGGGGCAGACTGACGCGCTTCACGAAAGGTTGTCACCCATCAATTTACCCTCTGTGCAGCATCATCGGGTTTTGGATTGTATCCAGGGTCTGCCGGTGGCGCTGGACGAAGTCTGTCTGCAAACCGGCCTGACAGCTGGCGAGGTAAGCTCACTCCTGGTGAGCCTGGAATTGTTGGGGTTTGTTCAGCAGGTCCCGCTTGGTTATATTCGTTCGCCCCTTTATGCGGCTTAACATTAAGCGGTACAAGCGAGTGGAATTGTGACGGAAAAGAGATGTCATCAGGATATGCGAGAAAATTCAACAATCAGTGCAGAGCCTTTGCGTAAGGCGGCTGCGATTCTTAAAGCCGGCGGGGTGGTATTGCATGCTACAGAAGGCGTCTGGGGTTTTGCCTGCGATCCGTTTAACTCTGATGCAATTGAGGCTGTGCTGGCGATCAAGGGTCGCCAGGCAGATAAAGGCTTTATAGTTATTGGTGCAAAAGCCGACGACTTTTCCGACCAGCTGGCGGGGTTACCTGCAGCGCAAAAGCAGGCCATTCAAGCCACCTGGCCTGGCGCTCATACCTGGATTCTGCCGGACACCATCTATCCGGACATTATTCGCGGCGGCCGCACAACGCTGGCCTGTCGTGTACCCGGTCATGCTCAGGCCAGGGAGTTATGTGAATTGTCAGGAAGCACGCTGGTCTCTACGTCTGCAAACCGTTCCGGCGAACCCAGTTTGACAACTCAGGCTCAGGCAGAAGAAGCGTTCGGCAAGCTGGTAGGCTATGTTTTACCTGGCGCAGTTCTGAATCCTGGTAAGGCGAGCACTATTCACGCCTTGGATGGCACCATCCTGCGCTGACATAAAATATGCACACAGCAGAAATAAATCGTTATCTTGTGGTTGGCAACCCAATCAATCACTCGCGTTCACCGCAAATACATCACGCCTTTGCGAAACAGTTGGGTGACAAAATTGTCTACGACAAAGCCGAAGTTGAAATAGGTGGCTTTGCGCAGTTTGCAGAACAGTTTAAAGCCGGCGGCGGCAAGGGGATGAACGTAACTGTGCCGTTCAAGATTGATGCCTACAATTATGTAGATACGGTGGATGAACATGCCCGTGCAGCTGCAGCCGTTAACACCATCAAATTTTCGGTAGAGAAACAAAGTCACGGATTCAATACTGACGGTATTGGTCTGCTGCGCGATCTGAGCGGGCGCCATGGTGTCGACCTGCAGGGTAAACATGTGCTGTTGATTGGTGCAGGTGGTGCAGCACAAGGTGCACTCCTGCCGCTGCTGCAGGCAGGCATCAGACGGTTAACGCTGATGAATCGAACCGTCGAAAAAGCGCACTTGCTGTTACAGCAGCCGGTATTCAGGAATGCTGGAGTAGACACTACCGCCCAGGCGCTTAACGTGCTCGACGAACCGGCGGATGTTGTTGTTAACGCCACCTCCTTCGGGCTGAGTGATGAAGCTATTCCTCTGCAACAGGATCTGGTCAGCGGCGCATTCTGTTACGACATGAGTTACGGCCCTGCGGCGAGATTCTGCCGCTGGGCAGATTCCGCTGGAGCAACGATAAGCGTGGATGGGTTGGGCATGTTGGTCGAGCAGGCGGCGCAAAGCTATTTCATCTGGCACGGTCATATGCCGCATACCCAGCCTGTTTATGAACAGTTGCGCGGTGCTGACACGAAAGATGCGCACAGGTTACCCGTATAAATAAGGTCGCTATGACAAAGGTAAATATTTTCAGGAAACGGTTTATAGCCGGAGCGGTCTGCCCGGATTGTCAGATTGTAGACCGAATCGTAGTTGAAACGGGCAACCAGGAGGCGCTGCAGGACGACAGTGATGAGCTACTCGAAGTGTCGCGTCGCCGCTGTGTGGCATGTGGCTTTGCTGATGAATTTTCAATCGACAGTCGAGTCAATTCCCAGGGTGTACCGCGCGGGAAGCCAGAAAGACCCAAATCAAACGCCATGCAACCTGTTACGCCTGCCCAGGCCGTCAAGATTCTAGACCCTGGTGCGCCCCCAAAACCCTGAAAAAGCGAAATGCTTCTCACTCAGGCCGCCGATGTTCAGCCAGGGCTCGAACATAAGGTATTTCTTTAGTTATCTTGACGTTATCAGCCATAGTTTCGTGTTGCTGTACGTACTTGGGTTGCTATAATCGCTTCGCGCTCAGTGCCAGCGTCAGGACAGACAGCCTGGACAACGAGACGAGCGTGAATGGGGACATAGACCTTCTGACAATAGTCAGTTGTTTAGTCTATAACTTAGAGCGAAATACCTAGTGGTTTATCTGGCCTGAAAACACGTCGACAGACGGGTTGGCCTGCGCACTTAAAGAATTGCTGCAGAGGCGGCAGTTTCCTATGCGCCGGTAGTGGCTCATACGGACTCAGTCCGTTAATCACCGGTAAAAGACTCATGCGTGGTAACGAGATATGCGCATAAGACAGACACAAATTGTGGAACATATGGGATGAAACAAAGAATAAGTGTTGCAGGCGGCTTGGTCAGCTTGTTAACGGCTGGCGTGGCAACTGCCGATGAATTAAACCTGCGCCCTGGCGTCACTGACATCAGCCAGCAGGTCTACGATCTGCACATGACCATCTTGTGGGTGTGTGTAGTGATCGGCGTCGCGGTTTTTAGTGTGATGTTCTGGTCCGTTATCCACCATCGCCGTTCCGCCGGTTATGAAGCGGCTAAATTTCACGAAAGCACCAAGCTTGAGCTGGCCTGGACCATCGTGCCTACACTGATCCTGATTGGTATGGCGATCCCAGCCACTCAGGTACTGGTGGCAATGTATGACACCGGCGGTGAAGACATGACCGTTGAAGTGCGTGGCTACCAGTGGAAGTGGCAGTACAAATATCTCGATGATGATTACAATAACACTTTTTCGTTTTTCTCCAACCTGGCCACCACTCAGGACGAGATCCAGAACCGCAGCGCGAAAGGCGAAAATTACCTGCTGGAGGTAGATAACCCTTTGCGGATTCCCATGAATCGCAAAGTCCGTTTTCTGATTACCGCTGAAGATGTTATCCACGCGTGGTGGGTGCCTGATTTTGGCATCAAGCGGGACGCAGTGCCTGGCATGCTGAATGAGTTATGGACCGTCGTCGAAGAGCCCGGTATCTATCGAGGCCAGTGCACGGAGTTGTGCGGTAAAGACCACGGCTTCATGCCGGTTGTGGTGGAAGTTATGGAAGAGGCTGACTTTGACGCCTGGTATGCCGAAGAAGTTGCCAACGAGAGCGTGCGTCAGGAAGCGTTGAGCAAAACCTTCACGCACGAGGAATTAATGGCGCAGGGCGAAGAAGTCTACGGCACCTTCTGTGCAAGCTGTCACCAGCCCAACGGTCAGGGAGTGCCACCGGTTTTCCCTTCTCTGGTGGGTAGCCCATATATCGTCGGGCCCCGTGATGATCACATCAAAATGGTTATAGAGGGTGTGCCGGGAACCGCCATGCAGGCATTTGGGCGTCAACTTGATGCGGCCCAGCTTGCAGCAGTTGTGCACTACGAGCGCCATTCCTGGGGCAACGATTCAGACGACATCACTCAGCCACGTGATGTCATAGAACTATCTGGCGAATAAAGAGGAAGCTATGAGCGAAGTCATACACGCAGGTCAGCAAGACGACCACCACGACGATCATCACGATCACGGGCC
>Ga0180435_10004725_pt1 | contig 13386 bp, 9 predicted proteins | sample SS_ome_3_FD_132467 | JGI IMG/M metagenome (GOLD analysis project Ga0180435, IMG submission 132467) | Hypersaline lake sediment archaeal communities from the Salton Sea, California, USA - SS_3_S_1 metaG | ecosystem: Environmental > Aquatic > Non-marine Saline and Alkaline > Hypersaline > Sediment... | reverse complement strand
TTTTTGCCGATGATGATCCCTTTCTGAGAATCGCGCTCCACGTGGATGGTGGCGTGTATCTTGACCAGTTTAGTGGTTGCGGAAAACGTGTCGATCGTGACGGCAATCGCATAGGGAAGCTCCTCGCCGGTCAGACGAAACGCCTTTTCACGGATCATTTCAGCGGCAATGAAGCGCTGCGGCATGTCGGTCAGGCTCTCTTCCGGGAAAAAAGGCGGCCCGGGCGGCATCACCGCTTCCATGGCGGCAATCAGGGTGTCGACCTGGGTGCCTTGCGTGGCGGAGATGGGAACCAGGGCTTCAAAGTTGTGGGCCTGCGACCAGCTCTCGATCAACTCGAGCAGCCTGGGTTTGGGGATCAGGTCAATTTTGTTGAGCACCAGGATCACGGGCACGGTTTCTTTTTTAAGATGCCGCAGCAAAATGCGTTCTGATTCCGGATCCGGCGATGAGACATCGGTCAACAGTAACACCAGATCGACCTCGGACAGGGTTGCCAGGGCCACGTCGACGATGCGGACATTGAGCGGTTTTTGCGAGCGGTGAACCCCGGGCGTGTCCAGGAAGACCAGCTGGGCACCCGGCCGATGCAAAACGCCCAGAATCCGGTTGCGGGTGGTTTGGGGCTTTTTGGAAGTAATCGATATCTTTTGATCCAGCAAACGGTTCAAGAGGGTCGACTTGCCCACATTGGGCGCCCCTAAAATGGCGACAAACCCGGACCTGAATGGATTACGATGTTTGTTATCGGTTTTCGGCATACAGCAATTGCTCGATGGCACGCCAAATGTCCTCTTTGCCCTGGCGTGTTTTGGCTGAGAATAAAAGCAAATTTTCCGAATCCTGGGTCAGCGCCTGGGAAATCACCCGGCGACGTTGAGACAGCTTGCTTTTTGACAGCTTGTCGGCTTTGGTGAGGGCCAAAATGACCGGCAGGCCATAGCGATTGAGCCAGGCGATAAAGTTTCGCTCTTCATCGCCCGGCGTTCGCCGTACATCCAAAATGAGCACCACAGCTTGCAGGGTTTCACGCTGCTGCAAATAGGCCTCGATCATGGGGCCCCACTGGCGTTTGACCGCTGCCGGCACTTTGGCGTAACCATAGCCCGGCAAATCTACCAGGTTAAACGCATCGTTTACCCGAAAAAAATTGATGAGCTGGGTCCTGCCGGGCGTGGAACTGGTTTTTACCAGGCGTTTGCGGTTGACCAGGGTGTTGATCAGGGACGATTTGCCGACATTGGAGCGTCCGGCAAAGGCGATTTCCGGTAGGTCCGCCGGGGGATACTGGGAAGGCTTGACGGCACTGGTCACAAAGTCGGCGGATTTGATCAACATAATAAAATCGCTACCCGATTTTATTTAGGTACTTTTCAAGGCGATCCATTCCCTGGGCGATGTTTTCCATGGAGTTGGCATATGAAAAGCGCAGGTAGCCTTCCGCGTTTTGACCAAAATCGACGCCGGGCGTAACCCCGACATGGGCCTTTTCAAGAATATCGAATGCCAGTTTGTAGGAGTCGCCGGAAATATGCTTGGCGTTGGCAAAAACGTAAAAGGCGCCGGTCGGTTCGACGGTGATGCCGAGCCCCATTTGTTTGAGGCGTTTTATCATGAATACCCGGCGCTCGTTGTAAGTTTTTTTCATATGGGCGATGTCGGCACCGGCGTCTTTGAGGGCCGCGATTCCTGCGCGCTGGACCATGGAGTTGGCGGAAATGAAAAAGTTTTGCTGGACCTTTTGAATGCAGCGGATAAATTTGGGTGGTGCGATCAAATATCCCAGGCGCAAGCCGGTCATGGCGTATAATTTGGAGAAACCGTTCAATACAAAGGCCTGGTCGGTGAATTCCAGAATGGAGTGTTCCCGGCCTTCATACACCAGGCCGTGATAGATTTCGTCCGATACGACGTAGGGGCCCAGCTGGGCAATGGCCTGCATCCGTTCGGCCGACAGCAGGTTGCCGGTTGGATTGGAGGGCGAGTTGATGAAAATGGCCCGGGTTCGGTCAGTCATTTTTTTTGCAATCGCTTCAGACCGGAATTGAAAGCCGTCCTCTTCATACACCGGCACCATCACCGGTTCACCGCGCATGAATTTGATGAAATTGGGATAACAGGCGTAGTGCGGGTCCGAAATGATGACCTGGTCGCCTTCTTCCAGCAGGGCGGCAAACAGAACGAACATCACCGGGGAGGTGCCGGAACCGACAACCACCTGGTCGGGGCTCACGCTTACCTTGTAGGTGTTGAAATAGTGCTCACAAATCGCTTCCCGCAACTCGAGAATCCCCAGGCTATGGGTATAATGGGTATGGCCATCTTCGAGTGCTTTGCAGGCCGCGGCTTTGACGCACGCCGGGGTGTCGAAATCGGGTTCGCCGACTTCCAGGTGAATGATGTGGGAACCTTGGCGTTCGAGTTCATGGGCCCGTTCAAGGACATCCATGACGATAAAAGAGGTCATCTCCTGGGTACACTTGGAATTCATTTAAACCACCTTGTTCAAAGGGTATTCGATAATCCCTTCAGCCCCGTTTTTGAGCAGCCGGGGAATCAGATCCCGAACTGTGCTGGTATTGACGACCGTCTCCACTGAAAACCAGGATGACTGGTAAAGGGACGCCACGGTGGGTGCGTTCAGGCTCGGCAGCAGCGACACGATCTTTTCCAGATCGGTTTCAGGCACGTTCATTTTAAGTCCCACCAATTTTTCGCCCAGCAATGCGCCCTTGAGCAACAGGGCCACCTGTTCGATTTTATCCCGTTTAAAAGAATCGTCCCACGATGCGTGATTGGCGATCAGCTGGGTGTTGGTCTGCATCAATTCATGAATGATCTTGAGCCCGTGGGCACGGATGGTGCTGCCGGTTTCAGTAACCTCCACAATGGCATCGGCCAAACCGGAAACGATTTTACCCTCGGTGGCCCCCCACGAGAATTCAACCGTAACGTCGATGCCGCGTTCGGCAAAGTATTTTTTGGTGAATTCGACGAGTTCCGTGGAAATTTTTTTCCCCTTGAGGTCTTCCAGGGTCTTAATCTCCGAATTGTTGGGGACCACGAGGACCCAGCGCGCCGGACGGGCACTGACTTTGGAGTAGACCAGATTGCTGACCACGTGGACATCGGAGCTGTTTTCGGCAATCCAGTCCATGCCGGTAAGCCCGGCATCCAAAGTGCCGTTTTCCACATACCGCGACATTTCCTGAGCCCGGCAAATGGCGCACTCGATGGATTCGTCGTTGATTTCCGGAAAATAACTACGCCCGTTGACATTGATGTTCCATCCGGAGCGTTTAAAGAGTGCTATGGTGGCGTTTTGGAGACTCCCTTTGGGAATCCCAAGTTTCAGGCGTTGCTTCATTTGCGATAGACCTCCTTGGGATCAAAAACCGGCTCACCGATTATGGTCACACGATCGGCTTCGACTTTGGTGAAAAAACACGTGGGGTAACCGGTATGGCAGGCTGCGCCGCCCACCTGCTCAACCTTGAGCAGAACTGTGTCCTGATCACAGTCGACACGAATTTCCTGGATCCGCTGAATATTTCCGGATGTCAGCCCTTTAACCCAAAGGGTTTGGCGGCTGCGGCTGTAGTAGGTCGCTTTCCCGGTCGCCAGGGTTTTTTCCCAGGCTTCCTTGTTCATATAGGCCAGCATCAAGACTTCGCCGGTTTTGTGGTCCTGGGCAATGGCTGGTATCAGCCCGCCCATTTTTTCGAATGCGAGTTCGATCATCAAGCGCTCCTGTTACTATAAAAATAGGGCTTGACCGATGCCGGCTTGAAAAGGCGGCAAATACGCACTTTCGCAGAGCGGCACCGTCGCGATATATGAAATCGTGTAACGATTTTATTATTAAAGCCTTTTTCTGTACCGGCAACACGATTTAAAGTCAAATTCTTTTTTAAATTCATCGTTCTTTGGTAAACTGCACCGCGTTGGGTTTACGATACGGGCGGTTCTTGCGTAACCGGTTAAGGTTTGTTAATATGATCGGTTAGTTTGTTGTCAGCGTGGGAAACGTAAAATTAAGGAATAAAAATGCAAACAACACCTAAGCCAGCCCGAAAACAAGCGGATCAGCGGGTTCGGGCGCTATGCTTGTCACAAAGCGGGGGGATCCTTAAATGGCTGCTCTTGCTCCTTTTTATCAGTATGTCGGCTGTTATTCTGGCCGGACTGGGCATCTACTACTATTTGAGTGAAGATCTGCCCAAAATCGCATCGCTGTCCGATTACCGGCCACCTTCCATTACGGCCGTCTATTCCGACGACAACCGCAAGATCGCTGAATTTTATAAGGAACGCCGAATTGTGGTGCCCCTCGCCAAAATTCCGACCCGGCTGACGGAAGCCTTTATCGCTGCGGAAGATGCGCGCTATTTTAAACATCAGGGTATCGACTTTTTGAGTATTGTGCGGGCATTTTTCAAAAATTTAGAAGCCGGTACCATCGTGCAGGGGGGCAGTACCATCACCCAGCAGGTGACCAAATCTTTTTTTCTTACCCCGGAGCGAAGCTACAAGCGCAAGCTCAAAGAAGCGATTCTTGCATATCGGATCGATAAAACCTTTATCAAGGAAGAAATTCTGTTTTTGTATTTGAACCAGATTTACCTGGGCCACGGGGCTTACGGTGTTGAAGCCGCCGCTGAGAATTATTTTGGCAAATCAGTGACCGATTTGAACCTGGCTGAATGCGCCATGTTGGCCGGGCTACCCCAGGCGCCGAGTCGATACTCGCCCTTTCACTATCCGGAAAGAGCCAAGCAGCGCCAAATCTACGTATTAAATCGTATGGTTGCAGAGGAATATATTACCAATATTCAGGCAACCGAAGCGATCAACACAAAACTGGACATCAAAGCACGGCGCAACTGGTACATCGAAGAGGTGCCTTATTACACGGAGCATGTGCGCCGCTATATTGAGAAACAATACGGTCCAGAGACCCTGTACACACAAGGGTTGAAGATCTACACGGCGGTCAATATCGAGATGCAGAAAATTGCGCGCGAGGAAATTGAAAAAGGGCTGCGCGATCTCGATAAACGCCAAGGCTATCGCGGCCCTGAGGAGCACCTCGCCCCGGAAGCGTATGAAGCGTTTGCCCAGGAGGTTCAAGCTCAATTGGAGCAAACGCCGTTGGATGCCGGTCAGATTGTCAAAGGGGTTGTCATCGCAGTCGATGATGCGGCCCTGACGGTTCGTGTGCGCATGGGGAACTCACAGGGGCTGATCCAGTTGGCCGACATGAGCTGGGCGCGCAAACCAAATCCCGAGGTGGCCTTTTACAATGTTAAAGTCAAGCGGCCGGGGCAGGTACTCGAGGTCGGTGATGTGATCCTGGTTGGTGTAAAGGCCAAGCAGGCCGATTCGGATCTTTGGGAGTTGACCTTGGAGCAAACGCCGGCTGTGGAAGCGGCGCTTTTATGCCTGGAATCCGAAACGGGCCAGGTCAAGGCCATGGTCGGCGGGCGTAACTTTCAGGAGAGCCAGTTTAATCGCGCCATCCAATCGCGACGCCAGCCGGGCTCCGCCTTTAAGCCGGTCATTTATGCGGCGGCCCTTGACAAGGGTTACACGCCGGCGACCATGATCGTCGATTCACTGATCGTGTTTCAGGACGATGAAATGGACTTCAAATGGAAGCCCAAAAATTATGGCCAGAAATTTCACGGTCCCACCCTGTTGCGCATGGCGCTGGCCAAGTCACGCAATGTCATCACGATTAAAATACTGCAGGACATCGGAATCGATTACTGCATCGATTACGCCACCAAGCTGGGCATTACTTCACCCTGGCGTCGCGACCTGTCCATCGCCTTGGGCTCATCGGGGGTCAGCCTGCTGGAAATCGTCACAGCCTATTCGGTTTTTGCCAATTACGGTTACCTGATTGAACCGATTTTTATTACCAAGATTCTGGATCGTGACGGTAATGTCCTCGAAGAACGGCAAGTCCAGCGTGAAAAGGCCATCGAGAAGAACACGGCCTACATCATGACCAATTTGCTGGAAGGGGTGGTCAACAACGGCACCGGGTGGCGGGCCAAGGCCCTCAAGCGTCCGGTGGCCGGTAAGACCGGCACCACCAACAACCTCTATGATGCCTGGTTTGTCGGTTACTCCCCCCGTTTTATCACCGGCACCTGGGTCGGTTTTGACGAAGAGGGCTCGCTGGGCAAATCGGAAACCGGCTCCCGGGCGGCTAGCCCCATCTGGCTCGGTTTTATGCAGCGCGTTCTGGCCGACAAGCCGGTGCGGGTCTTTCAGGTTCCGGAGGGGGTGGTGTTCTCTAAAATTGACGCTGAAACAGGGCTGCTGCCGATCCCCGAGTCTAAAAAAACGATTTTCGAATGCTTCAAAGAAGGCACCGTTCCGACCGAGTACACCAAGCAACCGGATACCATCACCGAGCCGGAAGAGTTTTTTAAAAAAGACCTCTAGCCGCGAAAGAATAGACGTGCGATTACGACTGATCGTCCTGGTATTGTCTTTACTGGCCATCATGTCGGCCTCAACGGGTGGATACCTTTACTACGCGTTTTTGAAAAAAGCCGCGCTCCAAGAGGCTGAGCGCCAGGCATCCACCCGGATCGAACTGATCAAGAAAAATTTCTTTTCCTATCTTTCCGAAAACATCAAGCCGGTCAAAGCGCTGGCCGGCATGGACGAAATGCTGGAAATGCTTGTGCGGCCCAATCCCGCTGCACAGCGCAAAGCCAATGCCGTGCTGGACCTTTTCAAGGCGTCCCTTGAGGTGGATGTCTGCTATTTGATGGATCACGCCGGCAACACAATCGCCTCTTCCAATCGCAATGCGCCTGACAGTTTCGTGGGGAAGAACTTTGCGTTTAGACCCTACTTTCAGCAAGCAATCCACAGTGCACCATCAACTTATCTGGCCCTGGGAACCGCGTCTCAAAAAAGAGGGGTTTATTACAGCTTTCCGGTGTTTGAAAAAGGGGAGGATTTACCGATCGGATTGGTCGTCATCAAAGCGTCCATCGATCAGATCGAAATGCGGATGGGCCTGTCGCAGGACGAGATCGTTATGATCACAGACCCGCGGGGTGTCATTTTTATTTCCAATCGCAGCGATTGGCTGTTCAAGACAACCCATGAATTGACCCCCCGGGAATATGACGTCATTGCGCGCTCCCGGCAATTCGGGCAGGGCCCGTGGGAATACACGGGCTTGCAATTTAATGATGATCGCTCTGCACAGGATCGCGAAGGCAAGCAATATACCATGCACCGCGCGGCGCTCGAAAATTATCCGGGGTGGCACTTTGTCCACTTGCGCGATCGCAGTGCAATTGCCAAAATCGTTTCAGGGCCCTTGCTAAAGGAATCAGGCCCGGTCATCTTTTCATTGTGCATTTTAATCGGGATTTCGGTCTTTGTTCTATATCGCAAAGCCGCCGTAGAAATTCTGCAACGCAAGCAAGTTGAAGCGGCCTTGCGGACCAGTGAAGAGCGCTACCGCTCCCTGTATCACAATACCCCGGCCATGCTGCATTCCATCGATCGCAACGGGCGCCTGGTGAGTGTCAGTGATTACTGGAGCGAGGTGATGGGGTATGCCCGCGATGAGGTCATCGGTCGCAAGCTAACCTCCTTTTTTACGGAGGCTTCGCAACGTTATGCCCGGGAAGTCGTTTTCCCCCAATTTTTTAAGACCGGTTTCTGCCAGGATGTGCCCTATCAGTTCGTCAAGCAAAATGGTGACGTTATCGATGTCATGCTCTCGGCCATCAGTGATCTTGGCGAAGATGGCCAGCCGGTACGCTCGCTGGCCGTTTCCATGGACGTTACCCAAAGAAACAAGGCCGAGCAAGCACTCAAGCAGGCCAAAGAAGCGTTAAGCCGTTATTCCAAAGATCTGGAACGGCAGGTCTGGGAGCGGACGCGCGAGATCAGCAGTATTTTGAAATATACACCGGACGTGGTGTCGATTAAAGACAATGACGGGTGCTACCTGCTGATCAACAGGCGTTACGAGGAAATTCTGGGGCTTGGCAACGAAGCGGTGCGCGGCAAAACCGACTATGATCTTTTTCCACGCGAAATCGCGGATCAGTTTCGGGCAAACGATCTCAGGGTGCTGACCCAAAAGAGCCCCTGTCAGGTGGAAGAACTCTGGCCCCACAGCGACGGCCTGCACACCTACCTGTCGGTCAAGTTTCCCATTTACGATGAAAAGGGTGACACCAGCGGTGTCTGTGAAATATCGACCGATATCACCCAGGTCAAAAAAGCCCAGGACCAGTTGCGCCGGCTGTCTGCCAGCATCATGGCCAATCAGGAAAAAGAGCGCTCCTACCTGGCGCGCGAGCTGCACGATGAACTCGGGCAGATTCTGACGGCCTTGCGGATGGATGCGGTCTGGTTCCAGGAGCGCATGACCCTCGCCGACCCCCAAGCCCGGGTGCGAGCCCGTGAAATGGTTGCTTTGATCGATCAAACCATCGAAGAGGTCCGGGGCATGGCGATCCGTCTGCGACCGGGCGTTCTGGATCATCTGGGCCTGGTCGACGCGCTGGAATGGTACACCACCGATTTTGAAAGGCGCACGGCCACTTCGTGTGTTTTCGAACATTCCGATATTCCCGAAATCGATGAAACCGTGTCAACGGCTGCGTATCGGATTACCCAGGAAGCCTTGACCAACGTGGCCCGGCATGGCGACGCGCGGCATGTTACCGTGACGCTGCACCATCGCAATGGTGACCTGGAGCTGTCGATCGTGGATGACGGTAAAGGGTTTCATCTGCCTGACCTCAACGAATCCGAGGGGCTGGGCGTTGCCGGCATGCGTGAACGGGCCGTCTTGGTCGGCGGACGTTTGACGGTTCGGTCGGCACCCCAAAAAGGGACCCGGGTAAATTTAAGCGTTCCCTTTAAATCGGCTGATGCGGTTGCTGCCGGCGTCGTCAATGCTGGATGACCCGGATGAAGGGCATTTTACCGGAAGACGAAAGCAGGGCATGATAAAAGTTCTTTTAGCCGACGACCACAGTATTGTACGCGCAGGGCTGCGCCGTATCGTTGAAGAAAGTGATGATATGGCGGTCGTGGCTGAGGCCGCCGATGGAAAGGAAGCCTTGGGCCTGGTTGAAGACACCCGCCCGGATGTGGCGGTGATCGATATTTCCATGCCTGTTTTGGACGGCCTTGAAGTGATTGCCCGGTTGCAACGCGCACATCCGGATTTGCCGGTACTTGTCTTGACAATGCACGAAGAGCAACAGTACGTGGTTCGTGCTATCGAAGCCGGTGCCATGGGCTACGTCACCAAACAGGCGGCGCCCGAACAACTGGTTGCCGCAATCCGCAAAGTGTACGCGGGTGTCAGGTTTTTAACCGAGGAAGCCGCCGAAGCACTTGCGCTACGGGTGGCCAAAGGCAAGCAGGGGCGATCGGCGCTTGACCTGCTGTCGAACCGCGAACTGCAAGTGCTTCGGCGGCTCGCCCTGGGGCACACCAACCGCGAAATTGCAGCAGCCTACAATATCAGCATAAAGACCGTGGACACCTACCGCCTGCGTTTGCTGAAAAAACTCAACCTGCGCAACAATGCCGAGTTGTCCCGTTTTGCCATGCAAAACAACCTGGTTGAAACGTAAATTTGAATATGGGCCGGTTGTGTAAGAAAATATCTTACACGCAAATCAGAAATCGTCCAATTGACACCGTGGTCAAATCCTCCTAAAAAGGTGATAGCGCTTATCGGTGTCCGCCCGGTCCGCCTTGGCGGACCGGGCGGACACTGAAGCGCTGAAAAAGCGGAGTTAAAGGTTATTATGTTTGGATAGGCTGTCGGATTATGTCCGGCCGCCAAAACTGATTAGGGTTATTAAGACTGCAATTGATGAAGGGAGATGAACATGCGTAAAAATTTGTTTAACATTCTAATTGGCCTGAGTATTTTTCTCATGGCGACGATGCTTTTTTCGGGCAATGTTTTCGCCAAATCGCGCGTTATTTTCGGTGGTGGTCCGGCCGGCGGCACCTTCCAGGTGGTGGCCAATGGCATCCAGGTATACAAACCGGTCAAAGATGCCCAAACGTTTACGGTTAAAGCCCAGACGTCCGCTGGCTCCGTTGAAAACCTGCGCAAGACCGATGCGGGCCGGCAGCAGATGAGTGTGGTCTATTCGGGCCATGTGTGGCTGGGCCGTGAAGGCAAGATGAAAAACGACCCCAAGCAGTATAAAAACGTTCTGGCGGTTTCCTGGCTGTACGGCGCCCCGGGACAGCTGATCGTTAAAAAAGGCTCCGGCATCACGAGCACCAAAGACCTCGTTGGCAAGAAGGTCGGTGTGGGTAACGCCGGATCCGGTGCCTTTGCCAACTGTGAGCTGTTCTTTTCCCACATGGGTGTCTGGGACAAAATCGAACGCAATGCCATGGGCTACAATGATGCGGCTGCCGCTTTCGGCAACAACCAATTGGATGCCTTCTGGCTGTTTACCGCGTTTCCGAGCGGGGCCGTGATCATGGCTGCCCAGACCAACGATATTGCGATGGTCGATCTGGGAGCCGATGCGGAAGCGTCCGGTTTTTTCAAGGCCTACCCGTACTTTGGCAAACTGAGCGTGCCGGCCGGTACCTACCGCGGCGTCGACTACGATGTGCCCTCCTTTCAGGACAGCGCCTTGTGGGTCGCCCACAGCGATGTTCCGGCAGACGTGGTTTACGAGCTGCTCTCCATCATTTATTCCGATGAAGGGCTCAAGCACATGTACGGCCAGAAAAAAACCTTTAAGAAAATGAGCCTGGACACCGGGGCCACCAACATCGTGACACCGTTCCACCCGGGCGCCGAGAAATTCTGGAAGGAAAAGGGCAAACTCTAGTTGCGAGATGACTTCTTGTGCTGATCCACAGGTGCGCCGCCTGGCTGGCCGGGCGGCGCACCTGCTACGACTCATTTTCCGGGGAAGGACCGCGCCCTAAAAAACAGGTGGGGAGCAAGTGTACGAAAAATTAAACAGATTCGAGAAGCTCGTTTTCGATTTCCTGGCCGTCGGGCTGGTTCTTTTTTATTCCTATTCGGCTGTGCTGAGGCCGGCCGCCACCCAGTACCACCGGGGCATATACGTTATCATCACCTATCTGCTCATTTTCATGACCTACAAGTCCAAGCACCTGGTCACCCGGATCCTGGATTACGTGCTGATCTGCCTTTCCATCTTCAGCGTTGGATACTGGATCCTCTATTTCGAAGCGATCAACTATCGAACCGGGGCGGAAACGCCCTTTGACATGGCCGTAGCGGTTATCGGCGTTCTGATCGGGATCGAGGTGGCCCGGCGGGTCGTGGGCCTGGTCTTTGTCATCATGGGCGGCTTGCTGCTCCTTTTCGGGGTCTATGGGGCCTATATGCCGGATCTCATCGCCCATGCCGGTGATACCTTCCCGGGGGTCTGCACCAGCATTTTCTACAAGAGTGACGGCGTTTTCGGGATCATGGCCAATGTGCTGGCCACCTATGTTATCCTGTTTGTCATTTTCGGCGCCTTTCTCGAAAAGTCCGGGGCCCAGCGCTTCTTTATCGATTTTCCCCTGGCCGCCGTGGGTCACAGGATCGGCGGTCCGGCCAAAGTGTCGGTTATCGCCAGCGGCCTGTTCGGCAGTATTTCCGGGAGCGCCATTGCCAATACCGTTTCCACCGGCACGTTTACGATCCCCATGATGAAAAAGGCCGGATTCCGGCCCCACATTGCCGGGGGCATCGAACCGGCGGCATCCATTTCCGGGATGTTCATGCCGCCGATCATGGGTGCCGGCGGTTTTATCATGGCCGAGCTGACCGGGGTTCCTTACTCCCGGATCATGCTGGTAGCGATCTTTCCGGCCTTCATGTACGTGTTCAGTGTTTTTATGATGGTCCATTTCGAAGCCAAGATGCACCATATCCGGGGGGAGAAAAGCGAGCACAGCGCCATGCAGATCCTGAAAGAACAGTGGGTCTATATTCTGCCCCTGGTGGTGATCACCATTTTTATGCTGACCGGATTCTCGCCGGCCTATTCAGCGATTCTGGGTGTGACCACCTGTATTGCCGTCGGCTGGAAGACCAAAGATACCCGCATGGATATCACCTATGGGGTCATTATGGCCCTGATGGTTCTCGGCACCGTGATCATCATCGTGATGAAAACATTCGGTGCCGGCCCGGATGCCATCAAACTGATGGAAACCCTCTTCTCGGGACACTACGTGATCGCTTACGGGCTCGTGATTTGCATCGTGATCGCCTTTCTGCGCAAGGACCGGCCTTACGGGACGGTCACCGAACTCAAGCGCTTCGTCGGGGCTTGCCGTAAGGGGACGGAAGGCAGCCTCAAGATCGGGGCCACGGTCGGCGTTATCGGTATTATCATCGGTGTGCTGACCTACAGCGGGCTGGTTTTGACCTTTGCGGATATCGTGATCGAACTGGCCAGCGGCCGCCTGTGGTTGACGATTTTGTTGATCGCCCTGGCGTCACTGGTTTTGGGCATGGGCGTTCCGGTCACGGCAGCCTACCTGATTACGGCCGTGGTTGCGGTACCGGCGCTGACACACCTGGGGGTCAACGAAATTGCCGCCCATATGATTGTTTACTGGCTGTCCCAGGATTCCAACATCACCCCGCCGGTGTGTATTGCCGCGTTTGCAGGCGCCACGATCGCCAAAGCCAATATGTGGCGCACGGCCTTTGCGTCTTTTAAATTCGCCAAGTTTTTGTACCTGGGGCCGTTTTTGTTCGGCTATGTCCCGGCCTTTTCGCTGGACGGCAGCGCCACGGACATTGTCAAGGCCTTTGTGCTGATCATTCTCGGCACCTACGGCTATTCGTATATTCTGAGCGGCATCTGGCTCAAATCCCTCAAACGCCTATTTCAAAAGGCTCCAGCCGCTTGAGTGGTTGAAACGGAGATGATGCAGGCAATCAACAAGGAGGACAGGGGGGCGCCATGACACTTCACGAGATTCAAATCAAAAAGATTCTGTATCCCACCGATTTGTCTGAAAATGCCAAGTATGCCTTTGATTATGCCATCAGCCTGGCCAGCCGCTATGGTGCACGCCTGACACTGATGCATGTCTTGCCGGAAATTCCGCAGGCCCTGGACACGAGCGTGATCGGGTATATCAGCAGTGAACAGTGGGAAGAAATCAAAGCCCGCCATTTCCAGGAAGCCCAACAGGCCCTGATCGGTAAGCGTAAAGATCACCATGCCGTTAAAGAGGTGTTGGATCAGTTTTGTGCCAGCGTTATCGGAGATAGCAGTGCAGACGTCGAAACCGATGAGGTCGTCGTAACATACGGAAACCCGGTGAATGAGATATTAAAAACGGCAGAAGTAAAAGGTTGTGATCTTA
>Ga0180435_10004724_pt1 | contig 13386 bp, 21 predicted proteins | sample SS_ome_3_FD_132467 | JGI IMG/M metagenome (GOLD analysis project Ga0180435, IMG submission 132467) | Hypersaline lake sediment archaeal communities from the Salton Sea, California, USA - SS_3_S_1 metaG | ecosystem: Environmental > Aquatic > Non-marine Saline and Alkaline > Hypersaline >... | reverse complement strand
CTTCTTGTCGCAGACCACGTAGTCGCCGGCCTGACCTGTGTCCTGCACAACCGCCGGCCCTGCAGGTTCAAACTGATTACTCTCCGCGATCGACATCACAGGCATGATCATCAACACGATCATCGCCACTGCACACCAGACAACACGTCCCATCACCACTCTCCTTAGAAAACAGGAAACAAACGTAAACACTGTGAAACAACGGCACGTCGCTCCACACAAAGAACCGAGTTAGGTGGCGCACACAGTCCACCGATTTCTGCCGGCCTTGGTAATCTTAGTTCCGAGGAACTCCTGGTCCTCGTGCCGGTACAACAGCTGCCTGGTCCAGGACAACGAATACCCGAGTGCCTCCGCAGCCTGTTGCAGAGAAAACGGCTGGCCTTCGAACTCCTCCAGCAGCGTGTCGCCGATACCGCGTTGTTCAGTCCACTCGACCATCTACCAACCTTGTACTTCCCAGTTTTCGATGACCTGCAAGTTGTCCAGTTCCCGGTCCAGCGTCGTTTCAACCGGATCAGGGAACCAGTTGCCTGAACGACTGATCAACTCAACCTGCAGCTCTACCGGCTCCTCCGGGTCAGCTGCCAACACGTCGTAGGTGGGCACCACGCAACCTTCGGGGACCACCTCAAAGAACGGCGAGTAAGCGCTATACTCAAAAACACTTTCGTACACCAGATACTCGCACTTGAAGATCAGGAAGTGTCTCAGCACCCGCATAGCCGCGAGCGGTTGTAGTCGCACAAATGTCAGAGGTAACCGGAACTTGCCGGCACGAGACGTGAAGTCTTCCGGCAAGGTATCGGTACTATCGGTACAGCAGTTGTTCTGACGGCGTTCTTCGCTCATCGTTTTACTCCTTCGCACAGGACGCGTAGTCAATCTCCTGGCCACACATCGGGCAGTATTCTGGCGGACCGAGACCGTCGTTACACCAGACAACAGTGAACCAACGGTCGCATTCCAGGCACTGGATCATGTCGTCCATGGTTAAGCAGCGGCCTCCGTTTTGTACTTCTCCAACCACTCATCGTACGCCGACCCCAACCACATTCCCGTGTACTTCGAGATGTTGCAGGTCAAGCGATTGATCTGGCCGCAGTCGTAGTCCCAGAGGAAACCAGTAGCAGCCCGCTTCTGCATCGAAAAGGATTTCAGACGGTGCCACTCGTTCGGCGCCACGAGACTCGGTAGGAACTCCACCGACACCCCCTGCTCTTCAAACACCGACGGCTTACTCGACCCCTTCCGATGCTGATCACCACAATGGAACTCGTGGTAGTGCGTCTCAGCCCACTCATGCCGCCACTCGTTGGCCATCAGAGCAGCCAAACGAATAGGCGGAATCGAGTGCCCGTGCTCCAAGCCGACCAGCGACGCGCCGTACCGGAACTTCTTGAAGGGTGAAGGCGAACAGTCCATCATGAAATCGGGGACGTTGTGGAACCGAGCGTCGAGCACGAGACCCATCATGTACGAGGTCATGCGATCGTGGTTACCTGGCACCTGGTACCCGTACACCGGAGCATGTTCCAGCATCCGCATAACAGCTGATATCGCCAGCTTTTTACCTCGAAGAATCGCCTGGTGCTGCGACACATTCTCCGGCTGCGGCGTGCCCGCGGTTGTGGTATGAAACACGTTATCCGCATGATTGAAGTCGTTACCGAAGATCCAGTGAATCTCCTCCAGATCCCCTACAACCAGAGCCTGCTTGATTAGGTCGTCGATCGCAAACAAGTAGAACTGCTCACAAAGATCCAGGTCCCACCTCTGATCCGCTTCGGGAGTGAAGCACTCCATCCCCATGTGCGGGTCCATGATCGCAATTTCCAAAGCGAGCCTCCGCTTCCTCTTCTTCGGCAGTCGCTTTGTCTTGATAACCAGCCCAGAGCTGGCCTTCCGGATTTCCTCGATCAGCTCCTCCAGAGCCCGCCGCTCATCCGTCTTCTTCCGCAACACAATCTTGACCTGGCGGAGAGACACCTGCCACAGCTCCTGTGGCTCCCACTTCAAGACCTCCTTCTTGACCTTCTCCGTGCCGGCCTCCGTAACCACCTCCTCCTCAAGCTCAACGACCTGCTGCCCCTTATTGATCTTTCCAGAAACCGGCCAGTTGTTAACGGTGATCTGCGCGGGCTCCCACACGTCCTGATCAATCTCGGCGTCCTTGAGAAGCTCTTCTGGAGTTCGGATACGAGCACCGATGTATTCGATCGTCAACGTCTTACCGTTCTTTGCCGGTTTGACGTCAAGCTTCTCCTGGACCTCCGGGACAGGCCCAACTGCCTTGTGCTGCGGGGGAGCAATCAACCCGCGTTTAGCCGCCAGCTCGTATCGATCCCTTAGAGTGCTTCGGGGCAAACCGAGTTCCGCAGCTGCGGCGGTCTTATTACCTCCGTTCGCTTCGATAGCCTGTACCGCTTCAGCCAGAACCTCATTCGAAACAGATAGCGGCATCTTCCCCTCCTCAGAAACTCGGCGAAACTTTGATACGACTTACAAGCTCTTCGAAGGATACCTGCTCTAGGAAGGACGACAGAGGTACCGTCACGTATGGCCGATTGCCCGGGATACCGGTTGCCACCGTCACCAAACCGTGGACACCGATGAGATTAAAGAACTGGAGATCCAGAGTCAGCCGAGCACGGCAGTGATCACGTTTCCACAAGAGCATCGCCTGCGTCGTTCGGCCCGTCTCCTGCGTGGCTCGTCGAGCATCTGCTACCGCCTCGTCATACCACCACTGCGAGATGCGACCTTCTCCCGGAGCTGTTAGGCGTGTCCCGAGAACATCGGAAAACCGCACATCGGCATGATGCTTGCACTCTACGACCAGCAAACAGCCTTCCGGCGGAATCAGGTCACCGTAAGTCCAGTAGATCCCGCCCCAACGAAGAGCGCCGGAACGAGGCACTCGCTTGAACGTCTTGCCGGACCACTCCGACAAGATAACAGCCGCGTCACGCTCCCACTGGGAACCCTTCTTGCTCGCTCGCCTGCCGGCAGCTACGCGATTTGGGTTCTTCGCCACGCGCGCACTCCGATCCGATAACTCGGTGAGAGAAAAACAGGAGTGGCCTCCCTGCCACTCCCGGGGAGCCTGGCCTAGGGGGACGGCGGCAAGACGACCTTGGTGATGCCGGCTTCCGTCAGCGCCGCTACAACCGCATCACGATCCTCAAAATCCGCCACCTTGATCTTCTGCGCCTTCGCCAACGCTACGAGATCCTTATCGGGAAGAGCGTCCAAAGGCACTGTCCCGTCAGATGGCTTCTCGACCGGAGGGGGCGGCGGACTCGGGGACTTCGACGGAGTCATCGATACATCACCGGTTTTCTTCTTGTCCAGAGGCGGCCCCGATTTCCGGCCGAAGGCGGCCGTGTCATTCGGCTGCGGCGTCTCCAGTGTCTTCTTACCGGCTGCCGCCGCTCTCGCCTTTGCTTGCCCAAGTTCTGGCGCTCCCATCTGAATCTCCTGATAATCTTCCGAATTTGAAACAGAATTCTTCCGATCGCAACTGCGATCACCGTCTTACTGCCGTCACGACCCGCCGATACAGACTCCGCCAAAAGGGCGGCGAGCAGGCGCCTCATACAAACGCTTTGTTGTCTTGGTCCTACGCTTCTCGCCGCTGGCAGCAGTCTCGACCCAAACCTGTGCCTGAACGGGACGCACGCCTGCCAGCAAGGCATCGCTGGCATACTTCTGAGGCGGGATCGGTATCAGGTCAACAACCCGCTGCTCCCCCCTCTGCGGCAGAGGTATAGACCTACCCTCGAATCTCGCCCAGTGCGCACAATACATCGACTTCCCGCTGGTCGTCCGCCACCGCCCGATAACCAACACATTCGGCTCGGAGGAAACAGCCTGCGGAAGAACCATCGTCTCTGCCAAAATCAGAGTGATCTGGTCGAATCTCTCAGGGGCAGCTTGTTTGTCGTACTCCGCGAGTTTCTGGGTTAGCGAGGCAACCTCCTGCATCAAACCCGCAACCGTCTCCGATAGTTCCCCCGCACGTCGTTCCGCATGCTCCAGCTTCTTGGTCAACAGCAGCATATCCCAAGGTGACTCGGCCAAAGCCGACTGCACCTGGAGAAGAACGAGGAGCAGGAGCAGAAACCTCATGCCGGCACCCCCACACTAGGCGTAACCTGCGCAACAACGATCATGTCCGAAGGCAGGGACTTCCGCCCCTCCAACACCGAGAAGCCGCCCACGCCGTGCTTGTTCTTCGAGCCCCAACCCTCTCCCCAGGAATTCCGCAGTTCGATCCCGTAATCAGAGCGGCCGAGCTTCACGACACGGACACCGTACATAACGGCATGTCCCCACCAGTTGAACGAGCCGATGCCACCATGACACCGGAAGGCGCATGTCGCAGCCTCGTCGAAGCTCTCTCGGCTGCACTTGTACGCCTTGGTCACCTTGTAGTGCTTCCGGTGATCCAGCGTCGGGTTGTAGAGAGACCGATTAAGCGCGTTGTTGCCCCAATGATTCTGGTCAACGGCGCCGTGTTCGATAGCGTAGTCAACACCATCCTCCGGCCACCCACCTTGATTCCGATAGTTCTTGATCGGACCGCCCATGGAGGCGCTGGAGATCCGGCGATGAGGATGGCCCTGCATGTCTCGGCAAAGGGTCATCGCCTGCGCCACGCAGTTGATCCAGCAATAACCCAAACCGTCCTGGTCGAACGAATCGAAGCGGAAGTGGTCCGTCGGCCACATGTCCTTGGCGTCCATCTCCTCAATCCGCGAGTCCCACTCGCTCCGCGGAATCAGCGGGAAATCCTCGACGTACTCGGTATACGGAACCGCCGCGTAGTCCCGGTAAACCGGGTGCTCCTCGATCGGACGGGCGCCCATCATGCGGCCGAACGGAGGTGTGAGCAGCTCCTGCCAATTGGAGTCGTCGTACAGGTGAATCTCGCGACCCCGGGCATCTCGCGTCGTCTTCGGCATCTACTCAAACCTCCTGAGAATTTTCAGTGTCTCAGCACGATCAGCAGGCAACTCCCCGTCGTAGAAGTCCTGCCCGTCGCTAACGATCATCCACGGCGTCTTCCCGGCATGCTCCGACGAGTAGTAGTTCCAAACCGTCTTCCAGGTCTCTGCTTCTAGCGAGAAATCGGAATCGGCATCCACTACACGCCACGTTGCATCGCCGTCAGCCGACTTGCAATTCTCGACCAGCCACTCCCGCACCGACCCGGCATCCGTCGCCAACAGCACATCCCGTTGCGACGCCGACAGGTCTCCACGATCCGCTGTCCGCTCCACAATCAGAGCATGTAGCCCCTGAATCGGAAGAGGCGCCGATCGCACTTGCACCTCAGCTGTCTTCTGAACGCTCTTGGTACCGACGGTTGCCGTCAGGGTATACTGCGTAGTCGACTCCGGACTCACTTGCTTGGCACCGGAAGCAGCGACCGCGACCCCGTCCAACAGCACTGTCGCCGTGCTCGGCTGGACAAGCCACGACAACCGGGACGTCTCGCCAGGCTCTATCGCTGGAGGCTCCGCAGCAAACCTCGTGATCACAGGATCAACCGGCTGCGGATCGGGGGAGTTGCCGGCAACGGTCAACGTCGTCATGCCCAGCTGGAGACTTTCCGTGATAAAGACGACGGCAAAGGATTCCCCAGGCTTCCCGTCCCAGATCGCGATCGATCCGCCCGACGACAACTTCCAGGACCGCAGGTTCTTCGCCAGCTCAATGCCGGCACCACCCGTGCGGAAGACCAGCCAGCCCACCCCGTCATCCGTACACCGAACCACGGGCGCCGGACTCTCCGGATTAGGCAGGATCTCCAGCTCCACAGCGGCCAGGTCCTGAGAGTGTGCGATACCGGCAAAGCCGGAAAGAAGTAGCGCCAAAAGACACAAGAACGCTGAGACAGTACGCATGTTCTTCACCCTGATCCCACGGTTAGAAAAGGGAAGCGGCAGCACCCGCTATGGGTCACGACCGTTTGTCGCCTCACCAAGCGTCGGCCCCTGCCGCCTCCCACGAGGTGACTACGTCGGCCGGACAACCGGTGACTTGGCCTCGTCCACGGCCTTCTGAATTCCCGACAGGAACACCCGGATGCGACTGCGCCACACCTCGGGCTCCTTGGCACAGCCGTCGCACAGTTCCAGCAGCACGGGTAGCAACTGGACGATCACCGGCCCAAACTCGACCAGCAACTGGAGGATCACGGCCCAGTCGATACCGTAGCCCCCGGCTGGAGCAAACTCCCGGAGTTTGCTGGCCTGTTCCGGGGTCATGGCGCCTTTACACACGGCGTCCAACAAAAAGGTGTCATATCGGCTCACGGATTGGTCCTCCCAAGGATTCTTCGAGCTTCTCTCGTAAAACGGAATGGTCTGGAACGGGTTCGGAATCGACCGGCTGACGGATCGCAGGTGGGTTTGGCGCCGGAGTCGGCTCGTTCCGGCAGCTGCCGGTCAAGCTGGTGATAAACGCGGTCACCGCAATGGCCGCCGTCGTGACTGCCGGCCAGGCAACTTTCTTGGCCCACAGCCAGTATTTGGAAATCACCTGAGTCGGCGTCTGCTGAGTCACGTAGTCCAAGTACACTTCGGACAGAAAGCCTTCAACTTCCTGTTCGTCACCGCTCGAAAGTCCCAGGTTGATTCGTTCCTGCGACCCCAGCTCCAGGTGCGGGTAGTTCTCCTGAATCCACGCTTTTTTGCTCAACATCAGAATGCTCCGATTTTCCGAACGTTTGTCTTTGAAAGAGTAGTTACTCGATAATCCAGCTGACCCCGTTCTCTTTGACAACCTGGATACGGTTGCCAATCAACTGCTTCAGGGTGTCATCGTGGGTCATCACCAGGACAGTGCCGACCCGATCCACCAATTTCGTCTGCAGAACTTGGACAACCTGCTCGGCGCCGAGCCCGTCCAAGCCGTCGAAAGGCTCGTCCAGTAGACGCAAACCAATCGGGTACCTGGACTTACTCGCCGCCAAGTCCCCGAGGGCAAACATCGCAGCCAGATCTGGTCGGCGGCGTTCCCCTCCAGAAATCTTTTTGTACCCACCACCACCGTATTTGTAGGAAACCTCGGCGTGAAAGTTGTCGCGGGCCTCACCGGACTTGAGAGTCTTGGTCGTGACAAACCGCATCTTGGCCATCCCCGACGACAGCACCTCCAGATACTCCGCCGCGTAGCCGTTCAGTTCCGGAGCCACGTGATCCAGCAGAAGACTCCGCACCCCTTGCGGGCCGAAACCTTCGTACCAGATCTTGTACTGAGCTTCCCGGTACTTCAGTTTCTCAAGCAGCTCTTCTTGCCGAACGATCTGCCGGAGGAGCTGGGTAACAGTAGCCTGAGCCTGCGCCCGCAGATCTGCATAAGGGGACGCCGCCGAGGAAAGATGCTGGATCTGTTTCTGGACCCGGTCCTGCTCTTGCTGCCACCGGGCAAAAACTTGCTCGCCATCTTGTAGGGTCCTCAATCGATCCCGCGACCGCTCGGCATCCGCCGCACTCTCCAACTGCCCCTCCAGCACGGACTCCCGGTGACGAAGATCTGACAACGCCGGCTCGGCTCGCTCCCAGTTTTTGTACTTCTCCAGGTACGCCGCGTACGCCTGCACGTTTGTCAGGCGGTCTCGGGCTTCGACCAGACAGTTCTCCCAACCAGGCCGCTGTTTCCCCCAATCCTGGTACTGCTCTTCGATCTGCTCCAGGTCACTCCGCAATGTTCCGAACATTCGATCCTTAGCCGACTCGCCCAACGCGTGCTCGCAAGTAGGACAAACCGTGGTCGCGTCTCGCTGAGCCAGTGCTTGTTCTTTGCTCTGACATTGCCGGAGCAAACTCTGTTGCTGCACCCGGATCTCGGTCAGGTTTTGCTCGGCGCGACTGACCTCCTGCTGCACAGACTGTTCGGTACCCTGCGGAACCTCCCCAGACCACTCCGGCTTCTCAACGGCCTCCAGCGATCGGATCTCCGCCTTCACATCTACAAGCTGCTGCTGGATCTTGGACGTATCCAATTGAGGCAACATCGTCTGCTGGCGTCGTATCCCCTCCAGCTCGGCTGCTTGCTCAACAGTCCACGCGGGGGCAAGGTTCGCTGACAGCTGCTGCTCTAATGTCGCAATCTGCCGTTGGTTTTGGTCTTCCCAAGCGGCCTCCTGCCGGCGAAGCTGATCTGCCTTCTGCTGCTCCGACTCACACTGTTGTCGCATCCCAGCCAGCGCCCCCTCTAGCTTTGCGATACTGGTCGCGAGCTGGTCTCGCTGTTCCTTGGCCCGCTTCCGGGCTCGATCGAACCGCTCGGTTCGCATGATCTTGTCGATCACGGTCTTCTGCTTGGAATCGGTGAGATCAGCAAAACCCGTCGCATCCTGCGGAAACAGAACCGTGTGAACCCACGCATCGTAGTCTACACCGAGGTACTCGTTGATCAGCTTTTGCGTTTCGGCGTCGGACCCTTTGGTCACGTCTTTACCGTCTGCGTACAACAAGACCTTGTTAGCGTGCTCTTGGTGCCGGCGATGCCGAAAGACCTGCACCCGCAGATCACCTCGGTCAACCTCGACAAATCCGCGGGTGTTGCCTGTAATCGGTTCGTGATCCTCGTCTTCCCGAATCACGTCGTCCCCGCTCACCGTATCCCGCCCTTGCGGCGCCTTCCCGAAAAGTATCCAAGTCAACGCCTTGAACACGCTGGACTTGCCGCTCCCGTTGGAACCGCCTAGATCCCGATTCTCCCCCTCCACCAAAACCAATCCGCGATCTGCAAGCGACAGGTCGAGCCGCTCGTAGCAGAAGAGATCGGTAGCGAAGAGACGAGGGAACTTCACGCTGCTGACCTCCTTGCCTCGCTCCCAAACGGAGAATTCACGTCCAACAACTGAGGCTGTAGCGAACGGTGAAAAGTCAGTACGTGGGACCACACCCGTCCCGTTACCAGCACCTTCAGCCGCTCCAACCAGGACAAGCGCCAACAACTGATAACACGACCATCTATCGAATCCTCCACGAAAGCCGGCAGGTTATGGTACTCCTCCTGGCCTTCAGCAAACGTTACGTTGGCTTCTGGAAACTGGATAGGCTTCATGGCGTCCTCACTGGATCACTCCGTACGGCTCTGCCACCAACTGGACACCCTTCGGCTGCTCATCCGAACAATCGTCCGGAGCGTTCTCCTCTTGGATCACCCTCCGCCACTTGTCAACCGCCTCCTGCCAAGTCTCTGCCAAGACGTACATCGGCCGATTGTCATCCTGAACCAAAAACAAGCACGTACTGGACATCTCAATACTCCGCTCTCAGTTTCTGAAACGCAAAGAACCCTTCGAACTGCGATTCGTTGTGGACAAGCATCCTCGCGTACCACGTCACGTAGGCGTTCGGTATCTTGAACTGCTCATCCGGCCCTCGCTCAATACTCGCTGTCCACCGGATCTGATGAACAATCGCATCCGCCGAGTACCTCCGGAAGCCCCGGTCCCAGATCTGGTGGGCAAACCCACGGAAGTACTCGTACACCTCCGGATGCTGCCTGTGGTACTCGACAAAGCGGTCGTAGATGCTATGTGTCGGCATCATCCGAATCCGGAACCGTCCAGGCATCTCCTGGCGAGACCTCGCGCACCCACTGCTCCACAACCGCAGCAACCGTCTGCCGAGATACCAGGCGGCCTCCGGCTCTCTTGGCTCTTGCGTCGACAGCGTCCAACCGCTGAAGCAGATCTGCCGGCAGCTCCCGCCCTAACATCTCCTGCGCGTGACGAACGTAGTCCGCGCGATAAATGTCCGGGATAACCGCCGAAGTATCGTTGTCACTCATCCTGCGCTACTCCTCTCCTAATAGCTCCATAGCCACCCCAACCAACTCCGCTTCCGGAAACTCGCCGCCCCGCTGCTGCACATACTCCAGACACAAGTCGTAATCGCTTTCGGTCACGGCCGCTGACGTCCGTGCCAGCGACCGTTGTTCCGACTGCTCGTCGAGCTGGATTCGTTCGAAGCTCTTCTTGAGTTCGTCAGCTTCCTGCTGTTCCTGCTCGACGTGCTCAACACGAAGGAAGTCCCGACCAGGATCAACCTCTCCCGCCTCAATCGCCTCTTTGGCCTGCCGGGGTGTTGGGAACACGTGAAACTTCGGCGACGTGGTTGGGATCGTACACAGCTTCCAGTCGTCCGTGTCCAGGTACGTGAAGCCCTTCTCTTCTCCGGCTTCCGCAGCTTTCAGTTGCAACGGCGAGCCAACGTAATGGACCCGGTTCTCCGGCCCAAGAAATTGCCTGGCGTGGTAGTCACCGGCCAACACGTATCGGCAACGGTCCATCGGCAGATCCGCCAAGCAGATCTCCCCAGCAATGGTCTTCCCGTAGGGTCCGATCTTGCCTTCTCGAATCGACTGGTGAAGGAGAATCAGGTCGACCCGGCTAATATCAGCGAGTTGTTGCTTCAGCGCCTCGGTATCCGTAGTATGCGGAAAGGCCGCAATGTGCGCCATCGGCACCGGCAGGCACACCCACGGCTTGGCGATGACTTCCACGTTGTCGATCTCGCGAAAGGCTTCCAGCGAGTGGATATCCCCCACACGCGTGTTTTCGTCATGGTTCCCCTTCAGCAGCCAGACATATCGGGATACGTCCGACGCTAGGTCCCGGACAGCCTTGAACGTCTGGTCGAGTACGTCGATGTCGAGTTTGGTTCGCGACTCAAACAGATCTCCTAGGATGAACACGTGGTCGATCTCGTACGTCTTCACAGCCTCCCGCATCTGCCGGAAGATATCCAGGCAGTCCTCTAGCCGACTGTTCAACCCGCTTGCCGTCCTTGTGGCAAACTGGCTGTGATTGTGCATGTGGTGGTCGGCACTAAAGAGGAACCGCACTACTCCGCCTCACATTCGGGATTCCAAGTAACCGTGGCGTTCCTAGTCAAAACGGCGTACATCGCCGGACCAAGCGTCGCCGCGATCTCCTCTTCGTCATACTTCCGCGGTGGCAAATCACGAGTCGCAAAGATCGCATGAACCAACTCATGCCAGAACGTCTGCTCTGCAACCTGCTCGGTCAGTCGCTTAGCAATCACGACTTGGGAGTCTGTCTTACGTGTTTCTCCATAAATCTCGTGACTAACTTCCGCTCGCGAGACCTCCCAGACCAACGAGTCAATGTCCAACTTACTCGGCAACATAGTTCCACACTCCGGCAAACCTGTTGTTATATAAGCCGCCGGGCCAACCGCACAAACGCATCTTGCACTGGGAACATATCGTGAGTACCGAGAACAATCACACCGCCCTGCTCAGCCCGCGGATTGCCGGATGGCGTCGGCGACAGCACCAGATCACCCTCCGACAAGTGTCGACCAAAGATCGTACACGCCGCCATCAAGGAAGTCGCAAAGTTCTCGCCAGGATTCTGAGCAACGATCTCCGTGTACTCCTTGTCCACAAGGAATCTCGCCAACGAATCGGCCGACACCGACTCTCCCGTCGCTCGGCAATACTCGGCAATCCATGTTGCCAGCACACTCTCAGCTACCATCCTCGGCCTCGCTTCCGCTTCCCCCGACCCCGGTTCTTCCGTTTCTGCTCCCGCTCCCGACGAGACTGCTTACCGCCGGCTCTCCTGGGCTTCTTTCCTGGTACCAGGTCCAACACGGCGGGACGTTTTTTCAGAGACTCAATCGCCTGCTCGATCGGCTGACTTGGCTTCGGTGTCTGCATCGTTCTCCTTCCCCGAATCTTCGCGGTACACGACGTGCCAAAGATCGGGGTACTCCTCAAGCACCTTTGGCCACTCCTTCGCCTGGAACTTTTTGGCTCCGGGCGCCAGTTCCTCGTCAACGGCATACCAGCCGTTAGCCGTCACGGCCTTCACTACCGGCCGCTTGGTCTCTCCCGGGTCCAACCGGAATCGACTGTTTAGGTAGAAATCAAAGAGCGCCTCGGTGTAGTCCACTCCCATCCGTGTTAATGTCCCATAGACCGGGTGCTCTTCGTCGTTGTACGAGTAGAACGGTAGGCGGCAAGTGTAGTGCGGCGGACCGAGCTTGTTCTTGTCGACGTACACCTCGACCCAGTGACCGATCGGAGGCGACTTCCCCTTCTTCTTCGCCCCCTCCTCTTCCTCCGACTTACCCGACTTCTTGCGGCCTTTGGCATCCCGCTCCACTTGCCGAATAAATCCGCCGCGGAAAGTCAGCTCTACCCGTTGGGACGAAAAGAACGGCCACGCCTTACCGCCCGGCGTCTGTGTACGATTCATTGGGTCGTAGGTGGAATCGCCAATGCGTTCTCGCGTCTGGTTCGTTGCGATCACGGCGATCCCGGACTCTCCAACTAGATCGGTAACGTATTGACACCCTTGGGACATGCTGATCGACTTGGACAGGTCTACCTTCTGCATTCCTGCCTGCTGCAAATGCTTGGTGCCGGCTGCTGCGATCCCGTCCCAACCCACCACAACCTTCTCTTGGCTCTCGTCTCCCTGCGAGATAACGTACTTCGCCACGTCAGCAATCACGCTGAAGGCGTCTTGCGTCGTCCTCGCGGGACGCAGGACGAGCGCTTCCGGATCTCCCCCAATACTCCGGAAGAAGTGCTCGTTGTAGGCAAACTCGGACTCGATCAGGCACGACGTTCCACCCTGTCTCTGGTTCATCGCAAGAAACAGGTACAACAGATAGGTCTTACCGGACGAGTAGTTGCCAAAGAGTTCACCCAGACGGCCGTAGGAAGCCCCGCCGCCTAAACACCAATCAATGCCGGCAATTCCGCACGGAAGAAACTCAGCGGCGAACCAGGCATCACTACCAAAGAACACCACCGGCTTCTTAGCCTTGCCCTGCAGCTTCGTTTTGAGACCGTCCCGAAACGTCATTGACCGCCATCCTTCGTCAATCCTGGATAACTGATTCCAACCGAAGCGTGTGCCTGCTTGAATGCGTCCTCGATCTGTGAATCAGAATACCCTTGACCTGCCGCCCAAAGCAGAAACAACTGACGAGCGTTATCACTCTCCTGCAGAAAGTCAAACACACAGCAACCTAACTCACCCGGTGTCATGGGAATCCTCCAGAAAAGAAGCGGAGTGGCTGGCCTTCCGGCAAGCGTCCTGCGCAGCCGCTCCGCATCGGCATCCTGCGTCAACGCCCTCCCAGCGCTGCCTTGAGATCCTGGCCGACAACAGATGTCCCGGCGTTCTCCGCCTGCTTCAGTTGCTCGGCCAGAGCCTGCTCCTCAGACTTGGGTACGTCAAAAGGGACGCCGTCACCGCCTCCTTGCGGCGACGACGGAGCCTGCGGCGGAGCCGCGGGCGGTGTAGTTGGCATCGGAGGTGCCGTGGCAGTCGGAGGAGGCGGAAGTGCGGGGGCTGCCGGTGGGGCTGCCGGTGGGGCT
>Ga0180435_10004723_pt1 | contig 13388 bp, 19 predicted proteins | sample SS_ome_3_FD_132467 | JGI IMG/M metagenome (GOLD analysis project Ga0180435, IMG submission 132467) | Hypersaline lake sediment archaeal communities from the Salton Sea, California, USA - SS_3_S_1 metaG | ecosystem: Environmental > Aquatic > Non-marine Saline and Alkaline > Hypersaline >... | reverse complement strand
CTCCTGCAGCTGCCTACCAGCCTCCGACCATCCTGCCTCCGTGGCTGAAGGGAGCGCTCATCATCGGTGGAGGGCTCACGGCCGGGGCCCTCATCTCGCGCACGGCCATGGCAACCATGAAGCAGGAGGCGCTACCGTCGCCGACACCATCCAAGGAGCCGCTCCGCTTGGGCGTGCAGCGCACGGTCAACCAACAGGGTCAACCGTACGCCACGTTCGTGTCGACCGATCCCCGCGTCGTCATGATCGAGGAGGGTCAGGGGGCCTTCGTCAAGGGACCTCTTCCCATGCGTATCATGGTCAGTGCCGCCGAGGACCTCGAGGTCACCGAAGCCATCGGCGCCATGGGAGGCAAGCTGATCGCCGGTGAAGTCGGCAAGTCCAAGGACTTCATCTTCGACATCACCGAGTACTCGGCTCAGCAGGCCCTTCTGGATCTCGCAGGCTCGGAGAACTACAACGCCCTCGTCACCGTGCAGTACCCGGTTCCAGAGCAAAACATCACCGCCACGATCCCGATGCCGATCTACACGGCTCCGGCGTAGCCCTCACATTGCCAGCATTCTCAGCTTGGTCTCGAGCCAGGGGTTGAGGGCGCGGATCCGTTTGGCCTCGGCGGCGATGTCCTCGGGCTTCCAGCCGCGGGCAGATGGGTCGAGGGGCGGCATTCCAAGCAGGCGTCTGTGCTCGTTGATCATGTCGAGGTCGGAGGCCATGGAGCCCGGCACCGGCGCCTGTTTCAGCCACTCTTCGCGTTTAGGGCTCTGGTACCAATCGTACCTGTCCCCAACTTCCCTGAGCTCGTCGATGATGTAGAGCTCGAAGTATGCGCTTCCGACCTCATCCGGAACCTTGACGAGCGAATACCCTGCCTCGATTGCCCACGGCCATGCGTCGCTGTCCGGGCCGCCGGCGATCTTCTTCCCGTGGAAGATGAGGATCTCGTCGCGCAAGTCATCGTTGGTACTGATGATGCTGTCTGGCACCTCGTCCTTCCCACACAGGCCGGCAGCTCTCAGCACCTCGAGCACATCTTCGTCGTAGGAGACCTCATCGCGGCTGCTCGCAAACCACACCATCTCTCCGCCACCGTCTGTCTCCTCGCCATGCGGGAGCTTGCCGGTCGCGTCCTTCACCTTGACCGGAGACGGAAACAGCGTGAACGGGGGCGCCTTGTAGGAGATCTCCTCGGGGGTCGGAATACCACCGTGCCAAACGTAGAACCAGTAGCCCTTGCCGCCAGAGCGAATCTCCTTCCATTTCAGCGCATGGCCGACCATTGCGGGTTCCACTCCAGTAGTCGGGCCTTGGTCTCGTCAACATCCGGATTGCGGGCGATCCTCTTCGCCTCGTCCAGGATGTCCTGGGGTTTCCATCCCGCGGCGGCGGGATCCAGGGCCTTCTGGCCGATCCTGGCTCGATGCAGATTGATCTTCGCGAGCGCAGCCTGTACGGCCGTGCTGCCCGCGCCACCTGGTGCCGGCACGCTGAACAGCTTGTCGCAGAACTTGTCATCGAGCCAGTAGGCGTTGACGATGCCGTCGGGCGTGAGCTCGACGGCGGACAGGAGCTCGATCCCGGTCTTGGCGCCGGGATAGACGCTCTCGTAGTACTTCTCCACCGTGGCGACGGCGGCCTGGCAGCTCTTGTCGTTCAGGTTCTGGGTGAAGCGTAGGTCGTCGTCGGTGATCGTGCCGGTAATGACGTACTGATTGAGCTTGCCCTTTGGTGTCGTCTTCCGCCAAAGGCCGGCCGCGGCCTCGTCCTCGTCGTCGGCATCGACGGCGTAGGTGGGATCGCTGCCGGCCTCGAAGTAGACGTTCACTGCCTGAGTCTCGAGCCCTTCAGGCATGACCTCCACCGCCGAAATCACCTCGTACTCGGCCGGCAATCTGGTGAAGCCCGCGGCCTTCTGAAGCTTCTTCAGGGCGTCCTCCCAGTTGTCGGCGTCGAAAAGGAGGAGTTGGTGGGTCTCGAGCTCGCCCCACCACATGGTGAACACCCATGGACAGGTAGTCACTGCCATCAGCTCCACCTCAGCATTCTGGCCTTGGTTGCGTGGATGTCGCCTGGATTCTCGCGCCCGAACCTGATCGTTTTCGCCCAGCGCTCTCCCGACTTCATGCGCCACTTGCTCACGCCCTTGATCTTCCTGATCTTCTCGAAGTCGGCACTGGGCACGAAGAAGAATGAGGTTCCGGCCGAGCTACGGCGCTGGAGCGAATAGTACCCCTGCGGTCTGTATCCGAGCGCGCGTACCACCTTGTCCCATGCACGATGCGAGCCGGCCTTGGCGGCCACCTCGCCCGGCAACAGGCGCACGATTTCTCCCATCTCGTGCTCCGGGTTGGGGACCGAGTGGCTGCACAGTTGCCAGCCGCGGTGCATCGCGTACGCGAACGCCGGCGCCACGTTTCCCTGCTCGGGGCCGACTTGGCGCCCGTCCACGTCGTAGAAGCGCACGCGCTGCCGCTTGCGATACATCCTGACGATGCTGCCGTCCGGACGCCTGAAGGGCATGCCGTAGAGCTTTCCCCACGACACGCCCGGGTTCAGGCGACGGATCCTGCGCGCCTCGGCCTCGACGTCCTCCGGCATCCAGCCTCGCGCCTCCGGGTCCAGAGGTGGCATCCCGAGCAAGCGTCTGTGCCGGTTGATCACGTCCAGGTCCGTGCCGGAGACCTCCGCTTTCGGCTCGTCCCAGTGAGCACTGCGCGCGACCTGATCCTCGATGATCTTGGCGATCCTCGGGACGTGGTCCTCCGGTGGCTCGATTTCGGAGAGGCTCGTCGCGTAGGATCTCGCGATTCCTATCGCGGCCGCCCGGGCAGCCGGACGCGCACCAGAGGACCCGGCCAGGTCGAGAAGCTCGTCCATGGTGAGCTTCGTCGTCACGCAGGCGCCACGCCATGGCCGCTCGACTACCTGCGCACCAGGGTCCTTATCGAACCTGTCGAGCTCGGCCTCGATGACGTTGGCGATGTAGTCGGAATCGATGAGACCGCGGATCTTGTACCGCGAGATGATCCGCGCTGCGGCGCGGTCGGAAGCTACCCGGCGGATCGGCACGGCTTCCTCAGGGGCCGGCGGGAAGCGCCTTCCTTTCGGAGATTCGCGCCTCGATGGCGGTCCGGATCATCCTCTGGATCATCTCGATCCCCTTCTGGCCGGCGTGGCCGAAGGCCCCTTGCAGGTCGGTAACTCCTTCCATGCCGAGGTGTTCCATCACACGCTTGACGACTTCGTCGCGGATTCGGATTGCGTCGTCCTTCGTGAGCTTGCCGTCGGCGGTCGCCGCCTTGGCCTCCTTGACCAGCGTCTGCTCCGCCTCGTCGACGAGGCCCGCGGCGAGGGCGAAGATCTTGTCCGAGGCCGCGTGAAAGACGGCGTAGTTCGCCTTGGCGGTCAGCCACTTCTTGACGGCGGCGCTGGCCCAGGCGATCAGGCCGGTCAGGATCGCGAAGAAGAGGGAGATCACTCCCATGAGCACGGCATTCAGCTGACTCTGGATCTGAGGGTCATCGAGGAGCTGCATGGTTTCCTCCTACTCGTAGGCTAGCATCCTGGCCTTGATTCTGGCGATATGTTCCGGATTCAGGTGAATGCTCCGGAGCTTCCGGTAATACTCCTTGTCCTCTACGAGGTGATCCATCGCGATTTCGGTCGCCAGGGCCGTGTTGTCGCCCGCGTGCTCGCGTTCGACCTCGATCCCTTCGGCCAGGGCGACGGGGTCGAAATCGGCCGGCGTGTACCGGTCGGCCAGTCCTCCCGGGATCTGATCTACCCACGGGTTTTGGAGCGCCCGGATCCGCTGGGCCTCGGTGTGGACGTCCTCTGGGCTCCAGCCCTTCTTCTCCGGATCGAGCGGTGACATGCCGAGCCTCTTTCGGTGGCGGTTGATGAGCTCGAGGTCACCTGCGGGCGCCTGGGTTTTCTGGATCTCCCACATCGCCCCGTGACCCACCGGGGTCGCGCTACCCTGCGCATCCATCTGCAACAGAGGAATCTCGTACGCGGACGACAGAACGCGACCGGCATTCAGCGCAATGGCTCCGTCCTCGGCCTCCTCGGTGACGACACCCACGACCACGGGACCCGTGAGGCCGCTGCGTTTCCTTTGCTCTTTCGTCTGCTTGAGCTCGGCGAGAGCCGTGTTCCTGAACGGGATCTGATCAATCTCGTCCAGAAACAGGATGCCTTCGGCCGCGAGCTGGATCTCCTTCACCATCCCTTGCCTCGACACGGTGTGATGCGGAGCCCGCAGCGGCAACTCTTGGCTGCGCGCATACCTCAGAAGAAGGGGAGTCACCTTGCTGACGCTCCTCTTCGGTCCCACGATGATGGCCCCGCCTGTCTGCGCCATGCGAGGCACGAGATCGGCAAACCGCTGGGGGTTCCTCAGCACGCGCATTGCGCAGACCATCATAGCCCGGCGTCACGTCCGCGAGCAAACGAGCCCGTTCTCGCCACCCTGGAGCCGACGCTGGTTTTGGGGTGACACCGACGTGCAGAAGTGTTACCTTGGCCGGCGCCCAAGCTCCGGGCGTGTGGTGCGCGCCGGTGCCCCGACATGACTCTCGACAGGATCGTCACCCTATGCGAGAAACTGCGCTTTCAGGGGAACAACGAGCGCGATCTCCAAAACGCTCTCGAAACCGTGCTCAGCTCGTCCTTTTCCCAAGTGCAGAGGGAGGTGAGCCTGGGAGCCCGGGACCGGGTGGACTTCCTCGTGGAGAGGATCGGGATCGAGGTGAAGATAGACGGCTCGCCGATGGTGGTGGCGCGACAGTTACGCCGCTACGTCGAAAGCGCAGAGCTCGACGCCCTCGTTCTGGTGACGACCAGAGCGAAGCACAGGGCCCTGCCGAGGACGCTCGGCGGGAAGCCGCTTCTGGTCGTCTGGCTCCATCCGTTCTGACGACCTACGGCAAGGTCACCCGCACCAGGGGCGAGAGGCGCTACTTCCGGGTCGAGTGCGAGCCACACGTCCGGATCCGTCTCAAGAACTGGTTCGGAGGGGTCGCCAAGGCGAGAAGCGCCGCCATCCTGATCTCTCCCACCGACGAAAACTGTCGCGAGCTGGCGTGGTTTCTCTCCCGCTACCCGATGGAGATGGCCGACGCGACGAGGCGCGCCATCGAGGAGGGGAGCGTACGCCAGGTAGCGCGTGTCGACTCGGTGACGAAGATCCTGGACGGTGACTTCCAGCTTCCGCTCATCGAGCCGGCGATCCCGTTTCGGCCCTACCAGGAGCAGGCCGCTGCCGCCCTCTTCAACACGGGCAGCCTCCTTTTGACGGACGAGTTCGGCCTCGGGAAGACCGGAAGTGCAATCCGGGTCATGTTCGACGAGCGGGCGTTGCCGGCGCTCGCTGTGGTGCCGGCCCCCTTGACCGAGCAGTGGGCCGAGGAGATCCACAAGTTCGCGCCGGGTCTGCGGACACATATCCTGCGCTCGTCGTCGCCATACGACCTCGCCGACGAGGACGGCAACGAGCCACACGTCATCATCACGAGCTACCACAAGCTCGCCGCCTGGGCGGATCACCTGGTCGGAAAGGTGCGGTACGTCGTCTTCGACGAGTGTCAGGAGCTTCGCACCGGCACCCGCGGCCCAAATCCCTCCAAGAAGAACCTCGCGGCCGAGATCGTCGCCTCCGAGGCTACCTATCGCGGAGGGCTGACCGCGACCCCCGTCTACAACTACGGCGGCGAGATCTTCAACATCATCGACGTGCTCACCCCCGGCTTTCTCGGCAGCGCCGAGGAGTTCGAGCGCGAGTGGTGCTACGACACCGGGCGCCACGCCGCGGTCACCGACCCCCGCGCCTTCGCCCAGCACCTGATCCGCTCGGGCATGATGATGCGCCGTACGCGCGACGACGTCGGCGAGCACCTTCCGGCACTGTCGGTCATGGTCCACGAGGTCCCCTCCGGCACCGACAACGCCTTCACGGACGTGGAGAGCGCGGCCGCGGAAATGGCGCGGCTGGTCCTCGACAGCTCGAAGGCAGCCTTCGAGCGTGGGCGCGCTGGGAGGCACCTGGACACGCTTCTTCGCCAGGCGACCGGCATAGCCAAGGCCCCCGGAGTCGCCGCTCTGGTGCGTCTCGTCGCGTCCGAGGGCGAGAAAGTGGTCCTCTTCGGCTGGCATCGGGCCGTCTACGACCTGTGGGCCGAGCTTCTCGAGGATCTGGAGCCCGCCTGGTACACGGGCACCGAGAGCGTCAAGAAGAAGCGGGAGGGCGTCAAGCGCTTCGTCGACGGCGACTGCCAGCTCCTCATCATGAGCCTGCGCAGCGGCCTGGGCCTGAATCGGCTGCAGGAGGTGTGCGCGACCGCCGTACATGGCGAGCTCGACTGGAGCCCGGGCGTCCACGAGCAGTGCAACTGCCGCCTTCACCGCCCGGGCCAGAAAAGGCCGGTGTTTGCGCACTACGCGATCACCGACAGCGGCAGCGACCCCGTCGTGTCCGACGTGCTCGGGATCAAGCGCGGCCAGGTCGAGGGGATCCGCGATCCGGACGGCGCCAAAGTCGTCGAAAACAAGCTCGACCCGGAGCACATCAAGCGTCTCGCGCGCGACTATCTCGCGCGCTTCAAGCAAAAGTAGGAGAAAACCATGTCCAGATCCACGACACGTACCATCCATCAGGCCTACAGCTGGCGACTCGCAGAAACGCCTATCCGAGTGAGACTGAGACTACTCTCGGACAGGTCCACCAGGCTCGTGCTTTCCGCCACGACCGGCGTCGGCGCCGGGTTTCGCGGTGGCTTGCCTCTTCCCAACATGTACACCGGCCTCCACCTCAACAAGGTGCAGGGGGATGCCTTCTTCATCGCCCTCGGCAAGGCCCTCGGCTACGAGATGCCGAAATCGAGCGCAAAGCTCGAAAACATCGAGATCATGATCCGGGACCGCGGCCGAGGACATGGCATCCGCGGGCGCAAGAGGAAGCGCGGGATCCTGATCCGGGTCTACTTCGGAGGCTGGCCAGGACGCTTAGGGACTGCGAGCGGCAGGATCCAGGCCACGCTCACGAAGAGAAAGGCGCACGCGATCTTCAAGGAGATGGCTAAGCCTCTCGGCTGGGAGCTCTACGAGAAGGAAGTCTAGTGCCCCACCCGTCCTACACAGACAAGCTCGAGGCGCTGGTGATGGCGCTCGCACACGGCGTGGACGCCTTCCAGGTGGGTTACTCGACTCCGTGGGAGGTCGAGCACGACGAAGACGACCAAGTCTGGAAGATCCGGTCGGACGACTGCGACATGGTGTGGGAGGTCCGCGAAGGCGACTTCACGGATCCGGCTCCCGAAGTCGTGCGCGCAATCTGCGACCGCGTGAACGTGGCCGAGAAGCTACACCAAGCGCTGCGAACATACGCCGGCCCCATCGAGATCTGCGAGGACACCGTGGCAGCAGCCTACGACCTTTTGCCCGACGACCAGAAGAAGTGGAGATAGCGAAGATGCCGATCATTGCACAAGTTCTGCCCAACACCGACTTCTGCTTTCGTGCCTGCTCACACGAGCATGCCGAGCACGAGATCCTGGCCATGCGCAAGGAGGGCTGGATAGCTCACTCCTGGGAAGCGACCCGCGGTGGCGTCGTCGTCTGTTTCACGAAGTCGGAAGAGAAGCAGCTCGTGGCCGATGTCTCCGTGTTTCGCGAGGACATCGAGAAAGCGTTGGAAACGGCGCTGCAAAACCAGCGCGAGGCCCGGGACGGGGACGCGCACACGAGCGAGGCCTTCCTGGCCGGCGCGGTCGAGGCCTATCGCTACGCGCTCAGGCTCCTGGACAAAGCTCTCTTGTGACTCACACTTTGGCGACGAGGTGACACCATGCCACGAGGGAAGATACACGACCTGAACGCCCAGAACGTGACCGAGGTCCTCCGCTTCTTCGCGCTCCACTACTTCAAGGCGATGGCCGAACAGGACCGCGAAGATCCGTTCGAGGGCATCGCGGTCACGCTGATGGCGAAAAAGATCGGCTACGAGTTTCTGCAAAAACGTGTCTCCGGCGCCTTCGCCGAGATCCGAAAAGGTCGACTCTCGCTTCGCGACCTCTACGCTCTCGAGCATGACGACGTATGGCCCGAGGACGCCCTGTGCCCCTCGCAGGTCCTCGCCGACGTCGACTCCGAGGCGGTCATCGCCGATGCCTACGAGACTCTGGTCAAGAAGCGCTCCCCCTACGACACGCGCCTCATCGTGCAGTACGCCGTCATCGGCACCCACTGGCTTCTCGCGGCATGGGACCTCGAGGAGCTTCTGCCCAGGCTGCACGGCGAGCTCGAGCACAGTGAGCTGTTCACGGTGCTCAGCACCGCGCTGATCCTGACCGAGCTCGTCGTGCTGGACAGAAAGCGACCGCAAGCACTCCCGGCCAAGGAGTGGAAGTTTCTGCACGAGTTGGCGGCCCTCGTCGAAACGAGCGCCGCAGAAAGCACAGAATCGTGAGCGAGAAGAGAAAACGCGAACGAAAGGCCCGCCGGGCGAAGGAGCGCCAGCAAGAAAAGGAGTGGTCGCAGATCCCAGAAGAAGCGCTGCGCGGGCCGTGCGAGCGGCCCGAGTGCACGCTCCCCCGCTGCCTCGACCCCTGGGTGAGCAAGTACCGGATCGAGTGCGACCGATACACGGGGCCTTTGGTCCTCGTCTGCTACGCGATCCGGCTGCAAGACGGCGCCACCGAGCGGCACCTCCGCGCAAACGGCGAAGAGGTCGGCGTGATCCCGAAGAGCTCGGTCGCTCGTGCGGACTTCGCCGCCTACGAAGAGCGCCGGAAAACCCTCACCGACCAGCTCGTCGCGCGTTACGGCCAGCCGGCTCTTCTTTGCATGGTCACGCACCTCGCCCAGGGCGCCCGCTACTACCAGACCCACCACAAGAAGGTGAGCGCGTGAGCCGAAAGAAGGCCCTCGCCGTGGCGCGCGCCCTCAAGGTCAAGGTCGTCCAGAACGAGGATCTGCCTGCGTCGGGTTGCTGGCAGCGGGGCAGAACGATCTGGATCCACCCGAAGAGGGCGACTGCCTACACGGTGCTCCACGAGGTGGGGCACGTCTTCTGCGGTAGCGCCTGCTGCCGGGAGCATGCCGAGTACATGGCTCACGGGGCGGCGCTGGCGCTGGCCAGGGTGTTTCAGATCCGTCTTTCGCCGGACGAGCGCCGTCGAATCGACGGCTACGCCGGAAGAAGCCCGCGCAAGGCCTGCGCGGCCATCGAGCAGCGCAAAAAGAGGAGGAGGAGCCGATGACGAGTCTTTCGCCCAAGCTCGAGCGTCGCCTGGCAGCGATCCGGGCCGCTGGCGGCCTGGTGCCGTGGATGGACGCGCCCAAGCAGCACCAGAGGCTTCTCCAGCTCGGGCTCATCGTCGAGGGGGCCATAGAGGGGCGGAAGTTCGCGGTGCTCGAGGAGATAATTCAGGGAGAGGAACATGGAGCCTGACGAGGCCGCAAACGAACGGATCTACTGCCGGCTTTGCATGGACACCGGCCGCGTCCGCGGTCTCACACAAGACGGTCAGACCACCATCGACCCCTGCGTGCTCTGTCACCCGGAGAGGCTGGGGTTTCCGCCAAACGAGAAGACGACATGCCCATCACCGAGCACGACGCACTGAAGGACGCGGTCGACTTCGCCATGCTCTCTCCCTGCCAGAAGAGCAAGCGCGGAGTCATCATCTTCAACGCCTCGGCCGTATTCGCCCACGGCATCAACGGGCCGCCGCGCCCGTTCGTCTGCACGGGCGACGAGGCATGCCGGGCGGCCTGTGGAAAGATCTCGGTGCATGCCGAGCAGCGCGCCCTGATGTCGTACGTTCCGGGTCGCGACACCGAGGCCTACCTACTCCATGTCAAGGCCGAAGACGGCGTCGCTGTTCCGAGCGGGCCACCGTCCTGCTGGCAATGCTCGCGCCTGATCCTGGACGAGCTGACCATTCGCGGCGTCTGGCTCCTGCACGAGGACGGCCTTCGTCTCTACACGCCCTACGAGTTCCACCGTTTGACGCTCGAGCACTGTGGTCTTCCCATGATCGAGCAAGCCCCACACGGCAGGCAGATCTGTACCTGCAGCGACGAGCGCTGCACCCGCAGTCACGGAAAGAACGCCTGAGCCCATGCCTCGCGCCAGCAGACCCACCAACACCCTCTACTACGGCGACAACCTCGCCGTGCTGCGCCAGCACGTAAAGGACGAGAGCGTCGACCTCGTCTACCTGGATCCGCCTTTTCAGAGCGGCAAGAACTACAACGTCCTCTTCAAGGCCCCCGACGGCAAGGGAGCGCCAGCGCAGATCCGCGCCTTCGAGGACACCTGGCACTGGGGTCCCGAGTCCCAGGAAGCGTACGAAGAGATCCTCGAAGAAGGTGGCGACCTCGCGACAGCGATGCGGGCTCTTTCGAGCATTCTCGGCGACAGCGACATGATGGCCTATCTGGCCATGATGGGGCCGCGTCTCGTCGAGCTTCGGCGCGTGATGAAGCCGACCGCGCTGTGCTACCTGCACTGTGACCCCACGGCCAGCCACTACCTGAAGGTCCTGATGGACGCGATCTTCGAGCCGAAAAACTTCAGAAACGAGCTCGTCTGGTGCTACGCCGGCGGCGGCATTCCGAAGCGGGACTTTCCTCGCAAGCACGACGTCATCCTCCGCTACTCGCGAGGGCCTGACTACTTCTACACCCCGCATTTCCGCCCCTACACCGCGGGCACCATGAAGCGAGGGCGCACGGCGGTCAAGGGCAAGTACGCCGAGCAGGGCCTGCGCCCGGAGGGCACCCCGGTGAATGACTGGTGGGCCGACGTACCGAAGATCACGAGCCCTACCGACCCGGAGAAGATGGGCTATCCGACCCAGAAGTCCGAGGCGTTGCTCGAGCGGATCATTCAGACCAGCAGCCGACCGGGAGACGTCGTGCTGGATCCGTTCTGCGGCTGCGGCACGGCGGTGATCGTGGCCGAACGTCTCGAACGTCCGTGGATCGGCATCGACATCACGCATCTCGCCACGAACCTGATCAAGAACCGCCTGCTCGGGCTCGAAGCGGTGCAAGGCGTCGACTACAGCGTCATCGGCGAGCCCGCCACCATGGAGGGAGCCGCGCAACTCGCCAAGGAGGACCGCCATCAGTTCGAGCACTGGGCGCTCGGTCTCGTCGGGGCCCGGGCCACCGCCAAGGGAAAGGGACGCGACCGTGGCATCGACGGGCGGTTGTTCTTCCACGACGAGCAGGATGCCTCGGGTCCGAAGGCGAAGCAGATCATCATCTCCGTCAAGTCGGGGGGCACCGGGCCACGCGACTTGCGCGACCTGAACGGTGTCCTGATCCGGGAAAGCGCCCAGATCGGCGTGCTCGTCACCATGCGCAAGCCGACCCGCGAGATGATCAAGGAGGCGGCCAAATCCGGCTTCTACGACTCGCCGTGGGGCACCAGACACCCGCGCCTGCAGATCCTCACCGTCGAGGACCTGCTCGAGAAGGTGGCCGCGGTCGACTATCCGCCGAGTCGTGCCAACGTCACGCTGCCCAGAGTGGGCCGCCGACAACGCGGCAGATCCTCGCAAAGCGAGATCCCGGGAACCTGAGCCGAACGACAAAGGAGACCAGCCTTGACAGAAGACCAAGAGCCTCTCTCTTCCCTCTGTCACCACTTTGGGCCGACGAGGCAGAACGAGAAGCTCCAGCGCCTGTGGCGCTGGGCCGACCGAGATCACGATCTCACGCTCTACACGAACGGCACCTTTCTGGCTGCGCGCGAGCCCATCGCCGGAGATCCGGAAGAGCCGTGTCCTCTGCCTCATATCGGTGATCTGTTGGCGGGGGTCCTCGCAACCGACTGCCACAGCTACCCGAAGCACGCGATACTCCCGTTTCTGGACGGTGCGTGGTGGAAGCCGAAGGTGTGCGACATCTGCGAGGGGAGCGGCGTCATCACGTGTATCTGCTCGGCCTGTCATCACGAGCACGAAGCATCGTGCTCGTGCAGCAATGGGTGGTTTCGGCTGCCTTTCTGGGGCATCGTCGACGGGACCGTCGTCGACCGTGCGTACATCCTTGCCATGTACGAAACCCTCTCGGACGGCGACTCCTTCTCGCTCGGGTTCCACACCACGACCACCCTGGACGAGGTCCTCCATTCGATAGTCGTCGTGCGCGGGGCGCGGGGCATCGGTGCGATCTCCACGGCGCGCAAGCTCACCAACCCCACCTACTTCGACGGCCGCTATCCCACCCTCGAACGCGCTTCCGAGCTCGACCTGCGAGTCTGACGCCAAGGGTCATCCCACCGGGAAGAACCGATGCCACGCGAGCCTGCATCCGGAGCGAGCGTCCTTCCGCACCTCGCAACAGCCTCCACCGGGAAGAACCGATGCCACGTGGCTCTGACCAGCGATCCCACTTTTGCGCTGACAGCTCGCAGCAGCCTCCACCGGGTAGAACCGATGCCACCCGACCCAGATGGTTACCCAAAAGCCGATGCCATGGCGCACATCAACCGCCGCACGAAGGACCGAAGCTACAACCGGAGAGGCCTCTGGGCCAGGGTCTGAGTCTTGACAGGACACCCGCCGCGATTTGCGCTGACTCACACTTTCAAGAGAGGCTGACACCTTCCGGAAAGAGTGGTAGGGTGGGCACGCCCGAGCTCGAAGCCATGTGCGTGAAACGCACCCGCAGAACCGATGCCATCTGCCTCAGCTACGCCAGCCGATGCCAAGGGCAGCACTCGACCGGTTGATCACCTGAACCGATGTCACACCAAGGCCGGTGAGCCATGAACATGCGCCGCGTCAAGCCACTCGCCGAGATGACCCAAGAGGAGCTCATCGAGCAGTGTATGGCGCTCATGAGGGAATGCGAGGAGCTCAGATCCGAGCTCGACACGCAGCCTGGCTCCGTCGAGAGGCTCATCGCGGAGGCCGAACACCACATGCGTGAGTGTGACTCCACCGACGACCTCAGGATGCAGGTCTCTCACCTCAAACGTGCCCTCGACGTGTCGTTGCGGGCAGCTCACACTTTGCAGAGATGATGACATCATGGTCGTAAGCTGCTGCTTCTGTGGGGACCCGGTTCCAGTCCGCACGCCCGTGAAGAGGCCTCCTCTCACGATCTCGCTCCACGAGGGACAAGACGCCTCACCGGTCGAGATGAACCTCACCTGGTACATGTGCCCATCGTGCTCTGCCAAGCTCAAACGCCCATGCGAGAACCAGACTACAGACAGCAGCTCATAGACGACGGCGTCAAGATCGAGGCCGCCCTGAGCAAGCATGGCTATGCGCCCAAACGCGACGCCATCAACGAACGTAGCGTCGACAGGATCATCCTCGCCCTCGACGCCGCCAACGACGCTGGCAAGCACGTCCAAACTCTTCTCG
>Ga0180435_10004722_pt1 | contig 13388 bp, 11 predicted proteins | sample SS_ome_3_FD_132467 | JGI IMG/M metagenome (GOLD analysis project Ga0180435, IMG submission 132467) | Hypersaline lake sediment archaeal communities from the Salton Sea, California, USA - SS_3_S_1 metaG | ecosystem: Environmental > Aquatic > Non-marine Saline and Alkaline > Hypersaline >... | reverse complement strand
TTTCAGGTCAGGATCATCGCCGGCATATCGAGGATGGGAGGGACCATACGCCGACGCAGATATTCGGCTCGCCGGGATATCCTCATCCTCTAAATAATTAGCAACAGCTATAGAGCGCGCGGCGGAGAGCTCCCAATTGGATGTATATCGCTGCCGGTGTCGAGGATGTATCGGGGTATCGTCGGTATGCCCTTCGATCCGGACTGACGCCCCGGTTGATTTTATTAACCAGGCAATCTTGTTGAGGATCGGATAAAAAGACTCTCTAATTTTGGCACTCCCTTCACGAAAGATAAGGGGGGCGGTTGGAATGATGACAATATCTTCCGCGGTTACCTTCACCTCCACTTCATCCTCCATCTTCCCCTGCTGGAGATACGTCATCACTTCTTCCGCTTTTACCCGCAACGCCCGCATCTCGTCCAGAACAGTCTGCTGCTGGTCCTTGGAAAGATTCTGAAATTGCCGGAGGAGCTGGTGTTCTTCCTCGGTGATCTGAGAGAGATCGCTTTTGACGGCCTGCCCGAGTACAATCCGGTCATCCGGCGAATCGCTGATCTTGAGAAGCGACTGATCAACTTTGGCAGCAGTGAAGGCGTAGAGGAGGACAAAGAAGGTCAAGAGGATGGTGGTCATATCGGAATATGTGACCATCCAATCCGGAGGCCAATCCCCCTCAATCCCGCCCACCCCGGTCTCCGGCTGTATCCGTTCATGCTCAACTTCTGGAGTTAGTTCATTATCCACGGCCATAATAATAAGTTTCCGGGTAACGCTGAACAGTTTTGAGCGGATTATTCGCTACTAATTTCCGTGTCCTGCCTGAAGCCTTATTGCCGGCCCGCCAGGTAAGCCCGGAGTTTCTCTCGGACGATCTGGGAGTTGTCACCGGCCTGAATGGAAGCGATTCCCTCGATAATAATCTCTCGGGAGAGTGCCGTATTGGTATTATATACCCGGATCTTTCCGGCTACCGGCATACAGAACATTCCGGCGATAATAATCCCGTAGAAGGTGGTCATCAGGGCGACAGACATATTGGGGGCGATCGCGGCGGGATCATCCAGGCTTTTCAGGAGCATGATCAGTCCGATCAGAGTTCCGACCATTCCGAAAAGAGGCGCGTAGACCCCGATATCCCGCCAGATTCGCTCATCAGCGCCGATCTTCATCTGCAGATAATCGGAGACGGTTTCCAGTATTCCCCGGGTGACACCCGGGTCAGTACCGTCAGCCACCAGATCGACCCCGATATCCAGTAATGGATATTTTCCATCGGTGGTGAGTTCCCGGATCGCCATGAAACCCTCTCTTCGTGCTTTAACAGCCATCGCTACGAGGAGATTGATAACCGATTCCGGATCCATAATGCTCCCCCCCATGGTGTATCGGAAAGCCTTCAATCCGCTTATGATCTGTTTGAAGCTGAAGTTGATCAGGATGGCGGCTATAGTTCCTCCGCCGACGATAACAATCGACGGAAGATTGACAAAATATGAGAGCATATCGGGGTTACGGATGAAGATGGATAGAAAGATAACGGAAAACCCGATAAGAAATCCTAATATAGTACTGAGTCGCATAATTATTATCTCGTGAGATGGTTGGTTTAAGTGGGATTAACCTGTTGTTTATACTGGATGACCTTCTCCATGACCTGCTCAACGGAGTCTTTAACGATAAATTGATTTCCTGTGGTCAGGGTTATAATAGTATCAGGCCTGTCTTCAATCCGCTCGATCAAGTCCGCGTTAATTGCCAGATTCTGACCGTTCAGCCTGGTTAAGTTTATCATCTTTATACCGTTTCTTCCTGGAACCTTGGCACTGAGATCTGTCCTTCGTGTTCAAGTTTCCGGATTGTGGCGATGATCTCATGCTGGGCTGCGAGTGTCTTGCTGCTTAACTGCCGGAGGATATCCATGATCTCATCCTGAGCTTCATCAGCCCTGGCCCGGGAAATTCCACCCATTACTTCCAGGTCTTCTCTCATCATAGCCACTGCCCGTTCGGTGAGCCCGGTAAAAAACTTCTCCTGGACTTCTTCCGATGCGCCCCGGAGCGCCATCTTGAGGGTTGTCCGTTCGACCGTACGAAAGATCTCATCAATTATTGTCTGATCAACGGCCATAATCGCCTTATTAAAAGGAAGTTCCTGGCCCTCTTCTTCGAGCTTGACCTTCTTTACCGTCTCGATATCTTCCTTGATCATATCCTGGGCTTTGTCGGTCATGTTGCGAAAGAATTTAGCCCGGATGTCGTCTTCAGTTTCCGCCAGAGAGTACGCCAGAGTATCCTCACTGAGGTTATTAATGAGAATCTCCACATCCTTGTCCTCCAGTGTCTTGATATCCTCGAAGAGGAACATAAGTTTCCTAACTTCGGCGGCCATAGCCGGATTTTTCCCCTCCATCTTCTCCAGCATTACCATCGCGACCGCGTAGCGGCTCGTACTGAGTATATCCGCCAGAACCCGGGTGCCGGTTACCGGTACATAGTCTTTATGAAGACGGACAATCTTTAATTTTCTCTCCAGAAAGTCTTTTATCTCGCTGGCCATGTCTTCTTCTTCAGTCAGCTGGGTCATGGCCCGGGCCATTTCGAACTGCTTCTCTTCGTCCAGTCCTTCAAAGACCGCTGCTGCCGCCGTTGGTTCAATCTGGGAGAGTACCGCGGCCGCGAGTTTAGGCTCTTCGTCGTTGATCAGCAGGATTATCTCCTCCGGATCGGTTTTTTTGAGGTATTTAAAAGGTTGTTCTACTCCTTCCATCCCCGGAGCTTTCTCAAGTTGTTGGGCCATTAACTCTTCCAGATTTCCCAGCGCGGAGACAATTTCGGTCTTCATGGAATCCACAGCGGCATCATCGGCCATCGCGCCCCCCCCGAACGCGGGGCCAGCGCCAGCGCCGCCGCCGCCTCCTCCTCCCATCTGAGCCGAGGCGCCCGGAGTTCCGGCTGGCATCACTCCGCCCCTGGGCCCGACCTTCCTCGTCTCATCGAGCATATCCGATAGGGTGTCCCGCATCTCGGTAAGGAGAGAGTCTGATTCTTGTGGAGGATTCCCGAGGAGATCTTTGATCTCTTCCAGCACCGAGACCGACTCGCCTCCGGACCCTCCGGCAGTCATCGCGTCCATGGTGTGCTGTTCCATTAAATCTTTAATAGCGCTGAGGGTATATTCCGATGTGTCACTGGAGGATGTGGCGAACATCTTAGCGATCTCTTCCATCTCTTCTTTTCTCAAACGCGCGCGGTCTTCTAAATTATCTTCTTCGTCCGTACCAGCGCCCCCCTTAGCCTTCCTCATCGGGAAGTAGATGGCCGCGATCAGTATCAGGAGCGCTACCAGAGCCAGGATGGAGTAGAGGAGATAGCTCTGCTGGGATGCGGATGGAGGAGTGAAAACACCCAATTCCGTCGGGATTACCCGGAGGGTATCTCCCCGGGCCCGGTTAAGTTTGGACCACCGGGCAACGGCCTGACTGATTTTGCCGTCATACTCCGGCGGTGTTCCCAGATCGCTCTCCGGGAGGGAGTCATCCGCCTCGATAATGATATGGATGCTTGAGATCTGAGAACTCAGGCTGTTGATCCGGGCGTCAAGGGCTGCCTGGTCGAGCGCGGACGGTGGGGCAGCCACCACACCGGGGAGGCGATTCAATGCCTGAACTGACTCATTGGAAGCTCCCGTGAAACGGTCGGATACGGTCACATCGACACTGACTATGGTTCTCCCGGGGCCGACCAGGGTAGCCAGTTTGATTTGAAGAGAGGCTCCCAGGTTGGCTGCGAGTTGGGCGGCGTCGCTTCTCTGAATAGACTGAGGTAGGGCCGTAGGCCCGAAGCTGATCAGTAATAACAATGTCAGCAGAACTCTTATACCGATCCGGTTGTATGTAGTTAGCTTCGCCATTTACTCTTCCTGTCTGGTTTCAGTTTCTTCTGCGGGTGATTGGGTTGTCTCGGAGAGTTGCGTCTCCTCCGTTTCACGGGATGAAAGCTCTAATCCCGGATAATGGGGGACCAGCAGAATCATCCCGGGATAGATCAGGTCCGGTTCAAAGATCTGGTCGCGGTTAGCGTGGTAAAGGAGGAGCCATCGATAGGGGTCATTATATACTTCCGGCAGACCGGCGATCCCCCAGAGGTTATCTCCATCTTTGACCATATATGTTCCGGTCTGCCCGGGTAATAATCCAACCTCTCCTGTCCCAGTTCCGGTTTCCATGCCCGGTCCCGCGGTCAATGTTTGCTTCTCCAATTCTTCGATTTCGAATTCTAGAGCGTCGATTTTAAAGGATTGGTCGTTGCTTTTCTCACTCAGTATTCGTAATTCTTCGGCTATCTTTTTCTTGGACTCCTGAAGTCGGGCGTTGCGGGCGATCTCATCTTCCAGTTCGCGGCGGATCTCCGCGCAGTCTTCGCTTTCCTCTCCCGGTAACCCGGGTCCGGCGGAGGGCCGGGAAGAGGGCCGGCTGGAAAATTCATTGATGTCTGGGTTGCTGAAGAGATATCCGTTATTCTCCCACTGACGGATGTCTTTCCCCCCGTAAATCCCCGGCTGGGGACTGTAAGGGTAGTCGATTACACGGGTGGTTCTTCCGGATTTTTTCCAGGCACTCTCCAGTCCCGTCCGGTCGGCGAGCTCAGAAGTCTCGGCTGACAGCAGGGCGGGGGCGAGAATTAATAATACAAGTAAGATGGAACAGATAGATGCTTTAGCCATTGAAATACACCTCCACGATCCACCAGAGCGGAACGGTGGACGGATTTTTAATATGAAAGAAGGAAGTCTTTTTATCATAATAAGATCAGAATTGTAAATATTAATATTTATATATATTAAAGAATAATATACAGCAGTTGATTTGACCTGGGCACCATATTCTGTTAGATTGTTGTAATCACCGTTCATGAGTAGATGGGCAAACGAGTTTGCGGCGCGCCTTTTTGCCACAAAGACACGAAGACACTAAGAAAGCAGCAAGCAAGGAGTATAAAAACCGCATAGAAAATATGTAAGCGATGTAGTTATTGAATCTTTAATTCATCTCTTTGTGTCTTGGTGTCTTTGTGGCAGAAAAGTCGCGAGGCGATGTTCTTAAAATATCATGAAGAATCGCCGGAATAAGCTGTTGATCTTCTGGGCCGTCGCCGGCTTGGCGGGGGCGGCCTTGTTAGGATTTATAATCTTTGACGCCATAATTCTGGAGCCCAACTGGATAAATGTTGATCGGGTGGTTATTGGCAATGACCGGCTCTCCCGGGTATTGGGAGATATGACGATCGCCCAGATCTCCGATCTGCATCTAAGGGGGCAACTTGGGTTCAAAGAGGAAGAACTGATTCGCCGGTTGAATAACCTGGAGCCTGATATTATTGTCGTAACCGGGGACCTGATGGAAGATGATGCCGCCGAAGCCCTGGTAAAAGAATTCTTCAGCAGACTCAAACCTAAACTATGGTCTTACGGAATTCTGGGAAATTCAGACCGTAAATATCTCAATAATTCCGGATACAAGCAGATATGGAGGAGAGCCGGTCTTTCAATTATTGGAGGCAGCTGTCGCCCGATGGGGGGGGAGGGGAATTCGATATTCTGGCTTGGGGGGATAGATTTCCCCGGATATGAGTTTCCGGGGGTGGAAGATGAGATAGATCGAATACTTGAGCGTGTTCCTTCCGGAGCTCCTCTCATATTTCTATCCTATGATCCAGACTTAGCTCCGATTCTGATAGAAAAAGGAGTTGATCTGGTTCTCTCCGGCGACACCCATGGGGGAATTATCGGGATTCCCGGTTGGGGTATTATCTTCCGGGAATTCTTTGGCCGGTCCGCGTTTGTTCGCGGTCTCTTCCTGATCGGGGAGGGATATCTTTACGTCAATCGGGGAATCGCGACGAAAGTACTGCCGGTCAGATTTCTCTGCCCGCCGGAGATAACTCTTTTTACTTTCCGGTCTGCGGAATGATATGATTCACCGCAGAGACGCGGAGAACGCAGAGAAAGATAAAAAATTCTACTGTAAAATAGTTATGAAATAAAGTTCTGCTTGCATCCCGATATCAATTGTATTTAATCAAGATTTATCGGGACAATAAATGCTAATTAAAAAGAGGCCGTCCCATATCTTGCGGGGTGCTCCATCGGACTTTAACGATCTTTAACGTTTTTTCTTTTCAACGTCTTTATTTTTTAACGTTATCCCCGCCGTCTGCGGGGATAAGCTCTATGAAAATTCCGATCTTAATGTATCACAGCATCAGTGACTCCCATGACTATCAGGAGTTACCATGCGCCTGCCGCCCGATCGGATATCGGATTGGGGCCGGAGTCTTTGAAGATCATCTGGCCGTATTGAAGCAAGACGGCTGGTCGACAATTTCACTGGAGGAGTTGGTCTCGGGGAATAATCTCCCCCAGAAAGCGGCAGTCATTACTTTTGATGATGGATACGCTGACAACTATCATACAGCTCTGCCTCTTCTGCTGAGGTATGGATTTAAAGCGACTTTCTTTATCAGCGTCGCCTTTCTCGGTAAGTCCGGAATGATGGGGGGTACTGAGTTGGGAGAATTGCTGAAAGCCGGGATGGAGATTGGTTCCCATGGGATGGGACACGATCTGCTTACCGGGTTCAGTGAATCCGATCTTTCCCGCGAGCTAAAGGAGTCTAAACTATTTTTAAGCGAACGATTTTCTATTACCCCGGGTTTTTTCTCTATCCCCCGTGGCTATCTTCCCAGGGCTTTGCCCCGGCTGGCCAGGGCAGCCGGTTACCGGGGAATCTGTACATCATCTCCAGGATTTAATATCGACCCAATCGACCCGTTTGCCCTGAAAAGATTTCCGGTTCGTTCAAGCTGGAGGCGGGAGGAACTGGGGGCGGTTCTGGCTGGAAGAGGGATATTATATAGGAGATTGCTCCTGATTGAGAATATCAGAGCTTTTATGAGACGGCGCCATACATATAAACATCTTCTTTGATGAAAATATTGGAAAAATCAGAAAGCTCCGCATCGACTTTCTTTGACTGGAAGGTGATCGCGGCGCCCGTTGTCTTGATTGCCGTTTTGTTTGTTCTCTTCCGGCCGACTCTTCTATGGATGAACGAGCGGTTCTTTGAGGAGAATTCCTATTATAGCCATGGCTGGCTGATTCCGCTGGCCATCGTGTTTTTGCTGTATCATCGCCGTCAATTCATTGTCGGGACTCGTCCGCGGCCCAGTTGGTACGGACTGGGGATTCTCATCCCCGGACTAATGGTTCATATCTTCGCCCGATTTTTCGGGATCAATTTTATTTCTGGCCTGGCTTTGCCGGTAGTAATCTTTGGCCTGATTTTAACGCAATGGGGCTGGGGCCGCGGCCGATATGTACTGGGCCCTCTTCTTCTGACTGTCTTTATGATTCCTCTTCCGGGGATATGGGTCATTTCGATCGTTTTTCATCTTAAGATATACTCCGCCTCTATCGGAGTCGCTCTTGGGAGAATAGTGGGGATTCCCATAATTCATAATGGGATCGAGATTGTGTTGCCTTCCGCTCCGCCTGGAGAAACCCTTACTATCGGCGATCCTTGCAGCGGCCTGCGATCATTAATATCCTTTGCCGCCTTGGGAGGATTTTTCTCATTACTCCTGCCTTTGGCGTTTCCCCGCCGGGTAATTATATTTTTAGCCGCTGTTATTCTGGCCCCGATCAGCAATATCCTCCGGGTAGTCGGTCTTATTGTTCTGCGGCAGACGATCGGTCCGGCAATATTGAGTGGCCCCTGGCATATTGTGCTGGGGACCCTGATCTTCTTTGTTTGTTTTCTTCTACTGTTACAGGTGATCCGATGGGTGCTTCGTTAACCGGCCGCCGAGCTTATATTATAAGTCTCTGTCTTCTTCTACTCACTGCCGCCCTCTTCTGGCTCTATGGACGGGGCAGAGGAGTAGAGCTCTCGATTGATAGTCTCGGCAATCTCCCTTTGCGGATCAATGGTTGGGAGGGGGAGGAGATTCCGGTATCGGATAGAGATAAGCGCCTGCTGGGAACGGAGAATGTTCTCCTCCGCCGTTATCAGAAAGAAGGATTCACCGTCAATCTATATGTTCTGGAGTGTGCCTCTAATAGAGCCTCTTTTCATCCTCCAGAGTATTGCTACGTCGGTGGCCGGACTGAGATGATCGAAAATGGGTTCCGGTTTATCCGTTGGGGAGGAGATTCCATAAAAGCGCATAGATTTCTATTTATGGGACCGCGGGGGAGGAGCCTGGTCTACTACTGGTATACTTTCGGGGACAGAATTCTCTCCAGCTATTATAGGCAGCAGTTGCATGTTATCACCTCAAATATTCTTGGTTCTCCTCAATCCGCTCTCCTGGTCCGGATTTCAGTGGATGGTTCTTTCTTAATAGAGGACGGCGATCGGATAATAGCGGATTTTGCCGCCGGGCTCATGCCGGTGATTACTGAATATATCAATCTTAGCGCCTCCGGCGCTAACGTTAAAAAGTAAGGACGTTGAAGCGAAAAAACGTTAAAGATCGTTGGATAAGAAAGCAAAAGAAAAAAGAAAACTATAGAATTTTTCCTGGTTTTTCCAAATTACTTCGTGAACTTCCGGGGTAGTTGATTAATATGCAAGTCGAAAAAATAAGATTGCAGAAATATCTTTCCCGGGCCGGAGTAACCTCCCGGCGGGAGGCGGAGAAGTGGATCTCACTGGGGCGTATATCGGTCAATGATAGAATAGTAACTGAGCAGGGGAGCGTAGTTGACCCGGCAAAAGACACGGTGGAAGTTGACGGGCGGGTGGTGACTCCCCAGAAGAATATCTATATTATTCTTCATAAACCCTCAGGGTATCTCTGTTCCATGAAGGATAATTTCGGGCGGCCTTTGGTGACGGATCTAATCGGTGATATTCCCCAGCGGATTTACCATGTGGGGCGGCTTGACCTCGACTCAGAAGGCCTCCTGATCATGACTAACGATGGATCATTTGGCCAGTTTCTCACCCATCCGGGGCATCAGGTTGACAAGTCCTATCGGGTCAACCTCCGTTATCCTCTGGATAATCAGGGAGTCGAGAAATTGCGTCAGGGTGTGGAGCTCGATGATGGTTTTCTAACATCTCCGGCCAGGATCAGGATTCTTTCCCGTGACCGGCGTCGTGTCGAGATCATAATTCGAGAGGGGAAGAAGCGCCAGGTGAAGCGGATGATGCGGTCGGTAGGTAATAGAGTTACTTACTTGAAGAGAGTCGCAGTCGGCCCGGTTCAGTTGGGCTCCCTCCCCCGGGGGAAGTGGAGGGAGCTAACTTTTGGGGAAATTCGGGCTTTGAAAAATGTCGCGCAAATAACAAGAAATCACAAATCACAAGCACCAAATAACAAATAAAGCCCAAATTACAATGATCAAAATCTCAAACCGCCTCATCCGGTTTCGCCACTTGTCGCTTGAGCTAGCGGGAGTAGTTGAAATGTCTGCGATAAATGGGATGTGTAATGTCTAACAGCTTGGCATCAGGCAATGTTTGGAATTTTGAATTTCGGTCATTGGAATTTATTTGATATTTGTAATTTGGATTTTGGAATTTAATTTTAAGATATGTATTAATATATTTTTTAATTAACATTTGCCCACGCAATTTAACGGCGAACCGGAGAAAATAATACAGGAGGTAATAAATGGATTTCAGTAAATTCACCTTAAAGGCTCAACAGGCATTGAAGGCCGCTCAGGATCTGGCCTCGGAGCATAATCAGCAGGAGATCGCTCCGGCTCATCTTCTTCTCGCTCTGCTTGAACAGGAGGATGGTCTTACCCGTCCCATCCTTCAGAAATTATCGGTTGATCCCGAGGCAGTGAAGGCAGGGGCACTGGAGATCGTCTCCAAGATTCCTAAAGTCTACGGGGCTGGACCCCAGTCGGCCTATATATCTCCGCTATTGAATAATATACTTAATACAGCCTGGGATGAGGCAAAAAAACTGAAGGATGAATATTTAAGTGTTGAGCATCTCCTGCTCGCCCTGGCCGAGTCCGACTCTCCGACCGGGAAGATCCTTCGTGATCTCAAAGTCACCCGGGACAGTATTCTTCAGGTTCTGGTCGATATCAGGGGGAGCCAGCGGGTGGTGGATCAGAACCCGGAGGAGAAATATGAAGCCCTGACGAGGTTCGCCCGAGATCTTACCGATCTGGCCCGTCAGGGCAAACTTGACCCGGTGATCGGGAGGGATAACGAAATTCGCCGGGTGATCCAGGTCCTCTCCCGTCGGACCAAGAATAATCCCGTCCTGATTGGTGAGCCCGGAGTGGGGAAGACCGCTATTGCCGAAGGCCTGGCTACCAGGATCATGACCGGTGATGTCCCGGAGGGCCTTAAAAATAAACGCCTTCTTTCTCTCGATATCGGAGCTCTGGTGGCGGGGGCTAAATATAGAGGTGAGTTTGAGGATCGCCTTAAGGCGGTCCTGGCGGAGGTGGAAAAGGCCGAGGGACAGATAATTCTTTTTATCGATGAACTCCATACGATTGTTGGTGCCGGTGCCGCCGAGGGTGCGATGGATGCCTCCAATATGCTCAAACCGGCCCTGGCCCGGGGCGAACTCCGTTGCATCGGATCAACGACCCTTGATGAGTACCGCAAGCATATCGAGAAAGATGCCGCCCTGGAGCGGCGGTTTCAGCCGGTCTTTGTGGGGGAACCGTCAGTTGAAGCTACGATTGCCATTCTAAGGGGGCTGAAGGAACGCTATGAAGCTCATCACGGCGTTAGGATTACCGATCCGGCTCTGATCGCCGCCGCTGTACTCTCGGACCGCTATATCAGCGATAGGTTCCTTCCCGACAAGGCAATCGACCTGATAGATGAGGCGGCATCCCGTCTTAAGATAGAGATTGATAGTATGCCGGTAGAGGTTGATGAGGTGGAACGGAAGATCATGCAGCTGGAGATCGAGAAACGGGCCTTGAAGAAAGAAAAGGATAAGGCCAGTAAGGAACGGCTGGAAAAACTGAACCGGACCCTCCAGGATTTGAAGGAAGAAAGCAAGGGGCTTAAAGCTCACTGGCAGAATGAGAAGAAAGCTATTGCCGATATCCGTTCTATTCTGGAAAGACTGGACGCGATTAAACTTGAAGAAGTAACCGCCGAACGGGAGGGGAACCTCGAGCGTGCCGCCCAGCTTAAATATGGTGAAAAGGTTGATATTCAGCAGAAACTGGAAGAGGCGAACCAGCGGCTCAACGATCTGCAGAAAGACAAGATGATGCTCAAAGAGGAGGTGGGTGAGGATGATATTGCCGGAGTGGTCGGCAGCTGGACCGGTATTCCGGTCAGCCGGCTTCTTGAGGGAGAGATGGAGAAACTTATAGCCGTGGAGGAGAGGCTTCACGAGAGGGTGATTGGACAGGAGGAGGCCATCTCGGCCGTAGCCAACGCTATCCGCAGAGGGAGGGTTGGTATGTCGGATCCGGATCGTCCGCTGGGCTCATTTATATTTATGGGTCCGACGGGAGTGGGGAAGACTGAACTGGCCAAGGCGCTGGCAGAGTATCTATTTGATGATGAAAAGTCGATGGTCCGGCTTGATATGTCTGAATATCAGGAGAAACACACTGTCTCCCGTCTGATAGGAGCTCCTCCCGGTTATGTGGGATATGATGAGGGAGGGCAGTTGACCGAAGCGGTCCGCCGCCGACCATACTCGGTGGTACTCTTCGATGAGATCGAAAAAGCTCATCCGGATGTCTTCAACACTCTTCTTCAGATTCTCGATGACGGCAGGTTGACCGATGGCCAGGGAAGGGAGATTAATTTCAAGAATACCGTTGTTATCATGACTTCCAATATCGGCTCTCCGATTATCCAGGAGTTCGCGGGGAAAGATCCCGATAAGATGAAGGAAGGAGTTCTGGAGGCTTTAAGGCAGCGGTTCCGCCCGGAGTTTCTAAATAGGGTAGATGAGATCATTGTATTTTTAAGCCTGAATCAGGATGAGATTAAACATATAGTTGAATTGCAGGTTGCCCATCTGGAGAAGCGGCTGGCGGCCAGGAAGATGAGCATCAGTCTGACAGATCGGGCCAAGGAATATCTGGCCCGAATCGGATATGATCCGGCTTACGGCGCCCGGCCCTTGAAGCGACTGATCCAGCGGGAGGTTGAAAATACTCTGGCGCTTAAGATTCTAGAAGGGGAATTTAAAGAGGGAGACAGAATAGAGGCGGACTATGATCCCGATTCAGATAAGATAATTTTCGTAAAAGCCGAGGTGAACCCGAAGAACGCCACGGATAAGGAATGAACATCAAACGCCCAACGTTGAGGTCCGGGACACAAAAATAAAAAGAGAATATCGAACCGCAGAATACCGAATATCGAATATCGAAGTAAAATAAGCCAAGGCGAAGCAACTTCGACATTCGGAGTTCGATATTCGATATTCGCCTTTAATTGGGGCCGAGGTAGGGGATAAAAATCCTATTCAATCACATCCAATCGTCTGTTCGTCAAAGGGGCCGAGGCGAGGTCACAACTTTAGGCACTTAAGCGCACTTTAGGCACTTTTAACTTCCCTTTAACCTCTGTTTCTCAAGCTTGGCCCAGGTATCTCGCAGGGGGACAGTCCGGTTAAAGATAAGTTTATCCGCTGTTGAATCCTGATCGACTGTGAAGTAACCCATTCTCAGGAACTGGTAGAATGAACCGGATTCGGCCTTGGCCAATCCCGGTTCTACCCTGCAATCCGTCAGTATCTCCAGTGAAGCGGGATTGAGGCATGAAGTAATGCTACTTCCATTGCTTCCCGGTTCCGGATCCAGAAATAAAGTATCGTAGAGACGGACCTCCGCCATTAAAGAGTGAGGGGCTGAGACCCAGTGGAGAGTTCCCTTTACCTTCCGGCCATCTCCCGAGGTACCGCTTTTAGTTTCGGGATCATAGGTGCACCGAAGCTCAATAATCTCCCCGGTCTCATTGTCCTTGATCACTTCTTCGCATTTTATAAAATAGGCATGCTTGAGGCGAACCTCCCGACCCGGCGTCAGCCGGAAGAATTTTTTCGGCGGATCTTCTCTGAAATCATCCCGCTCGATATAGATTTCCCGGGAGAAGGGTATCTTTCTCGATCCTCTATCTCCATCTTCCGGGTTATTGATCGCGTCCAGTTCTTCCGTCTCTCCTTCGGGGTAATTTTCTATCACTACCTTGAGAGGGTGGAGAACTGCCATTACCCGATCCGCGCGCCGGTTCAGATCGGTCCGGAGGCAGTGTTCCAGGAGTGCGATATCGACGATACTGTCTCTCTTGGCTATTCCGATAGTCTTACAGAAGGTCCTGATTGATTCCGGGGTATAACCGCGTCGCCGGAGGCCTGCCAGTGTGGGCA
>Ga0180435_10004721_pt1 | contig 13388 bp, 8 predicted proteins | sample SS_ome_3_FD_132467 | JGI IMG/M metagenome (GOLD analysis project Ga0180435, IMG submission 132467) | Hypersaline lake sediment archaeal communities from the Salton Sea, California, USA - SS_3_S_1 metaG | ecosystem: Environmental > Aquatic > Non-marine Saline and Alkaline > Hypersaline > Sediment... | reverse complement strand
GTCCTCAGTCAGAGAAAGATCGACAAGTCACTGTTTTTATTTTGTTTTTACAGCTCGCCTTTGTTGTCACGGCACAGCTTTCCGGTTGCGACATGCGCTACAAGAGCAAGGCGTCGGACAGACGGGCAAGCGGTAAAAAAGATCATGGGGACCGGTTTACTCAATCGTTGAACGGCCCCGGATCGACGGAAGACAAAACCATCAGTTCTTGAATTTCACCAGCCGGGTCACCTGAATGTCGGAAACAAACACCACACCGGAGTGCTTATTATAAAAAGGTGCAAATCCCTCCAGAATTGGATTCACCAATTCTTCAGGGACCGCGGCAATGATCATGATCAACACCGCCTCCTCATTGAACATGAGGTGGCCGCCATGAAAACCATGGCTGCCTTTTCCCGACAGATTGTTGATGATCGTGTAGCCCTTTACCCCCGCATGATCGAGCAGATCAGTGGCAAATTCCTGGTGTTCACCCTCGAGGATGATTTCCAGTTTCTTCAACTGACTGAAGTTCATTTCTTTCATGATGCTATCGACTCCTCGGGTTTAGCAGCCAATTCGGTGGAAAGCTGGTAATTGTGTTTCCATTCGCCACGCTCGAACAATGAAACGTTTTGCGTCTCCGGATCCACGATCAACATACGAATCCAGGCATTTCTCACCAGGTTCTTGGCCGCCACAACAGACTCGAAAACCTGTTTCGCGTGATCGAACGGTGCCTCGATCAGCGTGATCAGGCGGATTGGCTCGTGGTAAGGCAGCCCATCCTTCAATACCGTCTGCGATGGCAGACCAGTGCGCAGATCGCTCACATTGCCACTCATCACACCAAACCGCCCGGCAACATTGTGATTGACCTTGCTGCCACTGCCAAAGCGCTGGTTATCCACGGCTGAAAAATAGTGCTCCATGTTGATCCACTGGCCCACCACGAGCGGGCCGGTCATGATGGTCGCCAACAGACGGCCTTTCGGATCAACCCGGTAGTCATAGGAGTGGAGGAAAGCGCGGCCATCCAGTCCCATATGCTGGGTCAGTTCACGACGCCCGATAATGAAGTAGGCGTTACGCGACAGCCCCCACTCCGGGCGCACCTGCGACCAGTCCATCGAGTTGCGCTGGGCATTGCGGAACGCCACGGCAGGCTTGAGCGCTCTGTCCGGATCAATATCCAGCGTTGGCATACGCTCCGTGGCGCACAGGCGCGCTGCCGCAGTCAGACCGACGTTCAGACGATCGACGTAGATGAGGTGCGAGGACGGAATCAAGTCCATGTCATGCAGGCTGACCTCATCGGTCGTCGTGTTATGGAAAGCAGGTACAAAGGCGGTGTCATCAGGGATGTGGATACCCTGCTCCGCCAGGCGGCGACGCACCTGTGGCTTGTTCGCCATCTGGGCAAGTACGCGGCCGCTTACCAAGCCATGGTTACCACCGCAGGCCCCGCAGTCCAGCGCCGACTCGTAGGGGTTGTTTTCAGACGCACTGCCATGCCCCACCAGCAGCACGAAGCGTGAAAAGTTGCCCACCAGGCCAATCGCCCGCAAAGCCGAACCCACGAAGTTGACCTGCTCATCGAGCGTGAAACCGATACGTCCGAGTCGCTCCATCTGCATGTGCGCAAACGCGTCGTTGATCCGGTAGTGGGTTCTCAGTCGCTCGATGAAGACATCCAGTTCGTCGTTGTCCAAGCCCAGCATCTCCGCACAACCTTCCGACTGCTGCTGATGCCCAAGCGCCAGTTCACGCAGGTTTCGAATGATGGCGTCCGACACTTCTTCCGGTTCACGATGCAACTCATGCACCACCGCTGCAATAATCACCGCGCGCTGGGTAGCACGCAGAATGGAGTCGGCCTGTTCGCGGCTGAGCTTGTCCAGCAGCAGGCGCGTGGTCGGCTTTTCCGGATCCAGGTGTTTGCGCCAGTGATTGTAGGTATGCGGCGCCACCGTCTTGCCGATCATGTCGAAACCGAACAACAGGCCGATGGCCTCGACGGTGACGAACGGCGTAAGCACCGATTCCTTCAACTCATGCAACGCCTTTCCGAGCGTGGTCACCGCCGCTTCGTCGCGGATCTCGGTCACGCTGATTTCAGGCACCAGGTTCTTGGGCGTAAGGATTACCGGGCACAGGTGCATCTCGCTACCCTTACCCAGTTCCATGAAGCTGACCGGCACGCCGAAGAAACCGGCAATGCCGTAGGTTTCGTAATCTCCCACACTCTCGAGTTTGCGACGAATCCGCTCCGAGCGCGTGTCGATACAAAACAACGCCTGTACGAACGGCCGCTTCTCTCGCGGCGGCGCGGGCTCGACCGTGACCCCTTTCATAAGGTGCTTGATGGCCTTGTCTTCCATGGCACGCAACCAGGTCAGGCCCTCTCTCTTCTCAAACGCGCGAACGGTGTGGATCAATGCCTCAACCTGTTCGGCAGAGAGCGCCTTGAGTGCCGCCTCGCCCCGAACAAGTCCGGCCAAATGCAACAGCCTTTGCCCCTGGGTTTGCGCTTCGTGCTGTCTTTTCTGCCATGCGTACTCGGCAAACACTTTTCTTATGTTCGCCTGATTGCCACGTGATATCGCCATGTCCACTTTGAAGGCCATCGCAGGCAATACCCGGGCCCCATGTAGCTCTGAACGGAGGTAGGCCTCTTCCGGGCGGTGTTCGATTGAGGCCGCAATCTCGGCACGGGTGCAATGCCCCTTGCACTTGTCGTTCTCATGCAACAATGCAAGTCCCAGTGTCATTCGGATCGCCAGATAGTCGACCAAGTCACCCGGAAAACGTTGAGTCCAGTAATAGTGCTTGGCGCTGGCACGCCAGCGGATGAAGCCAACCCAACCATGCAGTCTCACCAGTTCGTTGGTGAAATAACCCAGCCATTCATCCTCCGGAATGCCCAACCGATCCAGCACATAGGCAATGATGCCTTCAGGGGTATCGGCTTCTTCAAGGATCTTGCCGATGCTCACCCCGCGCAGGAAGAATGGGACGTTACGGCTGACCACATCGCGCCAGGCCTTGAAGAAGCCCAACTGACGTTCCGGCATACTCCAGACGGACTGCCCTTCATCAAAGAAATCAAGACAGCTGTTGATCACCAGGTCATCCAGCTCTTCCCCGACGCGGGTTCCGAACAAGGTATCCATGGCCTCGTATACAGGACGATCACCCAGCAGCTGCTCGCGCAGCACCTTGCCGACAAAAGCGGCCGCCTCGTCACCGGGCTCTGGTACCTGCTGGCCTTTGATCGCAGCATGGATGTCCGAAACCCTTGCCATATCGCTCTTGCTGCAAATCGGGTTCGGCACCCGCAACGTCAGCGCCTCGAGCCAGGCTTCCAAATCGATACCCGGAATCTCTTCCTGCTTGGCAACAAAGCGCCTGATACCTGCCTTCAAACTCTCGCGATCGACCTTGTCATCCGCAAAATACTGCTGGTAGATCTTTCGGGGGAGATAGACGCGACCATGAAACAGACGCCTTCCCTCTTCGACTGCCTCATCGAACTTCAGGTGTTCCAGGCCATGTAGCGGGTTGTGATGAATGAAGGTCCGCATCGGCCAGAAGAAAGGTATCGGCTCGGCTGCCACGTGAATGGTGGAACGAATCTTCAGGCTTGTGCCAAGCGAGATATCCATTAGAGATCCCCTGTCATGGCGAAGCCGGCGACGATCAGGATTAACATCACCGCACCGAAACCCCAAGTCAGCGGCATCGACATATCATCGACCCTGTCATCAGACGGCTCGCCGACAATCATTCCCTGTATCAGGCGCATGCCCGCCCAGCTCCACAGCGCCCACAAACCCACCAGGGCGATAACCACCAAAGGCTTCGAAGCGACCACGATGTTGAGCATGCCCAGGAAGGCAGGAAAAATCGGTGTGGCCACGACCGCCAGCACTGTCACCACGAATACACCACTGAAGCGCGGGACAGTTTGCGCCAAACCCCCATAGAGATTCGTATACGCCGCTCCGTAGCGTTTTTCCAAGCCACCAACCAAAAGCGCCAGGATCGCCAGTGGGATCCCGAACCAAAAGCCGTAAAGCAAGACATCCCGGTCGCCGTAAAGCAGCGGCAACCAGAAACACGCCCAAACGGAAGTCGCCAGAAAACCCGTCCAGACGCCGACTTCACGCATCGCCAACAACCTGAACGCATAGAACACAGCCGTGAAGATCGCCATGGGCACCAACCACTGCGGCACCTGCGGCTCGATCGTCTGGTAGAGGAAAACACCCACCAAAGGCCAGCCCAGGAACAAAAACATCCGCAACAGGGGATGCTTTACTTTTGCAAGGAGCGCGTTGAACGCGATGCTCAAAGGAAAGACCGGCAGGAAAATCGCAACCAGCAGAAAATTCAGATCCAGCATGTTCAACCCCACCTGAACCATACGTTCAGACGGGCGGATGCAGCTTCAAGCCTGCGATTTAGCCCGGAATAAAAATCGATGATGTAGAACTCACGGGAAATCAACGAATAGAAGTTCATCCACCAGTGGGTCGGCCTCTGGTCGATGTGCGAACCCAGTTTTTCCACCCGGTAAGCACGCACCCAGCCGAGTACCACGATGATCGTTGTCAGTACGACCAGGGCGTCGAACCAGACAATGTCGATACCCGCCGCCTTATATAACTGGGAGGCGAATTCCGGATCGTTGTACAGAAACAGATCGAAGGCATGGCTGATCAGCGTGTAGCCCACCACGACCACGACGAAGGACACGAGAATCAGGCCCAGCAGACGCCAGGGGTTGGCCGCTTTCATGTGATAGGTAGAGAAAAGTAATTGTGCCCCGGTGATCCAACCGAAGAACAGCAGGATGATTGCCCCCTGCCGTTGATAGAGGTCAGGCGCTACCCACCAGTGCGTCAACACAAGCACCAGCACCGGAATCACCAGGGTGATACCCACCATCACCAACAGAGGCTGTTGTACCTTTGGCGCTTCGCGCTCCACCACAAAGGTGTAAAGATCGTCTTTCGGCACACCGTCATCCTTGCGTGCCTCTCCAATGATGCCTCCCGCACTCAGGAACATCGTGCCCTTGAACAGTCCATGCGCTATCAGGTGGAAAATGGCGAGCGAGAAAGCACCCACGCCGCATTCCATGATCATGAACCCCATCTGTCCCATCGTGGAATAGCCAAGGGATTTCTTCACGTCATTCTGCGACAGCATCAGCACCGAGCCGATCACTGCTGTTACCAGGCCGACGATGAAGACCCAGTGCAGCACGTCGCCGGTATGGATATACAGCGGGGCGAAGCGATTGATCAGGAAACCACCCGAGTTAACGATCCCAGCATGCATCAGGGCGGATACCGGGGTCGGGCCTTCCATGGTGTAAGGCAGCCAGGTGTGCAGGAGGATCTGGGCTGAACGCGCGAACGCAGCCAGCGCCACCAGCGACCCGACCACCTCAGCGACAGAAAACCCGAAGAAAGTTTCGGCCCCGGGGTCGGCAGCCAGCCGTTCGAAGATCTCAGGCAGCGACCAGGTACCATAGGTATGGAACAGAACAACTGCCGCCAATACCAATGGAATGTCACCGATCCGATAGGTGATGAAGGTCCAGAGGCCATAGCGATAGGCCGAATGGCTTTGTGTGTCGTGCCCCAACAGGAAATACAGCATCACCCCGACCATGTGCCAGGCGATCAGCAGGGTAACTAGGTCACCGGCGGCGACCATCAGCAACAGGGAGGCGGTCATGAAATCAAGCATGACGAAGAAACGCGCATAACCGCCCTCTTCCGCCATGTAGCGCACCGAGTACAGGTGCACGATAAAGCTGATGCCGGATATCACCACCGCCATCAGCGAGCTCAGGGGATCAAAAAGAATGACCCCCCATTGCCCCCCGAGGCTGACAACCTGTTTCGGCTCCCCCATCAACGCCAGCACCAGCAGGGAGACAGCGGCGAGGAAAGTCAACAAAGTCAAACCTACACTGACGCGCGCCACTCGCCGCCCCAGCCCAGCGGCCAGAAGGTGCGTCAGAATCGCCGAAATGATCGGCAAAGCAGGGACGAGAACAATCAGGGAATTCATGGCCGCTTACCCATCGATAGCAACTCGACGCATTTGATGACGCGATGCCACGTAAAAATGATGGCCCACAAACAAAGCACCGGTTGCCCGCACTTTCCACATTTTCTTATTATTCCAACCGGGCACTTTGACCCGGTATCTCGAGCGCTAGCATACGATTCTCATTAATAAATTGAAATCGATATAGCAAATGTCAACATTCGATGGTTATCTATGCCTGTGGCAAGAGAACCCAGCTGCCAAACAGGACTTCCCGCCTCCAAGTCGCAAGTCCTTGCCGAATCTACCCCAGAGATTTCAGGCGCAGGCAGCTTGCATAGGGTCAGACTTTCCCGCGAACCAACGAGAAGAGTACAGCCCTGGTCACGCTCGATGAAATGGATGCGAGCGACTGACTGTGAGCACCATTATGGTGCAGACTATTCCTGCTTGCACCTGATGTGCCCCCCAGCCTCCCCATGCTGGTGCGTTTAGATGCCCCTTTGCGATTGGACTCCGCGCTCCCCGAAAAACGTGCACGAAACTTGCTTGGGTTTGGTTGATCAACAAAGGTTTCGACGACGACTTCTAACATAGGAACCACAAAACCAGTGCTTGAAGAACAGGCCCTGCAAGGTTTTCTGCAGAGATACCAACTACCCGCTGACTTCGCTTCCCATGCCAAACGCTGGTTCATGCCCCTGGCAGATCAACTGCGTATGCACCAGCAGGAAGCCAAGCGGACGCTCGTCATCGGCATCAACGGCAGCCAGGGATCCGGCAAGAGCACCCTCGCTTCGCTTCTTACCCTGCTGTTCAACGAGCAGTACGGGCTGCGTGCTATTGACCTCTCTATCGATGATTTCTACCTGACCCGGGATGAACGTTTGGCCCTGGCCGAGGACATCCATCCGCTACTGGCTACCCGTGGAGTGCCGGGCACCCATGATGTGGGCCTGCTCCGCAGCATCCTGCAGGCACTGAGTGGATACTGGGGGGAAATTGCCATTCCCCGATTCGACAAGTCCCAGGACAACCGCCAACCGAGCACCGACTGGGCAAGGGCGCAATCGCCACTCGACATTGTCATTCTCGAAGGCTGGTGCCTGGGTGTGCGAGCACAAGACAAGCAGGAACTGACCAATCCGGCGAACATCCTCGAGCGTGACGAAGACCGCGACGGTCGCTGGCGGCACTATGTCAACACGCAACTCGATCGACACTATCACGACCTGTACGAAATGATCGACGTCTGGGTAATGTTGCAGGCGCCCTCGTTCGACAGCGTGTACCGGTGGCGCCTGGAACAGGAACAGAAGCTGGCGGAGGCGAGCCGGACGACAGATAACCACGTGATGACCCCCGAACAGATCGCTCGTTTTATCCAGCACTACCAGCGCCTGACCGAACATGCGCTCAGCACGCTGCCGCAAGAGGTGAACTACCTTTTCAAGTTGGACGAACAGCGGCAGATAAACGAAGCGATGCAGCCACAACCCGTGAGCCTGTTGTGACCCCCCTGGTTATCTACACGGACCTGGACGGCTCCCTGCTGGACCACCACGACTACTCACATGCGCCAGCCGATCCGCTCTTGCGAGAACTCGAACAGCTCGGCGTACCAGTCATCCCCTGTACCAGCAAAACTCGCGCAGAACTTTTGCAGTTTCGGGATGAACTGAAAAACACCCACCCCTTCATCACCGAAAACGGCGCAGGCGTGTTTGTCCCTGAGGGCTATTTCTCGAGCCAACCCCGGGATACGCAGTCTGCGGACGGCTTCTGGGTCAAACGCTTTGTGAAGCCTCGAGCGCACTGGATCGGGCTATTGAATCGACTGACCGACCGCTTCGACGGAAAATTCATCTCTTTCAGCCAAATGCAGGTTTCCGACATCATCCGCCTGACAGGCCTGAGCCGAGAAGCGGCACTACGCGCCGCCGAACGTGAATTCAGCGAACCGGTGCAATGGCAGGGCAACAATGATCAACGCCAGGCCCTTGTCGATGCATTGCAGCAGATGGGGGCACACGTGCTTCAGGGCGGTCGCTTCCTGCACGTTTCCGGACAGTGTGACAAAGGGACTGCTCTGAACTGGCTGCATAGCCTTTACCTGGAACATAATGACGCAGAACCCAAAGCCAGCCTGGCGATAGGCGATAGCCCAAACGATATCTCGATGCTGGACACTGCCGATTATGCCTTGGTCATTCGGTCGCCGGTTCAGGATCCTCCCGCGCTACAGCGCACGCAGAACCTCATCATCAGCACCCACACCGGACCTGAGGGCTGGAATGAGGGAGTGCGCGAAATCCTTACAAGACTCAAAACATCCCGAAGGTAAAAATTCATGGCCGACTTTCATCAGAACGGCATCATCACCACGCTGCATAACCTTTCAGATCGATCTGTCGACGAGTTGGAAACGGAACTTCTGAAATTCAGCAAGCGCCGCCCCATGGCGCTGATCCTGCCCTCGTTGTTTTCCGAACTGGAAACCGAGGCACTACCCAATATCGTCGAAGAACTGCGGAAAGTGCCGTATCTTTCGCAGATCGTTATCGGCCTGGATCGCGCCGAGCAGGAACAGTACCGCTATGCGCTGAAGTTCTTCGACGCGCTCCCGCAGGAACACTGCGTACTATGGAACGACGGCCCACGCCTGCGCGCGATCGACGCCGAACTGCAGGAACAAGGCCTTGCGCCCAAGGAACCCGGCAAAGGACGCAACGTATGGTACTGCATGGGTTACACGCTGGCCTCGGGCAAGGCCGAATCGGTGGCACTTCACGACTGTGACATCCTCACCTACAAACGCGATCAACTCGCCCGCCTGATTTACCCGGTCGCCAACCCGCTGTTCAGTTACGAATTCTGTAAAGGCTATTACGCGCGGGTTGCAGATGGCCGCATCAATGGCCGTGTCTCGCGCCTGCTGGTGACACCGCTGATTCGCGCGCTCAAAAATGTCTTTGGCGAAAGTGAATACCTGAATTACATGGACAGCTACCGTTACGTGTTGGCCGGCGAATTTTCATTCCGCCGAGACGTGCTGACCGATATACGAATCCCTAGCGACTGGGGTCTGGAGATCGGGGTACTCTCCGAGATGCATCGAAACTACGCCAACAACCGACTGTGCCAGGTCGATATTGCCGACACTTACGATCACAAACACCAGGACCTGTCGCTTGAGGACAAGTACAAGGGACTCTCCCGAATGTCCATCGATATCTCCAAGGCACTGTTCCGCAAGTTGGCCACACAGGGTCACGTTTTCAGCCAGGAAACCTTCCGTACACTCAAGGCCACCTATTTCCGCATCGCCCTCGATTTTGTAGAAACCTATCGCAATGACGCTGTCATGAACGGTCTGAGCTTCGACATTCACGAAGAAGAGCAAGCAGTCGAACTGTTCGCACGGAACATCATGGAAGCCGGCCAGGTGTTCCTGGAAAGACCAATGGAAACACCGTTCATTCCTAGCTGGAATCGCGTGGTGGCCGCCGTTCCCGACATCTTCGATCGCCTCGCTGCGGCCGTCGAAGCCGATCACAAAGAATTTGCCCCCTGACGAAAGAAGCGCCGATGACTGACCAAATCACCCAATTGCAGCAGCGTGTCACCCATCATCTCGACAGCATCTATGCGCAAGTCGATTTAGCGTTGACCAGCAATTCTCTGGCGGATGAATTGATCGCACTGATGCGACTGGACCAGGATTGTTACGAAGCGCCACCGCATCGGAATCTTTGGAACCAGACCGATATCGCCATGATTACCTATGGCGATAGCATTCAGACCACCGACGAAAAACCCCTGCAGACCCTGCACCGGTTTCTGGGCGAACACCTGGGCGACATGCTCAGCGCGGTGCACATACTGCCCTTCTTTCCCTGGAGTTCGGATGATGGTTTTGCGGTGATCAATTTTGCCGCAGTCAACGAGGCACTCGGCGATTGGTCGGATATACAGGCCATTGCCGAAGACTATCGCTTGATGGCCGACCTGGTCATCAACCACTGCTCCAGCCGCAGCCTGTGGTTCGAGAACTTCAAACAAGGCATCGACCCAGGAAGTGGCTTCTTCGTCACCGCGACTCCGTCGGACGACCTCTCCCAGGTGGTTCGCCCACGCACCAGCCCGCTTTTGCGCGAAACCGAGACAGCGGATGGCTCACGCCTGGTCTGGTGCACCTTCAGCCATGATCAAGTGGATCTGGATTTCCACAACCCTGAAGTGCTGAAGGAGTTCGTACGCATCATCCGCCTATATCTCGATCATGGCGTGCGTATCTTCCGCTTCGACGCCGTCGCCTTTTTATGGAAAAAGATTGGCACCAGTTGTATCAACCTGGAAGAAACCCACGAAATGATCCGCCTGCTGCGCACGTTGATCGAACATGCCGAGCCGGAGGCCATGATCATCACCGAGACGAACATCCCGAATCGCGAGAACCTGACCTATTTCGGCAATGCCAACGAGGCGCATGCCATTTACAACTTCTCGCTTCCACCACTACTGGTCAATGCGCTGATCAGCGGTGACAGCACCTATCTCAGCCAGTGGCTGATGAGCATGCCGCCGGCGCAGAATGGCACCACTTATTTCAACTTCATCGCCTCGCATGACGGTATCGGGCTACGCCCGGCAGAAGGCCTGCTCAGCGACGAAGAGATCGGCACCTTTATCAACACCATGCAAAACTTTGGCGGCCTGGTTTCCTGGCGGGAAGACGCAAACGGTGGCCGCAAGGCATATGAAGTCAATATCTCGCTGTTCGATGCCCTGCAAGGCACGGTCAATGGGCATGACAAATGGGGCAAAGAGCGATTCATCACAGCCCACGCGATCATGCTTGCACTCGAAGGGCTTCCTGCCTTTTATGTGCACAGCCTGCTGGCCACCGGCAATGATCACGAGCGCGTCGAGCACACCGGTAATAATCGTGCGATCAATCGCCACCAATGGGATCTTGATGAGCTCGAGGCGCTGCTTGCCGACCCGCACAGCCAACACCACCAGATGTTCAAGCGTCTCAAAAAGCTGATTCAGATACGCCGGGAACAACCAGCATTCCACCCGAACGCCACCCAGTTCACCCTGCAGATCGGCAAACAGCTGTTCGGCTTCTGGCGCCAGAGCATGGATCGCCGCCAGAGCATTTTCTGCATAACGAATATCAGCGACCAACCGCAGGAACTGACCTTGTCCGATATCAACCTGGTGGTTACAGACGATTGGCACGATCTGATTAGTGGCGACCGTTTCGAGTCGATTGATCAGACACTGACGCTGACGCCCTACCGCACGCTTTGGATAAGCAATACCTGATTAAACCATGCAAAATCCACGCGGAAAAAAGCCGGAGCAAAAACTCCGGCTTTCTTCTTCGACACCTTAATATCGCGTCAGAAAATGAGGTTCATCATCAATATCATCACCACCAGGAACAGGATGGTCATGATGCCACCGGCGCGCATGAAGTCGGGTACGCGATAACCTGCCGGCCCCATGATCAACGCATTCACCTGGTGCGTTGGAATCAGGAATGAGTTGGAGGTGGCAATGGCCACGGTCAGCGCGTAAACCGCGGGATCAGCGCCCACCTGTATGGCGATATTGACCGCCAGCGGCACCAAAAGCACAGTGGCGCCAACGTTGGACATCACCAGGGTGAAGAAGGTGGCCAGAATCGCGATCGCCGCCTGGATCATCCACGGCGCAGCTCCACCGACCATGGCAACCACTTCCTCGGCGATCCACTTGGCAGTGCCGGTCGTCTCCACGGCCAGCCCGAGAGGAATCAGTGACGCCAGCAGGAACACCGTCTTCCAGCTCACAGCGTCATAGGCCTCTTCGATTTTCAATACGCCGGAAAGCACCATACCGATGGCGCCGGTCAGCAGTGCCACAGACAGGCGGATATCGGTGAACAGCACCATGAACAACGCCACGGCAAAGAACAGACCCGCCCAGCGGACCTTGTGCGGACGCTCCTCCTCGGCACGTGGATATTCTGTGGTGACTACCACGAAATCATTGTCCTTCTCGATACGTTCGAGCACCATCCAGGGCGTGTGAACTACCAGGGTGTCACCCGCCTGGAAAGGCATGTTGCGGATATCATCACCCTCGCGCATGGTCTCACCACTGCGATGCAGGCCAACCATGGCCAAGCCATAGGTCTTGCGCATCCACACGTCGCGCGCACTCTTGCCGACCAGCTTGGAGCCCGGCGGAATTACCACCTCGGCGATACCCGCCTTGGCCGGGGAAAGCGCCTCGGCGAACGTGCGCAGTTGGTCACGCTTGTTCAGACCGTATTTCTCGACGAAGTGATCCAGGTCGCGCGGATCGGCGACCACGCCCAGTACCATGCCGGAAGTCACCTGCAGATCACGTGCCACGGTACCCGGACCGACGTTAGTCTCCGCACCAGTCAACTTGCTGGCGATAATGCGCACGCGATACGTCGTCTCCACATCGTCGAGCGCCTTGCCAACCAGTTCGCTGTCCTCGGGAACAACCACCTCGGTCAGTCGGTAGTCCACTCCGTATATGTCGCGGAAATAACTCATCGGGTCGGAACCGGTAGTGCTGCTCTCACTCTTGGTGGAAGGCAGTACAAAGCGACCGGCCAGCACGAAGTAGATAATGCCGGTGGCAACCAAGGCCAGGCCGACCGGGGTCACAGAGAAGAGACCCCAGGTCTCCATCTGCTGTTCCTGCGGCAATGCAGTGTTGGACGTCAGGATCAGGTCATTGAGCAGAATTAGCGGGCTGGAACCGACCATAGTAACGGTACCGCCGAGAATCGCGGTAAAACCCATTGGCATCAGCAGGCGCGACATCGGCAGGCCGGAACGCGCCGAGATACGGGCGACCACCGGCAGGAACAGCGCGGCAGCACCCACGTTCTGCATGAACGACGAGATGAAACCGACAGTAGCGGAGATGATCGGGATGATGCGCGCCTCGGTCTTGCCACCGATCTTCAGAATGAAGGCGGCCACCTTGGTCATGACGCCGGTCTTATCCAGGCCGGCTCCGATGATCATGACGGCAATGATTGAGATCACCGCATTCGATGAGAAGCCGTCGAACAGGTGCATGGTGTCGACCAGCCCTTGCTCCAGACCCATGAACGGCGCAACCAGGGTTGTCAGTCCCAACAACACCATGACGGTGGCCGCGGCCACATCCACACCGACCACTTCGAAAGCGAACAGGTAGATGGTGAACAGCAAAATAGCCGTCACCCATGCAATTTCCACAGTGGGAACCACCTGCGACATGCCAATGGCCATCGCAAGGAAAATCAGGGCTGCAATAATCTG
>Ga0180435_10004720_pt1 | contig 13389 bp, 16 predicted proteins | sample SS_ome_3_FD_132467 | JGI IMG/M metagenome (GOLD analysis project Ga0180435, IMG submission 132467) | Hypersaline lake sediment archaeal communities from the Salton Sea, California, USA - SS_3_S_1 metaG | ecosystem: Environmental > Aquatic > Non-marine Saline and Alkaline > Hypersaline >... | reverse complement strand
TCAGGTGAAATCGGCGGCTAGAGCCTGCAGGGTTTCCTCGGAGACCTTGACCGAGTGGCGGTAATTCTCGTGGTCGCAGCCGAATTCCAGGTCGGCGCCGCCCAGGAGTTCCTGGATCATCTCCCGGCTGAACTCGAAGCGCATGAAGTGCACGGCGGAGGTCTTCTCGTCGGTCGAGCGCTCCAGGTCCTCGTTGGAAATGGCGAAAACCTTGTCGTGGCCGTCGACGCGGGCCCACACGGTGTGCTCCATGCCGACCAACTCGGCCAGGCGCTTCTTGCGCAAAGCCACGTCGCCGAATTCGAGCATCGCGGTGCATTTCAGGTTGCTGCCGTCGGGGATCAGCGGGTTGTACGCACCCAGTTCCTCTTCGATGCCGTCGGCCTCGAAAATCTTCTCGATGCGCAGCATTTCCTGCACCTGGTACTGGATGGTCAGGCGGTCTTCGAAGTACAGCGTGAAGTTCGGGCCGATGTCCACGCGGCGGGGCTTCTTGTGCTCCAGGACGCGGGCGCGGAACTCGGCGCGCTTCTCCGAGTACTGTTCGAGGGAGTAAAGGTCGTTTCGGGTCAGTTTTTCCATAGTTCCTTTTCCGTGTAAGAGCGAGCTTGCTCGCGACTTTGAGGGTTTCCACACCTGACGTTTCGCGAGCAAGCTCGCTCTTACAGTTGATTCAAATTCCGTAAGCTTTCCTCAGGATCGTCAACGGGTTTGATTCCTCGTTCGGCAGGTCCAGGTTGTTGGCGATCTGCGTCGCGGCCATCGGGCAGTCGGAGACCAGGTAATCCGGTTCCATACGCTTGACGCGGCTCACCACCGGGCGGGCGATCTTCTGCGATTTTTCATACGTGCCGGCCCGCACGCCGTAGGTGCCGTCGTGGCCGGAGCAGCGCTCGATCATCTCGACCGTGGTGTCCGGCACCAGCGCCAGCACGTCGCGCGTCTTGGGGCCGATGTTTTGCACGCGCTGGTGGCAAGGCACCTGCCACACTACCTTTCCCAGGGGGTGCTTGAACTCGGTGTTCAGCAGCCCTTCCTTGTGGCGGTGCATCAGGTATTCGAAGGGGTCGAACATGTGCTGCTTGATCTTCTGCACGCCGGCGTCGTCCGGGAACATCAGCGGCAGTTCCTGCTTGAACATCAGCACGCAGGAGGGAATGCCGGCCACGATGTCCCAGCCTTCGTCGATCAAACGGACGAGCTCAGGGACGTTGGCGTTCTTGTATTTCTCCACCGTGTCCAGGTCGCCCTGCTCCAGCTTGGGCATGCCGCAGCATTCTTCCTTGTCGGTCATGCGCACCGGAATACCGTTGTGTTCGAACACCTTGATGATGTCCTGGCCGATGTCGGGCGTGTTCACGTTGCAGTAGCAGGTTGCGAACAGGGCCACCTTGCCGCGGGTCGGTCCCGCCTCGCGCGCCTCGGCGGCCAGCGGCGTACGGCCCTTGTCGCGGCGGCGCAGAGTATCGCTGTGGAACGGCGGCAGGTGCGCGTCGGGGTGCAGGTCGAGGACCTTCTCCATGACCTTGCGCACGCCCTTGCTGCGGTTGCTGGCGTTGATCATTTTGTCCACCACGGGTAGCGTGCCCACCGCGGCCTGTACCTTGGTGTTGCTGAGCAGCTTGTGGCTGATCTTGCGCTCGCCCTTGCGGAACTGGACCGCCTTGGCCCGCAGCATCACGTGCGGGAAGTCCAGGTTCCATTCGTGCGGCGGCACGTAGGGACACTTGGTCTGGTAACACAGGTCGCACATGTAACACTGATCGACGACCTTCCAGTAGTCTTCCTTGGCGACGCCGTCCACCTCGAACGTGTCCGATTCGTCGACCAGGTCGAACAGCGTGGGGTAGGCGTCGCACAGCGAGACGCATCGGCGGCAGCCGTGGCAAATGTCGAAGATGCGCTCCATCTCCTCCAGGAGCTTCTCTTCGTCGTAAAACTCAGGGTTTTTCCAATCCAGCGGATGCCGTGTTGGGGCCTCGAGGCTGCCTTCTCGCATGGTGCTTCTCCTGTCGTCGCCGGCCCCGGCAGGTTGCCGGGGCGGCTTTTTAAGAAACTACAGCCGGGCGTTTACGGGGAAACGCGCACCGGAATTCGCGGAGCGGATATCCGGGATCAGTCCAGCTCGTCCAGCGCCTTCTGGAAGCGGTTGGCGTGCGAACGCTCGGCTTTGGCCAGGGTCTCGAACCAGTCGGCCACTTCGTCGAAGCCTTCTTCGCGGGCCTCGCGCGCCATGCCCGGGTACATGTCGGTGTACTCGTGGGTCTCGCCGGCGATGGCTGCCTTCAGGTTGTCGGAGGTGCCGCCGATCGGCAGGCCGGTGGCCGGGTCGCCGGCTTCCTCGAGGTACTCGAGGTGGCCGTGCGCGTGGCCGGTTTCGCCCTCGGCGGTGGAGCGGAACACGACGGCCACGTCGTTGTAGCCCTCGACGTCGGCGCGCTGCGCGAAGTACAGGTAACGGCGGTTGGCCTGCGATTCGCCGGCGAATGCGTCTTTCAGGTTCTGCTCGGTTTTGGTGCCTTTCAGTGACATGTATATCCCTCCTGATAAATGGATTTCCGGATCTTGCCCTAGAAATATAGTCCGCAAATCGCTATAGGTGAAATTGAATTAAACAATTGTTGCCATAGAGTCTTGCTATGAAGTTTTCCGGGGCCGAAAACCACGGGGATCAAGCGTGTTTCACGTGCCTCGAACGACTACACTAGCGCGATGGAGACGGAGCACTTGCTGCGGCGCAGAGAGCGGGCCATGGGGCCGGCGTACCGCCTGTTCTACGATGTGCCCGTGCAGGTCGAGCGCGGTGAGGGCGTGTACCTGTATGACCGCGACGGCGGGCGTTACCTGGACTGTTACAACAACGTGGCCTCGGTGGGGCACTGCCACCCCCGGGTCGTCGAGGCGTTGGCGCGGCAGGCCGCGCGACTGAACACCCACACGCGGTACCTGCACGAGAACGTGGTGCGCTACGCGGAACGGCTGGCCGCCACCGCTCCCGGCGAACTCTCGGTTTGCCTATTCAGCTGCAGCGGGAGCGAGGCGAACGAACTCGCGTACCGGATCGCCCGCGCGGTCACCGGCAACGAGGGTGCCGTGGTGCTCGAGAACGCCTACCATGGAACGGCCCGGACCACTTTCGAACTCTCCACCGACGATTACCCGGACCACTTGCGCCCGGCGTACGTCGCCGCGGCCACCGCGCCGAACGACTACCGGGGGCCGTACCGCCGGGGCGACGAAAGGCTGGGCGAGCGTTATGCCAAAGCAGTTGACGATGCCATCGATGCGCTGTCGCGGAATGGCCACGCCCCGGCCCTGTTCATCGCGGACGGCGTTTACAGCACCAACGGCATCCTGACGCCGCCGCCGACCTACCTGCGGGAATGCTACCGCAGGATCCGGGCGGCGGGCGGCCTGGCCGTCGCGGACGAGGTCCAGTCGGGCCTCTACCGCCTGGGCGACCACTGCTGGGCCTGCGAAGATTCGGGCGTCGTGCCCGACATCGTCACCGCGGGCAAACCGCTGGGCGACGGCCACCCCCTGGCCGCCGTGATCACCACGCCGGCCATCGCGGAAGCCTTTGCCCGGGAACACGACTACTTCAATACCTTCGGCGGCAACCCGGTATCGGCGGCGGTGGGCAACGCCGTCCTGGACGTGATCGAGGACGAAGGCATACAGGAAAACGTGCAGGGCACGGGACGTTACCTCGGGCAGGGTCTGCGGGCGTTGTTCGAACGACACGAGCTGATCGGTGACGTGCGCGGCAAGGGCCTGTTTTTCGGCGTCGAACTGGTGCGTGATCGCGGCAGCCTGGTACCCGCCGCCGAAGAGGCGCGCGGGCTTCGCGACTGGCTCAGACACCATGGCGTCCTGCTGGGCGTCACGGGCCCGCAGGGTAATGTGATCAAGATCCGGCCGCCGATGGTGTTCGGCCCGGAACATGTCGACGAACTGCTGGAAAAACTGGATGAGGGACTGGCGTGCATGGCCTGAACGGAATTCGTAACGTGCTTTTCGACCTCGATGGCACTCTCGTGGACAGCAGCCGGACCATCCTCGATTCCGTGGAGCACGCGCTGCAATCCATGAACATCGACCCGGCGGGCGGTCCGCCGGTGGAGCGGCTCATCGGTCGGCCGCTGCTGGACATCTTCACGGACGCTTTCGGCATGCCCCGGCCGCAGGCACTGGAGGCGATCGATCGCTACCGCGCCCGTTACGAGACCCTGGCCCAGGCGGGCACGGTCGTGTACGAGGGCGTGCGCGAGGGCCTGGCCGAGCTCGCGGGCGGGGGCTACCGCCTGTTCCTGGCGACGGTCAAGCCCACGCCGATCGCCGAGAGCGTGCTGGGCGACCTCGGGCTGCGTGTCCACTTCAGCGGCGTGGCCGGCGCCTCGATGGGGCCGGAGCGCCGCGAAAAGGAGCGCATCATCGCCTGGGCGCTGGATACGTTCGGGCTGGCAGCGAGCGAATCGCTGATGGTCGGCGACCGCGACCAGGATATCGACGGCGCGCGGGCGAACGGGCTGCCCTCGGTGGCCGTATCGTGGGGCTTCGGCAGCGACGGAGAACTGGAGAAGGCGGCGCCGGACTACCAGGCGGGCCGGTTTTCCGAACTCGTCACCCTGTTGACCGAGCGGCGGTGAACCCACGGGCGCCGGGGCGGTCGAAGGCGGCAACGACGGGGAGTCAGCAAACATGAACATGCGTTATCTCTCACTGGCCACTTTTCTGCTGGTGTCCGTGCTGGCGGCCGCGGTGGCCGCCCGGTTTCCGGCGGGGGACTGGTTCTACTCCAGCGCGACGCGCCCGGACTGGGCTCCGGCGCCTTGGCTGTTCGCGGGGGGCTGGGCCGTGGCCTGGCTGTTCGCGGCCGGGGCGGCCTGGCAGGCCTGGCTGAGTGAACACTTCGCGCGCAACGGCGCCGTGGCCTGGTGGCTGGCGACGCTGGGCCTGGTGCTCGCCTCGCAGTTCCTGTTCTACGGTCTGCACCGCCCGGGTTGGGCGTGGCTGGCGTTATCTGCCGCCCTGGCAGTCGGCGTTATGTGCCTGAACGCTTTTCGCCGCCTCTCGGGCAACGCGGCCGGTTCGATGCTGGTCTTCCTGCTGTGGCTGGCCTTCAACTGGGCCCTGGTCCTGGCGGTCTGGACGCTGAACGGCGGACCCTTGCTGCGCTTTTTCGCCTGACGCGCCGCGCAGGGGGTTGCTGTCAGCCGGTCAGCCCCTCGTGAAAGAACACGTTGAGCTTGTTGCCGTCCGGGTCACGGAAATAGCCGGCGTAGAAACCGGTCGTGCGCGGCCCGGCCGCGCCTTCGTCCTGCGCGCCCAGTTCGATGGCCTTGTTGTAGACCTCGTCCACTTTTTCCCTCGAATTCACGGCCAGGGCCACCATCGTCCCGTTTCCGTGCGTGGCGGCCTGTCCGTCCCAGGGCCGGGTCACCGAGAGCGCGGGCTGGTCGGGGGCGACGGCCCAGGCCTGGAAGTGGCCCTCTTCGGCCATGAAGCGTTGCGCGCCCACGAGGGCCAGCAACTCGTCGTAGAACGCGATGGCGCGGTCGAGGTCGTTGGTGCCGAGCGTGACGTATCCAATCATGAAATTCTCCTAGACAAAGGGTGAGAAGCCGAACAGCCACTGGTGCATGGCCGCGATGACGCCGTAAACCACCGCGCCGCCGATCACCGCGATCACGTCTTTCTTCCGCGGCGCCGGTTCCGGTTTCTGCCAGGCTCCTTCGCGCCGATTGATCAGCACGATCTCGACCACTGCCCACAGCGCCAGCCCGCCGAACAGCACGATGGACCGCGATTCGCCGTTCGCCAGCAGGTGCGCGACACCCCACAGGGCCACGCCGCTGAGCTGCGGGTGCCGGACCAGGCGCTTGATGTTGTTGTGGCCGTGGGAGGCCGCGAACAGGATGAACGCGATCAACACCAGCAGGGACGCGGCGTGACGCCCCCAGGCCGGCGGAATGTAGAGAAACTCGGGAACCGTGGCCTTCCAGCCCGAAATGATCAGGTAGAGGGACAGTACGATCGCGATCGCGAACAGGCCCTTGTAACCGTTCTCGCCGAGCTTGCCGACCAGGCGTTTTCGGCCGTCGACCGCGAGGGCCGGAAACAGGTGCGTACCGCTCCACAGCAGGACGCCGAGGACGAGTTTGATCATACTGCACTCCCGAGGGCTGGACCGGGTTCCAGTTTAGGCGGGCGCGGTGCCGGTGTAAAAAACTTTCCGCGCCACCCTGGCCGTTGTCAGTCCTTGTAGACCACGCCGCCTTTCATCACGAAGTCCACGTCGGTGAGTTCGGCGATGTCTTCCAGCGGGTCGCCTGCGACCGCCACGATGTCGGCGTAGTAGCCTGCTGCGATGCTGCCGAGTTCGTTCTCCGCGCGCAGCAGCCTCGCGGCGTTGACGGTCGCCGACTGGATGGCCGCCATCTCGGGCATGCCGGCTTCCACCATGTAGACGAACTCCATCGCGTTGGCGCCGTGGGGCGAAACCCCGCAGTCGGTGCCGAAGGCGATGGTCACGCCGCCTTCCCAGGCGCGGGCGAAGGTCGCCTGGATCTGGGGGCCGACAGCGGCCGCCTTGGGGCGTACGACGGCCGGGAAGTACCCGTCGATCTCCGCCTTCTCCGCCACGAAGCGGCCGGCCAGGATCGTCGGCACGTAGAAGGTGCCGTTTTCCTTCATCAGCGCGATCACCTCGTCGTCCATGAAAGTGCCGTGCTCGATCGAGCGCACGCCGGCCTGCACGGCGCGTTTCATGCCCTCGGTGCCGTGGGCGTGCGCGGCGACATGCATGTCGTAGTCGTTGGCCGTCTCGATGACGGCCGCCAGTTCCTCGTCCGAGAATTGCGGGTTCTGGCCGCTCTTGGCCAGGCTGAGCACGCCGCCGGTGGCCGTGATCTTGATGAAGTCGGCGCCGTCCTTGTAGCGCTGCCGCACGGCCTGGCGCGCGCTTTCGACGCCGTTGAGGACACCTTCGGCCGGCCCGGGCGACCCCATCAGGTCGTGGCGGAAGCCGTTGGTGGGGTCGGCGTGTCCGCCCGTCGTGCCGAGCGCCTTGCCGGCGCTGAAGATGCGCGGGCCAGTGGCGTAGCCTTCCGCGATCGCGTTGCGCAGGGCGATGGTCGAGTTGTTGCTGTCGCCGGGGTTGCGCACGGTGGTAAAGCCGGCCTGCAGGGTTTTGCTGGCGTAATGGGCGGCCATCAGCGCGTGGTCCGCCGGGTTGGCCTGAAAGCGCTTGATGTAGGCCTCCGGCGACATTTGCATGTCGAGGTGCACGTGCATGTCCATCAGGCCCGGCAGGCAGGTGCCGAGCGCGATCCGTTCGTCTTCCGGTGCGGCCTCGACGCTGCGGCCGACCTCGGTGATGCGGTCGCCCTCGATCCGCACTTCACGGTCTTTCAGCACCTTGCCGTCGAGCGTGTCGACCAGGCGTTCGCATTCCAGGATGGTGGCGGCGTGGGCGGGCAGGGCCAGCAGGAACAGCAGGCCCGTCATCAGCTTGATTTTCATTCGGCTCTCCAGTCGTGTGGGTCGGGCCGGGGCCCGGTGTCCGCGTTATCGGCGCGGTTCGTGCAACAGGGTACAGGCGGTCTCGATGGAATCCAACCAGCGGCTGGTGGCCCGGCTGATCCGGTCGGCGTCGAGCGTCAGCAACGCACCGGTGGCCACCGCGCGCATCCGCGGCCAGTCGTGCCAGCGGGCGAGCGGGTCGGGCTGGCCCGGCGAGCGCGGCGCGAGCAGGGCGTCGGGGTCGGCGGCCACCACGGCCTCGTGCGATACCTGGAAGGCCAGTCCGTCCTCGCCGCCGAACACGTTGCGGCCGCCGCACAGCGCCAGGCCCTGGCTGATCAGGTGGTCGTTGCCGATCGTGAACAGGGGGTTGGCGTCGACCTGGTAAAAGTAGTCCAGCGTGCCGGCGCCGGTGTACCGGTCCGCCAGGCCGGCCAGGCGCCGTTCGAAGGCCGTGGCGGCGGCATCGGCTTGCGCCGGGTGCCCCGTGGCGCGACCGATTGCGCGCAACATCGTGGCGATCTCGTCCGGCTGGCGGATCTCGATCGACCAGACGTCCAGGCCCAGGCCGCGGAGTTGCGCCGTCGCGGCGCGCGGGTTGCCCGAATCCCACGCGATGACGAGGTCGGGGCGCAGCGCCAGGATGCCCTCGATGTCGAGCCGATAGGCGTCGCCGATCCGCGGCAGGCTGCGCGCGCCCTCGGGATAGTCGCTGTAGGCGACAGTGGCCAGCAGGCGGTCCCCGGCGCCGGCCTCGAACACCAGTTCGGCCAGGTGCGGGGCGAGCGTGACCAGGCGGCTGGCCGGCCCTTCGAGCCGCAGCGTTTGCCCGTCCGGTTGCTGCAATTCCACGGCTCCGGCCGCCGCGCCTGGCATAAACCAGGCGAGCAGCACGAGAAAGAGGGCGCCGGTGACGCGGCTCACAGCGGGCACGGACGGTGTTTTCCGGCGGTCAGACGATTACGCCGACCAGGAGCAGCAGCGCCAGCACGGTCAGCCACACGCCGAGCATGCGCCAGGTGAGGTCCATCGCCTGTTGCAGGGCCAGCATCGGGCCGTGCAACTGGTCGGCATAGCCGTCCTGGGCCGCGTGGCCGGACATCACGACGCTGCGCGCGGCGGCCAGCAGGAACCCGTTGTCGCCTTCGAACAGGCCGTGGCCCTGCTCGTCGTGATACGCCTTCCAGGCCTTGAACACCGAGTCGAAATCGGTAGCGATCGCCAGCGAGAGCGTCATCAGTTGGGCGGCCGGCCAGTCCATGATCTGCAGGGTGCTGCGGATGTAGCCCCGCTGCTCGTCGCTCAGCGGGTAATCCCCCTTGGCCAGCCAGTTGACGACCCGGTAGAGAAACGCGCCGGCCACGCCCAGCACGGCGAACCAGAAAATCACGCCGAACCAGCGCCGCAGCGCGTGCAGGAAAACGGATTCCACCGCCGCTTCGCGGCATTGTTGGGGATCCTCGGGAACCGGGCCGCCGAGCAGGTCCTGCAGGGCCTCGTGGCGTTGCTCGGGTTCCTCTTCGTCCACCACGGCGGCGACGTCGGTGTCGAGGTCGCGCGGTCCGAAACTGTAAATCAGCACGGCGAGCGCGAGCAGGAACCCGCCGGTGCTGCCGAGCAACCCGATCAGCGCCTGGTTGACCAGCAGGAGCAGCAACAGGGGCAGGCCGACGATAACCAGGAAGCCGGTGACGCCGCTCCAGCCGGGCAGACCGGACAGCGATTCGTTGGCCTGGTCTACCCAGGAACGCAGCCAGCGGTCCTGGCGAAAACGGCCCAGGTCGCGAACGAAATGGCACAGCGCGAAGGCGAGCAATATGGCGATGATGGTCATGATTTCATTCTAGCCGCTTGCGCGCGGCCCAGCTACCGGCGCGGCGGACCAGGGTCTCGAGGTCACCGCCGCATTGACCTTCGTACCAGTCGGCGATCAGCCGGAACGCGATCGAGACCGGCGGCGGTATGCGGATTTCGTCCGCTTCGATCGCGCGGGCCATTTCCCCGGCGCTCAGCCAGCGCAGCTGTTCCATCTCGTCCGAAGGCGCGCAGTCACGACTTGCGGCCTCGGCGTAAAAGCCGCACATGGCCGAGGCCGGGAACGGCCAGGGCTGCGAGGAAACGTAACGGATCCCGGCGAGGCGCACGCGGGCCTCCTCGAACACTTCCCGGGTGACCGCGTCCTCCAGGCTTTCGCCCGGCTCGACGTAGCCGGCGAGGGTTGAGAAGCGCCGTTCCGGCCAGCGCGCGTTGTGGCCCAGCAGGCAGGCATCGCCGCAGGTGACCAGCACGATGATGGCGGGGTCGATGCGGGGGAAAGACTCGCGAGCGCATTCGGCGCGGCTGCACACCAGGCGGTGGCCGGCCGACGCGAGACGGGTCGGCGCGCCGCAGGAACCGCAGAAAGCGTTGCGGTATTGCCAGTAAAGTAACGCCTTGGCGTAGGCGAGGATGCCGGCTTGCTTCTCGTCCAGCTGGACAGAGGCCAGCCGCAGGTCGCTGAAGTCGCAGCCGGGGTGGCACCGCAGCAGATACTCGCTGTCGTGGTCGTCGACCGGTACGGTGAAGTAACAGTGCCGCTCGTCGCGGCCCAGCAGCGTGGCGTTGGCTTTCGGTTTCGGCAGGTCATCTCGCTTCAGGTACACCACGGGCTGCTCGGGGTGGCCCAGGTGCAACAGGCTGCGGCCGCGCCACTGGGGTACGTAGCGCGCGTCGGCCGACGCGGCAGCGCGCTGCAGCCAGGCCTCGTCGTCGCGGTGCTCGACCAGGCGGTCGAGCCGCACGGAAGTGAAGTGGTTGCGTTGGGAGAGGGTCAGGCGATCGATGCTGGGGTCGGTCGCGGGCACCGGTCAGATCGAGAAGGAGGAACCGCAGCCGCAGGTGGTGTTCGCGTTCGGGTTGCGGATCACGAACTGGGCGCCGGCCAGGCTCTCCGCGTAGTCGACCTCGGCGCCCATCAGGTACTGGAAGCTCATGGGGTCGACCAGCAGCGTGACGCCCTCGTTGCGCACGGCGATGTCGTCCTCGGCCTGCTCTTCGTCGAAGGAAAAGCCGTACTGGAAGCCCGAGCAGCCGCCGCCGCTGATGTAAACCCGCAGCTTGAGGTCGGGATTCCCTTCCTCGAGCACCAGTTCCTGGACTTTGCGCGCCGCGGCGTCGGTGAACACGATGCCGGGCATCGTGGTTTCCGGCGATTCGATGTTGAGTGTTTCTTCCATGCTCCCACTATGCGGACGCGATGGCCGCAAATCAATAGCTTCAGGACGCGGGGGGTGGGGCGCCGGGGTCCAGCAATTCTTCCCAGTCGTAACTGCGTGGCACCGGCTGGCGGCGCTCTCCCGCTTCCAGGCTGAGTCGCAGGCGGGTCGGCTCGAATCCGTCCGGCAGCGTCAGGTAGCCCTCGAGTTGCTGGAAATACTTGAAGCGGAACGCGGGTTCCGGCGTCTCCCCGTCGCTGATCTGGGACCAGTACAACGTGACCGGCCGATCGCCCAGCGTGCCCTCGATATCGATGCGCACACGGCCGCTGACGATGGCGGCGCGCCGGATGTTCTGGGTCAGGGTAAAGATGAAGCGGAACACCCGGTCCGACTCGGTAGGCAGCAATTCCGCGTGGTAGACGTCCAGGCCGCTCTGCGCACCACCGGTGCCGGCGAGACGGCGGAAAAAGTCGAGCTCGGAACGCTGCTGGTTCAGCTCGGCCTGGCGCGCGCTCTCCTCCTCGCGCAGCAGGCGATTGGCCTGGCGCAGCACGTCGGATTCGCGCTCCAGCACGGCGTTGCGCGCCTGCAGCCGGGCGAGCCGCTGCCTGACGGTATCGAGTTCGCGCTCCAGGAAGGCGATTTCTTTCTGCAGATTCGGCACCCCGGGAGCGACGGGGCGGGAAGCGAGTTCCCAGGTCACCACCAGCAACACGCCCGTAAGCGCCAGCGCCAGCGCGGCGGCTTCCTTGAACCCGGGATGTTTGAAATCGAAGCCCATTCGACAAAAAAGCGGCCGAAGCCGCTTATTCCCTGCACGTTTTGGATTTGTTGTTGTTCCGTTCTTCTTTTTTGCTGGCAAGACCCCAGAACTGCGAACGTTTATACATTGCGCCGGCCCGCGCCGTCAAGCGTGCGGTTCCTTGCCGGTCGGTCATGGTGCAGCGAAGGCCGCGAGCCAGTCCACCGCATCGTCGGCGATGACCAGGAACTCGGGGTTCAGGAACGAGGCCTTGCGATTGTAGCGCAGGGGTTCGCCGTCGAGGGTCACGATCCGGCCGCCGGCGGCGAGCACCACCGCGTGGGCCGCCGCGGTATCCCACTCCGAGGTCGGGCCCAGCCGCGGGTAGAAATCCGCGCGGCCCTCGGCCACCAGGCAGAATTTCAGTGAACTGCCCATGCTGACGAGTTCGTAGTCGCGGCCCAGGCGCGCCAGGTGTCCCTCGAGCGCGGGATTGGCGTGCGACCGGCTGCCAACGACTACCACCGGATCGGCGCAGGGTTTCCGCACCGCGACGGGCCGCTCGGCGCCGCCGGCCTCGGACCGCGTGGCGCCCATGCCGACCACGCCGCTGTAGGTCACGCCGCTGACCGGAACGTGTACCACGCCCAGCACCGGCTCGTCGCCGCGGATCAGCGCGATGTTGACCGTGAATTCCCCGTTCCGGTTGACGAATTCCCTGGTGCCGTCCAGCGGGTCCACGAGCCAGTACTCGGACCAGCCGCGGCGCGTTTCGTAGGCGATGTCGGCCGACTCCTCGGACAGCAACGGGATGTCGGGCGTCAGCCGGGCCAGTGCGTCGCGGATGATGCGGTGGCTGGCGAGGTCGGCCTGGGTCAGAGGAGAAGCGTCTTCTTTCTCCATCACTTCGAAGGCCTCACCGTACACCTCGAGAATGGCCTCGCCGGCGCTGTGGGCGATTCGGCGGATTTCCGGCAGCACGGTTTCAGTCATATCGTTTCTCGTTTTCCAGATAGTCGCGGGCGTAGTACAGGGCGGCGATGGTGCGGCCCTCGGTGCAGTCCTCACGCTCGGCCAGGGTCCTGAGGTCATGCAGCGACCATTGCACCACGTCGATCGTTTCCGGCTCGTCGCCGGGCAGCTTTTCCGGGTACAGGTCGCGGGCCAGCACGATGTGGGTGACGTGGCTCATGTAAGCTGGCGCCAGGCTGAAGGCATTGATCTCCTGCAGATTGTGCGCGCCGTAGCCGATCTCTTCCTTCATTTCCCGGTTGGCGGTCTGCACGGGGGTCTCACCCACTTCCATGCGCCCCTTGGGCAGTCCCATTTCGTAGTGGTGCAGGCCGCAGGCATACTCGCGCGCCAGCAGCACGGTCTCGTCGTCCAGCAGCGGCACGACGATGACGGCCCCGAGGCCGTGGGTCACCAGCCGGGTGTAGGTTCGCTGCTCGCCGTTCTCGAATTCGAGGTCCAGGCATTCGCGCCGCATCCAGCGCGCCGCCGGCGCCTCGCGGCGGTCGTGCACCACGGGCAGCTTCCTGCGCGTCATGGCGCCAGCATTCCCAGCAGGCGTTCGTGCAGTCCGGGTGTCGCCGCGAGCACCGAGGTGGTGTCCAGGGCCGGCTGTGTGCCCTCCAGGTCGGTGAATACACCGCCCGCTTCCCGCACGATGACCACCAGCGCCGCGATGTCGAGAATGTTCACGTCGGACTCGATCACCGCGTCGAGTTGGCCGGCCGCGAGGCGGTGGTAGTGGTAGTAGTCGCCGTAACCGCGCGTGCGGTTGACCTGACCCAGGATGTCGCCCAGGCGGTTCCACCGGGGCGTTCGCGCCATGCTCTGCAGGTTGCCGGTGGAGACGGCGGCCTGGGCGAGGTCGTCGATGTCGCGGACCCGGATCGCTTCGCCGTCGAGGAACGCGCCGCC
>Ga0180435_10004719_pt1 | contig 13394 bp, 14 predicted proteins | sample SS_ome_3_FD_132467 | JGI IMG/M metagenome (GOLD analysis project Ga0180435, IMG submission 132467) | Hypersaline lake sediment archaeal communities from the Salton Sea, California, USA - SS_3_S_1 metaG | ecosystem: Environmental > Aquatic > Non-marine Saline and Alkaline > Hypersaline >... | reverse complement strand
TAATCAGGAGAGTCCTAAATGAGTTCTAACAATTCAGATAGCTTTATGATCGTACATTTCATTAACGGCAAAAAGCAAACATATTCATTTCCCAGTCAGGGAACTAAAGTGATGAGAGGTAAACTGGCCGAGGAAATATTCAATTCAGGTCAAATAATGATCGAATTGGAGAATAAGATGGTAATAATTCCACTTGCTAATGTGTTGTATGTGGAAATGAAACCAATACCATCTCCACTCCCTAATGTTGTTTTTGAGAAAGGAAAATTTCTTGGTTGAACTAAATATATTCGTAGACCTTTTATCAGAAACTCTTGAAACTAGGTTTAAGCGATTACTTCATTCTTTAACAAAGACAGAGGCTTAATATGTGGCTTAAGGAACGCTTGCAGAAAAAACAAGGATTTCTCATTACGGAGCTTCTCAATGAAAAGCAAGGAAACAACCAATGCCAGATCAACAAGGAAGGGCTGACATTTAAAAGTATCAAGGAATATGAAGGCAAGCTAAAGGCAGTCAATGACATGCTGCATAGCCAGGAAAAAACCGAGAAAAATGCTGATTTCATGCTTTATCTGGAAGAACTCAGACAAAGCTGGTCAAAGCTGCCGGAGCCTTCCCCTTTGTCGTTGGTCTATAAATTAGCCGGTATTGAAGAAATTGAAAATGCCATTGAACAGGTACTTTGTGAAAGTACACCTGGTTAGTGGTAGAATTATGTCATGCCAAATGCTGACTACGTTGAAAAAGAAATTGAATTTGCTAGAAAGCAACTACTGGATCAGCAGGTAACTGCTAGGCTAGTCGGCTATAAGCCCCACCATGCAACCAACTCGGCCGAACATACAAGGCTTCTACTTCACAGAAAAGCCATTAAGTTACCGATAAATGCTGATGGAGTGAGAGTGCGGCTAGAACTGTCCAATGGGCGATTATCAAAAGCATCACACCAGATTGTTTGTAGATTATTAAAGTAATCCGATAAGATTTTTCTCTAGTTCATAATGTCATGTAACCCTACTTTGATTGGAAAATCCACATGAATACAGAAATCAATTACAAAAACAATCCTCTGCATGGGGTTGGTTTGAGAAAAATGCTGACTGAAATAGTGGATCACTATGGTTTTGATATTCTTTTTGCTTATTTAAATATAAATAGCTTCAAGAATAACCCAAGCATCGCTTCAAGCGAAAAGTTCCTAAAAAAAACAGATTGGGCACGTGAAAAAGTTGAAGCATTCTACTTATATGAATTTAAAAATTTACCAAAAGCACCCTCCGAGCAATTTTCTGTTTCCCCCAGAGATAGAGTTATTCCAGAAGATCAATCACCCGGTGAGCCTGCTAAATTAAGTTTGGAAGATGCTGAGTTCTTACGTGAAAAACGTATAAAGAAAGCAGGTGAATATGAGAAAGCTACCTTGGTGCGTAATAATTCACGGTTGAAATCATCAAGTAATTCAATTGAGAAAAGAGTCGATCCTTGGGCAAAATCAAGACTCTGAACGACCGCTTTTGCTCACCATCTTCGTTATTCTAGTGATCGCAATGGTCGCATAGCAGCTGGCGTACTTGTGCTTGTGTGAATTAGCGCCAATTCTTGATAAGCAAACATTTCCATGATCATAATCTTGACAATCTCACGTTTACGTACGATATTAATAATCTCACGTAAACGTAAGATTATGAGGTGTGTTATGGAAACTTGTGACATCATGATTCATATTGATGAACCATTAGCTGATACCAAACAGCAGGAACTTGAAACTGAATTGCGTTCTATCAAGGGCGTTATTGCACCTCGTTTCAATAAGCCGCATTTGTGTGTTATTGCTTATGATACCGGGCTGACTGATTCTTCAATATTACTGAAACGCGTAATCGATAAGGGCTATCAGGCTCAATTGGTTGCTCTTTAAATATCGTGACAGAAATCGACTTATTCAAAATTGGAGAAGTTGCGAAGCTTCTTTCTACCTCGATTCGTACGATTCGCTATTACGAGGAAGAGGGGCTAATCGATCCTGTTCGCACTGAAAAAGGGACAAGGCTTTACGCTAAAGTTCATATTGATCGTCTTGCTGCAATATTAAAACTGGCAAACAACGGTTTCCCTATTGAAGAGATTAATAATCTTGCCCATATTCGTGAACAGCATACAAGTGGAGATAAAAGTCAAAAAGCACTGTCTGAAGAATTGGATGAATGGTCAAACGAAATAACTTCCAAGATTGGTGGATTACAGAAAGTATTAAAGGAAATTCAGGATACAAAGAAAACCATTGTTAAATGTTCTGGATGTAAAAATCAGCCTACTTCAAAGGGATGTCCAGAATGTCCAGTAAAAGACTATCTTCATGATATTGAGCTTCTAAATCTTATTTGGGATCAGGAAGTTTAAATATTACTCTGAGCGGCGATTACAGGGGAGATATATGTGTCCGAAGAATTGATATTACTGCTGGCTGCTGATGCAATTCTTCTGCTCCATGTACTTTTTGTTGTTTTCGTGGTCGTAGGACTGGCATTAATTTATATAGGCAGTTGGCGATCGTGGGCCTGGGTGAGAAATTTCTGGTTTCGGGTATTACACTTGATAGGGGTTGGATTTGTAGTGCTCGAGGTTTGGGTTGGAATGGCATGCCCCCTGACTGTATGGGAAATGAATTTACGCTCAATAGCTGGAGACACTACCTACAGCGGGGCTTTCATTCAATACTGGCTGCAAACCATACTTTACTATGAAGCGCCACAATGGCTATTTATTGTTTGTTATACACTATTTGGCGGACTGGTTTTAGCAAGCTGGTTTATTGTTCCTCCAAATTTGCATACGCGTAATAAGTCACTGAAAAAATAGTTTGTTCATATCTTATCTGTTTTTGTAATGCTCCAGTTGTTTTCTCAACTCATCCAGGCGCTGTTTATATTCATTTGCATCGCCATAGTCGACAAAATTATCGGTCAGTTGATGAGGTTCCGGTGTGCGCCGGCTGTGTTTGATCGGACACCAGTACTGTTCGGTACGGCCTCCTATTTCACGGACATATGCAATTAGCCCGTTGGCATAGCCACAGTAGTTGCAGTTGATTTTTTCAATCAGGTTCAGGTAGGCGAGGTGTTGCCTGTCTATCACGATATAATCACTGCGCTTAACGCGTTGTATACCATAAACCCTGAAGCAGATATGCTGGTACAGCGTTACCATGATATCGAGCATGAGTAACGGTATAAACAGACTGTAAATTAACGGTGCGCTAAGAAGATGACCGATGCGAGCGCTGGCCAGATACTTGATGCTGCCAATTTTATAACGACGCTGCAGCTTGCGCATTTCACGGTCGAAGCGAACTTTGCCCTTGTCCAGTGTATATTGAAACTGTCTTCTTTTTTCCTGTAACAGTTTGTCGATTTCTGTTTCAAGTTCGGCCTGAAGTGAATGCAGGCGTTCAAGAATATTATCAATCGTGGAATCTGGCATTTTTGGTTATTTCCATGGAAGTGTGGATTTGTAGATTACTTATTGTTGCTGGGCATAATAACTCAATTCAAAAATTATCGGTTATTTGTCTATAACACTCATGTTGGCCTGAAAAGGGAAGATTTTTCAGCTAGTCTATAAAAAAGAGAAGGATCTTGTGATGACTGGTTGGTAATAAAATAAAAAAATATCCTTATGCGTCTTGATTCTGCCAAACGATTGGGTCTGATTCTTTTTGCCGGTATCGGTGCAATCTTTGTGTTGACCGCCGTCACTATCAGTTTGACGATTACAAAAACAGAGACGTTACAGCATCATAGTCAGAAAGTGCTTGAGAACGAAATTCCCTATGTGATTCACCTTATGGATCTGGAAAGCCAGGTCTATAAAACGGTTAACGGTCTTAATGAATACCTGATTTCCGGTGATATCGGAGATCTACTTAATTTTCGTCAGGACATGATCTTGCTAAAGGAGATGATCAACAGCCAGGCTCAACAGGTTGAAGCCGATTACAAGGTAACCAGCCTGATGAAAGTGATTTATAACAAGTACAATGCAAAGGCCAAGGAAGTAATTGAGATCAAGGGTGATTACCAGTTGAATTTTATCGGTATCGTCAAGGCTGCCGAATTACTGAATCCCTTGCATCTGCAGTTCTCCGGTGCCCTGAACAATCTGATTGATATACAGCTCGAAGAGTCAGTAGAAACAGATCGTAGAGAGGTACTGGACAGGCTTATCAAGATGAAAAATGCCTGGACCAACATGATTATCAGTTTGAGAAGTTACTTCACTACCAAAAGTGACTTTGATCGCGACCAATTAAATTTTTTCAGGGATGAAACCCAGAGCGCGATGATTGATCTGCTGGACATTCGCCAGCAGCTGGATTTTGATGCGGTATTTATTGATGAGCTAGGGCAAATTTACCGTATTTATATGCAAAATCTTCCTGAAGTGCTGGGTTTATATCAAACAGAAAAGTGGCGAATGGACTTTTATGTGACCCGCAATGAAATTTATCCCATTACCGACAATCTTAGAAAACTGGTACGTTCACTGGTGGAGAAAAGGAAATTACAGACTGCAGAAAATTCTCTGGAGCTTAATACGGAAGTCGACCAACTGGGCGATCGCTCACGCTATATTCTGATTGTTGCCTTACTCATCATTCTGCTGGTTTTGTTTATCGTGGTTCGAAGCGTCAGTTCGCTGCTATCTCAATTGGAAATCCAGAGAAATTCATAGGGCTGGAGTTCAACCGTTTCTCTCGGATTATCAAACTCCTGCGTGCTGATCAGGTCATACCAGCGATCCAGTTCAATCAGGTTTACATCTTTCAAGGCCAGCGATTGAGGTTGATTGCTGATGTTGTATATGCAGAAGATACTTTGCCTGCGGTCAAGGCTTTGTCGCCAGAAAGCAAACAGGCTTTCACCCAGGTGCAGGGTGAATTGCGTTGCATTGGGATGGAATGCTTTTTGTTTGCGGCGGATCGCAATCAGTTTCTTCAGATGGGTAAACACCTTGTGATGCAGGGAATTATCGTTACCCAGTTCGTTGAGCAGCTGGTGATAATCCCATTGATGGCGGTTTATAGCCCTGTTGTGACCTGAAGCTTCCTTGCGTTCGTGATCATTGGGCGTGCCCAGCAGACTGTGAATATAGAAGGCTGGAACTCCCTCCAGAGCCAGCATAATGGCATGAGCGCAGATAAAGCGTTGTAACTGGTATTCGTCTTCGCCATCGAAGGTCCCTTTTAAGGCATCAATCAGGCTGATATTCAATTCATAGGGTCTGACTGAACCGTCGGACATTTTTCTGAAGGAGACATCACCACCAAACTGGCGCATAAGGGCGGCAATCTGATCCACTTCCTGTTCACTCAGGATATCTTCAACCGGCCTTAAACCAATGCCATCATGAGAGGCGATAAAGTTGAAATAGGCTGTGCCATTCTGGGCGGGCGGCATACTCATCATCCATTGCTTGAGTAAATCACATTTGCCATAGAGCAGGGTATAGAGCACCAGTGGTGGCAGGGTAAAGTTGTAAATCCAGTGTGCCTCGTTGGCATTACCAAAATAGGAGAGGTTCTCCCTGTTGGGAATATTGGTTTCAGTGATGACGATAGCATCAGGATTGATGTGCTCGATGACCAGTCTTAGCAGGCGGATGATTTCATGGGTCTGGGGAAGATTGATGCAACTGGTACCAATTTCTTTCCATAAAAAAGCCACGGCATCAAGACGGAACAATGAAATTCCATGGTCGAGATAGTGTTTGATAATACCGATGATTTCCAGTAATACCTCTGGATTGGAAAAGTCCAGATCAACCTGGTCATGGCTGAAGGTACACCAGACATACTTGGTACCGTCCAGGGTTTCGGTTTCTCGCAGCAACTCATTGGTTCGCGGTCGGGTAACACCTCTCAAATCGGTATCGGGATCGCAGGTAATAAAATAATCCTTGCCGGGTTGCTTCTGCTGTCTGAAATTTTCAAACCACAGACTGCGGCTTGAGCAGTGATTGATTACCAGGTCTGCCATCAGGTCAAAGTCGGCGGCAATGTTATCGATATCCTGCCAGTTGCCCAAACCGTGATTAACCTCAACATAATTAATCACAGAAAACCCGTCGTCTGAGCTGAAAGGATAAAAGGGCAGTATATGGACGGTACTGATCGTGTCATTCAATTGTTGACAGAGAAACTGATGCAGCGTCTTTAAAGGCGCTTCATCCTCCTTGCGGATACTATCTCCATAGGTAATCGTAAGAACATCAGATTCATCCCACAGGTTCTTGTGCGCCTCGACCTCAACTGGTGTAGTGCCAGACCCCATAATCTGCATGACCCTTTTGGCCAGTTCATGATGATTATGGTCGGCATAGATTGTCTCCAGATAGTCATGAATACGTGCATAGAGCGCATGAAACTGCGAGGAGGCTCTTTTCATGATAGTTCCTTGTAATCCTGTTCGACTGCGTCGAGTATCTGTTCAAAAATATCAGGTATTGCACTACAGACCCTGCGCCAGCTCGGTATGAAAGGTGCCTTATCTGTATCTTCCAGAAAGGTTTGGCCGGCATGCTTGATGTTTTTGGCAAACAGTTCGACCATCATTTCTTCGGTATGGGTTTCGTATTCCAGGCCATTAAAGAGAGCATCATTGCGATAGCTTTCGATCAAGTCGAGCGCGATACGGTAATAAGTCGCCTTGGTGGTACGCAGGCTTTCTTCAGAAAAGGTTATGCCATCGGTCGCCAGCTTTTTGAACATGGCTTTGGTGATATCAATGGACATCTTGGATAGTCCTTTTTCCCTGTCTTCAGCGGAAACGATCTGGTGCTTGTGATCGTAGTTGTCAGCAATATCAACCTGGCAGATATGACTGTTAGCGTAGTTCTTTTTCATTTCCATGAGAATGCCGACTTCCAGCCCCCAGTCTGTCGGAATACGTAAATCCCTGAGTACGGTATGTTTCATGGAAAACTCGCCAGCCAGTGGATAGCGGAAACTGTCAAGGAAATCCAGGTAGTCATGCGGGCCGTGCTGGTAATTCAATGCGCGTACCAGTGGAGATACCAGCAGACGCGAAACCCGGCCATTCATTGAGCCATTGGCAACCCGTGGATAAAAGCCTTTACAGAAATCATAGTTAAAACGTGGATTGGCTACCGGGTAGAGTAAACGTGACAACATGCTTCTTTTGTAAGTGGTGATGTCGCAGTCATGAATTGCAATGGACGTGGTGTTGTTCTTTGCCAGCATATATCCGATGCAGTACCAGACATTACGGCCCTTGCCACGTTCAGTTGGTGCCAGTCCCTGCTCGCGGAGTTTTTTATCAATGGCCATCAGGTTGGGGCCATCATTCCATAACAGGTTATGTTGCTGTGGCAGGCGCGAGAAAAATTCCAGTGCATGTTTGAACTGCTCCCTGTCCGCCTGGTCAATACCGATCACAATCTGCTTGAGGTAGTCTGCCTGTTCCAGTTCATCCAGTATCAATGTCAGGGCGGGCCTTTCCAGCTCCGAGTAGAGTGAAGGCAGAATCAGCCCCATGGGCTGACTGGTGGAAAAAGAGCAGAGATCTTCTTCGATATCTTCATTGCTGCGGGTGGACATGTTATGCAGTGTAGTGACACGTCCGTTTTGAAAAAAATCACTCATGGTGTTGGCTCCTCTGGGATTTTATGCAGGGCATAGTCAATGCCCTCTGACCAGCCTTCGGGGGCGGTCGATGTTGTTATATAAGGGGATGATAGTTGTTGTAGTAATGAGTTGTTTCCTGGAGACTTCACCACGATGGGAATATCGGCTTGCATCAACATGGCTGCATCGTTGGCGCTATCTCCGAGCACAATGGTTTTGACCGGGGCGGAATAACCGCAAGCAAGTATCTCAATAGCCTTGCCCTTATCACAGTCTCCCAGTACATGCAGGAAACGACCACCCTGTAAGGTGGTCAGGCCGGTTTCATTGATCTCGCAAATAAAGGATTGATCAAACATCTCGCCATTTTCCTTCATCAATGGCTCACTGAATTCGCGCGCGATGGCATTCGCTGCTTCACTGGCTGTCAGTCCGGTGAGTTTGCTGGCCTCTTCTGGCGTGCACTTTGACAGTTGTATGAGCCCGGGCGTCTGTCTGAAAATATCGGCCATTTTGTTGTGAATGGCGCTGAGGGTTTCGCCTGTAATGACTTGCCAGTACTGTTCTCTTTGAGTTGCTTTTTGTGTGGGCTTTTCTGAAAACTGACTGACAGGAAAATAAACGGCTGAGCCATTTTCAACAATGAAGGGTGCCCGAATATTTAACTGTTTTTGAAGTTCGATAGTCTCCCTGTAAGTCTTGCTGGTATTAAAAATTACGGGAATTTTGAGCGAGTTAAGTTTTTCCAGTGTCGGTAAGCAGCTCTGAAAGGAATAATCGTGATGGTTCAGGAATGTCCCATCAAGATCGGTAATCACCAGCCATTGCAGTTTATCTTGAGTCATGGCGCTCAATAATTGCGGTGATGTTATGTTGACGGTCCACCGGTAACAGATAATCGACCAGTGCGGGAAGCTGTGCAAGTGTGTGGCGTGAAATGCGCTCATAATGTTGAATGAAACGCTTGAGGGCAGCAGTGTCCATCAGCTGATTTGAATCTGTCTGGGTTGATTCACGCAGTTTTTCTTCCTGCAGCGTTCGCCACTCGTAGACATGTTCAAAGTCAGGGGGCTGCAACATGATGCTGACATCAGTCAGTGAAAACAGCTGTTGCTGGTATTCGGTTAATTTCAGGTTGGCATAGCGACGCCATTCAGTGTTGGGGTCTTCCTCTTTTTCCAGTTGATTGATGGGTTCAACCAGTTGTTCGGCTTCCTGTGGCGGGCTTAAAACGCACCAGCCTTCGAACAGGATAAAATCCACAGGTTCACTGATTGTTTGCCAGCTTTCCTTGTCAGCGCGGTCATCTATGGCCTTGTTGAATACCGGAATTTGCGTGCTGCTGCCGTTTAACAGGCTATTGAGTACCGATTTCATCAAATCAAGGTCATGGGTTCCGGGAACGCCACGTGTCTTAAAGAGGGGATGAATCTTTTTAGCCAGATGCTGGCGTTCTGCTCGCGTCAGGTAAAAGTCATCTATAGAAAAAGCCGCGGCAGGCTTATTGCTGAGTAACTCTAGAATCAGTTTGGTAAATTGCGTGAGGGTGGACTTTCCTGTGCCCTGGGCACCGTTGATACTGATAAGCAACGGCGACTGTTGCTTTGAATTCAACAGCCTGACAGCCAGTGGATAGTAGATATTTTCGACCACATCAATAAATTGCTCTGGCAGGCGTAACGCCCCAATCAGAAGTTGGCATTGCTGGCTGATCTGGCTTGGAAGTTTCATTCTTTCAGTCATTCATACTAGTTGCCATTGTAAGAGCAGTTTTCATACCAGAAATAAAAAGATGATGTAATTCCTGCCTTCTATTGGTGCTAGTTATTAATGAAGTGGAGAATCTGCACTATATTGGTGCGAGCAAGGATCTCATAAAACGATATCGGTGCAAACTATGGGGTTTATCACTCGATCAGTGATCAAGCCGGTTCAGGGGATTCCATAGTCGGAGAATAGGTTTCTATGCGGCCCCGGCCACGGTTTTTGGCCGCGTAACAAGCCACATCGGCATGTTGCAGGATCATGTCAACAGACTCATCATCCCTCATGCGAGTAAGGCCGATACTGGCTCCGACCCGACAGGTGATCTGGTTCCATTCCAGGGTGAACTGTTCAATTTTCTCCAGCAGTTTCTCAGCAATATTTGCGGCCGTCTCGGTATCACAGTGTTCCAGTAGCACCGCAAATTCATCACCGCCGCGTCTGGAGAGATAATCCCGTTGACGGAAGGTTTCTTTCATCAGCTGACTCAACTGGCGCAGCATGGCATCGCCAGCGGCATGTCCGGCGGTATCGTTGACTTTCTTGAAGTGGTCCAGATCGATAAACATGAGAACGTTATTCGAGGCCTGTTTTTTAAGTCGTTCGTGCACGACTTTCAGATGGCGATCAAATTCACTGCGGTTATAAAGACCTGTGAGGGAATCGTGAGTGGCCTGGTATTCGATTTCCTTGGCATAAGCGCGTGACTGTGTGACATCCCGGAAAACCAGAACCGCGCCAATAGTATTACCCGCAGCTGAATGAATCGGTGAAGCATGGCTTTCAATGGGTACGAAATTGTCATCAGATATTTTCAGCACCGGTGGCTCCCGGGTTTCCGAGGTCTGATTGTTGGTGAGTGCCAGGCTGACCGGGTCGGTGATCGGCTGTAAGGTGTCTTCATGAAGAACCTTAAACACGTCACTGATGAATCTACCTGTTACCTGTCTAGGCGTCATTCCGAGTATATGTTCAGCAACATGATTGATACTTTCAATTTTTTGATACTGATTAGTAACGATGACGCCATCACCAATCGATGACAGCGTGGTAATGGCTTTTTCCTTTTCAGTATTCAGATCGGATTCAGTCTGCATGATTTTTCGGGTGACAAAAAGCGCCAGAAACAGACTAATAAGGATGGCCAGTCCACCAAGCAGGACCAAATTGTTCCGGGTTTCCCCGACCGACTGATTGGCTGACTCCATCACTTCCAGTGAAGCTGTGTTGACCAGTTGAATGAGCTCATCAAGCTTTTCAAGCACGGCATCCTGGGCCGGAACAGTTTCCTCCAGCAGTATTCGGCGGGCTTCTGCCAACCTGTCCGCGGCAGCCAGGGCAACGACTTCGCGTTGCAGGGGGACAGCGATACCAGTCAGTTGTCCCTGTGCATCGAGAACCTGCTTTTCTCTTTCAGACAAGTCCATGTCTAATAAGCTGGTACGTGCGGTAGCGAATTTTGCGCCAAACGAATCGAAGATCAATGTTTTTTCATCACGTTCGAATGGATCTTCAATGAGCAGAAAACCTTGAAGGATAATGGTACGCTGTCGCGCAGCACTGAGCATATTGGTGACCAGCTCGGTTTTCTTGTTGTGTTCAAGCACAATGGTACTGATGCGATCATTGATGAGTCGACCGCCAGTGATCCCCAGAATGATCATGAGGATCATCAGAGTAATGATCAGCAGAAAGGCCAGGTATAACCTTAATTTTGAAGTGGCGCTAAACATTTATTTATCAGTAATTTATCAGTAATTCTAAAAGTTAAATATAAACAATTGGCTAGCTTTAATGGACTGATTCCACGCCCAGAAAAGCTGTCCATTGCCGGAAATAGTCGTCATCCAGCGCCCCCACGGCGGAGCGCGGTTTTACCGATGGCTGAAATATGGCTTCACCTTCCAGCGTGCAGGAATGACCGCCTGCCCGACGGAAAATCAATTCACCTGCCGCATAGTCCCAGATGTTGGAGCGGCCATGTAAATAGACATGGAAACGATTGGCTGCCAGCCAGCACCAGTCCAGTGCAACCGAACCAAAACTGCGCTGGGAGCTGAAAGGCTGTTGCCTGACCAGTTTCACGGCAAGTTCGGAAGGCAGGCGTTTGAAATCAACCACGCCAATCGCCTTGGCCAGTTCAGCAGGAGTATGGGATGCTTTTAGTGGGTAGCCGTTGCAGATCGCTTCTGAGGAATCTGTTGCCGTAAAAGCCTCGTCACGGTTAGGGTCGTAGACCAGGCCGAGGCGCACCTGCCCCTGGTAATACAAGGCAATGGAAATCGCGAAGTAGGGGATGCCGGCGGCAAAATTGCTGGTGCCATCCAGAGGGTCAACAATCCACAGGCCATTTTCAGCCTGGGCCATGTGCTGTTCCTGTTGCTGTGGCGTCATCTCTTCAGCGAGGAAATCAAATTCCGACCAGCGTTGCTTCATTTCAGTCATCAGTGCTTTTTGGGTAGCAAGATCAGCTTCTGTCACTATGCTTTTGTCGGCTTTGTATTGACGTGATATCTGCCCAAAGTGGGGCATGAGTTGAGCGGCAGCAATCTCCCGCACAATGGCAACCAGTTCGTCGATGTCAGGCAGGTTTTTCACTGATAACCTCGTATAAGTAATCGTTTCATCAGGAGGGCTTGAATGCCACCAGGTTGTTGGATTTTTTGCTGCGCTTGCCATTATCTTTCAACAGTTTGTAGAAAGTATCAGGATCAACCGGGCGACTGTAATAGTAACCCTGGCTGAAATCACAACCCATTTCCTCCAGCAATTCGTACTGTTTTTTGTTTTCGACACCTTCAGCAACAATTTTCATATTCAAGTCATGTGCCATATGTATGATTGCGCGGGTAATCGAAATACTGTCCTGGTCATAAGGAATGTCTTTGATGAAACTTCGGTCAATTTTCAGGTGATCAGCATTCAGACGTTTCAGATAACTCAGACTGGAATAACCTGTCCCAAAATCGTCAATAGAGAGTTTTACCCCCAGCTGTTTGACGGCTTTTATCATGAGCATGGTTTTTTCAGTCTCTTTCAACAACAGACTTTCGGTCAGTTCCAGGTCGAGATAAGAGAGAGATACACCATATTGACTGGTTATTTCGGAAACGTCTTTAAGAAACTCCAGCTGAGAAAGTTGCAGGGCGGAGATATTGACTGCCATGTTCAGCTCAAAGCCGTGTTTTTGCCATTCAGCCAGTTGCCGGCAGGACTCTTCAAGTGCAAATCTTCCCAGCTTGAGAATTAATCCCGATTCTTCAGCGAGCGGTATAAAGGTAGCCGGACTGACAAACTCACCGTTGGGCATTTTCCATCTCATCAGGGCTTCAGCACCAACAATCCTGCCGGATTTAAAATCGATCTGTGGTTGGTAGTGAAGAAAGAATTGCCTGTTCTGAATGTCGTTTTTCATGTCATTCAAAAGTTTCAGCCGACGCTGTAAATCGGTATTCATTTCCTCACTGAAAAATCTCAGGTTGTCTTTGCCGGCATTTTTGGCGGAATACATGGCAGTGTCGGCCTTTCTTAACAGGCCGTCGAATTCAGTGTCGTTTTCAGGATAAAAGGCAATACCCAGGCTGGCAGAGAGTTCCACCACATGCTCGCCAACTTCGAAGCTGCGGCGTAATGCAGCAAGAATGTCTTCGCATACGCGAGTCACTGTCAGGCTGTCAGTCAGCTCTGTAAGACAGATCAGAAATTCATCACCTGTCTGCCGTCCGATAATGTCAGATTCACGGGTACAGTGTTTAAGGCGCTTTGAGACTTCTTGTAGAACGGTATCTCCTACTTTATGACCAAGAGAATCATTGATGATTTTGAAACGATCCAGATCGACAAAAACCAGGGCTAGTTGATATCCATTGCGATGAGCCAGTGACTGGGCCTGTAAAAAGCGTTCTTTGAAAAGGGTGCGATTGGGAAGTCCGGTTAATGTATCATGATGAGCCATGTGTTCGATGCGCAGCTCAGACTCTTTCTG
>Ga0180435_10004718_pt1 | contig 13400 bp, 9 predicted proteins | sample SS_ome_3_FD_132467 | JGI IMG/M metagenome (GOLD analysis project Ga0180435, IMG submission 132467) | Hypersaline lake sediment archaeal communities from the Salton Sea, California, USA - SS_3_S_1 metaG | ecosystem: Environmental > Aquatic > Non-marine Saline and Alkaline > Hypersaline > Sediment... | reverse complement strand
GTCCGATTCACCCAGGCCTATTCGCACACCGCGTGTTGCCCCGCCCGTGCTCTGCTGTTGACCGGTCGGCATCCGCAACGCTCGAGCGTCAATCACTGGACACAGGGCGACGCCAAGGCCAAAAAGGGCATCAACATGTTCCGCGAGGAGGTGACGATCGCCGAGATGCTCAAGGATGCGGGATATCGCACGGCCTTGTTTGGCAAGTGGCACCTGGGCGCTCATCTTGACTATGGACCGACTGAACAGGGTTTCGACGAGTTCTTCGGCCATCGCGGCGGCTTCATCGACAACTACCGCCACTACTTTTTGCACGGCCTGGGCTACCACGACCTGTACGTCGGCAAGAAAGAGATCTTCGCAAAAGGAGAGTATTTTCCCGACTTGATGATCGACAAGGCCATCGACTTCATCGATCGCAACCGAGACAAACCGTTCTTCATGTACGTCGCGTTGAATATCCCCCACTATCCCGAGCAGGCGGACAGTAAGTTCGACAAGCGGTACGAACACCTCCCGATGCCGCGTCGTTCGTACGCCAGGATGATTTCGACAACGGACGACCGCATCGGCAAGGTGATTGCCAAACTGAACGACGCAAACGTTCGAGACGACACGATCATCATCTTCCAGAGCGACAATGGTCACTCCTCGGAAGACGGTTACGCCATTCGCGTTGAAAACCACACCAGTGGTTTCCCGAAGGGGCACTACTACAGTGCCCACGGCGGAGGTGGAAACACCGGCAAGTGGCGCGGGGCGAAAGGGTCGTTCTATGAAGGCGGTTTGCGAGTGCCGGCAATCATCAGCTATCCCAAACGGTTGCCGAAAGGAGTCGTCCGAGATCAAGCGATCACTCTGGCCGACTGGCTACCTACGATCGCCGAACTGTGCGACGCCCGACTACCGCAAGTCACGCTCGACGGCAAGAGCTTGCTGCCGATCATCACATCGGCCGACGAGCCGTCACATCACAAAGTCATGCACTGGCAGTGGCACACAAAATGGGCTGTTCGTAAAGGCCCCTGGAAACTGATCGGCGCCAAGGATCAAAAGCAATGGCTCGGCAACCTCAATGACGCTGAGCCAGAAGCGAAGAACCATCTCGACGAGCAACCGGAGATCGCTACCCGGTTGCATGAACTGCATAACCAGTGGGCAAAGGACGTCGCACCGCGCATGCGCAAGTAGACTTCCACTCGACGGAATTCGCACGAAACGATTCCGTCAGCAATTCAGGAGTTCCGCCATGGCACATCGTCTCATCGATCTGTTCGCAATCACAATCGTCGCGTTGGCAACCGTTGCCGCAACTGCCGCCGAACCGACTTTGTGTCGTGGCAATTACCAAACGGAAGCTGAAGCCGTTGAACAACTGAAACGGATGGCGGCAACCTATTCGACGCTCGACGAATGGAAAGACCGGGCGGCCAAGATCCGCAGGCAGATACTCGTCGGCGGCAAGCTCGACCCGCTCCCCGAACGCACGCCGCTCAAGCCGGTGATCCACAAGAAGCGTACGTATGAGGGCTATTCGGTCGAATCGGCGGCATTCGAAGCTCGCCCCGGTTTCTTCGTGTACGGTAATCTCTATCGACCGGTCGGCAAACAGGGAACGCGCCCCGGCATTCTCTGCCCGCATGGTCACGCTCGGGGACCCGAGGGCGGCCGGTATCGCGCCGACCAACAACACCGCTGCGCCACGCTCGCACGCATGGGAGCAATCGTTTTTTCCTACGACATGATCGGCTTTGGCGACTCGCAGCACATCGGCTGGGACCACAAACATCCGCAGGCGCTCACGCTGCAAACCTGGAGCAGCATTCGGGCACTCGATTTCCTTCAGTCGCTGCCCGAGGTCGACGATGACCGCATCGGCGTGACCGGCTGTTCCGGCGGTGGCACGCAAACGTTCCTGCTGACGGCGGTCGACGATCGGGTCGCGGTCGCCGTACCTGTTGTGATGGTCTCGGCGCACTTCTTCGGTGGTTGTCACTGCGAAAGCGGCATGCCGATCCACAAAACGGCGAAGCTGGAAACCAACAACGCCGAGATCGCAGCACTGGCGGCGCCGCGGCCATTGCTTCTGGTCTCCGTCGGCGGTGACTGGACGAAAAACAACCCCACGGTCGAATATCCCTACATCCGCAACGTTTACAGGTTCTTCGGCAAGGAAGACCTCGTCGAAAACAGACACTTCGCCGCTGAAGGGCACGGTTACCAACTCTCGAAACGACAGGCGATGTATCCGTTCATGGTCAAGCACATGGGGCTTGACGCCACCGGGGTGGTCGATCCAGATCTTGGCGTGTTCGACGAGGGCAAAACCGTGCTCGAATCGCCAGAGATGATGCGCGTATTCGACGACGATCATCCGCTGCCCGAGCACGCACTCAAACCGGGAACAACGGTCGAGTTCTAGGGCGTTTGGCCAAGGTCAAGTGACACAACCCCAAAAACGCGAGACAGACACCTCGATGGAAAGTTCTTCGCACACGTCCGACGCTCCGTCCCTTGAGTTGCGCTGCAAGCCAGACGTCGACGAATGCATCGCGCGCATCTATGCCTGGTACGAACAACAGATCATCGATCGTCCGCCCGTCCGTTTCCATCACCACAACGTGGAGTACGAGAAACACCGTACGGTTGCCGGCCCTTGGGAATCGGCAGAGCAACGCTGGCTCGATGTCGAGTTCCAGGTGAGTACTTTTACCGAGTTCGCCGCAAGCACGAAATTCAACGGCGAGACCTTTCCGATCTATTGGCCCAACTTGAGCGCGGTAGTTTACAACCTATTCTTGGGCCAAACTGCCGAGTTTGACGACGTAACGGCTTGGACGCACCCCTGCGTTGACGACCTCACAAGTCTGCCGAACCTATCTGTGCAGTGGGATGGAAAGTACTTCCGTGCCATCGAAGACATGACGCGGCGGGCGTTGGACATCGCCGAAGGCCGTTTCCTCGTCGGATACACCGACATGTATGCCGGCATCGATTGCACCCTCGGTCTGCGCGGCATGGAGCGAATGTGTTTTGACTTGGTATCGCAACCAAAGGAATTGAACGAGCTAATCGATCGCGCATGGCGCGAGTATCCGGAAGTCTATCAGCATTTCGATCGCTTGCTCAAGTCACGCGGCCAGCCCTCGGCAACTTGGATGAATCTGCCCAGCTTTGAGACGTTCAACGTTTTGGCGTGCGACTTCGCCACCAACATTTCGACGGAGCATTTTGACGAGTTCTGCATGCCGATCCTGCAACGCGAAGCAAAGTTGTTTCGTCACAACGTTTTTCACGTAGACGGCCCGGGCGTTGCGCGGCATATCGACTCGATTCTCACGCTGCCACATCTTGCGGCCATCCAGTGGGTGCAGGGGTACGGTGTCCACCAACCAATCATGCAGTGGGTGCCGCTGATCGAGAAGATCCAACAGGCGGGCAAGAGCTTGATCGTCGATCTCACTATGGACGAGCTATCGCCTTTCATGCGGGCCGTCGATCCCACCGGCATCATGCTTTGGGTGCCCGCGGAATCAAGTCACCAGCAACAAGTTCTCGACATGGTTCTCAAGTGGTAGGGGAATGAAATGATTGGGGCCGTCAGAAAACCCGGTTTCGGTATCAGCAAGACGACGGGGGTGGCTGGGGTTGAGCGCAGCGAACCCCCAGAAAACAACCATCTGTGGGCTCACTTCGTTCGACCACAGCCACCCATCATTAGTCAAGAGTCCTGGTACGTTCTCGTACTCCCTGCAATCATTGTCGCTTTGCAGTGCACGTGTTTTGCCGAGGAAGTCGAGACAACCAACGCTTGGATACAAACCTACAACGCGGGCTATCGCGATGGGGGCGGCATGTACGCCGGCGGTTCGGAGATCATGCATATCGTGTCGCACGTCGGCAAACTCTTTGCGGCGAACGGGTACTGGGAAGACTCGCGTTGGAAGACCCGACCGTACGACGAAAAACAGTCGGCCCAGGTCCTTAGGCTCGACGCCAGCGAGGCGAAGTGGCAGGTCGATCTCGACTTGGGTGAAACCAACGGCCTGGGCCTGCGCTACATGAAGGGGAACATTCTCAAGTCGGTCACCTTCACGCGTGACGAAAGAGGCGATCCGCTGCCGAAGCCGAAAACACTGTTGGTCATGGCCTCGGGCGCATACACAGAAAACGACGGTGTCGTTTCGGCATGGACGCGAAACGACTCAACCAGCACGTGGACTCACGCCCTCGTGCAACGTGGATCTCGGGCGAATCACGTGCGTTGGGTGCCACGCGACATGGAGATCTATCGCGATAAGATCACGGGCGTCGAGCGACTCTTCCTGCTGCTCGGAGACCCAGGAATCATTTCGGGCGTCTACGACGAATCTCTCCCACACAAGATCCGCTGGGACAAGGAGATTGAATTCCCGCAGGACAGCCCTTTCCCCACGCGTCCGCTCGGCATAATCCAAGCGAACGGCAAATTGTTGTTTTCCGTCGGCGGAACCATTTATCGGCGCAAGGACGGCGCCGATCCAACCTACTCACCACTGCTCGATTTGGGCGACGGCGTGAATACAGACGTTGGCGGCATTCGCGGCCTGACCACGATCGCCAACCCCAACGGCCGAGGTGAGTCGATTCTGTTCCTCTGGGCTCCCAACGGTACATCATCAGGACAGATCAAACGACTCGACCCCGACGCCGACGGCGGCTACACCGTTCACAACGAAGCCAATATGCGCGAGTGGATGGCCAAGCATCTCGACGTCGAAGTCGGCTACGTGCTGGGTGCACACAGCAATATGTATCCAATCAAGCATCCGTCGACGGGCGAGACCGTTCACTTGATCGGCATCATGGGAAACCTGCGCGGCGGCAATCATCTCAAGTGGAAAGGCAGCCGACTCTACGCCGGGGCGATGTACGCCATCCGCCGGCCCGATCAAACGTACTCCATCCGCGAAGTGAACGGCCAATACTCACGGGGCAAACCGGTGCTCGTCACACCCCGAGCTTTCGCCGCCTCACCGTTCGGTGACGGATCAATCTTCGTCGGCGGACACGACGCCAGCTTCAAACCCTCGGATGACATGGCATGGATCTTCAGAGCGTCTGTCGCGGACGTGCTCGAACGGCGTGTTGACTAGGTCCGTAGCTGCGGTCGCCAGACCGCAGGCGGCTCGAAAAACGCCGCGACAGCACACGAACGCTTCTGCCGTCTGGCGACGGCAGCTACATTGCTACTTACCGAACGTTACCATCAACTCCAACTCTTTGCCGTCACGCTGAACGACGCAGGCAACCTTGCTGCCCGGCTTCTGCTTGGAAAGGGCTCCCAACAGACCAGACAGAGACGTGATCTTGATCTCCGCAAGTTTCACGATCACGTCTCCCGTTTTCAGACCGGCCTTTGCCCCAGCGCCATCGGGGGTTGTGCTCGCCACCTGCACACCCTTCACGTCGGCATTTCCATCCGGCATGATTCCCAACCGCGGTCGGCTGCCGGTTTTGCTTGGAACCTGGAACGTCGGTCGCTGATCTGCTTGTGCGATGCTTTCGGCCAGGTCGCCCACGATGGCCGCAATTCGCCGCATGCCTGGCACATTCGTCTTTTCGAAATCGTCGGTCGGTTTGTGAAAGTCGGCGTGCAACCCCGTCAGAATATGGACGGCCGGCACGTTCGTTCTCTGGAAGGGCGTGTGGTCGCTGCCGCCGTAACCGCGTGGGATGCCACCGATCTCAAAACCGTGTTCCTTGTTGATCGCGGCAACCGTCTCGCCAAACTCTTTGCCGGTGGCGATGCCCGTAATCCAGAGTTGATCGCCCTTGAGCCGCCCCACCATGTCGAGGTTCAACATGGCTACGGTCTTGTCGATCGGATGGAGGGGGTTTTCGACGTAGTGTCGACTGCCGAGCAGTCCCGATTCCTCGGCTGAGAAGGCGATGAAGACGACGCGCCGACCCAACGGTTGCTCACGCAACGCGAAATCGCGAGCGATCTCGATCAGCACGGCAACGCCGGAGGCATTGTCGTCCGCCCCGTTGTGAATCTCGCCGCTCCCCGGTCGCCGGGAACCGCGGCCGCCCAAGCCCAAATGATCGTAGTGCGCGCCGATCACGATCGTCTGATCCGCATTCGGCCCTTCGCCTTCGAGCACGCCAACGACGTTCTTCACCTCGACCTGTTTTGCTTCGATCGACACCTCTCCCGTTGCCCGCCATCCTGTCAATTCGATGCTCTGCGGCGATGGGCCGGCCGCGATCTCCGCTTCTATACCGAGCAGGTCCTTTCCGGTCGTGTGCTCGAGCACGCCATCGAACGTATCCCGCATCGCGAAAAACACGGGCGTCTTTTGGTTCATCCAGCGCGTCCCCACCCCTTGAATCGGTAGAAGCTCGGCAGAATTTTCTTCCAACTCCTCGCCAATCAGGGCAATTGCAGCGGTTAACTCTTTGACGGTCTTCTGGAACGCGGCCGTCTGCTCGGGTGTCGGGTTTTCGATTTCCTTGAATCGTTTGTTCGCTGCCGCCAGATCATCGATCGCTCTGTGCAACGCCTTGCGATCATCGGCAGACTGCTCGGTCAACTGCGAACTGTCGTTGACGATGATCACCGCGGCCGCACCGTGCTTGGCGGCATTGGCCACCTTCGACTGGAAAGTCGCATGCCGAGAGGGCTGCGTGCCAATCAACTTGCCGATCATGCCGGGTTTTCGGGGCGGCTCCTTCCGCAACATCAACACGACTTTGCCTTTCACGTCGATGCCCGCGTAGTCGTCGTACTTTCGCTGCTTATCCGTAACACCGTAGCCGACGAACACGATGGGGGCGTCGAACGCGGCATTGGCGCCGATCGCCAGCGGGTTGAAGTCTTCGCTTAGAGTTAGTTCGTTGCGTTGGCCGGGCTTCCCTTCATCATTCACCGGACCGATCAGCACTAATCGGTTCTTCTTCGCTGGACCCAATTTTACGCCGGCGGGAATCTCAAATCGCTGAAACGGCGTCCCCTCGAACAAGTCGGTCTTCAACCCCGCTTCTCGAAACTCCTCGGCAATGTGATCTGCGGCCAAATCGATGCCGGGCGTCCCCACGCCGCGACCGGCAAGCTCGTCCGAAGCGAGGTACTTCACGTCGCCGGCGATCCGAGCCTCGATCACCGCCGCGCTCTCTGCCGCCCACACTTGAGACGCCAACAGCGCCAATACAACGCCGAACGCGGCAAAGACCGACAAACAAGCAGAACTTGAATAGCGAAAACCACTCGTTTTCATGGCGGGAAGACCTAGCGGCAAGTCGGAACGAATGATGTCGCCCAACCGTTTGGGCAACTCGAATCGGAGATTATAGCTTGGTTCCCCAATGCTTCCCACAAGTTCAATTTCTTTCGTCGTGCGGAAACTCGCAGTTGCTACACGTTTGATTTCGCCTCGTCGCTCCGCTATCCTAGACCGATTGAGCGACTCTCGCGGTGGACTCCATGAAACACAACACACACGAGGAAAACATGAACACTACACTATCTCGACGTAACTTCCTGGGCGGCACAGCCGCCCTGACCGCAGCGGCGATAATGCCCGGCCAAGCACCCGCCAAAACGGTTGCGAAACCGAACTCGAAATTCGACGGCGTGCAGATTGGCGTCATCACGTACAGCTATCGCAATCGACGTTGCCGCAGCCGGCCGCGTCGGCACACCGACACGTTTTTCTCGACCGCGACTACCAACAAACCAACCAAATCAACAAAACGTCCCCGGCTTTGCCCGGGGACGTCCTTTGATTTGCGGCTCGTTCAACGCCGACGACCGAACAATCGGCCTGTTCGACCGGCCCGGCGAAAGACAGGTGTGCGAACCTGTTGTTGGCCGCCGGGAGCTGGCGAAATTTCGACCGCGCCGCCCGCCTCGCCGACCGGGGCCGACTCAGACTCCGCTGCGTGTCTTTCCATTGCCCCGAACGGATCCAACAACGCATCAAGCGTGGCCGAAAACGACTGAGACAAGGCGTCGCCGATCCCCTCCCCAATAGCGTCACCCAATCGGGCTCCACGCCGGCCGAGCACACGAGCTTCGGCGGCATCCGGCACGCTCACGACACCCACGGCGACCACGATCAAAAAAAGTGCGGCACGCATGACTTCTCTCCTTTTTCACGAATCAAGTAACCTGCTGTTTTGCCCGGCGCCGTTGGCGGTTTGCCTCGGCCTATCAAGTAGATTGCCGTGAGTCATCCAATCGGACAAATTATCCAGGGTTTTTTGTGGCAACCTCAGAAAAACCCGCGTTCCAGCACGGCTGAGAGACAACAAAGGCGCTGCGAGAAGATCTCCCTCACTGCAATTGCTCGTGACGAGTGCGGAGGTGTTCGACCAACGCGACCGCCATTTCGAGCCGCTGATTCGCTCGACTCTTGTCCTGGGATGGCAACAAAGGCAACCCCTCGAGCGCCATCAGTTCTTCCAGGGAATGGAAGCCGGATCGCCAACGACCGAATATCGACTTCAGCACCAGATATCGCGCGGGGGCAGCTTCGATCTGCTGCAAGAGTTGGAGCGTCCTATGGTGGTAAACGATCAGCACGTCGCTGCGGTGTAGGAAGCGATTCCACCGCTGGCAGAACTCATCCCGAGACACGGCATCATCAAAGTCGGCCGTAGAAAGCCGCATGTGTTCCAGCGCGGCGTTGGAAAGCGGTCGTTGCTGCCGTAGGCAACAGGAGAAACGCTCGGCAGTTCCCAGCCGTTGTGCGACCCAGTTCACCGGTGAGGGAGCGGCGGTCCGCTTTCCTGGCCGACCGGGAGTTGCCTCACCATAGGCCACGACCAGATGTTCGGGGGCCTGCAGCAATGGACGTGGAACATTGCGCGGCCTCGCGTGCCGATCGCTTTTCCGCCGCGGTATCGCATGACTTGTCGGGTATCCCTGCTGACTCTCCACCATCGTGTGAAAGGCGGACAGCAATTGATCCAAACCTGCTGTGTCAGGCTCTAAGGTCTGCAATGCCGCGACGGTGGCCTCCAAGGTCGAGAGAGTTTGTGCGTTCGGCTCACGTCGGATTCGGTATTGCCCTGGAGAAGAGGGTGTCAATTGGTAGCAGGGGAGTTCAGCTAGTTGAGGGACATCGCGAACAATCGTCTTCGCCTGGCGCCACGTACCGTCGACAATCACCAACTGCGTGGGCCTCTCGGCGGCTGGCAGCCCGGCCAAGGGCCGAGCATCGACTCGCGGATAGAGAAGCCCCGCCCCCGCCTGAATTGGCAAGTGACGTGCCCCAAACCGTCGATTGTGGTCGACAATCAGATGACAACGGCCCAATGCCTTTTTCACGATCCTCGCTGTGTTAAACGGATGAAATCGTTCGGCGACGTGCTGTAAGATCAAGACATCCGTGAGATTGTCGACCTGCGGGATTGCATCGCAGAAGCAATCAGAAATCGGACGAAAGCATTCATAGCAACGACGCCGCTCTTCTGTTGTCTCGTTTGTGGGCTCTGCATCATTCACGAAACGTTCGACATATCCTCAGGTCGGCTAGTTATTGGCCGCATCCTGATCCATCTCGTTCCCAGGCTCCTGCCTGGAAACGCATTGCGCGCGAGGCTCCGCCTCGCCAGAACGAGGTGACATTCCCAGAGGCGGAGCCTCTAGGACATTCGCTTCCCAGGCCGGAGCCGGGGAAGCAGACAAACGCACGATAAAACGCGAAAACAAGAACGTATAGCAAAGGGGCTGGTGTCGCAATCCGCCGCATACTGCGGAGGAACGAAGAGAAAAGCCATTACCAGCGATCACCGGTCGGCGGGGCCTCGCTACCTTGCGGGGAGAGGGTTAAACTCAGCGACTTCACTTGCTTCGCATGAACCAAGCCCCTGGAAGATCTGAGGCAAGAGAACGCCAAAAAAACCACCATCCGCCGATTACAACTGACGGACACAGTGTTAAGATCGTAAGCGATATTCGACGGGAGCGATCTCCAGATCGCCCTCAGTCGACGATTCTTGATCGGTAACTCCACACAAATCGCCGGGCGTCCAAGCCGCATTACATCGAAACGCCGATACCATGACGAACGACGAGCATACTGACGATCCAGATCTGACACCCGAGGACCGCGAGGCGATTCGCTGGCTCAAGGAAGTCTATCAGGGGGAAGCCGTACCTCAATTCACCCTGCGCGCCGTGATTACCGGCATGATGATCGGCGGTGTCATGTCGATCATCAACCTCTACGTCTCACTGAAGACGGCTTGGGGCGTGGCGACCACGATCATGTCATGCATCATCGCCTACACCGTGTTCCGGAGCCTCGGGGCGATCATTCCGCGCATCCGTCGCAAGCCTTTCACGATTCTGGAAAACTACACGATGTCAAGCGCGGCGAGTGCGGCAGGCTATATGAACTCAGCCGGCCTCGTCTCTGCCATCCCGGCCTACTATTTCATCACCGGCACGCACTTCGAGTGGTGGCAGCTCATGCCGTGGATGTGGGTCATCGCGGTGCTCGGTATCTTCATGGCTGTTCCGGTCAAGCGTCAGTTGATCAACAACGAGCAGCTTCCGTTCCCCACCGGCATCGCCACGGCCGAGACTCTTCGCAGTCTCCACCATTCCGGAATGGAGGCCATGAAGAAATCGCGGGCCCTATTCGGCATGGCGGGTTTCGCAGCGTTGTTCGCACTATGGCGCGACGGGCTGCCGCGGTTCGCAGCCTGGACGGGCGAGAAACTCGGCAATGTCGGTTTGCAGCAGACGCTTGGCAAGCTCACCATTCCCGACGGTCTGCCGCTGTTCCCAGGAACGGCCGGCAACCGACTGCGGGAACAACAGAGCTGGGGATTCGACTGCTCGTTTTTGCTCTACGCGGCCGGCGCAATCATGGGCATTCGCATCGCCACTTCGCTCCTCATTGGGGCCATTATCTTCTTCGGCATCCTCGCACCGATCCTGTTCCACATGGGCGAGATCGAATCGCTCGGCTGGCGACCCATCGCCGGCTGGACGCTGTGGCCTGCCACCGTGCTGATGGTCGCCTCGGGCCTGACGTCTTTCTTTCTGCAGTGGCCCACCATCCTTCGCGCCCTCAAGGGACTCGGCACAGTCTTCGGCGGCGGCAGTAAACGGGAAGACCCACTCGCGCACATCGAGGTCCCAAGTAAATGGTACGGCACCGGGATTCTTCTGTTCGGAATCCTGGCGATCATCCTCGGTGAGGTCTTCTTCGGCATCGCTTGGTGGATGGGCGTTATCGCGGTGGCCGTCACATTCGTCCTCTCAGTCGTGGCGGCCCGCGCTACCGGCGAGACCGATATCACTCCAGTCGGACCGATGGGAAAAATCACCCAACTCATCTTCGGCGCTGTCGACCCCGGAAACGTCACGACCAACCTGATGGCGGCGTCCGTCACCGCGGGAGCATCAACGCATACAGCCGACCTCTTGACCGATCTCAAGTCCGGGTATCTCTTGGGAGCCAACCCGCGACGCCAGACGATCTCGCAGCTCTGCGGGTCGGTCGCCGGCATGCTCTGTTGTGTGCCGATTTATCAGGTCATCGCCAAGTCCGACATCCTCGGCAGTGACAAACTACCGGCGCCCGCGGCCCGTGTTTGGGAAGGCGTTGCCCGGCTGCTTTCCAGCGGCATCGGCTCGCTTCCCACCAGCGCCCTCTGGGCAATGGGAATCGCGGCCGCCCTGGGCATCGCGATCACGCTCACGCAGCACTTCATGCCGGAAAACAAGCGTTATCTCATTCCCTCGCCGATGGCGATGGGGATCGGCGGCGTTGTCCCGGCCAGCAACTGCGTCTCGATGTTCATCGGTGGGCTTGCAGCTTGGCTCTGGCAACGACGCAACCATCAGCGCGCCACACGCTACACCGTTCCGGCTGCTTCCGGCCTGATCGCGGGCGAAGCCCTGATGGCCGTCGCCATCATCCTCTTCGCCTTCGCTCCCGACCTCCTCCGTGACGTCTGGAGCAGCCTACTTGGTGGTTGACGGGTCGTTGTCGCTGCGGTCGCCAGACCGCAGGCACGTAGGAGAGAACGGCACTTTCAAGCGGGATTGACTATTCGGGGACCTTGCCGGTAGCCGCCCACGACACGCCGCGAATCAGCAATCGCTGGAAGTCCGCGTTCTCCATGATCTGGGCGTCGTGTCCCAGCAGCGTAGCGAAACATCGCCCCTTGCCGTAGGTCGCCGTGACAACGGTAGACAACAATAGAAAATTCAGCAGATGTTTCATGAGAGTGTGCTCCAGGGGCGTTGAAGACCGGTAGGGTTGTGTGGGGTCGACACGAACCCCGTCCGTAGAACATAACTGACCGCTAAGCCGCCTGCAAATCACCGATGCTTGAGAGAATGTCGAGTTCTGGATGTTGATCGGATCGTATACCGGTGAGTTGATCGCGGTGGGTACGCTTGTCTGTTGGGCGCTCTGCTCACACTGTTTCGAGGCGGCGGGCCATCGCGTGGGGTCGATGGCCGTCAATCTGCTACGCCTGTTGCTTGCCATGACCATGTTCTGCCTGCTGTTGCTGGTGCGCGACGGTCATCTGCTGGCAACCGGGTTCTCAACGCAGGAGTGGTTTTGGCTACTCCTGTCAGGATTAGTCGGCTTCGCGCTCGGCGACATGTTTCTGTTTCGAGCTTTTGTGGAGATCGGGCCCCGGCTGTCGTTGCTGGTGATGTCGCTCAGTGCGCCGATGTCAGCCGTCGTCGGCTGGCTGTGGCTTGGCGAAGTCTACTCCGCTCTGCAGTGGCTGGGAATGGCCGTTGCTCTGCTGGGCGTCGGTTGGGTGATCCTTGAACGCCCCGCCGAAGAGGAGTCGATGCCCGATGCCGCGAAACCACTCGCGAAAAACGGGAATACGCGCGTGCGCCGCGCCACGTGGCGAGGAACTCTTTTTGCCTTTGGTGGTGCGGCCGGACAGGCCCTCGGCAGCGTGATGAGCAAATACGGGATGGGATCCGGTGACGCAGCAGCGGCGACGCAGATCCGCGTGATCGGTGGTATCGCAGGGCTGCTCGTCGTTTTCTGCATCATCGGCTGGTGGCGACAAACCTTTCATGCATTACGCGACCGGCGGGCAATGACCTGGCTGGTTCTGGGAGCTTTCCTCGGGCCATTCCTTGGCGTTACGTTATACCTGCGAGCTATTCAGGTAACGAATGTCGGCGTGGTCGCAACCATTGTCGCGCTACTGCCGGTGGCGGTCATACCGCTGTCGATGGCGATCCACAAAGAACGCGTGTCGTTGCGGTCAGTTGCCGGCGCAGTGGTTGCCGTCCTCGGCGTTGGTCTGATGATGTCGGGTGGTTGAGTCCCCAGGACCACGCAGCAGGTCGGGGCGCATCAGGAGCCCATCGACATTCCGCATTCACTTGTCACGTGCACCCGGTGTTGCCCCCCATCTTC
>Ga0180435_10004716_pt1 | contig 13403 bp, 9 predicted proteins | sample SS_ome_3_FD_132467 | JGI IMG/M metagenome (GOLD analysis project Ga0180435, IMG submission 132467) | Hypersaline lake sediment archaeal communities from the Salton Sea, California, USA - SS_3_S_1 metaG | ecosystem: Environmental > Aquatic > Non-marine Saline and Alkaline > Hypersaline > Sediment... | reverse complement strand
TAATAATAGCGATATCACAATTGACTTCGGTTTCATATTGGCAGACTCTGCCAGTATGAGTATAGGAAATCGTGTCTGGTTCGATACCAATCGCAATGGATTGATCGACACTGCCGGTGATGATAATCCGCTCGCCCCTGGGAATCCGGGTATCGATGGGGTAACGGTCCTGTTGTATCGAGCTGATGTAAGTGGGAATCCAGTCGGTGGGCCGATCGCTCGCGATATTACGGACAACGGCGGTTACTATCTGTTTGATGTCCTTGATACCGACGCAGCAACCGCTCCAGGTGATGGCGATGGATTGGGTGGCCTTGTCACACCGGGTGACTATGTCGTTGTAATACCTACCTCCAACTTTATTGCCTCAGGCGCGCTCGAAACTTATGCCAGTACTGATACAGCTATAAATAATGATGGTACATTACCTCCCTCAACAGGCGTAGAAAGCGGTTATGGAGCAATTAACGATGATAATAATGATAACGGTAGTCAAAATGCGACGTATGGTGTCATCAGCAACTTAATTTCGTTGTCCTTGCAAAATGAACGCGATGACGAAGATGTTAATAATAAAGAAGTAGGTGTCCTTGATGGCGAGGATGCCAGTAACAATCCAATTGCATTTAATAACAGCGACCTCACAGTTGATTTTGGTTTCTATTTGCCAATGAGTCTGGGAAACTTTGTCTGGGTGGATCTGAATAATAATGGCGTTTATGACAGTGCCACAGAATATCCTGTGCCGGATGGGGTTTTGCTTGAGCTGTTTGAATCTGACGGCACGACCCCCATTCCAAACCCGGCTTTCCCGACATTGGATTATCAGACTACCACCAATAACGGTTTTTACCTGTTTGATGAGCTGCCGCCGGGAGATTATGTTGTTCGGCTTATTGATCTCAACTTCTTGCCGACAGGTTTGTTGGAAGGATATCTGGGCAGCGATAATGGTAGTTCCTATCAAGATGATACCGACACCGACCAGAATGACAACGGCCGCGACGTACTCCCGACCATCAATGGTATTCCAAGTGGGGTTATTACACTGGCATATAACACAGAACCATTGTCTGAAGCAACCAGCGGTAATCCTGCTGATGGACCTGATGGAAGAGGTAATAATGGAGAGTTGGATGCCAACAGCAACTTAACAGTTGATTTCGGTGTCTATCCAACGACTTACTATAGCATCGGCAATCGGGTTTGGATAGATAACGGCGCAGGTGCCAATGAAGGTAATGGTGTCCATAACAGCGACGAACTTGGTGTTGTAAACGTAATTGTAGACCTTTTCCGTGACGAAAATGACGGTGGTGCCGGACCACCAGATGGAATTCCCGATAACACAACACCGATTGCATCGACCACTACAGATGTTGATGGGTATTATCTCTTTGACAGCCTTGCAAGTGGGAACTATATCGTATCTGTCGCTCCAGCTAACTTCCAATTTGGTGGTGTTTTACGAGGTTATAGTGCAACCCTGCAAACGGATGCATCTGAATCTGCAACGGATAACTTCAGTGATCAAGTAAATGTCTCGTCAGATATCAACTTCGGTTATTACAGTGCAACCTACACCTTGGGACCTGGACCGGTTGAACCAACCGGCGAAACAGACCCAACACCAGCAGGGGCAGCTCAAGATTCCGGTACCGATCCTTTCGGTACTCCAATTCCTAACGATCAGAGTAACTTGACTGTAGATTTCGGTTTCATACCTACCCTGAGCCTAGGTAATCTGGTCTGGTTCGACATAGATAATGATGGTTATTTTGATGGGGGTTCTGAAATAGGGATCGCGGGGGTTACCGTAGAACTCTATCTCGACGATGGCAATGGCACCTTTGAAGGTACTGAAACCCTGGTGAACACAGACATCACCGATGGAAATGGGTACTATTTATTCAATGATTTACAACCGGGGTCCTACTTCCTGCATATTCCCAATAACCCGAACTGGACTGGTGGGGGACCAATGCCTTTGACAGGTTTTATGAGTTCCGGACCTGATGCTCCAGTACCGGACCGAAGTGACAATAATGATAATGGTATTGGTACAGGCGACACCAACCCATCACCTGGAGTAACAAGTCAAATACTGACGCTCGCATTTGACTCTGCACCAACAGGAGAAAGCACACTCAGTAATAATCCAGCTGATGGTCCTGAATTCCGAGGCACCAGTAACCCAACCGACAATAACAGCGATCTGACATGGGATTTTGGCTTCTATCAGACCGAGGTCATGAGTATCGGAAACATTGTTTGGATTGATGACGGTAATACGACAGGCATCGCCAATGATGGGCTTCGGAATGGTGATGAACTCGGTGTTGATCGGGTTACGGTTGAGTTATATGCTGACTCAGATAGCGACGGAAATCCAGATACGATCACACCGATTGAAACAGCAATTACTGCCAATGGCGGGTATTATCTGTTTGATGGATTACCTCCTGGGCAATATGTTGTTGTGATTGCTGAGAATAATTTCAGCTCTGGTGTTCTGTATGGTTACTTAAGTACCCTGGATGGTACACCGGATAATGATAATCAGGATAATGGGGATGACAATCCAACGCCCTGGTCTGGTGGTGTGAAAAGCAATACTGTGGTGCTTGCTGTTGGAACTGAGCCATCTCCACTCAACCTGCCCGATGATGATGAAGCTGTCACAGGAACCGGTGCGAACGGCGAGACTGATGATAATTCCAATCTGACGGTAGATTTTGGATTTATACCTGCTTATGATTGGGGAGATGCACCGGACTCGTACGGTACGGATAATGATGTTACTACTACAACCATCCCAATTGGTGATAGCAATCAAGTTGGTCCAAGCCACCGCATTGTTGCCAATCTCTATCTAGGCGCCTTCGTAGATGATGAAACAAACGGTGTCCCAGTACCTGATGGAACTAGTAATAATACCAATGACGTTGATGGTGACGGTGCAGATGGCGGCTTTGATGAAGATGGCATGGCTGCTCCAGTGTTTGTAGCTGGCACAACAGAAACGATTGACATAACTGTCTATAACAATACTGGAACCGATGCCAATCTAATAGCATGGTTTGATTGGAACGGCAACGATGTTTTTGATGTGTCTGAAGGATATGCAGCCATAGTTCCAGATGGTACAGATGGGATCATTCAAATTGACATTATTGTCCCTGTTAACGCAGAAGATTTGACCGGTGGAGCAACATACGCACGTTTGCGATTGACTACCGATAGCATTAATAATAATGAACCCACAGGGATTAAGAATGATGGTGAAGTAGAAGATTACTTCATTACTGTTCTTGATGTGAATTTGTTAATCAATAAGACTGATGGTAGAAATTCGATAATGGCAGGTGTAGTCAATACCTACACAATAACAATTGAAAACAGTGGCGTTGAGCGCACTGGAGTCCGCTTCTATGACGATTTACCCCTGGCAACCGCCTTAGATGCCAATGGCTATGATCCAGAAACCATAGAATGGACTTGTGCAGCAGAAAATGGCGCAAGTTGTATTGCGAATGCACCATCAGGAACAGGCTCGAGCGGTGGTCCGTACGGGGCTAACGCAACGAGCGTAATCATTGATGAGTTGATTGACCTTCCCCGCAACGGACGGGTCATTTATACAGTAAACGCGCGAGTCAACGAAGATGCAGGGCAGATCCCATTGGGTAATACGAATCCAATTCGAAACGTTGCCCAATTGCCGAATGAATCCCCCCCGTTGGAAGATGAAGATCTAACAAGTGTTATCTTTGATCCACCCTTTGGAATCAAAGTGGGAACCTACCGGGGCTATAACATCATCCGTTGGACAATGGCATGGTACAACCCTGGTGCTACACAAACGAATGTAACCATAAATGACGTTCTGCCATCCAATCAGCAATTCCCCAGTACCACCGCGGGAATCAACCTACAATGTTCAGGCAGTATTGGAACGTGTTCTATTGTTGGTGATGATCGAGTACAGTGGACAGGTACGATGTTAAGCAGCACACCTGATAATGATGCGAATGCCGTTTTGATTGAGTTCAACACCTTGGTTGCTGGAGATGGAACTTATAATAATACGGCGGTCCTTAATTATAGTGGTGCCCAGGTATCTGCATCAGGTCGCGTGGTAGTTGACTTAAGCAGTCTCCCGGAAACCGGTTTTGCGCCAAATGTTATAACTGACTTGAGCCAAAAACCGCCGGTAATATATGCTGAGACTGGCGAGCTGATGGTTGAAATCCCAGCGCTTGGTATCAATATTCCAATCGTAGGTGTTCCATTGCAGAATGGGGAGTGGGATGTGTCCTGGTTGGGAAATCAAGCTGGATGGTTGGAAGGCAGCGCGTTCCCATCCTGGACCGGTAACAGTGTACTAACTGGCCATGTTTATGGCGCAAATGGTTTGCCCGGACCTTTCATCGATGTGCATGAATTGAGTTATGGCGATAATGTTATTATTCATGTTGATGGACAGATGTACACCTATAAAGTGCAGATGAATAAAGTAGTTGATCCGGATGATTTATCGATCTTTGAACATGAAACCCTGGATTGGCTTACCTTAGTTACATGTAAAGACTACGATGAAGAGACCAATTCATATGAGAAGCGCGTGGTTGTCCGGGCTGTCCTTGTAGATGTAACGAGGTAAAGAGATAGATTGGATTGACCAAAACCTGTGAGGGTGCAGGAGGTTATATCTGCTGGCGAATGCTTAAAGCCGATTTCATTAAGAATTGATCATTCACATCAATTCAAGAATATAGGATAAACAAGAGGCTCTGCGGTCTAATCTGCGGAGCCTTATTGGTATAAATAAACAAGCTTGAAATGTTAAGATTGTCGGGAATAATCGATAGGAAATGGCTGCTGGGGGTATTTTAAAGCTCCAGGGGAGTTTTTTTAGTAAAAATGCAGGAGTAGAGTGGATTTGAACCTAAAAATAGGCAGAACGTAGGAATTCATTGGTGGTTTATTTCTGTGAAGATCCTTCCTTATTTCCAGCTTTCTTTTAATACTCTGATCCAGTTTTGATAGCATATTTTTTTCTGTTCTTTTTTTGAAAATCCCGCTTCATTCAGCATAGTTACAAGTTTGGGATAGCCACTCACATCACCGAGTTCAGAAGGGATCTTTGTGCCGTCAAAATCTGATCCAAATGCAATATGATCGACACCGATCAAGTTGGCAATATACTTAATGTGGTCTATGATCTTTGAGATCGGCGCATCATCTTTGGGCCTTTTTTCACCGTCGAGATCGTTTACAGAGAATATGATGCCTACCACACCATTACTATCCCTGACCGCTTTCAGCTGTTCATCAGTCAGGTTCCTGGTTTTTGGGACCAGGGAATAGGCAGCGGTGTGGGTTGATACCAGCGGGTTGGAGGATAGCTCTGCAACTTCCCAGAACCCCTTTTCATTCAGGTGTGCCAGATCGATCATAACGCCCAGATCCATGCAGCTCTTTACCAGTTCTTTTCCTGCATCTGTCAATCCAGGACCAGTATCCGGGCCAGAGGGATAGGCAAAAGGAACGCCGTGTCCGAATTTGTTAGGACGACTCCAGGTTATTCCCAGAGAGCGCATTCCTTTTTCATAAAAGAACTCAAGATTTTCAAGATCCGGTTGGATCGGCTCTGCGCCTTCCAAATGGAGAACAGCCGCCATGATGTTATTCTCGATACAATGATCCAGATCTGAAGTATTAGTTACAACCTGGAATTGACCCAGAGAGTCATCCTGGATCTTGAATAATAGATCAATCATCTTCAGAGCAGATCGATGGGCGTAATCATAATCCAATTCTGGCGCCAGCGTTACTCTGTAACCGTCGTCGCTGAACACCATGCGGTCTTCGACTGATGGAACTGAGGCGGGATTCGAAGTGTAAACTGAGAAGAAACCTCCTATGACTCCAGCCTGGATAGCTCGCTGGAAATCCAAGTGGCCTGGATCAGATACCAGAAAGGCTTTTGTGTTAAGCGGGTCTGGCATTTTGATGATCTTATTGAGAATATCGTTGTGTCCGTCGAAGATTTTCATAGGTTTAAAAGAATAGGATGCGGATTTTTATATATATCCCGCATCCTAAAACCCTTGATTAGAATGCATCTGTTTCATCATCAGTTCGGTCAAATTCGACCAGTTTGCCAGAAGTGGTGAAAACAGTCCTTTCACAGATATTTGTCACTCGGTCTGCAGCACGTTCCAGATTATGGGCAACCCAGAGATGGAAAGTGGCCCGGTCGATGTTCTCTCTGTCATTGATCATCAATTCCAATAGTTCCTGGTAATCGAGGTTATAGAGTACATCGATCTGATCATCTTCCCTGGGAATAGATAGGCCTGCTTCTTCGTCAAGATTCACAAAAGCTTCAATCCCGCGGTGAAGCATGTCAGCTGTTAGCTCGGCCATTTTAGGTATATTAACCAACTGCCGTAGAGGCGGATTGTCACCTAAGCGCATGGCTATCCGGGCTATCCCCTTGGCATAATCACCAATGCGTTCGAGTTCACCAGCGATATCAATTATTGAGGATAGTCTTCTCAAATCCGTTGCCATCGGCTGCTGAGTAGCGACAATGATCAAAGCCTGACGTTCAAGTTCAAAGCGCTTTTCATTGATATTCTTGTCGCCTTCATAGATGGCTTTGGCTTTGTTGATATCACGTTCAGCTAGAGCAGTAACGCTGCCAAGGATGGCCTCTTCAACGATGCTTGCCAATACTGTTATTGCATCGTTTAACTCTCTGATCTTGCTATCCAGTGTTTCCCTCGTATCTCTGGGCATAATAACTCTCTCTGGCCCTTGGTATAAAGATTTTCCAGAATGGGCCATCATCTAAATCTAGTAAGTAAAAACAGTTTTCATTCAATATAAATGAAATAATATCCAGTATACCTCATCCAAACCTGCCCTGGATGTAGTCCTGGGTTTGGTGATCTTCTGGGTTAGTAAACATAAGTTCTCCACTGTTGACTTCGATGAGTTCTCCTTGCAGTAAAAAGATTGCCTGGTCTGCTGTCCTTGCTGCCTGCTGGACTGAATGAGGTACCAGGACGATCGTGTAATGGCGCTTCAAATCTTGCAGGGATTCTTCTACTTTTCCAGTGGAGATCGGATCTAAACCGGAAGTGGGTTCGTCGAGTAAGATTACTTCAGGTTCCAGGGCTAGAACCCGTGCAAGGCATATTCGCTGCTGCTGTCCTCCAGAGAGTGCAATTGCAGGGTCATCCAAACGATCCTTTACCTCTTCCCATATGGCTGCTTTTTTTAAGCAGTTTTCAACTGCTTCTGATAAATGATCCTTATTTGTTTCACCAGCCACTTCTAACCCATAAGTCACATTTTTCTCAATCGAAAGTGGTAGAACAACAGGCCTTGCGAAAACCATACCAACCTGCCTGCGGAGTTGAATGACATCAAGCGAAGGATCAAGAAGTTCACGGCCATCCAGGAGGACACTACCTTCCTGATTTTTTAGGTCTGTGAGATCGTTTAAACGATTCAGAGTCCGCAATAAGCTGGACTTGCCACCTCCAGCAGGGCCGAATATGACGGAAATCTGATTGCTTGGGATATCAAAACTAATATTTCTAAGAGGTTGAATCCCGTCAGAGTAAGTGAGTGATAAATTGCGTATTGAGATCTTATTCATTATTTTTCCATTACCACTGGCGACGGGCTCTGGCTCTAGACCGAATTGCTGTGGCAATTAAATTCATACTGAGGACAAACACGAGCAGTACGAGAGCTGTTCCATACTGGATTTTAATTGGCATTCCTGGCACCTGCGTAGAGATCACATAGAGATGGTAGGGCAGTGCCATCGTTGCGTCCAAGGGTGAATTGGGAAGCCTGGGCAGGAAAAATGCTGCCACGGTAAACAGGATTGGGGCTGTTTCACCTGCTGCTCTCTCCAATCCGAGAATAACACCAGTGAGGATCCCGGGTAAAGCCTGGGGGAGGACTATCTTTCTGATGGTCTGCCACTTGGTTGCTCCCAGGGACATACTTACGGTTCGGAACGACTGCGGCACAGCTCGTAAAGCTTCCTCGGTAGTGCTGATGATGACTGGTAAGGTCATGATCGATAAGGTCAAAGAACCTGCCAGGATGCTGGTGCCAAACCCTAGGAAGAGGACAAACAGGCCAAGGCCAAACAGGCCATAAACAACTGAGGGAATACCAGCCAGGTTGATGATGGCAATGCGGATCAACTGGGTTGCCTTGTTATCAGGGGCATATTCTGAGAGGTATATTGCAGAGCCGATTCCCAGTGGAACTGCGAAGATCGCAGTGCCCAGTGTTAGGTAAAAAGTACCAATGATCGCTGGGAGGATGCCTCCCTCACGCATACCTTCGCGGGGGAATCCGCTCAAGAATTCCAAATTGATGGCCGGAAATCCGAGATAAATGATGTAGATCACGACTCCGATGATCGGGATGATTGTAAAAAAAGTCATCAAGGTCAGAAGACTGAAACCAAATCGTTGTTTAAGCTGTCGAGTCGAAAGTTTCATGGTCATGACAGAATGCGTTCCTGACTTTTCTTCTGGCGAAAAACGACAGCGGATGCTGTTACGTTTACCACCAGGGAGATCAAGAACAAGATAATTCCAATTAAAAAGAGAACGTGATAATGAGTGCTGCTGTTAGCTACTTCGCCCATCTCCGCAGCAATGGTTGCTGTCATCGTCCGGACAGGGGAGAACAGATCCTTGAGGCCTGTGGGCAGGATAGGGGCGTTGCCGGTCACCATCATGACCGTCATGGTTTCACCAATGGCTCGGCCGATTCCAAGCATGACAGCCGTCAGTACTCCAGACCGGGCTGCGGGTAAAGTGACTCGCCAAATAGTCTGCCACTCTGTTGCGCCCATAGCCAGGGAGGCATCCCGGTAAGATTTGGGAACAGCATCCAGTGCATCCTCAGATATTGAGACTACTGTTGGAATGGCAATGCCGCCCAGCAAGATCGAACCGGCCAGGGCTGTGAGGCCGGTGGGAAGATCCAACCAGAGCCGTAAATAGGGGGATAGGATCAACATTCCCAGGAACCCCAGTACGACGGAAGGTAAGCCTCCCAGGATCTCAACTAGAGGTTTTAATGTTTCCCGCAGCCAGCGGGGAGCAATTTCCGAGAGATAGATCGCTGTTCCCACACCAAAAGGCAGCGCGATCATTGTAGCACCGAAGGTGATGATCAATGTTCCACCGATCAGCGGCAAAACACCGTAATGATCTTCGATTGGATACCAGCGGGAGGAGAGAAGGTTTGATAATTCGACCTCTCGAAGGGCGGGAATGCTTTCCAACAGTAAAAAGAGGAAGATCATCCCCACGAAGATGATGGCCGAATATCCGGCAGCCTTGATCAGGACCGTAATTAAAAATTCGCGTTTTGGTGGTTTGGGATTGATCCCAATCTTTTGTTTAGATATCATCTTATTTAATAATTGGCACAAATCCAAGTTCGGTGACTATCTTCTGAGCGTCTGAAGAAAGGATCCAATCAAGATAATCCTTAATCACTCCATCAGGTTCACCATTGGTGTACATATAAAGATCGCGGGCGATTGGATATTGGCTGCTGTTGACTGTCTCTGCGGAAGGGAAAATAAACGGGTCATCAGGCGATGATGCGACTCCGATGACTTTCATCTCTTCGGTCACATAACCGAGGCCATCGTATCCAATTGCGTTGGGATTTTGCTTGATCTCCGCCCCGATCCCTTCAGAAGATGGCAGCAGTAAAGTGTTCTGCGCAAAGAGCGTCGAATTATTCTTATCACCCAGTCGGATAACTTCTTCCAAGAAATAGACATGGGTTCCGGAATTGGTTTCCCGGGATAGGCGAACGATCGGTCGATCTTCACCGCCAACATCCACCCAATTATCAATTTTTCCGCTGTATATATCAGATATTTGTTGAAGAGTCAGGTGTTCAACAGGATTTTCCAGGTTGACAATGACTGCAATCGCATCGCGGGCGATCACAAATTCAACTGGATCAGATCCATTTTCCAGGGCAGTTTCTTGTTCCTCTTGTTTCATTTTTCTTGAGGCGTTTGCAATGTCCACAGTACCATTGATCAGTGCCGCAATGCCTGTTCCGGATCCACCCCCTGTAACGGATAGGTGAACAGAAGGATTGACAACCTGGTACTCTTCCGCCCAGGCAAGTGCCAGGTTGACTATTGTGTCCGAGCCTTTGTTCTCAATGATTTTTATTTGTTCGGAAGTGTCCTCTGTCGATGATTCGAGGCCGGAGCAACCTCCAAGAAGAATGATGATAACCAGGAATAAAAACAAATTATATAGTTTCACATCCAGATTATATGGTGAAAGAAGAGTTGATACAAGTAACTCAATTAAAAAGTTTATAAAAGAACTTGAGACATTAGTTCCTGACCTGAAGATTCAGATCTCTCTGCTATATTCAGCAATAGGTAATGGTAGGGTTAAGTAAATGGTATATAATTTTCCCTATGGTGGAAGAACATAACACTTTCGAGATCAGAGATCTGAACTTCTATTATGGCTCATCCCTTGCGTTGAGCCAGATCAATATGGATATTATGGCCAGGAGTGTGACGGCCTTGATCGGCCCTTCTGGCTGCGGGAAATCAACCTTTTTGCGCTGTTTGAACCGCATGAATGACACCATCTCAGGTACCCGGCTGGAAGGGCAGGTTTGCCTGGAGGGAAAAGATATTTACAGTGATGATCTGGATCTCGCTGAACTCCGCCAGCGCGTTGGGATGGTCTTTCAGAAACCGAATCCGTTTCCAAAATCAATCTTTGATAATGTGGCTTATGGTCCACGTGTGCTTGGATTAATAAAACACAAAAATGATCTAGGTGATGTTGTTGAGAAAAGCCTCAAACGAGCTGCGCTCTGGGAAGATGTTAAAGACAATTTAAACCAGGATGCGTTCGGTCTTTCTTTGGGACAACAACAAAGATTGTGTATTGCCAGAGTGTTGGCGGTAGAAGCTGAAGTGATCTTAATGGATGAACCCTGTTCAGCTCTTGACCCAATTGATACCGGTAGAATTGAAGGACTAATCCGTGAACTTCGAGAACGCTATACCATCGTTATCGTTACCCATAATATGCAGCAAGCAGCAAGAGTCTCTGATCGAACCGGATTATTCTGGTTAGGTGAATTGATAGAATTCAATCCCACGGATAAATTATTTACTAATCCTGATCACGAATTGACCGAATCATACATCACGGGACGTATGGGCTGAAATAAAATACCCTGCAATCCAGTTATTCGTATAGTTATAAAGAGGCCATTCTATTTAGGAAATGGCCTCTTTTTTGGTGATCTGATTTGAGATTTATTCAGTCGTTTTGAAGGAGTGGATCGCGCTTTCAAATAACGTCAGATTCTGTTCGTAAAGATCCGCGGGTGTTGTAAAGACCACATTCCAGCCGATCTCTTCGCCCAGAATGACATAAATGATCTGTTTGCCGGGACCATATTCTTCATCAAGAACGTCGAGGGTCACTCTTTCCATTGGAAAGGGCGCATCAGAGTAATACTGCCTTTCTAAGGGAGAAAAATCTGCTTCATTGCCTGATAAGGCTTCATTGATTAAATCTTCTGTGGTGGTTGAAGGCGTGATATCCACAGAGGCTAAGATGATAGCTGATTGGCTGGTTTCTTCGATAGCGATCAAAAAATCGATCTCAGGCATTTCTCCCAGATCGGGTGTTTCAAGATCAGCTTCAGGTGTAACTCCCATTTCTTCCCCGAGGTCAAGAGCCAACTCAGTAAAACCTTCCGCGAAAGCTTCCATAACTCCAAACATCAGATCAATAAAGACCCCTGCAAAATCCAGAATCTCATATGATGGTGGGATGGATATACTGGCGGTCTTCCCTTCCAATTTCTTCCACCCTGTCCTGCCATCTGGATCCACGGGAAATTCCACTGAGACTGGTGTCATCGCCAGCCCGATCTGGTAATTATCCGGATCCTGAGTGGGCAGGGGGGTTGGGCTGGGAGGCACGGTTGGTGAAGGGATCAGGGTTGGGGTCGGAGTCCAGGTGGGTGGCAGTTCAGACATGGCAGTTGCCATAGGAGGAATATCAGTGGCGGATAACAAAGGCTGCGGCGCTGGAGGTTGGATCAACCCACAGCTCGTACCAATTAATAGGGCCAAAGAAATGATTACAGGGAAAGAATATTTTTTCATAGGGATCTTACTCATGTCTTGATGATAACACGGGGAAGCTGAGACAAAAAAACCGGCAGGTGCAGATCATAGACCATACACCTGCCGGATTGATGTTATTTATTTGAAGGTGATCGATCCAGACCCCTGATCGATGTCGATTTCGATGGTATATTTTGCAGAATCGTAGTTGTCAGATTCCCAAGTTCCATCACCCCGTTTTTCTCCGCTGACCAGATCAAAGTCATTTCCAGGATTGAAAGAACCACTCCCGGAATCGAGGTCAACCCGGACACCTGTATTTTCTGGCAGGTCAATTTGCACGCTGCCCGAACCGCTGTCCAGCTCGAGATGGAAGGATTGCTTTTCTGGGAGATCCATAAGGATCGATCCTGAACCACTATCCAGATATAGATCGTCAATCATTAACTCGGATAGATCAAAATCACAACTGCCGGATCCTGTATCCAGACTAATGTCGAGGGGGATTTCAGGGGTTAAGCCGATCTCCCATTTTGCTCTGGAACTGCCCTGGAATGGTGTTCCCCAACTATTGACCAGGCGGGTATCCAGGTTGACGTCAGCGACATCACCCCGGGAATCCACATCAAAGATCAACTCACCCTGGTAAGTCAGATCACCTTCGATGAGAGTCTCTGAATCTTTCAAGGCATACAGGGAGCCGGCTGGACTGGTCCAGTCAATGAAAATATTTGCAGATTCATAATCATCCAGTTCGTGCTCCACATGGGATGTTTGCCAGGATGCATCGTTTGTAAGGTTGTTTAGAAATGGCAGCTGGTCGGCGAAAAAGATCGCTCCGGCCACTACGGCGATCAAGGCCAGGACCAGGAAGGCACTGATAATAGCACCAAAGGCTGAGCGCTGGCCAAAGAGTACATCTATACCCACCGCGATCAGGATCAAAGGCCAGAAGCGCCAGAGCATGTTCCAGGTGCTCCAGGCAACGATGCCCAGGTTGGACATGAGCAGCAGGACGCCGAGCGAGATCAACATAATAGGCCAGAAGAAAGATCGGTGGTGTTTCCGTCTGGGTTTGTCCGGTAGAACAGGGGGAATATTATTTTCAGTCATGATTACTCCTTAAGAAATGTTCAATTTGATAAAGGTGCATTAGAGATATATACGGGGAAATAACAATTGAGTTGCATGAAGATTCAATTAAATGAAAACG
>Ga0180435_10004712_pt1 | contig 13412 bp, 8 predicted proteins | sample SS_ome_3_FD_132467 | JGI IMG/M metagenome (GOLD analysis project Ga0180435, IMG submission 132467) | Hypersaline lake sediment archaeal communities from the Salton Sea, California, USA - SS_3_S_1 metaG | ecosystem: Environmental > Aquatic > Non-marine Saline and Alkaline > Hypersaline > Sediment... | reverse complement strand
GGCGACAGGCGCCATATCGTTAACATGCCAAAGCCTATGAGTGCTATGGCCAGATCAGACCCTGTGGTAATGCCCGATGTCAGTATCGGATCATAGAGTGCTGCTGCCAGCAGCCCTACGACGGCCGCGTTGACGCCTGCTATGGCATTAGCCGCTCTCTGGTTATGCGCAATCATGACCCACATGGGTAAAGTTGCCGCAATCAACAGGAAGCCCGGGAGGAAAATAAAGATTAACGCAACACTCGCCCCTGCCCAGCTGCCATGCGCAGTGGGGATAATAGACCCCAGATACCCAGCAAACGCGAACATGGGTCCAGGAATCGCCTGTGATGCACCATACCCGGCCAGAAAGTCTTCCCTGGGGACCCAGCCAGTCTGTACCACCGATTCTTCGAGCAGCGGCAGGACCACATGACCGCCACCAAATACCAGGGCACCTGAACGATAAAAGGTTTCTGCCAGTGCAAATAAGCCACCCTGGGAGGCTAGTACAGGCAGACCAAGTAACAGTGCGATAAAGATCACAAACAGGATAATGCCGCTACGCTTTCCGAAATTCGGGTGAAGATTTACTTCATGATTTTCGATTGCTGTATGACATAGCATGACACCTGCAACGGCACCCCCGATGATCACGAAGACCTGGAACCAGGCGGTTCCTGCCAGTAACAGAATACTTGCCGCGATCAGCGCGATGCCCTGCCTTGGTACATCAGGACAGAGCTTTCTCGCCATACCCAGAACTGCATCAGCAACAACCGCGCAGGCCACAAGCTTCAGGCCATGGATAACAGCCCCACTAACAGGTCCGGATAAGAATGGAAGCAGAGATGCAAAACCGATGAGCAGGAGCGCCGAGGGGAGTGTAAATGCCAGAAAAGCAGCAAAGGCGCCAAACCAGCCAGCCCTTAAAAGTCCAAGAGCAAATCCAAGCTGACTACTGGCAGGTCCAGGCAGGAACTGGCTGATCGCAATTAACTGGCTGAACTGCACCTCGCTTACCCAGTGCTGGCGCTCAACCAGTTCCTTTCTAAAATAACCGATATGAGCGATCGGTCCGCCAAACGAGGTCAACCCTAGCCTGAGGAAAGTCAGAAAAACATTGAAAAGATTTCTCCTGCTTTCTACAAAGTCCGTACTCGTTTCAGACATTCCCGGGTTCCCTCAACTATATCATTCGTAAACAGTAAAACACTGGAGAATGGATTGGCTGACAGATAAAGAAAAGCCCCTCATCGAGGGGCTTTTCAGAGCAAGCATGGACACCAAGATCAGGATACTTTCTGTTCACCTTTTTCACCAAATTCAATCTCATCCAGAGACAAATGACGTATATCCTTGCCTGAAACCATGTAGATGATGTACTCGCAGACATTCTTGGAATGATCACCAATGCGTTCCAGGGAGCGCGTACACCAGATGACATCCAGGGTACGGCGAATATTGCGCGGGTCTTCCATCATATGCGTGATCAGCTGGCGCATGATGGCTTCATACTCTTCATCTACAGTATCGTCGTACTCAATACAGGTACAGGCCGTTTTAACATCCATGCGTGCAAAGGCATCCAGGGCATCACGCAACATACGGCGTACACTTTCTGCGAGATGTCTGAGTTCAACGAAGTGGCCTCTTAAAGAATCACGCTTGGCATCATTCAGTGTAATGCCCATGCGTGCAATCTTTTCTGCCTCATCACCAATGCGCTCCAGGTCGGTAATGGTCTTGATGATCATGGTAATAACGCGAAGGTCGCCGGCTGCAGGCTGACGACGTGCCAGGACGCGTGCGCATTCTTCATCGATGGCCACTTCCATGGCATTGACCTTGAGGTCTTCACTGGAAACCTTTTCAGCCAGATCACTATCACCTTCAATAACCGAAGTAATGGCATCTGCAATGTTCTTTTCAACAATCCCACCCATGGTCAGGACCTTGTTCCTCAGATCCTCCATTTCCAGGTTGAACTGCTGGGAAATATGTTCGCTGATATCTTCGCGTTCCATCCTGCGGCTCCTCGTTAGCCGTAACGGCCTGTGATGTAATCTTCCGTTTTCTTTTGTTTGGGATTGGTGAACAACTGGTTGGTGGAATCAAACTCGATCAATTCGCCCAGGTACATGAAGGCCGTGTAATCCGAGACACGCGCAGCCTGCTGCATATTATGGGTAACAATCGCAATGGTATAAGTCGACTTCAGCTCGTAAATCAGTTCTTCGATCTTCAGGGTTGAGATCGGATCCAGTGCCGAGGCAGGCTCATCAAGCAGCAGTACTTCCGGCTGAACCGCGATAGCACGGGCGATAACCAGGCGCTGTTGCTGACCACCCGAGAGTCCAAACGCGCTGTCTTCCAGGCGATCCTTCACCTCGTCCCACAGGGCTGCACCCTTGAGCGCCCATTCAACGACATCATCCAGGGTGCTCTTGTTGTTAATACCCTGGAGACGCAGGCCATAAGCCACATTTTCATACACTGACTTGGGGAACGGATTAGGCTTCTGGAAAACCATACCCACATTGCGACGAAGGTCAGCAACATTGACACCCTTGCTGTAGATGTTCTGATCACCCAGCATGATCTTGCCCTCGACACGGCAGGAATCCACCAGGTCATTCATGCGATTAAAGCAACGCAGTAGGGTCGACTTACCACAACCCGAGGGGCCGATGAAGGCGGTGACACGCTTCTCGGGGATAACCATGTTGACATTAAACAGGGCCTGTTTATCACCATAAAAGAGATCGACATCCTTGATATCCATCGCAATGGTTTCTTCAGCCAGGCTGCGCTCTTTCATGTCTCCAAGGACGCTGACATCCAGGCCATGGGAGGGAGTCTGTTCTTCGCCGCTCATCATATACTTCTCAACTCATTTATCAGTGTTCAAGGGCACGATACTTTTCGCGCAGGTGATTACGAATGGTAATTGCAGAGATATTCAGCACGATGATTACCAGCACCAGCAGTAAAGCCGTAGCGTAAACAAGTGGCCGTGCCGCCTCAACGTTAGGACTCTGGAAGCCTACATCATAGATATGGAAGCCCAGGTGCATAAATTTCCTGTCCAGGTGCAGGAAGGGCCAGTTCCCATCGACAGCCAGCGAAGGTGCTAGCTTGACCACACCGACCAGCATCAGGGGTGCCACCTCACCCGCTGCTCGCGCGACCGCCAGGATCAGCCCCGTCATCATGGCGGGACTGGCCATGGGCAGGACCGTACGCCAGAGCGTTTCTGCCTTGGTCGCGCCCAGCGCCAGGCTGCCCTCACGTACTGCAGATGGAATTCGCGCCAGACCTTCCTCGGTCGATACGATGACCACAGGCAGGGTCAGCAGGGCCAGGGTTAGTGAGGCCCACATCAGGCCAGGTGTGCCGAAGGTAGGCGCCGGCAAGGCTTCCGGATACAGGACCTGGTCAATACCGCTACCAATGAAATAGACGAAGAAGCCCAGGCCAAATACGCCATAAACAATCGAGGGCACACCCGCGAGATTGTTGACGGCAATACGAATCAGTCGAACGAGTACTCCTTCCTTGGCATATTCACGCAGGTAGACCGCAGCAACAATACCCATGGGTGTTACCAGCACCGACATGATCAGCACCATGGTCACGGTACCGAATATCGCAGGGAAGATACCACCCTCAGTATTGGCCTCACGAGGATCCGTAGACAGGAACTCCCAGATCTTGGCGAAATAGAATCCCAGCTTCTGGAAGATATTCATGTCGTTGGGACGATACACGGAAACTATCTTCGAGAGAGGGATTTCCACTACCTGGCCAGTCTGAACTTCAGCCAGAAGGCTATCTCGACCTTCCTCGTTGTAGATATCAAGCAGTCTCTGCTCAAGAATCTTGTATGCTTCGTCCAGACTCTGACGCTCAGCTTGAATCTCAGCCATGCGCTCCGGCGTTTTACTGCCTTCAAGTTCCAGACCGCGCTCTTTAAGGCGTAGGCGCTCTAACTTGTAATTGATGCTACCAATGTCTGACTTCTGGATTTTCTTGATTTCGTCATGCAGATCATAAGCCCTCTCAAGCAAGGGCTGCAGGGCGTCCCAGGCCGCCTCTCCGCTGGCAATAATCTGTCCATCCTGCTTAACGGATTTCAGATAACCATAGAAATTACCATATTCATGGCGCTCTATGACCAGGAGGCCTTCTGGCCTGGTCTGTTTGGCCATAAATGGTTCAATTATCGTCCTGAAATCAACGCCATAGACATCGCGATTACCGATCTTGTACAGGTAACGATCAACGAATTTTTCATCCGTGTTGATCTTGACCCCGGATTCAATCAGCTGCTGAACACTGACACTTTCCTTGTCATGTTGTTCACCGATAACCTTCTCGGTTTTACCCTGCCAGTCATACTGAAACTCGTAAACAGCATGTGGCCAGAAGTGGCCAAGGCCACGAACAGCGAGCAGGATCAGAAGCCCGCCTACCATGATGACGCTGGCAGCCACCGCCGCCGCATTCATCATGACGAAGGGCTCGCCAGACTTGAACCAGAGTTTAATATCAGTCCACATAATATTTATTACAGCTGTGCGTATTTCTTGCGCAGACGCTGGCGAATAAGCTCTGCCAGGGTATTCAGCACAAAAGTGAAAATTAACAACACCAGGCCAGACAGGAATAACAGCCGGAAATGACTACTGGCGACCTCGGCCTCGGGCATTTCAACCGCAATATTCGCGGCCAGGGTACGCATACCCTCAAAGATATTCATTTCCATGATTGGTGTATTACCGGTCGCCATGAGTACGATCATGGTCTCACCAACACCGCGCCCAAGGCCGATCATGATGGCTGAGAAGATACCTGGACTTGCGCTTGGCATGATGACACGTACCAGGGTCTGCCAGGATGTAGCCCCCAGAGCCAGTGAACCCATGGTCAGGTGTTTGGGTACACCAAAGATAGCGTCTTCAGTGATAGAGAAAATAGTTGGGATTACCGCAAAACCCATGGCAAAACCGATAACAATAGAGTTGCGTTGATCGTAGGTGATGCCCAGGTCGTTAGAAATGAAACCACGCATGTTGCCACCAAAGAAGGCCTGCTCGACAGGGGCACTAATCGCAAAACTCAGCCAGGCCAGGATAGCTACAACAGGTATCAGCAGGGCCGCATCCCATCCTTCTGGAACCAGCAAACGGACATGCTTTGGCATCTTATGCCATGCATACGCAAAGAACAGTACCCCCATCGGTAGCATAAACAGCATTATCGCCACCCCGGGTAGATGTGCCTCCAGGAAGGGGGCCAGCCACAGCCCTGCCAGGAAACCCAGGATAACCGTTGGCAGAGCCTCCATGATCTCGATGGTGGGCTTAACGTACTGACGCATCAGCGGCGCCATGAAATAAGCCGTATAGATCGCACCCATAATGGCCAGGGGAACGGCGACCATCATCGCGTAGAAGGCAGCCTTGAAGGTACCGAAGGCCAGGGGCGCGAGACTCAACTTAGGTTCGAAGTCCTGGTTGGCTGCTGATGACTGCCAGACATAATCAGGCTCGTTCCAGCTTTCGTACCAGACCTCACCCCAGAGCGCTGAGAGGGAGACCTCAGGATGTTCATTGTCCAGGATCCAGAGTCTTAACTTGCCCTGGTCATCCAACAGCATGATGCGGTTGGAACGTGGAGATATGGCAACTCGCTGCAGACTGGTGGACTCAACATCCTTGTTCAGGAGGGTGCGATGTGATGTGGAGTAGTGCACACCCAGATTACCGTTATCATCCAGGGTAACAAAGCCCTTACGCTGACGCTCTGGGATGATCTGACGTATTGCCGCATCACCGGCTTCAAATGAGCGCACATTGGCAATATAGGTATTCCCTTCTTCGTCCTTGGCGGGGAACCACTGCTCAAGTTCGCCATCAGAATACCCCACCAGCAGGGAAATACCCCCCATTAGCATCTGGGCCTGAGTGATCTTCTGGTCATCGATGACGGCGTGCCGGCTATCAATCAACCTGGGGTCACTGGCATTGGATACGTTATATAGAGAGATGTCTCCGTGTGTGCTGGTTACGAACAGCCAACGTAGATTTCCAGCAACAGCAACAAACTCGGGGGTGCTTTCCATTACCGGCAGCGTACCCAGGCTTGAGACCATCTCACCTTCCCCAAAGAGGCTCTCTTCGAGGCTTATTTGGTTAAACACAACCTTATTATCTTCGGTAATACCCGTGATCAGGAAACTACCTTCCTCATCATTGGCCAGGGCCAGTTTCCTGATCGCCCTACCGGCCTCATCCAGAACTATGGGCGCCTCACCCAATGGGAAAATAATGCTGGGTGTAACATAACGCTTGTCATCGGGAAAACTGAGCTTATAGCGTTGCTTAACTAAATGAACCCTGCCATCTGATGTGCCCAGTGCGATCACATCACTATCGACACGTCCAAATGCATAACTGGTTATCTCGGCCCCATCCAGATCCAGCTGAAAGCTGTCCCGAATATCACCGCCAACCATGTCGAAGTAGCTAATCAGGCCATTCTGCTGAACCTGGATACCCACTTCCGCATGCTCTTCAGTCCCCAGGTAAACTGTCGGAGAACCCCTGTCTGTCTGCAGGCTATACTCTGTGAGTGTCTCGACATGCGCTGGTTTGAACAGCGGAATCACCTCGTAGGCGAGGTAAAAGAATATCAGTACGATGGAAATAATGACGCTGATTCCGCCAACGGCAATGCCATATCGAGCAACGGAATCCTTTAACATACGCCAGGCCCGACGGCGAATTGCAATCGGGTCATCCTGCTGCGGAATCAGGTTCTTCAAGGTTTCAGTTGAATTATCCATGGTCGCGAACGTTACGCTCGGATTATTACAAGGTTATTACAGTTTTTTACAGACTGTGACCTAATTAACTTATGTCATGTCTTATCGGCTTGATGAAGTGTCATAATTGATTTAACAATTAATGAGTTAGCAGTGTAACGAAGCCGTCATAAACAGGGACTAAATTGGACGATATGAGCACAAAAATTGACCTGACCCAACCCGAATATTACATCAACAGGGAGCTAAGTCTGCTCCAGTTCAACAGGCGCGTCCTTGACCTGGCACAGGATGAGTCGATCCCCCTGCTCGAACGCCTGCGCTTCCTATGTATTTCCAGCTCCAACCTGGATGAATTCTTCGAGGTCCGCGTGGCCGGCCTCAAACAGCAGCTACAGCTGGGCGGGCACGCTGCCGCCGCCGACGGCCTGACACCCCAGGAACAGTTTGAGCAGGTTCAGGAAGTTGCGCATGAACTGGTCCATGACCAGTACAACGTCCTCAACCGCACCCTGATCCCTGAACTGGCCAACGAGGGCATAAGGTTTGTGCGCCGAACCCACTGGACGCCAGCACAACAACGCTGGGTAAAAAGCTATTTTACCCGTGAGGTGCTTCCCGTGCTCAGCCCCCTGGGTCTGGATCCGGCCCACCCCTTCCCAAGGATTGTTAATAAGAGCCTGAACTTCATTGTCATGCTTAAGGGAAAGGATGCCTTTGGCCGGGAAAATGGTATTGCCGTGGTTCAGGCCCCACGCTCACTACCCCGCGTAATCCGTATGTCTGAAGGCGCCAGCGAGGCACCCTACGACTTTGTATTCCTGTCCTCGATCATCCATGCCCACGTCTCCGAGCTTTTCCCCGGCATGGAAGTGACCGGTTGCTTCCAGTTCCGAGTCACCCGTAACAGCGACCTCTTCGTCGACGAGGAAGAAACCGAGGACCTGCTTCAGGCCCTGGAGGGTGAGCTACCCTCACGTAACTATGGCGATGGCGTACGCCTCGAGGTTGCTGATAACTGTACGAATACCGGTTATGACTTTCTGCTCCGCCAGTTCAAGCTGACAGAGAAAGATCTCTATCAGGTTCATGGCCCGGTCAACCTGCGCCGCCTCATGGCGGTACCTGACCTGGTGGATCGTCCAGACCTGAAATACCCATCATTCACGCCCAGCGTGCCCACCCAGATCAGTCAGAGTGAAAGTATCTTCGGAGCCCTGAAAAAAGGTGACATCCTGCTACACCACCCTTACCAGTCGTTTAGCCCGGTCGTTGATTTTATCCGCCAGGCCGCAGAAGACCCAAATGTGCTGGCCATCAAACAGACCCTTTACCGTACCGGTGAAAAATCCGCCCTGGTTGCATCACTCGCGAAGGCAGCGCGCGCTGGCAAGGAAGTCACTGTCGTCGTCGAGCTCAAGGCCCGCTTTGATGAAGAGGCCAATATCCAGCTGGCCAATATCCTGCACGAGGCCGGTGCACATGTTGTTTATGGCGTGGTGGGTTACAAGACCCATGCAAAACTGACCCTGGTTGTACGCCGTGAAAAGAATCATGTGCGTCGTTACGTACACCTGGGCACCGGCAACTACCATGCCGGTACTGCCCGCGCCTACACAGACATCGGCCTGATGAGCCATGACAAGGTACTCGGTGAGGATGTCCATAAGATCTTCCAGCAGCTGACCGGACTGGGTAAGACGGTCAAGCTGAAGAAAGTGCTGCAGGCCCCGTTTACCATGCACAAGTGCATGCTGGAAAAAATCCAGCGTGAAACCGAGCATGCCAAAAATGGCCACAAGGCCCACATCATGGCACGCATGAATTCCCTGATCGAACCCCAGGTGATCCGCGCTCTTTACGAGGCCTCGCAGGCCGGGGTGAAGATTGAATTACTGGTCCGCGGTATCTGCGCCCTGCGACCCGGCATCCCCGGTGTTTCTGAGAACATCCATGTGCGTTCCGTCATGGGCCGTTTCCTGGAACATACCCGCGCTGTCTATTTCCTGAATAACGGCGAACCGGAACTCTTTGCCGGCAGTGCTGACTGGATGCCACGCAACTTCTTCCGCCGTGTGGAAACCGCCTTCCCGATCGAAGACCCGGAACTGCGTGATCGGGTGGTCAAAGAAACCCTCAGCTATTATTTTGCTGACAACACCAACGCCTGGGTTCTGAAAAAGGATGGCAGCTATGCACGCGTAAACAGGGGTAGCACCCAACCACGCACCACGCATAGCCGTCTGCTGGAAGAGCTCAGTAGTTAAGCGCTTGGCGTTCTAGAATTCGAGATTAAAATCGAAGGTCTGGAGTAGTTTTCTTTCAGATTTGAGATCGGCCTTGGTCAGGCCGTTCTCCTTTAACCAGCCTTCTGCAAACTCCAGGTAAAGCCCGTTTTCCCTGGCCTCTACACTCAGCAGGGGCAGGTCACGCTCATCTCGGTTTCGGTGGAACAGTACAGCGAGCCTTAAAAGAATCGCCAGCCTGACCATAGTCGTGAATTCAGCAGACTCATACTGCTGGAAGATCTTGACGGGAAATTTCCTACGGTGTGCCCGCACCAGGGTCGCCAGGCGCATCTGCTCCTGCAGTGAAAATCCACCCAGGTCTGAATGCTCAAGCATATAGGCGCCATGCTTATGATACTGGTTATGCGCGATGACACGCCCTATCTCATGCAGGCTGGCGGCCCAGTCCAGCAGGTTGCCGTGATCACCATCCAGACCCCATTCATCGGCCACGGCATTAAATAGCTTCATGGCTGTCACGGTTACACGCTGCGCCTGCTGCTGGTCGATATGATAGCGACTGGCCAGGGTATCGATGGTTCTTCCCCGCACATCCTCATCGCCACTACGGCCAAGCATGTCATAGATAATGCCTTCACGCAGCGCCCCATCTGAGGGCACCATCAGTTCAATCTTCAGGGCCTCAAAGGTGGCCTGAACGATGGCAACTCCACCCACGAATACCGGCGCCCTGTCCTCGCCCAGACCTTTGAGCGAAAGCTTGTCGATATTGCCGATCTCCATCATGGCCTTACGCAATTTGGAAAGGCCCTTAAGGGTGATCCCTTCTGAGCTCCAGCCCTGTTCACGCAGGACTCGGGATATGGCCAGCAACGTTCCGGAGGCTCCCACAGACTGTTCCCAGCCCATATCGAGATAATCACGCCTGATCGAACGCAGTTCCCTGCTTGCATGCATGACAGCAGCCTTCCAGTTTTTTTCGTTGATCTCACCATCAGCAAAATACTTCTGCGTCATACTGACACAACCCATGTGCAGACTTTCCATCATAATGGGATCAAATTCGGTGCCGATGATGTACTCAGTACTACCACCACCGATATCCATGACCAGGCGACGCTCGGTACTGGCTGCCAGGCTATGGGCCACACCCAGGTAGATCAGGCGGGCTTCTTCTCGACCAGCAACAATTTCGATGGGATGCCCCAGGGCCTGCTGGGCCAGTGGCAGGAAGTGATGGGAGTTGCGCGCCTTGCGCAGGGTATTGGTGCCAACGGCGCGCACGGCGCCACGCGGCAGGCTACTCAGGCGTTCACCAAAACGAGAAAGGCAGGCCAGCGCCCTTTCCTGGGCCTCTTCGGTAAGGTTGCCATTCTTATCCAGGCCACCACCTAATCTAACCATTTCCTTGATCTTGTCCACGACGTGGATCTGACCATTTTCTATTTTCGCGACGATCATGTGAAAGCTGTTGGACCCCAGGTCAATCGCAGCAACGGTTTCAGGCAGTTTTCGGAAGAACATGGCACTCCGTGGAATGGCTATCGGACATGGAACGCAGTATTGGCCGATTGAGGGGGACACTGCAAGCGACGCAGATCAATTAAGCTGCATACGGACATAAAAAAAGCGGAAGAAATCTTCCGCTTTTTTTATGTCATCCAGTCAGAAACTAGAAGGGGATATCGTCACCAAAATCATCCGGTGGATAATCGCCACCAGCAGGTTGTGCTGCCTGCTGAGGGGCAGGTTTCTGTGCTGGCGCTGAAGACTGCCTCGAAGGCTCGGCGTCATAAGGGGCACTGCCCCCCCTGGAATCGAGCATCTGCAGGTCGTTAGCAACAATCTCGGTCGTATAACGATCCTGGCCATCCTTGCCCTGCCACTTGCGGGTCTGCAGCCTGCCTTCAATAAAGACCTTGGAACCCTTGCGCAGATACTCACCGGCAATCTCACCCAGCTTGCCGAACAACACAACACGGTGCCATTCGGTGCGCTCCTGGTTCTCACCCGTCTGCTTATCGCGCCAGCTATCCGTGGTCGCCAGGCTCAGGTTAGTCACAGCACCACCATTGGCGGTGTAACGGGTATCCGGGTCATTGCCCAGGTTACCAATCAGGATGACCTTGTTGACTCCTCTTGCCATGCTTTAACTCCTAATCATTTGTACTTTTATGAATCCGGCAACGGCTGTTACCTGAACCAGTGGCAACCCATTCTACGCGCGATTGATCGAGAATTCATTGAGTGCGTCGATATCCAGTTGCTCGTTATCCACCTTCAGATAAGCGGACTCTTCCTCGGCTATGACAGTGACCTCTGAGACCCCGGGAACACCGCCGATGCGGGTGGCCAGCTGATCGGCCTCGGCAGGATTTATCACCCCTATGTTCAACACATAGCTTGCCAGATAGCGGGGGGACTCCATGCTCACAGCCAGTACCAGCCACAGCAGGAGTATCCCTGCCCCGAAAAGAAATACGCCATTTGCCATCCAGTGGCCATACAGGAAACCACCCACGGCACCGCCAACAAAAATTCCCAGAAACTGACTGCTGGAGTAAACCCCCATCGCGGTACCTTTCCTGTCGGTTGGTGACTGCTTTGCAATCAGTGAGGGCAGGCTCGCCTCGAGAAGATTAAAAGCAATAAAGAAGAACAACAGAAATATCGCCAGGCCAGTAAGGGAGTCCTGCAACGACAGAAGACCCAGCTCAGCCAGTACCAGCAGCAGTATCGCCGATACAAAAACCGGCTTCATCTTGCGTTTCTTCTCGGCAATGATGATGAATGGCACCATGGCAATAAAGGCCACCACGAATACCGGCAGATAAAGCTGCCAGTGCGTTTCACTCGGCATCAGGCCTGCCAGCACCAGCGGCAGGGCGACAAAATTGGCTGTGAGCACGGTATGTAGACTGAAAATCCCCCAGTTCAAACGTAGCAACTGGGTATCTTTAAGCACGCTACCCAGAGTCGCGGGCACCAGTTCGGTATCACGGTGAAAATGTATGGCCACGGTCGGCACAGCAAAAAGAACAATGCCTATAGCGAGCAGCGCCAGCAGAACGGTCAGGCCAAAAATACCCGGTACACCAATAATAGTGTTGAGTATGGGACCGAGAATCATGGAGAGCGCGAAAGCAACACCAATACTGGCACCTATGGTTGCCATCACCTTGGTTCGGTGTTCCTCCCGGGTCAGGTCAGCCGCCAGCGCCATAACTGCAGCAGCCACTGCGCCCGCCCCCTGCAGGGCACGACCAAAGATAATCCCGTAGATCGAATCTGACATGGCCGCCACGGCGCTACCAAGAGCAAAAACTAACAGGCCCGCGACTATGACTGGTTTACGACCAAAGCGGTCTGACAGCATGCCCAGCGGAATCTGGAAAATCGCCTGAGTCATACCGTAAATACCGATCGCAATACCGGCCAGAAATGGTGTCACACCTTCCAGGCCAGAGGCATAGAGAGAAAAGACCGGCAGGATCATGAACAGGCCGAGCATGCGCACGGCATAGATGCTCGCCATAGACAGGGCAGCCCTGCGTTCAAAGGGCGTCATGTTCTGATGGGTGGACTCTTTCATGGAGGAGCGAGTCTACCAACTTCTGTGCTGGGGGGCACGCTCCCCGAGAAAAGCCCTGTGATTAGTGCGACGTCCTCGTTTTGTTTAGTGATAAAATACCGGGTTTTCCCAACGCGGACTCGACGATGGACAAGATACTGATTCGTGGCGCACGAACCCATAATCTTAAGAACATTGATATTGACCTGCCACGGGACAAACTGATTGTTATTACCGGCCTGTCTGGTTCCGGCAAATCATCCCTGGCTTTCGACACCCTGTTTGCCGAGGGTCAGCGTCGCTATGTTGAATCGCTTTCGGCCTACGCACGCCAGTTCCTGTCCATGATGGAAAAGCCTGATATCGACCATATCGAGGGCCTCTCCCCTGCCATCTCCATTGAGCAGAAGACTACTTCACACAATCCCCGCTCCACCGTCGGTACCATCACCGAGATCTATGATTACCTGCGCCTGCTCTTCGCCCGCGCAGGTGCACCACGATGCCCGGATCATGATATTTCACTGGAAGCCCAGACTATCAGTCAGATGGTGGATCATGTCCTGGCACTTCCTGAGGGTAGCAAGCTGATGCTACTGGCCCCGGTAGTTCAGGAGCGCAAGGGCGAGCATGTGCAGGTCCTGGAAGACCTCAAGGCACAGGGCTTCATCCGCGCCCGCATCGATGGCGAAGTCGTCGAACTGGATTCCCCGCCAGCCCTGGACCTGCGTCGCAAGCACAGCATCGAGGTGGTAATCGACCGTTTCAAGGTTCGTTCAGAT
>Ga0180435_10004711_pt1 | contig 13412 bp, 16 predicted proteins | sample SS_ome_3_FD_132467 | JGI IMG/M metagenome (GOLD analysis project Ga0180435, IMG submission 132467) | Hypersaline lake sediment archaeal communities from the Salton Sea, California, USA - SS_3_S_1 metaG | ecosystem: Environmental > Aquatic > Non-marine Saline and Alkaline > Hypersaline >... | reverse complement strand
GAACCACTCCTTTTGTCCCAATTTTTACAACTACTCCATCGGCAGTAGCACTTGCATAGGTTGCGCTTGCTAATGAAAGAGTTCCGCTGGAATTAATACGAACAAGATCACCAAGTGAAAAAGCTGTTGTATCTGCTTCAAATCGAGAACCGCTATCAATATTTTCCCACCCATTTTCATAACCAAGGTAAAATGAATCTTCCGTTGGAACATATGTGAATCTACCTTGATCTCTTGTTTGATTAAATGTTGGTAATATTATATCACCACTTGCATATGTTTTTACATGTTGTCTTTGGACGTCTCCATCATAATCATACAATCCTGCAATAACTCCACCTGATATCTCTACAGCTTTTAAAAACATTAAATCAGTAAAATTAGCAAAAGTAGGCGTTTGAGATGGCGTTAATATTTTTATAGATGCCTGAGGGGCAGGTCTGGATTTTGCATATGTATATTGTAATACCACGTAGTAAACTCCATCTGGTGGAGTTAACGGGGCAGGAGGACTAATATATTGATCAGAATCCGTAAAGTTGACTGAGTGTTGTGATGTTATTTCAATCAATACACTGTCTTTGTAAGCAATACCTGGTTGAACTACAACTGTATCTGTAGGTGAAGTGCTATCTGATACTACTTGCAACGAATTATAGTAATCTAATACATTGTCTCCTCTAGTAACTATCCCAGTTAAATTATTCACAACATTGCTGTTGTATGATGCATAAGGATCAACAGTCCTTGATTGGTCTGGAATTGTACTCGCCATTAGAATAGTTCTCCTTGGTGTTTATTATATTGTTGCTTTTTGAACAAAAATTCCTACTGAACTCTTTACATTTTGTTCTTATTTTTTACTCTCAAAGGATTTTTCCGAGAAAGAATTTCCATAAAGAAAGTTTATCTATATATATAAATTACCAATAAAAGATTTTTGGTGTTATTAGGTAGGTTTAGCATAAGGAAGGGATGCTACCGTAGTAGCATCCCTAGTAACATTATGCATAACTTAATAGAAGGTAATTAAAATAGTATTTATTTGGAATTTGTTCTAAAAATTATAAGACATTAGTTGTTACTTTTTACATTTGATCTACAACTTGTTGGATGTCTTTGAACGATGGAGCTTTTTGTTTAACAGTTAAAACTTTCCATCCGTCAGAAGTAAGTTTTTTATTTTTTAGTGGATCAATATGCACATCTTTATTATGCCAAAATGTATTTGGAAATTGAACCACTACTTTTAAAATTGGATCAGTGAAGTCCGTGATAAAATGATACTTTAATCTTCCACTCATCCTACCATATTCTTCAATTAAATAATCTTGTCTTATATTAGTAAAAAAACTTTTTAATGTATCAAAGACCTGAGCTTTTGATTGTTTTACATGATCTCTGCTAATTGTTTCTTTTAGCATTTTTTCAATTGCTATATCTTCTTCAATGGTGGGTTGTTCATTTACAACAACTTCTTCAAGATCATCATCTGATTTTACTGGAGAAAATAGATCCTTTACTTTTCCATATTTTGTTTTTGCTGAAAACTCTTTTGATGATAATGGAGCGTTTGGGTATCGTGAAGTGTAGTCTGAATATGATATATTATGTTTCCCTAAATGTCTTGGTGAAATAACTAAAAACCCTTTTCCACAAATTTGACAAATAACCTTATTTGTTTTTTCATCAAACTCAGGGTATTGCAACTTTTCATCATTCATTTTATTATTTCTCCTTATAGAAATTCATTTATAATTTGTTCTAAATTAAAGAGGTATTTATGAATTTAAAGTTGAAAACAGATCCGAAACTGTTCCATCATTATATAATTGCTGTTGGAATACATCCAATGACTTCTAAAAAACAAGCTGGAAAATTTTTCTTGAAATATACTCCAGTTTATTTTACAAATGACGATGTAGAAAATATGCAACATGCTGCAATGCTAACTCAAGATAAATTATTTAAAACGACAAACAAAGAAGCTATAGAAGCTACTGATTGCCAAGAATTAACTTCGACATTATCAGCATTAAAATTATCAGCATCTGTTAATCAATGTACTTTACATCATTTTTCAAGTGAAAATAAGATGACTGAAGAAGATTTTGAAACATTAATAAATGCAGCAAATTTTTCAGAAAGTTCAAAACAATTGTTATATGATTCTATAATAAGGGGGTAGAGATGGTTGAAATTATAAATTCATTTAAAGATGAATATGATTTTTTATCAAATTTTTATCCAGTTACGGTTAGATTTGAAGATTTAAGCTACCCAACAGTCGAACATGCATATCAAGCATCGAAATCTAAAGAATTTTTCTTTAGAAAACTTATTGCTGCTTTACCACCAACAAAAGCGGGTCTTGCAAAAAGAAGAGGTAGAACAGTTAGATTAAGATCTGATTGGGAAATTGTAAAAATTGATATTATGCGCGATCTTCTTTTATATAAATTTTTACAAGATTTTTTTAAAACAAAACTTCTTGAAACTGGAGATTCTGAAATTATTGAAGGCAACTTTTGGCATGATAACATATGGGGTGATTGCTATTGTAAAAAATGTAAAGATATCTCTGGTCAAAATCTTTTAGGAACCCTTTTGATGGAGATAAGGAGCCAGTTAAAATGAATAAAATATTAATTACTGGAGATATTCATAATGAATTTGGTGAATTGAATACCCTCATAAATAAAAGAAGACCAGATTTAATTATCTGTTGTGGAGATTTTGGTTATTGGCCAAATTTTAAAGAACTTCAACCCCTGAGTAAAATAAAACTTCAAGGCTCAAAAATTCTTTGGTGTGATGGAAATCATGAAGATCATTGGAGTTTAAAATCTAGAACAACAAATGAATTAGCTCCCAATATATTTTATATGCCAAGAGGCTCAACATACAAATTGGATGATGGTAGAACAATAATGTTTATGGGAGGAGCAAGATCAATTGATAAACAATATCGTAAATTTGGTTATGATTGGTTTCCAGAGGAAACTATCACACAATTAGATTTATGTGATCTTCCAGAAGAAAAAATAGATATTTTTGTTACTCACACATGTCCTTCCGGATTACTTTCAACTATGCTTAAATATAATTCGTTAAAAGATCAAGAACCTTCAAATATAGCATTAAGTGAATTATGGAGAATGTATAAACCAGATTTATGGTTCTTTGGGCATTGGCATCATTATAAGGAAGGAATTTATCATGGTACAAAATGGTATGCTCTTAGTGCTATTAGATTTGAAACCAAATGGTGGATGTGGTTACCAGATAGGAGGTGAGCTTGGGTAGAGAAAAAACTATTTTAATTCTTAATTTTTTGAATAAATTGGCGGAGTGGAATTTTACAAATGCTGTAAAAAATGCTGAACTTGTTGATGATTTTCCAAAACAAGTATATTATCACACCTTATCATTATCAAAAAGATTTGGTAATTTGGGAACTTGTCAAAGAGAAGGCAGCGTATTTAACCAAATTCCAAATTCAGTAAAAATTATTCTTGATATGTTAGATCCTTGGTTAGTTGAATATCTACGAAAGGAGGAGAACGGAATAGGTTTAGAAACGTTTTGTGGAAAGTATAAATAATTTAACATGAAATTATAAAGAAAGGAGAAGTTTAGATGATACTTCTAATTTTGATTGTATTGTGTATTATTGTTGCAATTGTAGCTCCAAGGTTTATTAAAGATGAAGACCCCGAAGAATATAGCAATCCATCGAATTATGGATGGGTTCGCTGGACAGTAAGAGGGGTCTGTCTTATAGTCGCAGTTATTTGTTTTCTTATGACCAGCTGTCTAATTATTGATTCTGACAAAGTTGGTCATCTAAAACGTGTCTATTTTGGAAAACAAATGCCGCCTGGACGTATTATTGCAAACACCAATGAAAAAGGTCCTCAAGCTGAAATCCTAGCACCTGGTTTTCATCTGATTCCTTTTATAAGGGTAACACATGATATTGAAGAACTTGCCATTGTAACAATTCCACAAGGATCATATGGACTTGTTGTTGCCAAAGATGGTAATCCAATGCCAAAAGGACAATTTATTGCTCCAGCATGGGAAAATGCTAGCGATATGATTAATGCCATGAAATTCATGGGGTATGGTAGCAAGGAAGGTAAACCGAATGGTGTTAAAGGTCCTCAGTTGACAGTCATGACGCCTGGTAATTATCGTCTCAATCGTTACCTATTTGATATTTATGAAGGAAAATCAACCGCTGTTCCAGCTGGTCATGTTGCAGTTATCAAATCGAATGTTGGTGAAGATTATGATGGCCCTGCTATTCTTCCAACAGATATTGAAAAAACTGATCTTTCTGTGCCAATTGTTCCTAAGGGATTTCGTGGAGTATGGAAAGAGGTCATGAACCCTGGTGAATACTACATCAATCAAAAAGCATATGATGTTACTATTGTTGATACCAGAGTCCAAACCTGGACATATCTCGGCGGCTATACACGCAAATGGATTGATCTGACAATTGGGGATGATGGTAAAATTCATCAAGAGCCTCATGAAGAACATATTGAAGTGCCCAAAGATGCTGCGGATGCTGCAACAGTCCTTCGTGTTGAAGGATGGGATGTTTTCCAAGACTCCAGAGTGCAGGTTCAGGTGACACCAGAAAATGCTCCGTTCGTCGTTGCTTCAGTTGGCGGATTGGTTGAAGTTGAAAATAAAATCATTACACCGAATTATCGTTCCATCATCCGGAATGTTGTTGCCCAAGAAGTAACGGTGAAGGAACCGGTGCTTGATAAAGACGGAAATCAAGTCTACAATCTGGCCATTGACAAAGACGGTAAAGAGATCCCAAATTCCAAGGGTGAACCCAAAATGCAAACAGTTACCAGACCACGTCAGGTGCTTGACCTTCTTTATCACAGGGAAGAATTGGAAAAAGAAGTTGCCAAGGTCCTCGTTCCCGCAGGCGCCCAAGCTGGTCTAACTGTTCAATGGGTACGCTTTGGTGATCCTGCTGTACCTCCGTCACTACTTATTCCGGACAAGAGGAAACAGCTGGCCAATTCATTGATGGCAACATATAAACAGGAAAAAACTGCACAGACGGAGCGTGTTGAAACTGAGAAAGAACGAGCACGTGCCGATGAGCAGTCTCGTCTGATGAAATCCCAAATCGGTATCACGGTTGCGGAAAACAATGCCAATGCTCGTGAGAAAGCTGGAGCTGGCGAGGAAAAATATATGAAAGCTGTCGCCAGAGGCCAGGAAGCACAGGCGAATGTTCTCGGTAAAGAAAAAGCATTCGAACTTGCATATATCAAGGAAGTTCTCGCAGCAGCAAACGAGAATCCCAACCTGATCAAATATCCGAACATTTTGGTTATGGGTCAGGGTGGTGGTTTTGAAGGTGCCGCAGCAATCCTTGGTGCCAGTAATCTGAATATGGGTATGGCAGGCAAACAGACCAAAACCGGCGAGTAATTTTTCGTTTTGGTGATTCCATAAGTCGGGAGGGGGATTTTCTCACAGTGTCCCCCTCCCATAATTTTAAGGAGGATATATGTTACAAACACACGTTGCTTTCTGCATTGATGAAAGCGGATCAGTGCGAGGTATTGTTAAACCGTTAGTTGAAGCATATAATCAAACAGTTACGGATATCAGATCATCTGTATTGGATGAAGGGCAGGAAGCTTCAATGACTGCTTTGGCGTTTGGTGATAGGGTTTTGAAGCATCGGGTTCTTTATACCGGTCAACAAGTTCAAACTGTCACACCACTAAAATATACTGATCTAAATCCATCTGGAATGACTCCATTATTTGATTCTGTATATCGTGCAATTCGGAAATTGGAAGAATTGGATGATGGAGAAGAAGGAACCTCATTTGTTGTTTCAGTTGTTACTGATGGTCATGAAAACAATTCGGTTGACCCTGGTGTCCATGCTACTCTTCGTCTTATTAATGAAAAGAGTCAGACGGATAGATGGACATTTACATTCCTTGTACCCAATGGTAATGAAGATAGTTTTTCCAGAAATTTTCAGGTGCCAAGGGGTAATGTTCAAGGGTGGGATACTCAAACTGCTGTAGGAACAAAAGAAGCATTTGTTGTTAGTTCCAGAGCATTTGATGGATACTTCAAGGCAAAATCTTCCGGTGTCCGTTCCACTAAATCATTTTATTCTGATGTTAGTGAATTAACAGTCAGGACAGCCAGAAAAGATTTATCTGAAATAACAAATCAGGTTAAATTTATTACTTCCCCTGAGACATGCCAAATTCGTCAATGTATTTTGGATGCAGGACATGAATGGATTAAAGGTGCAGCATTCTATGCATTGATAAAAACCGAAAAAAGGGTTCACCCTTATAAAATGGTTGCTCTTCGTGTTAAAACATCTGGTAAAGTTTACTGTGGCCAACAAGCTCGTGAAATGCTTGGCATTGGTGGTTTAACAGATACTGTTCGTCTTGTCCCAGGCGATCATGGTAAATTTGATGTTTTTATTCAATCAACCAGTGTTAATCGAAAGATTCCTGCTGGTACAGAAGTTATGTATTGGCCACAAGTCGGAACTCAAAAGAAATGAAAAAATATATAGCTGCTTTTGATGGTGGCGCTACTCCAAATCCAGGAGATATGAAAATAGGAGGATTTATAAAATTAAACGAAAAAACTATTTTCAGATATAGCGATTCTATAGGTCATGGGACAAATAATATTGCTGAGTATGCTTCATTATTGAAATTAGTTAAAGAAGCAAAACGTCTTGGCATTCAAAATCTTTATATTCAAGGAGATTCTCAGCTTATTATTAATCAAGTTAATGGGATTTGGAAAGCTAAAGACCCTCGCATGAGACAATATAGAGATCGAGTGATTTCTGCATTAAAACATATTAAAAACTGGGAATTAAAACATGTTTTAAGAAATCAAAATAAAGAAGCAGATTCATTAACATAGTCTTGGAAAACTCTGTTTAATTACATGACAAAAAATTAAAAGGAGATAAATATGTCAAAAAGAATTGAATTGTTGATTATTGATCCACAGAATGATTTCTGTGTTGAAAAAGTCCAGTCCAATGGAAATCTTCTGCATCAAGGTGCTTTGTATGTTGGTGGTGCTGAAGATGATATGGCGCGAGTAGCAGCAATGATTGATCGCATTGGTCATAAGTTGTATGATATCCATGTTACATTGGATAGTCATAGACTTGTTGATATTTCCCATCCGATTTTTTGGGAAGATTCCAATGGAAATGCACCGGCACCATTTACGATCATCACTTATGCTGATGTTCAAAACGGAGTGTGGAAAGCAAGAAATCCAGGATACCAAGCAAAAGCTACCGCTTATGTGAAAACATTGGAAGAAAATGCAAGGTATCCGCTTTGTATTTGGCCACCACACTGTCTTATCGGAAGTTGGGGTCATAATTTGATTCCCTGTATTTTCGATTCTCTTCTCAAATGGGAAGAAAACAATTTCGCCAATGTGGATTTTGTGACCAAGGGGTCCAATCCGTTTACCGAACACTATTCAGGCGTCCAGGCAGACGTCCCAGATCCAACTGATCCCAGCACCCAGCTAAATACAGGGTTAATCAACACCCTGCAAGAGGCGGATATTATTCTATTATCCGGGGAAGCTCGATCCCACTGCCTGGCCAATACTGTCAAAGATATTGCCGCCAAATTCGATGCTGATGGAAATGGCGAATTTATCAAAAAGATGGTCCTTCTCGAAGATGCCACATCTGATGTAGGTGATCTTCCTGGTTCCACGATGTTCAAAGATATGGGAGATAGCTTCGTATCTGAAATGCGTGCCAAAGGCATGGATGTTTCAACAACTGAAGCATACCTCGCATAATGGAAGGAATCGACGCCATTAAAAAAGATGAGGAACACCGGAAACGATTAAAACGTCTTACAATATCTAAATTCTTGCGTACAAGAAATACTGTTGTTGATCCTTCTGTTTATAAAGATACTGCAGAAGAAAAAGATAATTATGTACAACAGCTGCAAGAAAATTTTATGAAAAATGGAAAAATACCACAAATTATTGATATTGAATACCTTTAATTATTTAAGGAGAAAATTACAATGCCAAGATTAATGGACACCGAAGAGGTGATACAACAAGCTGGTCCAGGCGCTTTTCAATTCTCAGGAGTTCGGGTTGAGAATTTAGGTGCCACAGAATACACCCTAGTTACAATTGTTTTGGATATTTCCGGTAGTGTAACTAATTTTGCCAACGACTTGCTAAAAATGGTGAAGACAGTAGTAGAAGCATGTCAAAAAAGTCCGAGAGCAGAAAATCTGATGATCAGATATCTGACCTTCAATGAATACATCACAGAAGTTCATGGTTTTCGCCTGCTCAAGGATATCGATCCAAATGATTATGATGCATTGAAACCAAATGGTTTTACAGCTCTGTATGATGCTTCATATGATGCCATTGGTGCCACAATCGATTATTCCAGTCGCTTGGTCGATGACTATGAGTTTGATGTAAACGGTGCTGTTTATATCGTAACTGATGGAATGAACAATCGTGGTAGCATGACGCCCAGATCAATCAAGGATAAAGTTGAGGCTGCGCTTTCCGGTGAAAAAATAGAGTCCCTCAATACAGTTCTGGTTGGTCTGCATGATCCACAAGGTTCATGGTCTAACGAAGTTGTACATCATCTTGAAATGTTTAAGGATGAAGCAAAACTTACACAATTCGTAGATGCCGGAGATGCAACAGCAGGGAAATTGGCAAAGCTTGCCAATTTCGTTTCACAAAGCGTAAGTAGTCAGAGTCAAGCATTGGGGTCCGGATCTCCAAGTCAAAATCTGACATTTTAAACCTGGGACTTTTGCCCCAAATATGTAGGTCTTTTTGGGGCAAAAGTTCATCATGAGGTCATTATGAAAAAGATATTACCGCTTGTTTTAATTGTATTTTTTGCTGCATTTGGTTGCCCAAAGAAAGATCCACCCCCTGAGAAACCAGTTGATCAAGTTGCAAGTACATTTATCTCAGCAAATCATGGCGACATAATTATTTTGCCGACATATAAATATGTTGATGAAGTTAAATATAATAAAGGAAAAGCAGCAAGATATTATCATATCTGGGAGAATAAATTTGAAGGGAAATATATTATTATCTTTCAATTGTTTCCAAAAGAAGGGGTATTTCCAGATGATGTAAATTGGACGCCAGAGCAGGGATCAATATTTATAAAGGGGAAAAGTGCCGCATACGACTCAATAGCAGTGCGTTTACATAATGCTTTGACTCAATTGGGTATACAATTACCTGAATGTTTTATACTAGCACAAAGGGTTCATGTTTCCCCAACAGAAGCTTTATTTAGAATGCTTCTTGTTCCAGATGATATGTGTTCAGGTGATTATTCACCAGTCATGAAAGAACTCGATAGAGTTGCAATTATTAACCCACTTGGATAAGGAGTTGATATGTCAAAATACATTGCTAAATCCATCAAAAATTTGATGGATAATCCCATTGTTATCGATACCTTAGATCGTACATCGGATATATTACCGATTGCGGAGATAGTATCAAATTTTTGGGGATATGATTTGATGAAAAGAAAACCAAGCCCTGCTTATAATGATTATGGACTGTTTCAAGGAACAGACCTTGATCTCGCCTGCTTTTTGTATGCAATGGTTGGTCGTGGTGCCGTTATTAATATCCCCAGATATAAATCAATGCGGCAGAAGAAACAGCGTTCAGATCAAGTCGTAACATCGTCAGCAAATCGTCACGGTAAAATTGTTGGTGTTCAAGCGAACAAGGATCATTGGACATTTTCCATCAATGTTATTGATGAAAATGTTATCAGTGCCGATAAAGTTGGTGAGTATCGAACATTTTCCTTGACAGACCTGGATGGAAGCTGGTATGATGGGTGGGACAAGATCGAATTTGTTCCGACCCTGAATGAAAATAAGTTCATAACCGAAAACAAACTTTGGACTGGAAGTCAGATTGTATTCAAAAATATGATTCATCCAAACAGATGGACAAGTCTTTTCGGTCATCATTACATCATCACCAAGATGGTCATTGAACGTCTGGTCGATGAATCGGCATTTCTCAATGCAAAAATTAAACAATTGCAAACTGAGGGGATCCAATTCCCGAGCGACGGTGGTCCGAAGTCATATCAATATGAAAGCTATGGTGACGCCAAATCCATCAAAAAGATGGCATTTCAAGTTCAGGTTTATATTCCAGCTGCCGAATATAAAGGTCAATATCCGGAACCATCACGGACTCAGGAAGCTTTAGTCGAAATGTATGATCTCCGAAAGAAATTACAGAAATTTCTCAAGGGGTTACGGTTCATGACCAGAGCAACTGAATTTGCTCATGCAAATCATCCTGATCGTTTACCCGCATGGATCAAGGGTGTTCAATGGGAGTCTGGATTTAAAATTCCCCCACGCGGTCGAACTCAGTGGGATAGACTTCCCCTATTTCAGACAAAGGTCGGTGAATTTTCGGTTGCCATTCTGAGACGATGGTACGAAAAATCAGCAAGAGTCAGCGCTGATTATTAATGTGAATGGGAGCTTCGCAAGGAGCTCCCTATCACAAAAATAAAAGGACAACAATATGATACAAACAGATACGTTTTTACGAATTGGGAAGACTCATCAAGAATGTGAAGATTATATCATCTCTGGTGATTATCCCTGCAAATATGTTATTTTGTCTGATGGTTGTTCATCTTCAAATCAAACCGAAATGGGTGCCAGAATATTATGTCATTTGGCAAAGCAGTATCTCATGTATCGAAAAGATGATTATAGATTTCCGAATCTTAATTATAAAGAAATGGGATTGTGGATCATTCATAATGCCGAATTTGCAGCTAGACAATTAGGTCTTTTGAGAAATTGCTTAGACGCCACATTAATTGTTGCATATGAATGGGAAGATATAGTTCATATATATATGTATGGAGACGGAGCAGTTATCGTACAGAAAAATGATACGATTTCTATAATGGAAATTGATTATACAAAAAATGCTCCATTTTATCTTTCATATAAAATAAATCCAGAAGCAATGGATTTATTTCATGATTTAAAGCAAGATTTAACTATAACAACAAGTTTTAATTTAGCTTCTAAACATAGTCATTCATATGCATATGATTATGAAACTAAATATGAATATCATTTAGGAAATTTTAGTCGTATCCTTATTTGTTCTGATGGTATTTCATCATTTAAAAAACAATCAGAACCGGAACAAACTATTGAAATTGCTAAAGAGTTCCTCGCATATAAATCTACAAAAGGGGAATTTCTGAAACGCAGACTTAAAAGAGCTATAAAAATATATGAAGCAAATGGTATTCATCATGACGATGATTTATCAGTCGGTGCTTTTATAAATGAGGAATAACAAATGGCACTAAGATTTTGTGAATCAAAACCAGTTAAAATCGTTAATGATCTTGGTAATGCAATTGAATTGAATGATAATTTTCCAAAAAAAGAGATCCCTAATTATCAAATGATATCAGAAATTGCGCCCGAAGATTGGGTTGAACTGACTCATCAAGGTGAAAGATTTTGGGTGGTTGTTGATATTGTTAATGAAATTGATAATCATTTTGAGTTTATTGGCGAAATAAGAAGTTTGCTAAAGTATTATCATCCATTTTCAACTGATGATTGTATTGCTTTTGACGGCAAAAACGTTCTTAATATTTACAGTCGTGAATGGAAAAATACTACAAGGATTTAATTTGAATTATGAAAGGATAATCTATGCAAGTTATTGTTCAAGGAAAGAAAATTTCCTTAAATCAAAAAGATTATGTTACTCAAGGCGGCGAAGGAAAAATATTTCAAAAAGGGAAAACTGCTTACAAAATCTATGATGATGTGGATAAAATGATTCCCCTTGGAAAAATTGAAGAATTATCAAAATTAGATTCTCCTAACATTGTTCATCCAAAATATCCTGTTTATTCTGTTAAAAAAGAAGCATTGGGGTTTACAATGGATTGGTTAGGTGATGATAATTATGCTCTATGTAAATTATTTACTAATACCTTTCGTGACGCCAATGGAATTACAAACGATCATGTAATAGAACTGGTTGAAAATATTAAAAATATTATAATTGCTCCTATACATGAGCAAAATTGTTTGATGGTTGATGGAAATGAATTGAATTATTTAGTAAGATCTGACTTTGTAACTCCATTATTCATTGACGTTAATTCATATCAAACTAAAAGTTTCCCTCCAACAGCAATCATGCCATCAATTAGAGACTGGAGCAATCCAGATGAATTTTCTGTTCTATCTGATTGGTTTTCATTTGCAATTGTTTCCTTCCAATTATTTATAGGCATTCATCCATTTAAAGGCAAACACAAAAAATATAAAAAGAATGACTTTGAAAATCGTGTTAAAGATTGTGTGTCTGTCTTTAATAAAGATGTGCGTCTCCCTCCACCTGCAAGAGATTTTGATTTAATACCATCCCAATACAAAGACTGGTATTATAATTTATTTGAAAAGGGTTTGCGTCTACCTCCTCCAGGTGATCCTGGTGGATTGAAACAAATCCAGGTTAAAACAATTGTAGTCAACAGCACTGACAATTTTGAAATTATTGAGATTAAAGAATTTAAAAGTGGTATTATTTATCACAACGAATCAGTTGCCAAAACAAAAGAAAAATTATATATCGGTAATAATGATTACAAAGTTAGTCAAGATGTAGAAGTTTTGTTCACTCCTTTCAAAAATGTTCCTGTGTTGTGTAAAATAGACAATGGAAAAATTCAGTTAAAATCTTTAAACTCAACAGAGGTTCACCCCATCGATTTAGCATGTACAGATAAAATGATTATTAATGATACTCTTTTCATTAAAAATAGAGGACAGTTGACTGAAATTCAATTTACAGATACTGGAAATGTAATACCTTACGTTCAACAGGTTTGGAATATTGAAGAAAAGTCAAGTAAATTGTTCAGCAATATTGTTGTTCAAAGTGTTCTTGGTCGAGCATATGTCTGTATTCCCCTTCCACATTACAAACAAAGTTCATTATAATTAAGGACATCCCTGAATTGGATAAACAACAGATTATTGATGCTAAACATGATAATCATGTAGCAATGTTTATTACCAATGATGGCGGTGTTTACAATAGATATGTTGTTGTCTTTGACGATTCTTATAACAGCTATGTTGTTAGAATGTTTGAAGATGTTGATTATATTCCATTAAACTTTGTTACCCTCCAAAGCGGTGTTTGTATATCAATCAGAGAAGATGATATTGTTGAGATCTTCCATTATACAAATCCAGTGAAAGTGAAAGAGATTAAAGATTCAAAAGTCAATT
>Ga0180435_10004708_pt1 | contig 13421 bp, 8 predicted proteins | sample SS_ome_3_FD_132467 | JGI IMG/M metagenome (GOLD analysis project Ga0180435, IMG submission 132467) | Hypersaline lake sediment archaeal communities from the Salton Sea, California, USA - SS_3_S_1 metaG | ecosystem: Environmental > Aquatic > Non-marine Saline and Alkaline > Hypersaline > Sediment... | reverse complement strand
TCTTCAGCAATCTGGCAATTTTTGATTGGCTGGTGTTCAGGTAGGCGGCTGCCTGGCGGGTGGTGTGGCATTGCCCCATGGCGTGGTCCAGGATACTTTTCTCGAAGTTGTTGATCAGTTCAGCCAAGTCCAGCTTGGTATCATCTTCGATGGACGGCCAGCGATACTCTTTCTGGGATTGGCGACCCGGGGGCAGAATATCATCCAGGACCTCTTCGTCATGCATGACGACCCCTTGTTTGAGAATATTTTTCAACTCTCTGACATTCCCCGGGAATTCATATTGCTGGAGGCTATGGACAGCTTTGAGGGAGAGCCGTTTGCGCAAATTGTATTTCTGGTTGTATTTATCCAGAAAGAAATTCGTCAGCGCCGCGATATCCTCGGGCCTTTGGCGCAAAGGCGGCAGTTGGATGCTGAAAGCGTTCAACCGATGGTAAAGATCCTCCCTGAATTTTTTTTCGGCGACCCTGGTTTCCAGATCCCGATTGGTGGCGGCAATGATCGTGCAGTCGATCTTGATGGGTTTCAAGCCCCCAATATGCATGATTTCATGATCATCCAGGCATTTTAACAACTTCGACTGCAAAGACAGCGGCAGCTCTCCGATTTCATCGAGCAGAATCGTCCCCTGCTGGGCCATTTCGAAAAGGCCGATTTTTCCCTTCACGCCTGCACCGGTAAAGGATCCCTTTTCAAAGCCGAAAAGCTCCGCCTCCAATAATGTTTCCGGCAGCGCTGCGCAGTTCACCTGGATGAAGGGTTTTCTTTTCCTCTTCCCGCTATTATGAATGAATTGGGCGATCAATCCCTTGCCGGTCCCGCTTTCACCCTGAATCAGGATGTTGGACACGTCGAAGCGGGCCAGCTTCAGAACGACGTTGAGCACCTGTTTCATCTCCTTGCTTTCGGAGATAATTCCCTGGGTTTTGATGTCCAGCAGATTGAGGTGGGAAAGCTCATCCTTATACTTTTCGGCCAGCACCCGCAACTCGTCCAATTGCCCCTGCAGGTTTTTCAAGGTGGTGATATCCAGTTCCTGAACCACCACCAGGAGAATATTGCCGTCCTGGTCCATGACGGGCATGCCTGTAGACATGACATAGCGGTCGGTCTTCAGGACATGCAGCAACTTGGTAACCGGGCGCTTGGTTTTGAGAATATGCGGGGTTAACGCCTGATCGATTACTCCCTTCTTGGCCAACAATTCGATGTCTTCCCCCTTGATATCGGCCTCTTTAATCCCGATCAATTTTTCGGCGGCCGGGTTGAGCTTGAGCACGACGCCATTGCCGTCGAGAACCCAGGTTCCGAGCTCACTGAAGTTGAACACCGCATCCAGCTGAAGCTGCAGCATCTGGGACGTCGAGAGGTCTGCACCGGTCTTGAAGACGTATTTTTCTTTGAGGCTGTATACGGCACCGACAATGATTTTCTTTTTCAGAATCGGGGAAATTTCCACTTCCATGCGTTTCCCGTTACATTGAAAGTCTCTAAAACGCATGGGCTTTTTCTGTTCAAGACATTCCGCTAAAATCTCGCTGAGGTAATTTGAAATGGCCGATATGTGGCTGCCGGCCTGCTGGTGAATGGTCAGATTCATGATCCTGTCCGCGGCGTCATTGATGAACACAATGGTGCCTTGTGTATCTGTGGCGATGATACCCTCGGATACCGATTTGAGGATGTGCTGATGGTTGATATTCATTTCGCGACTGCCCTCCGGGAAGTGGATAGGGATTAGATATCCAGTTGATTGTCAATATTTTTTCAGCACCTTGAAAAAATACAATGAGTCAATATCGACTCGAATACTGGAAGCCTCTGAGAGCGTCAAGAACAAACTGAACATAAATTTCGATTTTACACCTGTATATTTCCTGGCATAGTCTTCAATGCAGTTTAACGTCTCTTTTTATTGGAAATTAGATTTACAGAAGGCAGTGCCTATTGAGATTATGTCAAAAATGAAGAATTTTAAAAATTTTAGGCTAAATGAGGATTGAGTCTATCCGGCCATGTAGCCTTGTGTATGGGTGAGAACTTCAACCATCCGAATGGGTTACTGTAACCAGCAACTTCCCCCGGCTGAGTTCGATACTGCAGACATCTTCAACAAACACATTGCTGATCCCAAGGGTGGTGCCCAACTCGAGGGTTGCATCGTCTAGGGAATACTCGAAACCCTTTAGTGTCAACCCCCTGACCATGGCCGTCAGGGGCATCAGGGAAAGCAGATCGCCTTTTTCCCCGAAAAGACGGGCAGCCTGGCCGCCCTGCAGCACGAACAACTCCTGGTTGCCGTCCAAAATTCTGGTTTCGGTTTCTTTGAGTTCGGAAGAAGTCAAAACCAGCACATTGGAAAAGGTCATATCCCAACGACCGCCCAGAGCCCCGAGTATGATAATTTCATCGACCTTTCTGTCCAGGGCTGCGCGGACTGCCAGCCAGAGATCGGTCTCATCCTTGCGTACCGGAAACCGATTCACTTCGACGCCCCTCTCCTCCAGGGCAGCCAGTTCATCCGGGTCTGCGGAATCCATGTCTCCAATCACAAGGTGAGGGACAAGGCGCTTCCGGGTACAATGCTTCAGGCCGCCGTCCGCGGCAATAATAACGTCCACATCAGGGAAAAGATCGAATTTCTCCGGCCAGACGTCCATACGGCCGTTGGCAAAGATGATAGCGCGCATAATATCCTCCCCCATGTTGCCTAAACAATATGGTATAAGGTTTGACAAAATTACTTGGCCCTAGGGCGTGATTGACATCTGATACCTGCAAAAAAATGCTAACGCAAACGCTATTCCATATGACAACCAATACAACAATACGCTAAGGTATTAAGCTCATCATTGCAGAGTTGGTCTGCAGCACAATTCTCTCACCCAAAAGGGGCGGCGGGTGAAGGTTGGGCAGATCAAACGTCAGCACCAAATCGTTTTCCACGGCCACCCCCACCCGAAAGCTGCGACCGATAAATAGACGACCGGCCACCCTTCCTGAGATAATGCCCGATGTGATGTCCGGATCCTTTTCTTCTGCCATGCCGGCACTCTCCGGGCGCAGCAAGAGGGTTACCTTTTTACCCTCGGGTTCATCAACATGGGCGGGATAAAATGTGCCCAGGTCTGTTTTGATACCACCGGCTTCGGTTACCCTGCCCGGCAGCAGGTTCTTAAACCCCAGAAACTGGGCCACAAGCACGGACCTGGGATGCATGTAAAGCGATTCAGGTGTATCCGCCTGAACCACCCGGCCCGCATGCATGACAGCGATATCATCGGCGACACTAAAGGCTTCGGACTGATCATGGGTCACGAAAATAGCGGTCATCCTGAGCTCCTTGAGGATGGACCGAATTTCCAGGAGCAGTCTTTCCCGCAACGCCCGATCAAGCGAGCCCAGCGGTTCGTCCAGCATCAACAGCCGGGGCTTGGGCGCCAGACTGCGGGCCAGCGCAACGCGCTGGCGCTCGCCGCCGGAAAGTTCAGCCACATTGCGCTCCCGTAGATCTTCCAGACCGGTCAATGATAGCATGGCCCTGGTCTGCATTTCAACCTGACCGGCATCCAGGTCGAGCATCTGAAGGCCAAAAGCCACATTGTCGAACACGTTCTTATGGGGAAAAAGGGCAAACTCCTGGAACATCATACCGAATTTTCGCAGGTGCACGGGCTTTCGGGTGACATCGCGGCCGTCAAAAAATATGTTGCCTTGATCAGGCTGCTCCAGACCGGCAATCAAGCGCAGCAGGGTTGTTTTGCCGCACCCGGACGGTCCCAGCAAACACAGGATCCGACCCTGTTCCAGGGTTAAGGATATATCCCTTACCGCAGGCTGGTCAAAGGTCTTTTCCAGGTTATTGATTTCCAGTAGGGCCATTTCAGATATTTCCTGTAAAAGGTTTACCTAATTTGAGCGATTGTCGAGATTGCCGCATATACAAGGAAGATGTTATTCCGACTATAGTGGTCTATGCGGTATGGCATCTGACGCAGTAGATGCGGTAAGATCGGCAATCCCAAAGGGTTTCAATTATTAAGAACTAAGAAAGATCCAATCCTTTTATACTTTAATTTAACAAATTCTAAAAATTTGAAACGCTCAACTTAGGTTTCAGTTTTTCGAGCAAACCAAAGCCAACGGCCGTGGTCACCATCAATAGGCAGCTCATGGCCATGGCCTGGCCGTAATTGAGACTGCCCGGATGACTCAGATAACGGTATATGGCCAGCGGCAGAGTGGGCGTCTGGGGCCGGGCCACAAATACCGTGGCCCCGAACTCACCCATGCTGATGGCAAAGGCGAATACGGCGCCCACCATCAGTGCCCGGCTCAAAATCGGCCAATCCACTGCCAGCCACACCCTGTGCGGCGAGGCGCCCAGCATGGCAGCGGCCTCTCTCAATGATCGGGGGATGCTGCGCCAGGCAGGCAGCACACTCCGGATGACAAACGGCAATGCCACCAGGGCGTGGGCAATGGCCGGCAGCACCCATGACGATCGCAGGTTAAGGGGCGGTTCGTCCAATGCGACCACGAAGCCGAATCCCAAGGTAACCGCCGATGTGGACAACGGCAGCATCAACAAAGGATCCAGAAAAGCAGCCGGCTTGGTTTTGGCACCTGCCAGAAAGGCGCTTGACAGGCAGCCCAGGATCAGGGCGATCAGTGTGGCGGCCAGGGCAAAGCCGATCGAATTGAATATGGCGGCAACCGGGGCAACGTACAAAATGGATTGCGCACGGTTTTCAAACAGGGCCAGATAATAGGCCAGCCCCAAACCGTTTTCCGTTAATATCGAACGGATGAACAGGGCCAGGATGGGTGCTCCCAGGAGAATCGCCATGCCAGCCAGGCAGGCGTTGATGGCCAGGCGGTCTTTGGGCCCTAGCCTGAGGGCTGTTCTTATAGGGGTTGTCTCAGGTAACAGGGCCATTGACGACCGCCGTTCCAAACGGGTATAGGCAGCCATGAGACCAAAGGTGAAAAGGATCTGAACCAGCGACAGGGCGGCTGCCACAGGCAGGTTGAACAGGTGCACAGCCTGCCTGAATATCTCCACTTCAATGGTAGCCAAACGCGGGCCGCCGAGAATCAGCACCACCCCGAAACTGGTAAAGCAAAATATAAAAACCAGCAGGCTAGCCGCCAGGATGGCCGGTGCCAGCAGCGGCAGGGTCACCTTGAGAAATACAACCCGGCCGGTAGCCCCCAGCATACGGGCCGCTTCGTGGATTTGAGTGGGCAGGCGTGCCCAGAAGCCGCCCACGAGTCGCAACACCACCGTAAAGTTGTAGAACACGTGGGCCATCAGGAAAAACCAGATCGTGTGCTCCAGCCGGATGAGCGGCTGATCCAATCCGAACAGCTGCATCAAAGCAGCATTGACCAGGCCGCCGCGTCCCAAAAGCGCACTGAAAGCCGCGGCCGTGACCACGGTGGGCAGTACAAATGGAATCGTCGTCAGATTTAAGAGAAGGGCCTTGCCCCGAAACGCATACCGGGCAAAAACATAAGCCGCAGGCAGGGCCAGCAGCAGGGTGAATACAGTGGAAACAGCTGCCTGCCAGAAAGTGAACCAGAGCAGCCGCAGATAATAGGCACTGCTCAAAAGCTTTTCCATGCCTTTGAATGCTGCATTGTCCTGGGGTGCAAAACTGAGCGAGAAAATGCTGGCCAGGGGGTAGAAATAGAACAACCCCATGAAAATAAGGGAAGGCACAATCAGCAAGTAGCGCGTTGACAGTTTCACCGCAATACGGTCTCCGTCCATGCTTCCAGCCATCTTTCACGACCCGCTTCAATGGTCTCCGGCGTCAGCATTACAGGATCGTCTGCTTTATGGGTATACCTTACAAATACGTCCGGCAAAGGCACCGTGGGATTTGCCGGAAACACCCACATGTGCAGGGGAATGTCTCTTTGAAAGCGGGAATCCAGCATAAAATCCACCAGTTTGGCAGCCAGTTCCGGCTGGCGGGTGCCCGTCAATATACCCACGAACTCGATTTGTCTGAATGCGGTTTGGGATCCTAAAACAGCTGCTGTGGGCGCCTCATCCAATTTGGTTTCGCTGTAAAAAACCTCTGCCGGCGGGCTGGAGGCATAACTGACCACAATGGGCCGTGTACCCCCCTTGGCCCGGGTGAACTGCCCGTAATATGCATCGGTCCATCCGTTGGCGATATAGGCATCGTTCGCCCTCAGTTGCTGCCAGAAGTTCAGGTATCCCGCTTCCCCGTAGCGGCCCACGGTGGCCAGCAGAAAGGCCATGCCAGGCGAAGATGTAGCCGGGTTCTGAACAACGGTCAGGCCTTTAAAAGCCGGCTTCAAAAGATCGTCCAAATCCTGGGGCGGATCCATGCCTTTTTCGCTGAACCATTCCCGGTCATAATTCAGACACACATCACCATAGCTGACCGGCAGAAGTCTGTCATGGGGATCCAGCTCGAGTTCGTCCGGAATTTTCGATAGCAGTGGCGATGCGTAGGCCATAAAAATGCCCGCCTTGAGGGCGCGGCTCATGAAGGTGTTGTCCACACCGAAAAAAACGTCGGCCAGGGGGTTGGCCTTGGAAAGAATGGCCTGGTTCAAAGCCGCCCCGGCATCACCGCTTTTTATTATTTTCAAGGCAACCCCGTGCTGTTGTTCAAATTGGGTCAAAACATCCTCACCCACGGCAAAACTGTCATGGGTCATAAGGGTCAAAATTGGCTTTTTTTCCGCAGCCCATCCATGGGCGACCAGGCCGATCAGCGTTAACAAAATTGCGAAAAACTTACATCTCATGACGCACTCCTCCCTGAAATGAGCGTTTCGTTTTAGTACCTGATATACAGGTCACAGCAGCTAGCAGGCTGCGCCGGTGAGCGGGCACAGGTCAGTCATCACACAATGATCTGAACGGCGCCGGATTTGGTCAGTGATGGGGCGGAGGGCATAAAAAAAGCCCTCAGCAGAGGGCAGTGTGGCTGCGGCTTCTTTCCTCCACCGGCATTATCCGGATCAGGTTCAGCGGTCGGATCCGAGTGTGTTCCAAGGATCCCTCTCAGCCCGATCAACACGAGCTCCCGACTAGCCTTCTATTTTCAAACAGTATTAAACGATGGCAACACCTTGATTGTCAAGAAGTTTTACAATACATGCAAATTTTCTGGAAGTTGTTGCATCAGCTTCAACGGACTTGATTACCAAAAAGATCTGTGCAGTTATGTAAAACATCTCAGGTTGGAATCACCAAAAAGATATCAAAGCCCGAACATCACTTGGGGGCACGTGGCCCCCCAAGCTTGTCACAACATTCATCTCATATCATCCCAAAGCAATATCTTAAGTATTACCTTGGTCAAGCATGGCGTTTGCCACCTTAATAAAGCCCGCTATATTTGCACCAAACGAATAGTTCCCAGGATCACCGTACCTTTCTGCAGCCTGCAGACAATTTTTATGAATATCTCGCATCACTTGACGTAATCTCTGGTCAACCTCTGCCCTGGTCCATCTGATTCTTGCGCTATTCTGTGCCATTTCAAATCCGGAACAAGCGACACCGCCAGCATTGGATGCCTTTCCAGGAGAATATAGGATTCCGCTTTTATGCAACACTTCGCTGGCACCAGGCGTTAGAGGCATATTCGCACACTCTGTGACACACATGCAGCCATTTTTCACGAGTTCCACGGCATCGCTTTCATGCATCTCATTCTCACAGGCACAGGGAAACGCCAAGTCGCACGCTACACCCCACGGGCGTTTACCCGGGTAGAAATCCACCTTAAACTTGTCCGCATAATCTTTCACACTGTCGTTGCCGCTGGCGCGCATTCTTAACATGAAATCGATTTTCTCACCTTGGATACCATCAGGGTCCAGTATAAAGCCGTCAGGCCCGGAGAGTGTAACCACTTTGGCCCCCAACTTCGTGATCTTCTTCACGACGCCCCAGGCTACGTTCCCGAATCCTGAAACTGTCACGGTTTTACCTTCGAATATTTCTCCACGGGTCTTCAACATCTCCTCGGCAAAATACACAGCGCCGAAGCCAGTAGCTTCCGGTCTCACCGCCGAACCACCCCAATCGGCCCCTTTTCCGGTCAGTACGCCTTCAAACACATTTTTGAGGCGTTTATAATGGCCGAACAAGTACCCTATTTCCCGGGCACCCACGCCAATATCACCGGCAGGCACATCCGTATCCGGCCCAATGTGTTTGTAGAGCCCAACCATGAAGCTCTGACAGAAATTTTCAATTTCAACGTCGGATTTGCCACGGGGGTTGAAATCGCTGCCGCCTTTCCCTCCTCCCATGGGTAGACCAGTAAGCGCATTTTTAAATACCTGCTCAAACCCCAGAAACTTTAGTATGCTGAGATTCACCGAAGCATGGAAACGCAAACCGCCCTTATACGGCCCCAAAGCGCTGTTGAACCCGATACGGTAGCCTGTACTCACCTGGATGGTTCCGCTGTTGTCGCGCCAGGGCACCCGAAAAATAACAACCCGCTCAGGCTCAACTATTCTTTCCAGTATCCGTTCATACTGGTACAGGGGTTCTTGTGAAAATACCGGGGCCAGTGAAAAGAGAAGTTCATCAACAGCCTGAATGAATTCTGTTTCCCACGGGCATTTATCTCTGACCATCTGTGATATTCTTTCGGTGTAACTGCTAGCTGCTTCTTGAATATTTATGGCTGTGTTATACATGATCTTAATCTCCTGGTGTTGTCGGTTTATCCATTATCAGCAATATTCTTCGCAGTGCCAGACACCGCCGTCACGGATAGGATATCGGCAGGATTCACGTATTTCACAATTTAAACACAGACCCTTCATTCTTCCCTTGATATAGGGGATACTGGCCTTGGAAGAATTGGCGCGTCGTTCCCCATCATTGATAGATTCGCCTTCAACAACGAACAGCGCGGGTCTGTCATCAAAATCTTCACAATGCAAAATCGCTTTTCCCTGGCGTTGGCACTCCTGGCAATGTGCACATTCTGAAAAATGGATACAGGTCTGACAGATACTTGTACTCTTGGCGTATTGGTGCATGTTTGGTCCCCCTCTTTGTTTGAGTTTAATACAGATAATTTCAATATCGCTTACAAGGGGTACAGCAATCCACATGCCAACAGGGTATTCACGATAAAAAGTGAGCTGTGGTCATATAGGTAAGCACTATATGAGCATTATTTTCAGATAGATAGCGGTGTCACCAAGATGAGGTCCGGCTTTGTGGACCTGTCGGTACTGGGAAGTGTTTCAAGATAAAATCCTGAGGAGATATTACCCGGCGGGGTGAAATTACCCGATTTGCGGGTTTAGGTTTGCTTTCCTAAGCTTTTCACGCAGCGTTTTTCGGTCGATGCCTAAGATCTCGGCTGCCTTGGTTTTATTCCCCTTCACGCTGCTGAGCACGTCCGAAATATATTCAACCTCCACTTCTATCAATGGCCTGTCAAACCCCTGGGACCTGTCAATGGTGAACCGCATCTGCTCCGGCAAATCGGCTACATCGATCAAATCGCCGTCTGCCAGTACCACCAAGCGCTGAACCAGGTTTTCCAATTCCCGTACATTTCCTTGCCATTGGTAGGTCTTAAAAATATGTAGAACTTTGTCCGAAAAACGGGGTGCTGGGCGGTTCATCTCTTTAGATAACTTTTCTGTAAACAGTTGGGCCAACAGTAGAATATCTTCCCCCCGTTCGTGCAATGGCGGCAGGGGAATTTCGATAATATTTAATCGGAAATAAAGATCTTCACGAAAGAGTCCCTTTTTTACAAGACGTTGTAAATCCATGTTGGTTGCCGTCAGAATTCTTATGTTCACCTTCTGAACACGGCTGGACCCCATCATGAATATTTCTTTGTTTTGAATGGCCCGCAGCAATTTTCCCTGCATGCTCATGCTGGCATCACCGATCTCATCCAAAAATAGTGTTCCGCCATCTGCGATCTGAAAAAAGCCAGCACGCGAACTTCTGGCGTCGGTAAATGCACCTTTGACATGCCCGAACAACTCACTTTCAAGCAATGTATCAGGAATGGCGGTGCAATTAACCGGCACAAAAGGACCCGAGCGTTCTGGACCGTTATAGTGGATGGCACGCGCCACTAACTCCTTACCAGTACCACTCTCACCGGTAATCAGCACATTTACCTTTGTTTCTGATGCTTTATCAATGAGCCGGTATACCTTCTGCATACCTTTAGAATTGCCGATAATATTGTAATTGGCAGGAATGGATTTAACTTCAGCAGCCCGGCGGTTCGTCTGTTTCTCCAGCATACTGGCAACAGCGGCTAAGAGCTCTTCATCGGTAAAGGGTTTAACCAGATAATCTTCGGCACCGTCTTTAACCGCCTCCACAGCCCCTTTTACCGAGGGATAACCGGTAATAATCATTATTTCTGTGCTTTTCAGATTTTCTTTCACATATTTGAGCAGTTCCAGCCCGCTGATTTTCGGCATCTTAATATCCGTAATGACAAGATCCACGGAATCATGCTCGAGAAAATCAATCGCCTGATTGACGCTTGCAGCTGTGTAAACATCGTAGCCAGCGGCACTCAAGTTCCTCTGAATCACTTCCAAGGTAAGCGCGGAATCATCGACCACTAAAACCCTGGCACCACTATCATACGTCATGCTCTTATCCTTCCTCACGCGTCGGGGCTTCCCTTTTCAAGGGAAAACAAATCTTGAATTTGGTGCCTATTCCGATGCGGCTCTCAACCTCAATAGCACCGCCATGGGCCTGCACAATACCATGGGCCACCGACAACCCCAACCCGGTTCCCTGGTTGACATCCTTGGTGGTAAAAAACGGCAGGAAGATTTGTTTCAAGGTTTCCGCCGCCATACCAACACCTGAATCAGTGACAATCAAGTACACAGCCTGCTGATCGAATATGGTTTCAATATTAAGTTCTCCTTCGTCAGGCATGGCATGAATGGCATTGACGATAAGATTGGTAAACACTTGCTGCAACTGGGAAATATCAGCCTTAATGGCCGGCAGATCATGACACAGGCGCTTGTTGACGGAAATACCGTTTTTGGCACAACGCGCTCCAAACAAATACATACCATCCTCGATCAGCCGGTTCAGGTTAACATGCATTTCCTTCGGAGGGGTCTGACGGCTGAAAAACATCAGCTTTTTTATTATTTCCCTGGCGTGCAGGGCCGCTTTGATAATATTGTCCAGGTCACTGTGAACCTGGTTGGAAAGATTGTCAGTCTTGACTGACAGCTGTGCAAACCCAAGAATGTTCCCCAGGGGCTCATTCAATTCATGAGCAACACCAGCAGTCAATTGCCCGATTTTTGCCAGCCGATCAGAGTGACGCAGCTGGTTTTCCATCTCTGCTTTATGGTCAATCGCCTCCTTCCTCTCGATGGCCAGCGACAGATGGTGGGCAATCGTTCTTAACAAAGCATGCTCCTCATCAAGAAAATCAGGTATAGCTTGGTCCTGGCTCTGCCCATGGGGAGAATACATCACCTTGATATTGCCTCTTTGAAGTTCATGGACAACAAGGTCTTCAGAAAGTGTCGGACTGTCTGTTATAGGTGGATATTCACCATAAGCGTGCGCATCCAAACGAATGACGGCCGTGGTGATTTCCGGGAACTGAAAAGCCGGAGGAATAATTGCAGCAATGGATTCCAACATATCAGGAAGGGATTGATTGCGCGCCACAATTTTAGCCATGCTGTAGAGGCAGGTTAGTTCTTTGTTTCTTTCGAACAACTGGTTGCGTTCGTTTAATAACAGCCTTTCCTGGTATATCCGTTCGGACACATCCTGGCCAACCGCCAGCACGCTTCCATTTCCTGATACTGATTGATTTTCAATGGGTTGATAATGCCATTCGACATAGCATATCTTACTATCACGAGTCTCTAATGCGGTTATAACCTTCCCTGAGGCCTTGCCCTTTAGAATAAAACGCCGAAAATAGCGCTTGGCCGCAGCCTTTTCCTTTTTGGGTATTAATAGATCAAACCAATTGCTGTTAATAAGCTCTGTGTATGCGTATCCTGTCGTCGATTCTAAAAATTCGTTAAAACTGACAATCCTTCCATCTTGATCAAGGATAAGAATGATTCCTTTGGAGAGTTGGAAAGCCGATTGATACAAATCAGCCGTCATGAGTTGCTTTTTACCGTCAGACATACGCGCAGCGTATGGAAATTTTGAACTACCGTCAAGTTTAGATTACGCCAGCATTCTTGGGCATTTGTTTGTGGCAGAGCCTGAAGGCTCTGACTCCCGTAAAGCGGGACAGGCTTGGCCCAACGGACCAGGTTTTTAGTGCCGAAGTAAACGTCTGGTCAGGCAGTCTGGGGCGACTGGTTCTCATGAAGCACCGCAAGCTTCCCCTTACGGAAGCGTTTCCGGTAGTGCTGCCGCCGCGGCTTGCCGCTGGAGGTTTTCTCGAGACTCCTGGGCTCTACAAACACAACGGATCGGACCGACAGGCCATGTTCCTCGGTGACGGCGCCTCGGACGGTCCTGGCAGCCGAGGTCCAGAACTCAGACAAAGATTCCGCTCCCATGCTCTCGGGCTGAGCACTGGCAGGCAGCCGGCGTTCATCCACCTCGGCAATGATAACAAGTTCCTCGACGCCATTGATCTGCTCCGAGATGGCGATGCAGGCCCCCAGGCGGACCGGAGCGCCGGAGCGCTGCACGGTGAGTTCGATGTCGCTCGCGTAGTGGTTTCGTCCGGCAATGATAATCAGGTCCTTCAAGCGGCCGGTCACATAAACCTCGCCGTCCGCAATGAAACCCAGGTCCCCGGTGCGGAGAAAGGGTCCTTCGTTTGTATCGGCGAGACGCCTCTCAAATGTGGCTGCAGATTCCTCTGGAAGTCCCCAGTAACCGCCGGGCACACTGGGACCTTGCACCCACAACTCGCCAACCTTGTTTGGATTTGACGGGGTGAGCGTTGCAGGGTCTACGGCAATCACCCTGTGGTCGTATCCCGGACGTCCGCAACTTACGGCTTTGCGACCGCCGGACGCGTTGTCTTCCAAGAGGCGGACGGTGTGCATCTCCAAGTCCGCTGCGCTCAATGTGAGCACCCTAGGCGGCTGGGATAGTGACTTCATCCCGGCCACGAAAAGCACGGACTCAGCCATGCCATACGTGGGCATGAAGGCCTGGGGCCGAAATCCGTACGGCCCGAACTTTTTGATGAACACGTCCATGGTCTCCGGAAGTACCGGCTCCCCCCCATTTCCCGCTACCAGCCAATGACTCAGGTCAAGCCCCTCGCACTCTTCAGCCTTGATCCGCCGCGCCGAATATGCGTAGCCGAAGTTCGGGCATGCCGTGTTGGCGATCTTGTAATAACTCATCGCACGCAGCCACCGCACCGGCTTTAGGAGAAACGCCATAGGAG
>Ga0180435_10004707_pt1 | contig 13425 bp, 13 predicted proteins | sample SS_ome_3_FD_132467 | JGI IMG/M metagenome (GOLD analysis project Ga0180435, IMG submission 132467) | Hypersaline lake sediment archaeal communities from the Salton Sea, California, USA - SS_3_S_1 metaG | ecosystem: Environmental > Aquatic > Non-marine Saline and Alkaline > Hypersaline >... | reverse complement strand
GATCTATTTCGGTTAGCAGTTATTAGTTCAAATATCGATGACCAAAATTGTCTATAAGATGACTTGTACAGGAATTTTTCTTCATTAAATAGAAAAGGAGGTGTATCGGAAATAGTTTAGAATCCCCCGTAATATTTATTTTGTGCTTATGAAATTTTCCTAAGGAGGAAAACAGTATGTCTAAGAGATATTTACTATTTAGTATCGTGATCGCCGCCAGTTTAATTCTGGCAGCTTGCGGGGGCGCAGCGAAAGCTCCTGATGTATGTGCCGAAAACCCCGATGAGACTGTATGCGCCGTAATCGAAGAAGGCAGCACCATTAAAATTGGTTATGCTGGACCGATGGCTGGCGACTACTCCGCCTTCGGTATTGACATCTCCAATGCAGGTATGCTGGCTGTGGAAGATGCTGGTGAACTAGAAGGTTTTTCCTTTGAGTTGCTAGTTGAAGACACCCAGGGTAGTGGTGAAGGTGGCGCTTCTGTTGCGAACCTTTACGTTTCTGATCCTGATGTTGTGGCAATCGCTGGACACACTTTCTCTGGCTCCACAGCTGCTGCAATCCCGATCTACAATGAAGCTCGTCTGCCGATGCTTTCCCCGTCCGCAACCCGCGCTGACCTCACAGAAGGTGACCAGGATGTCTTCAACCGCATCCCCTTCACCGATGACCTGCAGGGCCAGTTCGCAGCTGAGTACCTCTATAATGTGCTCGGTGTGACCAAATTGGCAGTCATGCACGATGGTGACGCTTATGGTAAGGGTGTTGCTGAAAAGGTTCAGGAAGTATTCATGGGCCTTGGTGGTGAAGTAGTTGCCGTTGAGGCAGTCACCCCCGGTGAAACCGACTACAGCGCTGTTCTGACTGATATCGGCGCCTCAGATCCAGAAGCCATTTATTATGGTGGATACTATCCTGAATGTGCAGTTGTAGCCCAGGGTATGCCTGTTGCCGGTATGGAAGACGTTATCCTGTTCAGTGATGATGGCTCCTATGGTGAGGCATTCATCGAATTGGCTGGTGAGAATGCTGAAGGTGTGTACGCTGCAACAGGTGCACCATTGGAAAGCGCTGCTAAAGCTGAATTTGATGCCTACTACGAAGGTGTTTATGGTGATCCTCCTGGAGCGATCTCCACATTCACTTGGCACGGATATGATGTTGTGGATGCTCTCGTTCAGGCTATCAAATCCGTTGCGATCCTCGGCGACGATGGAAACCTGTATATTCCTCGTGAAGCCCTGGTAGCAGCAGTCAATGGTTTGGATGGTTATCAAGGTTTGACAGGTGTTTTGTCCTGCAACGGTGGTGAATGCAATGCCTCCGGCCCGTCCTTCCAGGTTGTAAAAGACGGCGCTTGGATCATCCCCTAGCCAGTAATTCTTTTTTAGAATTATGTTACAAATATGCGAGGCAAGCGCTTGTCGCTTGCCTCGCTAAACCATGTATAGTATTTGAATCTATAATGTAAAGAGAAGGTTTTTATGAGTGAAACGAAAACCAAAAAAACAACTGGGCGAATTAATTCCTTCAAGATAGTCCAAGCAATTATTTCAGTGTTATTCCTTGCATTTTTAGGCTGGCGTCTTTACACAGTTATTGAATCAGGAGTTTATGGTCCTGATACCTGGGTAAGGTTTGCCTTGAGCGGATTGATCATCGGAAGTGTTTATGCGGTTATTGCTATCGGATATACACTGGTCTACGGCATCCTATTTATGATTAACTTCGCCCACGGTGAAATCATGATGTTAGGGGCTTTTTCAGGTTATTTTGTATTTGAAGCTTTAAAATCCATTCCCATCGAATCTACGGGGATGAGCTTTTTAGATTCCTATCAAATAATCTCTGTTGTACTTGCATTTATCGCAGGCATGTTCATGGCCGCTTTGAGTGGATACTTTTTGGAGAAGATCGCTTATCGGCCTCTGCGGGGAGCACCTCGCTTAATCCCTTTGATTAGCGCTATTGGTGCCTCAATATTTCTTCAAAACGCTGCCCAGGTGACATTTGGACCTCAGAGACGCACTTACACAAATCCGACTACTCTCATGCGCAGTCAGGGATGGAGAATTCCCATCGGCGGAGAAGAAGTCATCGTAACGTATACTGGTGTTTTGACATTTGTCCTTTCAATTTTGCTCTTGATCGGTCTCTACACACTGGTGATGCGTACAAGGTACGGTCGATCAATGCGGGCTGTTGCAGAGGATAAACAAACTGCAGCTCTCATGGGTATAAATGTTGATCAGATCATCAGTAATACTTTCATTATCAGCGGCGCCCTTGGAGGTGCGGCTGGTGTAATGTGGGGTATTCACAACGGGATCATCTACCACTTTGTAGGTTTTATTCCAGGATTAAAGGCTTTTACCGCTGCGGTGCTGGGAGGAATCGGGAATATTCCTGGTGCAATGGTAGGAGGTCTTTTGCTAGGTATTGTTGAATCTCTCGGACCAGCAGCTCTGGGAATTGATTTTCAGCTCAAAGATGTGATCGCTTTTTCCATCCTGGTCCTGATCTTGATATTCCGGCCCTCAGGTATTGTGGGTGAAATTTTAACTGAGGAGAAAGTCTGATGAAAGAAAATATAAAGCAAGGCACCCGTTCAGGTATGATATTTGGAATCGTCCTGATCTTCATAATCCTGTTTGGGCTCACAACCACACTCTCCGACATTATTGGTGATTTCTTGGGCTTTAATTCGAATTCTCGGACAGGGAATACCGGTGGATTAATGCTGTTATTTGCTGTTATCGCTCTCTGGGCCGGTTCGCGGGCAGCTTCTTTTGATAAATTCAATTTGAAGTCTACCCTGATCTCAGGGGCTTCAGTTGGATTGGTTATGGGTATTTTTGTGGGAGTGTTTACTCTCCTGGTAGGGACCCTCGACGCCGCCAATATTGAAATGCGAGATTATCTTGTCCAACTAAATCGGCAATCGATTCAATTTTTGTTATATGGCCGCTCTCTATGGACTGGAACTTTGATCAGTTTTGGCATCCTGCTTGTTTTTGCAATTCTGGGTGGCCTGCTGGCATATTTCCTGGAAGAATGGAAAGCGGGTGATAAGATCCAAAAACGCTATATCTTAATTAAGGGAAAAGTCCTTGATTCGGATCTTGCCCAGCGTTACCAGAATAATCCAAGATCTCGCTGGATCAGTTATGGCATTCTCCTGGTGATAGTTTTCTTGATCCCCCAGTTCCTTGGTAAATATTGGAATTATGCCATGGGAACCGTAGGTATTTATGTCCTGATGGGATTGGGATTGAATATTGTGGTTGGTTTGGCTGGATTGCTTGACCTGGGGTACGTGGCATTTTTTGCTATCGGTGCATACACGGCCGGTTTACTGACGGCTCCTGCTCCTTTGCCTCTCCAAATCGGCTTTTGGCCGGTTCTGATCTTCAGCATTATCATGGCTGCTTTTGCAGGAATTCTTCTTGGAATACCTGTGCTTCGCATGAGAGGAGATTATCTGGCAATCGTCACCCTTGGATTTGGTGAGATCATTCGTGTCTTGATACGGAGTGATATGCTGGCTCCATACGTGGGTGGTCCTCAGGGAATCAGGGATATTGCCGGTCCAAGTTTGTTTGGCATTTTGTTTAATGAAAAAGCATATTTATATTTGATAATATGTGCCATTCTGCTAATAATCCTATTCACGAATTATCTTCAGAATTCACGTGTTGGTCGAGCCTGGATGGCAATGCGTGAGGATGAAACCGTTGCCCAGGCGATGGGTATCAATACCCTGTACTATAAACTAATGGCTTTTGCTACCGGCGCTGCGTTTGCTGGGTTGGGAGGAGCTCTATTCGCTGCCAGGAACCAGTATACCGGTCCTGCTGATCATACCTTGATGGTTTCGATCAATGTTCTATCCTTGTTGATCGTTGGGGGTATGGGCAGTATACCTGGCGTTATCGTTGGAGCCTTTGTTCTCAAAGGGCTGCCTGAAATTCTCAGGGAACTGGATCTATACCGGTTACTGGTGTTCGGTGGATTATTAGTACTCATGATGATCATCCGGCCGGAGGGAATTTGGCCTGCGCCAAGGAGAATGATGGAACTCCACGATAAAGTAGATGGGGTGCCACCGGAAGATAGCTTAGTTGGAGAAGAGGGTTAGTTATGAGTATCTTAGAAACCCGTGGAGTTACGAAAAGATTCGGGGGATTATCGGCTGTTGATAATGTCACGATCCAGGTTCCTGAAGGATCGATCTATGCCATTATCGGTCCCAATGGGGCCGGAAAAACAACCTTGTATAACTGTATCACTGGTTTTTATCCATCCGATGAGGGAGAGATGCTGTTCCAGGGAGAATCCCTGGTTGGTTTATCGCCAGATAGAATCACTAAAAAAGGAATCTCAAGAACTTACCAGAATATCCGACTTTTCCCGGCGATGACAGCTTTGGAAAATATCCTGGTGGGGGCTCACCCTCAATTAAAATCAAATTGGTTTGATGCTATTCTCCATACTCCCAGACAAAGGGCGGAAGAGAAAAAAGCGCTTGAAGATGCTCAAGATTTACTGAATTTTGTGGGATTGAAAGGCAAAGGTGATTTATTCGCTAGTGGTTTGCCCTATGGAGAACAACGCCGATTGGAAATGGCCAGGGCGCTGGCAAATAAACCTAAGATCATTTTGCTGGATGAGCCGACGGCTGGAATGAACCCCAACGAATCAGTGACCATGATGCGTTTCATTGAGTCTCTTCGAGATGAGTTAGGGATCACAATCCTGCTGATTGAACATGACATGAAGGTTGTGATGGGCATCAGCGAATTCATCTATGTGCTGGACTTTGGTCAATTGATTGCAAAAGGAACTCCGGGAGAGATTCAGAAGAATTCCCAGGTGATTGAATCATACTTAGGACGGGGCGCAGCCTGAGAATTGGGCGGATGCACTCCAAAGTGAATAGATATCATGGCAATGCTTGAAGTTAATAATATACATACATATTACGGTAATATCCACGCCCTGAAGGGAATCACTATCTCTGTCGAGGAAAATGAAATTGTGACCCTGATTGGCGGGAATGGTGCTGGCAAAACTACAACTCTTCGGACGATCAGTGGTTTGCTTAAACCGAGATCCGGAGATGTGATCTTCGATGGTGAGAAGATCTCAAATACTCCTGCCCATGAATTGGTCTATAAGGGTATAACAATGGTTCCTGAAGGGCGAGGTATCTTTGCTCGATTGAGCGTATTTGAAAATTTAGATATGGGCGCCTACAGTCAGCCTGACCGGACAAACTTTAATGATGATCTGGATCGGGTTTTCCAGCTTTTCCCGCGATTAAAGGAACGATCCAAACAAGTAGCCGGAACCTTATCTGGGGGTGAGCAGCAAATGCTTGCTACAGCGAGGGCACTAATGGCAAATCCCCGCTTGCTATTGATGGATGAACCTTCCATGGGATTAGCACCCATCCTCGTTGAGAGTGTCTTTGAGACGATTGTGGAGATCAATAAGACGGGTACTACCATTTTGCTTGTGGAACAAAATGCAACGGTCGCTCTTTCTATAGCAAATAGGGGCTATGTGCTGCAAACTGGAGAAATAGTTCTCAAGGACAGTGCAGATAATTTACGCAAAGATGAAATGGTCCAGAAAGCTTATCTGGGTATCGAATAGGGCAGAGATAATATCTACAAATCAATCCTGTGGTGCTAAAATACACCACAGGATTTTTTTATCTATGGAGACTATTTAATATGCCTAGTGCAGAAATCATAGCCATTGGAACTGAACTTTTGTTGGGGGAGATAGCCGATACCAATACCCAGGAGATCGCACTTGCTTTGCGGAAGATTGGCGTAGATGTCTACCGGACAGGTATGATTGGGGATAACCCGGATCGAATTGCTGGAATGCTCATGGAAAGTGTACAAAGAGCGGATATTGTGATTCTGACCGGTGGGCTCGGACCGACTGTTGATGATCCAACCCGGCATGCTATTGCCCAGGCTTTTGATCTCGATTTGGAATTTCATACAGATTTATGGGATGAGATTGTGCGTCGATTCGAAAAATATGGCATCCAACCGCCAGAAAATAACAAACAACAGGCGTATTTACCATCAGGGGCCGATAGTCTTCCAAATCCTCGAGGGACTGCTCCAGGCATTGGATTGGAGATCCAGGACACACTGATCTTCGCAATGCCAGGTGTGCCTAAAGAGATGGAAGGGATGGTCAATGAACAGGTGGTTCCCAGGATCACTAAACACTTTGGTTTGACTGGAGTGATCCTGATCCGCAATATTCGTGTGGAGAAAATTGGCGAATCCCGGATTGATGCTTTGATCAGTGATCTGGAAGAACTATCAAATCCGACCGTAGGGTTGGCAGCTGGCAAGGGTTTTGTCCTGGTTCGTTTAACAGCCAAAGCAGAGAATGAGGAAGTGGCTGAGGCTTTGCTGGAGGATCTTGAAAAGGAGATTCGGATGCGTTTATCGGATTGGACGGATTTTGACCCGCGAAATTCTTAGGGATGCTGTGATAAAGATATTATCCCCACAACAAGATAGCTGTGAATCCAGCTAGCAGGGGGATACCCAGGCCGATTCCCCAGCGAATTGCTGTAAAACGCCAACCCATGAAGGGAAGTTCAAAACTAATTGCCAACAGTGATTGGGTAGAATAGCTGGTGATGAGCGAGATCACTGGGCCGAGACCGGCCCCAGCCTGAACCAGGATGGCTATGATCGGAAAAACGACATAGGGTCCTCCAGGAAGCAATGTACCCAAGAATTCAGCCGATATGATACCTTGCCAGCCCGTGCCAGGGCCGATCCAGGCTGTCACCAGTTTCTCGGGGGAGAGGATATTGACAAATCCTGCGATAATAAAGGCAAGTAATATCAACAAACCGTTCTTCTTTGTGGTTGACCAGGCCAGCAAGACCCCCCGTTTAACTGTTTCTGTTCCTTTTTTCCAACTGAATACAAACAAAGTCAGGGTGATTATCCAGAGAATGATCGTAGAAGTATTCATTCTTTAACATTCTCCCGAATTTGTTGAATATATCCACCAAAGAGCCATTCGACCAAAATCCCAATCAGGGGCGGGATTAAAAAAGTGATCAGATATCGGCGAATAGTGATACTTGATCCGAGGAGAGCAAATTCGTAAGGAAGCCTGGATACGGACCATAGATTCTTTGCGGTTACAAAAGCAACCAGGACGCCTAATCCTGCACCAGAGGACAAGAGGGCGCCAGCGATAGGATAGTAGACATAAGGTCCTCCAGGTATGAGACCGCCTCCCAGGCAAGCCAGAAGGATCCCTTTTATGCCGGAATCCTTTCCCAACCAGCGTGTAATAAATTCTTTCTTTACCAGGGCTTGAATTAGACCGGCAGTTAAAAAAGCAGCTATCAGAAGAGGAATCTCCCGGACTAAGATAGTGATTCCACTAACGATACCTTCGTACACCAAAAGCCAGCCCTCACGTGAGTATGCAATAAACGCCAAGATCAAGATCACAATCAGCAGAAGGGCTGATATCCAGTTCTTTTTTAGGAAAGATCGCATAGGTTTTTATTTATCCGCTGGAAGAGAAACTATGAATGTCGTGCCCACATTCACTTCGCTGGTTAGTGTGATCTCACCACCATGGTCTGTGATAATCTGTTTGACAACGGATAATCCGAGACCTGTACCGGGAATCTGGTCCCTGTGGCTTCTTACCCGATAGAACTTTTCGAAGATCAGAGATTGCTCAGCTTCCGGGATACCCATTCCTGAGTCAGATATCGAGATGATGACCTGTTTCTTTTTTGCTAAGGCCTTGATGGTGATCTCACCCCCTTCATAATTGTATTTGACAGCGTTATGAAGTAAATTTGTAAACGCTTGTTTTAACTGTTTTCGATCCCCTGTGACTCGAGGGAGTTTATCTGGTAGATCAAGGTTAAATCTGATGGCCTGGTGTTGGGTATCTGAGTAGAAGATATCGTAACATTCCGTAAGCAGCTCACGTATGCTGAATTCTGTGACAGAATATTGTTTTCTACCTGACTGCAAACGAGCCAGGTCAAGGAAGGAGCTGGACATATCAGAAAGGGCTTTAATTTCAGCCTCCATAATATCGATCATCTTCTTCTTTTGCTGATCGTCCACACGGTTACTTTTAAGCAAATGGGTAGCCGCATTCAATGCTGAAAGTGGTGTACGGATCTGATGTACAAATTCACCAATCAGGTCAGATTGCAGGAATAAACGAGAGTTATCAATTGCTACTGTGGCTTGTGCGCCCAAGGCCAACATCACATCCTGGTCTTCCTGAGTGAATTTTCCACCCCGTTTATTGATCACTTCAAGTACTCCGATCACTTTTCCTTTGGACAAGAGTGGGATACCCATGAGTGAATCTGTTTTAATATTTGTGATGGAGTCGATACTGTTAAAATGTCGTTTATCTTTCTGAGGGTCATCGACGATAACAGGCTCTTGGTTTTTGACGATCCAACCGGCTATGCTTTCCTCGAGAGGCACAACCAGGCCGCGTTTAAGACCGGTATCGAGATTGGTCGCTGCCTGGAAATAGAGGGTGTTTTTAGCAGGATCGAACATTAGGATGGAAGCTTCCTCCGAATCGGAAACCTCACTGGCTGCATTCACAATCTTGGAAAGAAGGATATTAAGATCCAATTCCGAAGCCAGGTCACAAGATATATTGATCAGCTTTTGATAGCTATTTATCATGGTCGGTTTGGTTTTATTTTTTTTCATTTAATACCTTTGCGGTGATGAGAGGTAGAAATTCAGCCAGGTCTCCCTGTAAGCTGACAGCAGCCTGATCATCAAGATGAGTGTGTGAATAATTTAGAATGATAATCTTTGCTCCATTCCCGAGAGCTGTTAATGGTAGGTCGCAGGCTGGTGTCACTGTTAAAGATGATCCCAGAATTAATAATAGGTCGCAAGCCATAATCTCCTGACGGGCAGATCTCCATTTCTGCGCCGGCAGCTGCTCTTCATAAAGTATGATATCTGGTTTCATTAGTTCCCCGCAGTGGGGGCAAAATGGCTTTTTCCCGTCTATCAGAAGCGAGTCGAGAATTTCCGAAGTAGTGTCTATTTGTTTATAACATCCCAAGCACGTCAGTGTTTGATATGTCCCGTGCACTTCAATAACTTTCTTTGATCCAGCTTTTTGGTGTAAGGCATCGATATTTTGAGTGATAATAGATTGGAGAAAATTATTCCCTTCAAGTTTAGCAAGGGCGAAGTGCGCAGGATTAGGGTCTGCCGCGAATAACTTGCCCACAAATGGCCGCAGCCAATCGTAAAAACGATCAGGATGATATCTAAAAGCGCTGAGGGTAGCGACTTCCATTGGAGAATATTTTGTCCAGATACCACTGCCCGGTGAACGAAAATCGGGAATTCCGGACGGCGTGGATATCCCAGCTCCAGAAAGTGCGATGCAATAGCTTGCCTGGCTGATGAGGTCAGAGGCTTTTTTGATCAAGTTATCATATTCTGCAGTGGGAAGCATAATACAGTTATTCCAGAATCAATTTCGTCAGGTCACGGAATTGTTCTGTTGTCATGCTCTCTTCCGGACGTAGAATAATGGGAATATTTTTTGCTGCTGCTTGATACGCCAGTTCTGGTGCTGGTGTAAATATCTGTACGATCTTCCTTTCTAGTTGATTTTCAACCTGTTCCCGGCTGAGCTGTACCCCAGATCGCTGTCGGTTGACCAGGACTGTGATGAAACGGCTATCACCAATCCCGCTGTTGATCAAATCCTGGATCAGGATTCTGGTCTGGGTGACATTCGCAGGAGAAGGCTCCAGTAAGATCAGGATCTTATCACATTCTGGAAGGATTTGAGCATTGATTGGGGTTAATGATGGTCCAAGGTCGAGAATGGTATAGGCACCAAGAGTGGGGAGTTTTTTTGCGATCTGATGAAATTGTTCTACATGAGTGATGTATTTGGAATCTGAGGGATGATGGGAAGATAAAAGGGTCTTTATTCCAGATTTATGTTCCATAAACACATCTGGAAAGAAATCTGACAAATCAGTTCCGGGTTCTTCATCCAATAATTTGATCAAGCCGTTAGTATTTTGTATATCAAGATCCATCCCGATTGTTCCCTGGCCAGGCCTGAAATCTGCAAGAATGGTCTCCTCACCTGATTGATTGTGTATTTCGATTGCCAAATTTGTGGCCAGAGTAGAGTTGCCAATCCCCCCTTTCGCAGAAATAATTCCGATCAAGATGCCTTTGTCAGCAACTACAGCTGCGGAAGCTGAAGAACGTTGAGGGGCGCGCTTCAGGACGGAGTTGACCTGGGCGAATAACTCTCTGGGTCGGGCAGGTTTTGTGATATATGCGTCTGCTCCAGCTTCTAGGCCTTCTACTTTGTCATCCACCTGGCTGCGGGCAGTGAACATGATAATTGGGGTATTTTCAGTAGCTGGGTTGGATCTGATGGAGCGGGCGATCTCATATCCATTGATATCGGGAATCATTACATCCAGAAGGACCAGATCAGGAAATTCCTTGTTGGCCAGTTGCAGGCCTTTTTCTCCCGTTGTTGAGGCCAGGATCCTGAAACCTTTCCTCTCAAGCATGATACCTACAAGCTTTAGGGTATCAATATCATCATCAATGATTAAAATCGTTTGCGCCATGATGCACCTCAGAGTTCACGACCAAAACTTGTTAATTGAATATACCATAGATTATAATGTGAAAATGGTATTCAAATCCCTTGAGCAAGTACTTCCAATTATCGAACCCCCCATTGTTGTTGGTATCTCTGGCGGCGTGGACAGTATGGTCCTTCTTCATGCCATGCAGGAGAAAGGTTATGCGCCAATTGCTGCTCACTTCAATCATAATCTTCGAGAAGGATCTGGGCAGGAAGCCGAGCTAATCCAGGCATATTGTTTGGATGTTGGTCTTCCTTTCCGGTCTGGTTCTGGTGATGTGCGCCAATTTGCAGGTGAAGGTGGCTACTCGATAGAGGAAGCTGCCCGAATTTTGCGATACCAGTTCTTATTTGAGGTGGCTACTACTGAAATGGCAGGAGCAGTGGCAGTTGCCCATCACGCGGATGATCAAGTAGAAACGATATTGATGAACCTGTTAAGAGGTGCTGGAACCAAGGGATTGTCCGGGATGCAGGTTGTAAGCATCCCTAATCCCTGGCACGAAACGATCCCGCTAGTTCGACCATTATTAGAGGTTGCAAAAGACGAATTGGTTGCCTATCAGACGGAACATAAACTGCCAGTGATCGAAGATCTATCTAACCAGGATGAGATCTATTTTCGTAATAAGATCCGGCATACTTTAGTCCCACAGCTGGCCAAGCTCACTCCTGGATTTCATCAAAGACTGCTTCAAACAGCTCAGATATTATCTGCTGAAGACCAAGCACTGGAGTATTTTTGTGATATTGCTTGGGAAACCTGCCGGCATAGACAGGGGGCGAGTTATATACAACTTGTCCGTGAGGAACTGCTGGACTATCCGGTGGCAGTCCAGAGGCGTTTGATCCGCAAAGCATTAAAAACCCTTCGCCCGGAGTATCTCGAATTAAGCTTTTTGCAAGTAGAAGCTGCAATGGATTTTGTCCGGACGCCGACTCGAAAATCTACAAACTGGGTGGCCAAAGTCAATCTTTCTCAATCGCCAAAAATGGTTGTCTTATCCACCTGGGAAACAGATGTTGTCAAGAATCAGTTTCCCCAACTCTTGGATCATAACCATATTCAAATTCCGGACCAGGGAGAGATCTCTTTGGGCAATGACTGGTTATTGATTATTTCTTCTGTTGAGTATACGCCGGATCAATATGATCGAATTGATTTCCCGGGAGAGGATTTCCTGGTTTGGGTGGACAGATCTGTGATAACAGGGGATGTTGTACTAAGACCTCGCCAGGATGGTGATATGATCAAGCCCCTTGGAATGGGGGGCAGCTCAATGAAAGTGACGGATATGATGATTAATGAAAAAATCCCAGCCCCATATCGAGAGGACTGGCCTTTGATTAGTGGAAAAGATACGATTCTATGGGTGCCAGGGGGAAGGTTAAGTCAAGAGGCGAGTATTACCAGGGAAAGTGAGGCTTTGTTGGAGCTGAAGTTCATCCGCCGAAAAAAATAGTGGGATATATCTCAGGATAAAGTTTCCTCGGGATTTTCTTCTGAGGACTGATCTTTGCTCAAGATCTGAAGCTTGCGGCTGATCTCGCGCCATTGCACTTCTGATATCCCTAATTTCTGCCTGATTTTGTTTGGTTCCATTCCGGATCGCCAATCCTGAACTGCGCAGGACCAACGGCACATGGAGAATGAGACACGTTTTGTAATACCTGCGTCTTTACCCAGATCTTCCAGGATATATTCCAACATGCGAGCAGACCAGGGGAAAAGGCGATCGTCCAAATTATGATGGAGGCGATATTCCTGATAAGCTGCGATCCAATTTTGGCTGAGCTTTAATTTCCTTTCTTTATATCGGTTTTGGGGGCTGGCGTAGCGAATAAAGACCAGAGGGTCATCTGGAGCATCAAGCTGGATGTGATTAGGGCTCAATGAAAGGCATTCTCCTTTCTTAATCCCGGTTTCTAGAATGAGAGTAAATAACAGATATGAGCGAAGATCCGGATCTGGTTTTTGACGGTAAGCAAGAGCAGTATCCAGAATGTTTTCAATCTCTTCTGGAGATAGAATTTCGGGAAGGGGGCTCCGGACAGATTTTTGAACAACTTGTTCTGCAGGGTTAGCGGGAATCACTCCACCCTCATGCAGCCAGCGGAAGAAAGATTTCAGTGAAGTAATTCTTCGAGCAAGGGTTTTTGGACTACAGGGTACATCACGTTCATGTTCCATCCACCGTAAAAAATTGTTCAGGTCAGCGTGGCTGATCTCACCGACCTGGCGATCAGGGGGTAAAAAGGAGGCAAAGAGCCGTAAATCACCGAGGAAAGCAGTGACTGTATGGGGTGAACTTCCCTGATCATTGAGATAGATCTCCCAAGCCTGGAGGGCGGGAGCGAGAGTAATCCTGGGATTGATTTGGAAGGAACCTTCGTTGATCATCACTGAAATCCTTTCGTATAGCCAATATCCTAAGTTTACACGAGGGCCTGCACCCTGTCAATAGAGAGGGTTTCTTCAGTCCATGCCAGATTTTATCCTGGTGTTTACGGATTTTGCAGGGTGACTGTTCCGGCTTTTGTTTCAATGGTAAAGTTCAACCGCGGACCCTGACCTTCAAGGTAGTATTCATTCCCTTCTTGCTGCCAATCTCCTGACATGATCACTTTGGAAAAAGGACCTTCAAAATTCACTCTAGCGGGTACTCCATCCGGAACGCTGATCACCAACCGGCTGAGCCCGGTTTCAATGAATATTGATGTGTC
>Ga0180435_10004706_pt1 | contig 13427 bp, 6 predicted proteins | sample SS_ome_3_FD_132467 | JGI IMG/M metagenome (GOLD analysis project Ga0180435, IMG submission 132467) | Hypersaline lake sediment archaeal communities from the Salton Sea, California, USA - SS_3_S_1 metaG | ecosystem: Environmental > Aquatic > Non-marine Saline and Alkaline > Hypersaline > Sediment... | reverse complement strand
ATCATCGGGCATACCATGAAGTATCATCCCCACGGAGATGCGTCGATAGGTGATGCACTGGTGCAACTGGGGCAGAAAGACCTGCTTGTAGAGACCCAGGGAAACTGGGGAAATATCCTCACCGGCGATTCAGCAGCAGCACCAAGATACATCGAAGCCCGCTTGTCGAAATTTGCCCTCGAAGTGGTATTCAACCCGAAGACCACCAACTGGAAGCTATCTTATGATGGTCGCAATAAGGAGCCCCTGACGCTGCCGGTTAAATTTCCGTTGCTGCTTGCACAGGGAGTGGAAGGTATTGCTGTAGGCCTTGCATCCAAGATCCTGCCTCACAACTTCAATGAGCTTATCGATGCATCGATTAACATCCTCAGGAATAAGAACTATGAGCTCGTTCCGGACTTTCCGACAGGCGGGCTGGCCGATTTCTCAAAATACAACCATGGCCTCCGCGGAGGCAGGGTGCGTGTAAGGGCCAGGATCAACCAGGTTGACCGGAAAACGCTCTCGGTTACGGAGGTTCCATACGGTACAACCACCGGCAGCCTTATCGACTCCATTCTTGCCGCCAACGACAAGGGCAAGATCAAGATCAAAAAGATCGACGACAATACGGCCGAAAATGTAGAAATCCTCATCCACCTGGCATCGAATGTATCGCCCGACCAGACCATAGATGCGCTATACGCCTTTACAAATTGCGAGGTCTCCATCTCACCCAACTCCTGCGTGATCGATGATGACAAACCACGCTTTCTGTCTGTAAAGGAAATCCTGGATATTTCAACACAGAACACCGTGGAATTGCTGAGGAGCGAACTGCTGATCAGGAAAGGCGAACTGGAAATGCAATGGCACTATTCGTCACTGGAAAAGATTTTTATAGAGGAGCGAATCTACAGAAAGATCGAAAACAGCAAGACCTGGGAGTCGGTTCTTTCGACCATCGACAAGGGACTGGAACCTTTCAAGGAAAGGCTCACTAGGGAAGTTACCCGCGATGATATCATCCGCCTGACTGAAATAAAGATCAAAAGAATTTCAAAATATAACTCATTGAAAGCCGATGAGTTAATACGTTCAGTTGAAGAAGAACTTGAAGAGGTTGAGAATCATCTCGAACACCTCATCGATTATGCCATAAATTATTTCAGGCAGATCAAGAAGAAGTATGGCAAAGGCCGGGAACGGAAGACTGAGATCCGGAATTTTGACACGATAGAAGCTACTGCTGTAGTGGCTGCAAACCAGAAACTATATATCGACCGGGATGAAGGTTTTGCAGGGACCTCGCTCAGGAAACATGAATATGTGTGTGATTGTTCCGATATCGACGACCTGATCGTTTTCAGGGCCGACGGATCATTCATAGTAACCAAGGTTGCTGGAAAGACATTTGTTGGCAAGAACGTGATCCACATCGACGTATTCAAGAAAGGCGACGACCGCACGATCTATAACATGGTGTACCGCGATGGCCGGCAGGGGAATTATATGGTGAAACGATTTCCCGTTAAGGGGATCACCCGCGACAAGGAATATAACCTTACGAAAGGCGATCCCAACTCCAAGGTGCATTATTTCAGTGCCAACCCGAACGGGGAAGCAGAAGTGATCAAGGTAGTGCTCAGGCCAAATCCAAAGCTGAAGATCACCTCATTCGAGTATGATTTCAGTACACTTGCCATAAAAGGACGGAGCTCATATGGTAATATCCTCTCCAAAAGGCCGGTGAAGAGCATCGTGAAAAAAGAAGAAGGCGTATCTACGCTTGGCGCCCGAGACATCTGGTTCGATGATACCGTTAAACGCCTGAATGTTGCGGAAAGAGGCACCTACCTGGGTGCATTCATGGGCGAGGATCGCATACTGACCATTATGGCTTCAGGACATTACAAGCATTATAATTTCGATCTCTCCACGCACTTTGACGAGGATATGATTCTTATCGAGAAGTTCGATCCACGTAAAATCATGACTGCTGTTTTCTGGGATGCTAAACAGGGTTATGTTTATCTGAAACGATTCTCCCTGGATAGTTCAGATCGCAAGATCAGTTTTATAGGAGATCATCCCGACAATAAACTGCTGGCTTATTCATTGGACTATTTACCTGTACTGGAGGTGAAATTCGATGAAAAAGCGAATGGAAGACCGATTGAAGACATGATCCTGAAAACAGCTGATTTTGTCGGATTGAAAAGTTTTAAGGCCAAAGGCAAGAGGTTATCAACAAATACGATCAAAAGCGTTCGTTTCCTGGAACCCCTTCCGTATGGCCTGCCGGAGGAAGCAGCAAAGGAAGAATCATCAGAGGAAGAGCCCTCCTCCAGGGCTACGGAGGACAAGCCAGTAGCCAGCAGCAAGAAGAAAAAAAACGAAAAGAGGTCCTCCTCTGACAAAGGATCTGAGGACAAGCCGGCAACCAGCAGCAAGAAGCCGGCAGCAAAGAAAAAATCCTCCTCCGCCAAGGCTTCGGAGGACAAGAAAGATAAACCCAGTAAAGAGGACGGGCAGATCACGCTCGACCTATAAGTAATATTTCAATGAAAGATAAAGTAGATAATAAAGTTTTGGAGATCACACCGGATGTACATTGGGTCGGTGTGCTTGATTATGATATCGTAACCTTCGACGTGGTGATGGAGACCAAGTTCGGCACGACATACAATTCATATTATATCAATGCAGATAAGAAGGCCATTGTAGAGACCACGAAAGAGAAATTCTGGGATACTTATATTGAAAAGATCAGGAAGCTGACAGATCCTGCGGAGATCGAGTACATTATCCTGAATCATACCGAGCCTGATCACTCAGGCAACCTGATGCGGCTGCTCGAAGTGGCCCCCAATGCTACTGTTGTCGGCAGCGGGAACGCCATCCGTTACCTGAACGACATCTTTGAACCCGGATTTAAGCACCTGGTGGTAAAGGACGGGGAAAGCCTCGACCTTGGTAACAAGACCCTGAAATTCATCAGCGCACCCAATCTGCACTGGCCCGATTCCATATATACCTACCTTGAAGAGGATAAGCTGCTGTTCACATGCGATTCCTTCGGTGCCCACTTTGCCGACGAAGAGATGTACGATGATAAGGTAGGCGACTTCAGTGAGGCATTCAAGTACTATTTTGACGTGATCCTCAAACCATTCAGCAAATTCATGCTGAAAGCCATTGAAAAGATCCGCCCGCTCGAGATACAGGCCATATGCACGGGCCACGGTCCACTGCTCACCCACAACTGGAAAAAGTGGGTTGACATCTCCGAGGATTATGCCAGGGCAGCCCTTGCGGAGCCCCAGGATAATGTTGTATTCATCCCATATGTTTCGGCCTACCACAAAACCGGTATCATTGCCGAAAAGATAGCCGAAGGCGTGCGTAAAGTAGATGGCATGCTGGCAGAACCCCTCGATATTGAGACCGTTTCTATCGGGGAATTGGATGCCCGCATGGCCAAAAGCGCTGCAGTACTCGTCGGTAGTCCTACCATAAACCAGAACATCCTTCTGCCAGTTTATAAATTGTTTGCAGTGATCAATCCCATCAGGGATAAGAAGAAAATGGCCGGAGGCTTCGGTTCATACGGCTGGAGCGGTGAAGGCAAAAGCATCATAGAGGCAAATCTGAAAGGCTTGAAACTTAATTATCTGGATGACGGGCTTTTTGTGAAATTCACCCCTGGCGAAAAGGACCTCGAGGCAGCCGTTGATTACGGCGAAGCCATTGCGAAAGCAGTTGTAGAAAACCGGCAATAAACTGTACACTTTAGACTTCAGACTGTAAACTTAAAACAAAATTGTACAGTATATAGTTTATAATGTAAAGTATAAAGTAATCTGGTACAGGATTTGTTGCACTAAGTAAAATCTTGCTCGTAATACGTGGTACGTAGTACGTAATACTATGTCATTTAAAAGAACATACCCGCTCCTCATGCTGTTCACGCTCATAGCTGTGATGACTTCCTCATGTTCTGTTGAAAAAAAGATCGCCCGGGAATACATCAAAAACGATAGCACTCGCACCGTCCTGGTGATACCGCCGGATTATATTTTCAAGAAGTCGCTGAAGGAATGGCAGCTTGACAGCCTGGATGACCTGGATGAGTTGGCGCGTGACTCATTGTTGCTGGAAAGAAGCATGTTCCTGAAGAATATTAACGACTCACTCTTTTTATATCACTACCTGGCAAATTATGTTACCGAACTACAAATGCTTGGCTTTGATGTTTACGGGGAAGACTCCCTCATGAGTTTCCTCTCGGGCCGGAGCAATGCCTTTATAGTGAATATTGCCCAGATGGAAATAGAGGAATATATCATGCCCATCAGGGAAGAAGAACAGTTTGGTGACTATGTTTATTATGAGGAGGTGGACCTGAATGCAATCAACCTCAATTCATGGTTCGAGATCAGCAGGGTAAATGAGGATGAAGACAAAGCCTTGTTCTTTGCTAGCCATTACCTTACTGATGAAATGGAGGGATACTTCAGGTATTACTTTTTCACGGGTGAAGTTAATTTCAACTATGAGGTGGATACCATTCCCATGCAGAATGTTTACAGGCTTGCCTCACTTGCCGGTTATACCTATGCCGGCTACACTTTCGACTACCTGATGAACAAATACATCGACAAGCGCATGGAATCTGAAAAACGCGACCGTTCAAAGATCTACTATCACTACAGCCGGAGGGGTAAATACATTGATGAGGCAGACGAGAATGAGCGATTTATTCCTATGGAATAGGAGCAAGGGACCTCACAGTTTGTCAACCTTTGAGGTCTATGGTTTAAGCAGTATTTTCCCACCCGACATAGAGCGGATATACTGCATCAATGCTTTTTCGTAATCCTCCAACGGGAATTCGCCCTGGATATCAGTTTTCAGCTCACCGGAAATAACAAGCTCCTGCAAATGCTTCGAGATCTTTTTAAATTCTTCCTGCGAAAGCTCTGCCTTCCATTCGTTCATATTGAAACCCCTGATGCTTTTCTTTTTGAAGATCACATCGGAAGCCGGGATCTCCGATAGCGTGCGCCCGGCCAGGGCTCCGTAAAGGTACAGGGTGCTGTCTTCCGGCATGCAAGCCAGCAGGTGCCCGCTTTGCTCACCCCCGGCAGCATCGAAAGCGATTCGTGCATCGAGCTCTGCTGCAAGCTGCTTTAAACGAGATATAAATTCCTCGTCCTGTGACCATATAGCATGCTTAAAACCGGCATTTTCCAGAATCTCTAACTGTTCTTCCTTTCGTACGATATTGATCACCTCTATGCCGCATGATACGGCAAGCTTGTTTATGAACTTACCCACCTGCCCGGAGGCGGCATTCTGGATGATGGCTTTGCTTCCCTGCTCTTTAGAAAGTTCTACCATGGCATAGGCGGTGAAGGGGTTCACGGAAAAGCAGGCGGCCTGCTCCGTGGGTATCTGCTCATTAAGCTCAATGCAGTCGGTTGCCTTGACAGGGGTATAGCTTGCCCAGGAACCCCCTCGGTCTGACTGGGAGAAGAAGCTCACACGCTTTCCAAGCAAACGCAAAGCTTTTACATCCTTACCGGCAAATACAACTTTCCCTGCTCCTTCAAATCCGGGGATGGCCGGAACGGGCTTCTTAACATTGTAACCGCCCTGAATAAAGGCCAGGTCGGATGGGTTGGCCGGTGCGGCACTCACTTCCACCATCACTTCATCGTCGAGTAGCCCGGGAAGTTTGCTTGTAGCTATTTCAAGGCTTCGTAGTGCCCTGATAATATTGCCCTGGTAAGCGGGCAACTGTATGGCCTTCATGGTGTTTTCCTGCATGCTTGCTGAGGTTAAAAGTTACTCCTGGCGTAGGGTGAAACGTCCTGCGAGGCGAAATCCTTATCCAGATACTTGAAATAGCCTGCAATGGCAATCATCGCTGCATTGTCGGTCGTGTACTGAAACTCGGGAATAAAGATCTTCCAGCCATTTTCTTTTCCGGTATCCCCGAGGGCTTTTCTGAGCCCGCTGTTGGCCGACACACCACCTGCAAGGGCGATCTGGCTGATCCCTGATTCTTTCGCAGCCAGGACCAGTTTGTCCATCAGCACCTCTATGATGATGCGCTGTATGGCAGCTGCCAGGTTGGCCTGTTCCTTTTCGATAAAGGCATCATCCTTTTTCAACTCATCCCTGATAAAATACAGAAATGAAGTCTTCAGCCCGCTGAAACTGTAATCCAGTCCGGGAATCCTGGGTTTGGGGAAGTTGAATTTATCCGGATTGCCCTCGCGTGCGAGCTTGTCGATATAGGGCCCGCCGGGGTAGGGCAGTCCCATGATCTTGGCTGCCTTGTCGAAGGCTTCCCCGGCAGCATCGTCTATGGTTTGCCCCAGTATGCTAAAGCTATGCGGGTCGTCAACACGTACGATTTGCGTATGCCCGCCGGAAACGGTAAGGCAGATGAAGGGAAACTCGGGTACTTTCTGCTCAGGACTGTCGGTAATGAAATGCGCCAGTATGTGTGCTTTCAGGTGGTCCACCTCTATGATGGGGATGCCACTGGCCATGGCAAATGCCTTGGAAAAGGATGTGCCAACCAGCAATGATCCAAGGAGCCCCGGCCCCCTTGTGAAAGCAACCGCATCGAGCTGATTTTTCTGTATATTTGCTTGTTTGAGGGCCTGATGGATCACAGGTATAATGTTCTGTTGATGAGCCCGGCTGGCAAGTTCAGGGACCACACCCCCGAAATTTTTGTGAACTTCCTGTCCGGCAATCACATTGGCAAGGATTTTGGTATCTTCCAATACGGCAGCCGATGTATCGTCACAGGATGATTCTATGCCAAGGATCAAAGTGCCCATAGTCGTAATTTCAGGAGGACAAAGGTATCAAAAAAAGGCTTATCCGCATCGTGTTATACAGCCTGCTGGTGGTGGTCATCATCCCATTCTCTTTTTCGTGGATGACCTATAACCCACTGGTGCAGACCTTCCTTGCCCGTATGGCAGGTTCATACCTTTCAAAACAACTGAATACGGTGATCAAGATCGATGGCCTGTACATCACTCCCCGTCTCGACTTTCATGTCAGAGGGGTTCTGGCTGAAGATCAGCATGCCGATACCCTTTTCCATGCCGGCGATATCTTCGTTGACATGAGCAGCCTGCGGCTGAACGAATCAGGAAAGTTTTTCAGGGTGAATGATATACGGCTTAGCGATGCTAGCTTTGCCCTGATCAAAAATGTAAACGATTCCGCTTTTACCTACGACTTCATACGCACTCACTTCCAATCCACTGCGCCAGACGAAACAGTGGTCGATACAGGCGGTGTGCAGGCCAAATGGCAGGTGAGTCTGCATGCACTTGAGCTCGAGAACTTCCGTTTCAGGTTCATTGATGAAACCCGCGAACAAAAGCCGGTGGGTATAGATTATACCAACCTCGATATCTTCATCAACGAGCTGCGGATCCGCGACCTGAACCTGCATAACGATACCTTTAACTTCATCATCGACCGCTTGGCCTGCAAAGACCGCTGCGGCTTCGAGGTGAATGCCCTGAGCGGCGATTTCCGGCTCAGTCCGATGTTTTTGTACGCCGATAGCCTGCTGGTAAAAACCCCGAATTCAGACCTGGACCTCGACCTGGCTTTCGATTATAACGGATGGCCCAGCTACATCGAATTTGTTTCTGAGGTGATGATGAACGGCAACATACGGCCTTCGGAGCTCAACCTGCGCGATATCGGCTATTTCGCTCCCGACCTGCTGGTAATGGATAATCGCATGCGCATAGGCGGCGAGGTGAAGGGTTCGGTGAATAACCTGCGGGTGAAGGATTTCCGCTTTACCTATGGCACCAATACCCGCTTCAGCGGGGATATCCGGCTGTACGGGCTTCCTGATGTACAGGAAACCTTTATACGGACGAATGTGGACGACTTTACCATGACACGTGCCGACATTGAAAGCTTCGCCATCCCGGGTGCTCAGCGCTATATTCCTGTTCCGGATGAGCTGGGGGTGCTGGGGACCATGAACATCAGGGGCTCGTTTACCGGCTTCTACAACGACTTTGTTTCCACGGCCGAATTCCGCTCCGATATCGGTATGATCACAACGGATGTTTCGCTCAAACAGAATGAAGACCACAGCGATGTTGAATATAAAGGGGCTGTGCATGCCAGGCGGTTCCATATCGGAAAGTTCCTGCAGCTCGACAAGTATTTCGGCGAACTCGATCTGGAAGCCAACATTATCGGCACTGGCCTGACGGGCAACACCGCTAACATTGATATCACAGGAACCATCGATTCCCTTGCCTTCATGGGACAGAACTTTAATGAGGTGAAGGTGCGGGGAGATGTAGCAGAAAACAAGTTCAACGGCCACCTCGACCTGAAAGATGAACTGGTAAACCTGGTCTTTGACGGCATCCTCGACTTCAGACAGGACAAGCCACTGCTTGATTTTACTGCCGACATCACCGATGCCGATCTTTTCGGTCTCAATATGCTCGATCGCGACAGCCTGCTGCGCCTGTCGGCCAAGCTTAACTGCAACTTTATCGGCATCGACCCAGAAGACCTGGAAGGCCGGATCATGATCGACAGCCTGGAGTATATGGAAGGGGAGAAACGCTGGTATATGGAGCACCTGGCCCTGATCAGCCTGAAAGATACCGGCTACTACCGTAACATCATGCTGAGCTCCGATGTGGCCGATGCCAGGATACAGGGAAACTACACCATCAGGGAAATCGCCTGGGCAACCGACAGCCTGCTCAGGGAACATTTCCCGCAGTGGGCTTTCCTGCCGGAAGAAGATCGCTCATTCAGGAGGCAGGAACTGGAATTTACGGTCGATATAAAAGAAACTGAAGACCTGCTCGACATCCTGGTACCAGGACTGAAAATTCAGGATTACAGCAGTATCAGGGGGATGTTCAATACCGGCGCAGGCAAGGCGGACTTCGATGCAGTATTTCCGCGCATAGACTACCTTGGCATGACCTCCGACACCCTGAGAATACTGGCCAATGCCACACAGGAACTCGTGGCATTGAAAATTCATACCAGGGAATTCCTTCTGAAGGAAAGGGAACGTGGCGATACCCTCGAACTGGGTATGCAGGGCCTTGGCCTCGATGCCATCATGAGCAACGACACCCTGATGTTTGCACTGGGCTGGGCCAACAAGGGATCTAACCAGCGCAATTCCGCCGACATACGCGCCTATTACACCTTTATCAACGACAGCATCAGCGAACTGCGATTTACTACTGCTATGGCCTATATCAACGATTCGCTCTGGCGCATCGACACCGCCGGCAGGACACTCTTTGGATGGCGATACCTGCAGTTTGACAATGTAAACATTACGGGTGGGCAGCAACGCCTAGCCCTTCAGGGTAAGGTAAGCGAAGTAGCGGCAGATACCATGCGTGTAAGCTTTGACAACTGGCGGCTGTCGAACTTCGACATCCTCTATCGCAACTATAAATTCGACCTGAACGGGGTGATAAGCGGCGACTTTGGGGTGAATAACGTTTTTGACCTGCCCAATTTCTTCTCGGCACTGGAGATCGACGGGCTGGAGATGAACCAGGTGGCCATTGGTGATGCGGTGATCAATTCCCACTGGAACCATGAGAACCAATCGGTGGATGTGGCTACCGAGATCATATACCACGGCAACGTAGCCGACAGCAAAGTGCTGCACCTCAACGGCTCATACAAACCCATGCGGCGGAATGATAATCTTGACTTCAGCCTGGAATTGAACAACTTCCACCTGGAGGCCATGAACAGCTTCGTAAAGGGATTTGTGAGCGATCTCGACGGGGTGCTGAGTGCCAACATGAAGATCGGCGGTTCAGTAAACAAACCGGAACTCAGCGGGAGCCTGAAGTTCATGCGTACCAGCTGCCGCATCGATTACCTGAACACAAAGTATTCCTTTGCCCATACCATCGACTTCTACCCCGGGGTGATCAGCATGAGCAACATGATCGTATATGACAGCGTGGGCAACCAGGCTGTGGCCAACGGGGCCATCACCCATAACTATCTGAGCGACTTTTATTTCGATATTAAACTTGAACCCAGGGATTTTATCTGCCTCTACACCAAACGCTACCACAATGAAACCTTTTTCGGCGATGGCATCGTGAGCGGGCAGGTGAACTTTTACGGCCATACTGATGACTTCCACATCGATGCCGATGTGGAAAGCGCCAAAGGAGCCGACATCACCATTCCGCTGAACAACTCCTTTACCGTAACCGATAACGACTTTGTTATTTTTACCAATGTAGAGCAGGAGGATCAGGTCCAGCCCGACTACAATGTAAACGTAAAGGGCCTGAACATTGATTTCAACATCGGGATCAACAATACGGCCGAAACCATGATTTTCCTTCCGGGAAATATGGGAAATATCAGTTCACGCGGTTTTGGCGACATTCGTTTTACCATCAACCCCAGGGGGCAGTTTAACATTTATGGCGAATACAATTTCCTGCACGGATGGTTCTTCTTCAGCCTGCAGAACCTCATCAACCGGCGCTTTGAGATCCTGCAGGGCGGGAATATCAGTTTTACAGGAAATCCTTTTAATGCAGATGTTGACCTCAAGGCGCTCTACCGCCTGAAAACGAGCTTAAGCGGATTGGGTGCAAGCATCAGCCCCGAACTGGAAGGGCAGCGTGTGAACGTGAACGCATACCTGGGACTGAAAGGCAAGCTGGCCAATCCCGAGATCAAGTTCAGCATTGATTTCCCAAATGTGAAAGACGAGATCAAAACAACCATCTATGCCATCCTAGATACCAACGATGCCGTGATGATGAACCAGCAGATGGTTAGCTTGCTGCTGATGAACAGCTTCAGCTATGCCAGTTCATCTACTAATATGGCCGGATCTTCACTGAATATTGTAACCAGCCAGCTGAGCAACTGGTTGTCGCAGATCAGCCGCGATTTTGACATCGGTATCAATTATATTGCCGGCGACGAGATGAACCAGGACGAGCTGGAAGTGGCGCTCAGCACACAGTTTTTCGACAACAGGCTGATCGTTGACGGCAACGTAGGCGTATTGACCGGCGAGAATACCACGCAGCAGGAAGCCAGTAACATTGTGGGCGATGTGAACATTGAGTACAAGCTACGCCCGGACGGCCGCATCCGTGTGCGCGCCTTCAACCGCTCCAACAACATCAATACACTCGATTACTACGCACCCTACACCCAGGGCGTGGGCATCTTTTACACCAAGGAATTTGATCGCTTCGGTGACATTTTCCGGAGGCAGAAGAAGAAAGGCGATATCGAGGAGGAGGAATGAGACTTGAGACTTGATACAGGCTAAGGGTTAATGGCTAAGGGCTAAGGGTAACCGCTTACCGGAGACCGGCAATTGAGAGTTATGAAGTACTAGGCCTATAGATATAAATTGTCATCCTACGTTTGCATCTTTATTTATTTACGGGATGTTTTTACTTTAGAGATTAAGTAGAAACATCAGAAGGTAAAGGAGAAAGATAAAGACTATTTACTGTCATCCGGTATAGAAACCTGTTCGGGATGATAGTCCCTTTCTCCTTCTACCTGATCTTGGACAGTTCATTAGGCTTTGAAGCCTGTATTCTGGATTGATAAGACAAGGTAGTCCCTTCTGACTAAAAGTAAAGTTATGTGTAAAGTTATAGGAATTGACATTTCAAAAGCAAGTTTTGATGTTTCTTTTCGAGAAAAAGATGGTCATTTTTACCACAAGAAGTTTAATAATGATCTTTTGGGTTTTAAAGCATTTAATCGTCATGTATCCTGCGAAGATGTTTGTGTGATGGAAGCCTCAGGGCCTTATTATCTGAAGTTGGCCTACTACCTATATGAGCAAGAGCTCAAGGTTGCTGTAGTAAATCCTCTGCAGATAAAGCACTTTGTAAGGATGCGGATGATAAAAGCGAAAACAGATAAGAAAGATGCTCAGATGATTGCCTTTTATGGAGAAAGTGAACAGCCAGGGTTATGGACTCCGGATCATTCGCACATAAGTCAACTTCAGCAGATCCATACTGCCATTGAGGGCTTACACAAACAAGCATCAATGCTAACAAATCAACTTGAAGCCTTCTTACAGGTTCCACACTATGATTGCGATTTAATCAAGGTTCTTCGAGGTCTTTTAAGATCCATTAAGAACAAGACTTCAAAGCTGGAAGCTCGCATGGAGGATATTGCTCTTAAGCACTATAATGACACTTTTGTAGCCCTAAATAGCATTCCAGGCATTGGACCTAAAACAGCAATAATGTTAATTGCATTGACAAATAACTTTACCAAGTTTGACAGCAGTAAAAAGTTGTCTGCTTATGTCGGTCTGGCTCCTCGAATTTTTGAGTCTGGGACAAGTGTCAAAGGGAAAGGACACATTACAAAAATGGGCAATCGACACATGAGAAAACTACTTTATATGTGCGCCTGGACGGCAAAACGAAACAATCCGCAGTGCAAACAAATGTATGATAGGCTGAAAAAGAATGGCAAACCGGAGAAGCTGATTAAAGTGGCTATTGCAAACAAATTATTAAGGCAGGCATATGGGGTAGGAACTACTCAATTACACTATCAACCAAATTATTGCTAAAGAAGCTTGCATTTTAACACAGTTCATCCTGAGGAGCAAAGCGACGAAGGACCGGATTCACATAAGCTCCGAATTAAGCAGAGCGCACCCGCCGGGTGGAGCAGGAGGATAGGAAAAACGAAACCCGAAAAACGAAACACGAAAATGGAGGATTTATCATTGCTGACGAGAATGATGAGATCCTAATGATTGGATCCGAATAGCGATTGGGATTGTCGAATTCTGAATTCAGATCGGTCGAATTTCTTTTCGGATGGCTTTAATGCTCAATTGGCACCCATGAAATGGATACTCTCAGGAAATTGGGAGGATCCTCGGTGAACACCCTCCAATACTTGTCTTTCTGGATCGGTATAATAGTTGAACTGGGTATTGCACTTAGGTTACCGACCAGTGTATTGGGATATTCATTTTCATCAGAATATATCTCTGTCCCATTAATCATTCCACCTCCTCCGGTGGAATAGTAGATCATGACATTTAATAACCCGTCTGTATTCGCTTTATACACTATATCGGGTAGGAATCCTTCTTCTGTTTCACCTAGTGCCATGGAACAGATATAGTATTCCGACTGAATCTCATCTTCGTCCAGGATTGCATTATAGTTCAGGTCTATGCCATTTATTATTTTGTGCCCGCCGTATTGGCAATTGTCTCCCGCAGGTTCTTCATGTATCTCCATCAATGAAGTATAACCCTGGCTTCCATCCTGTCCATTGCAGATATATTCGCTATTCTGAATTTCAGACTCTTCCAGAATACTATTGGCGTTAATGTCGAGTCCTGTGTT
>Ga0180435_10004705_pt1 | contig 13431 bp, 10 predicted proteins | sample SS_ome_3_FD_132467 | JGI IMG/M metagenome (GOLD analysis project Ga0180435, IMG submission 132467) | Hypersaline lake sediment archaeal communities from the Salton Sea, California, USA - SS_3_S_1 metaG | ecosystem: Environmental > Aquatic > Non-marine Saline and Alkaline > Hypersaline >... | reverse complement strand
GCTGGCGTAGAGTTTTCTGTGGTGCAGTTAGGCTCAGACATTATCTTCTACCAGAAATCTTCCGGGGCTTGGTCTGGTAATAGGGTAAACACTACTAAAACTTCCGGGTCTGAATATACATTAGACCTTACTCCCTACGCCAGAAGCGGGGGTAGTGGCGCGTCTTCAGCTAGAGTAGATTGTACTTCAATTAATGGGGCACTTGTTATAGCTTCCCCCGAAATTGAAACTCTCCTTGTAGAAAGAAACTCTACTACTGGGGCTTTCACTGTAACTCAAATTGACTTTAAGGTTAGAGACTTTGAGTGGCAGGGAGATACCAGTACCTACTATAATAAGTCTAGCTCTAACCCACCGGGTGTAGATCGTAGATATGACACCCTAAATACTGGATGGGTTGGCACTACTGGGGGTGCAGCTCTAACTACTTACGCTGCTGCTGAGAGTGCGTACCCTCCGCTAACCCTACCTTGGTATAGCGGTAAAGATAGTAGTGATAACTTTAGTGTGTCCGAGTGGAAGAAGATTTTTTCGGGCAACACTCTTATTGTCAATGGGCACTTTATCCTAGACCTCTTTAATAAAAATAGAAACTCTGTATCAGGGTTAAGCGGTGTTAGCTCTTCTACAGAGTCAGCCAGATTCGGTACTGTTGCTGCCTACTCAGGCAGGGTGTTTTATGCTGGTCTTGAAAATAGCTCAGCTAATAATGGGTCGAAGATTTATTTTAGCCGTCTGCTCATTGATGATTTTGATGAGGTCGGCGATTGCTACCAAGTTAATGACCCAACCTCTGAAGTATTGCCAGACCTGCTCGATACAGATGGTGGTGTAATCTATATCCCGGAAGCCTACAACATCAAGAAGCTTCATGTGTTTGGGCCTACCCTATACATATTTGCTGAAAATGGTGTATGGGCTGCGGGGGGTGTAGATGATGTATTTAGGGCCACAGAGTACTCAGTATCAAAGATTACAGAAGCTGGGTTGGGGTATAAAGACTCCTTCATCTCGGCAAATGGTAGACCATATTGGTGGTCTTACCTAGGCATCTTCACTGTAGCTGTAGAGAATAACTCAGTAGTTGCTCAGAATATTTCTATCGGGACCATCCAAACTTTTTGGGAAGCAGCTACTTCCTCAGCAAAGAGTAAAGTAGTCTCTGTATATGATGGTGTTAACAACAGGATCTTGTGGCTATACCCTAATACTGGGGAGTCTGTAGAGACTAAATTCAACAATGTTTTGTTGTTTGACGAGACTATCGGGGCTTTCTTCCCATGGAAGATAGTAGATGAGTCTAGCAATACCTCTGCTGTAATCGGAGCTGACTTCTACAATGGGGCCGGTAGCTCTAACATTGAAGTGGCAGTGACTGACAGCAGTGGTACCACTGTCACTGATAGTTCTGGTGATGCTGTAGTTGTGACAAGATCTGGCAGAGATTTTAGCTCTTCCGCTGTTAAGCTTTTAATTAGAGACGGGGCCACCAACAAGGTTACATTTGGCGGGTTTTCTAGTACTTCTTTCTATGATTGGGGTAGCATGAATTACTCTAGCTACGCGGAAGCAGCCTATAATTTTATGGGGGATCTTACAACCTTCAAGAATGCCCCGTATATAATGACCTATTGTAAGACTACAGAGACTGGGTGGGAATTAGTGGGGAGTTCTTATACCCCCATTAGAGAATCTTCTTGCTACATCTCTTCACACTGGGACTTCAAGACTTCTTCTAGCTCTGTACCCCAACAAATATATAGACCTAAGCCTGCTCCTGTTGTAAATACTAGTAACCTTTCTCTTTATGATTACCCCAAGACTGTAGTGACCGCTCGTATTAAGACTAGAGGTAGGGGCAGGAATATGAAACTCAGGTTTGAAAGCGAAGAGGGTAAAGACTTTCATCTTCTCGGCTATGAGGTTATCGGTGCAAAAAACCAACGCTTCTAAACGAATAGCTCTGGTGGAGAAGCCAGACTACAGGATAGATCTGGAGTATGGTAGTGTTGATGGTAAAGACTACGCCATACTCCATCTCCCAGTTGTAAATAGATTTACTAAGTCTGTATATTTAGATATAAAGATAGTGGTTGAAAACATCTGGGAGTTTCTCTCAGATATTCACTACAAAGATATGTTCTGCGCTATTCTTAAAGAAAATGAAGTTACTAAAAAGTTTGCTTCCAGAATAGGATTTGTCTACTTAGGTGATGACGCAGAATACTCTGTTTACCAATATAAGGAGTTCAAATAATGACCGTAGGTGTCGCCGCCGTAATTGGAGCAGTAGCTTCTGTAGTCGGTACTGTAGGCTCCCTTGTTATGCAAGGGAAGGCTATGAAGGCCCAAGAGAAACAACAAGAGTTAACCACCAGACGCTCCAGAAGGCAGGCTATTAGGCAGATGCAGCTCACTAGAGCACAGTCTCTTATGTCTGCTCAGGGGGCTGGGTCTCTCTACGGGTCAGGAGCTGCTGGTGGCATCGGTGCCCTAAGCTCTCAACTGGGTGCTGACCTTGGCTACCAGACTGCCTATAACTCTCTCAGCGGGGATATTAGCAGGGCGAACCAAGCAGCTAACCTATTCTCTGGTATTGCCTCTGTGGGCGGAACCTTGTTCAATATGAGCGGGGGCTTCGGAGGCTCAGGCGGTGCTCAACCAGCAGGCCCTGTAGGACCTACTATGACTGCCGCCCAAGTAAGAGCTGCTACCCCCAACAGGCCCCCTAGTCTGGCCCCCACTGGGGTATATAACCCGAGAACTAACATGGTTGGTGCTCTCGGAACACAAGGTGGATACGCACTTTAATGGAACCTCAAGAGTACAAACCCGGCTGGAAAGTCCTAGAAGACACCCCAGAAGATCCTTCTCCGCTTTCGCTGGAGGAGCAGAAGCCTGCTGCGGTTGACTCTCTGTCCATTGGCCATGAGGCTAAACAACCCAGTGCAATTGATGCTCTCTCCACCTACCTCGAAGGATCTCTCGGTAGAGAAAAGGCAGCTTTCGTAGAAGATTTGATGAATGGCCAGTATGAATCTCTGGCCTATGAGTCTGATATGGTTACCGAGGATATGAGGAAGGATAGGGCTAGACGTAAGGCAGAAGAGATACTGTCTAGCCAAGAGGGCGGTGAAGAAAGACTGGCGGCTCTGGGGGATGTAACTGAAAGTTTGTTCTTCTGGCAGCATCTGGCCCCCGAGGTAGGCCCTATTCTAGAGGGTATGCCTGAGATGAAGGAGATTGATAGGCGTAGGCTTGACTCAGTATTTGCTGCACAACGCATCGTACAGGACAGGCTTGCCGACCAACCTTGGTATAAAGATCTTGGGGACTTTGCTGATCTAGCCCTATCTTCAGGCCCGCAGAATATCCTAGACCTACTCCCCGAAGATCAAACTTTCGAGGGGGCTGGTGCTCTTAGAGATTTGGCCAGAGAGGCTTCTGATCTTATGCTTCGTGGCCTTAGCCCTGAAGAGTTTGATAGGGAGTTCAATGCTATCCTTGACCGGGTTGAGGAGGCTGGGTTTTTCACTGATGAAAATATTTGGTATGTGGCTGGCTTTCTAGATCTTGTGGCCGAAGGGGGCGAGGGGTTTTGGTCTAGGACCGAATCTGTTTTCCAAGCTATGGATGTGGCCCTTCTCCCTCTCACTGTGCTCCCCTTTGTCCCTTCAGCCTCTTTTTTGTACAAAGGGGCACATGCCCTAAAGGCGATGTCTACTCTTAAAAGCTTCAAGACTGCTGTAAGTACTACAGTGGATGTGGTCGAACGCGGCTCTCAGACCCTTGCTACAGAGGCAGGGTCTGTTGCCATGATTAATCCGGGGGTAATCGGAGATAAGATGCTCACTTCCCCCGACCTTGTGGTGCGTCGTCAGCTTGAGGCTAATAATGCTGCCCTAAAGTTTGTCAAAGACTCTGCTTGGGGGGAACTTCTGGATGAAGAACAACTCCAGAAAGCAACAGCAGAGTGGACTGCTACAATTAAAGAGAAGAACGAAGACTGGCTTAACAGGACTCAAGAGGTTAACTACTTCATTGAGAATGACCACCTTGGTAATCCAGTGGGTGGTGTATTGCTTGGTAAGGTTGGGGGTGGAGAGGGCTTTAAGGTCCAGAGGTTCGCTGAGGAGTTCGCTGAGTCTATCGGTGGCTCCGTAGTAGAGTCTATGGTTAGCGGAGAGAGGAGGTTCTTTGTAAGAAAAGAGTGGAACCTCCCCACCGAGGGCTTTGTAGATCCTACTGATGTCAAGGAAGTAGCCACTGGCTTCTTTTCCACCATCTTGTCCTCCACCTTCAAAGAACCCCCGATGATAGATGCCCTTGCTAAGCGGGGGGAAGCCCAGATCAGCAGGAACTTGAGGACACTTGGTAGAGATTACTTGCGTCTTCGTAATAAGGCTGGTAATAGAAATGTTGGTCTAGTGAATGGAATTATGGAGGAGCTTAGGGATGACCCAAACTTCTTCAGGAACACTCCGTATGACGTAGAAGAGTTTGGTAAAAGGTTCTACGATAAGTATGGGGAGATGCCTAACCAAGATACCATCAACTACTACAGTAAGATGGTGGAACTTAACGATACAGACTACTACATTCAAGCCGACATCATTCTCAAAGAGTCCGTAAACAACGGAGAAGAGATGGTGAAGGTTGAGGGTAACTATTACCTAGGTAAAAAGGTAGACGACATCCCTGAGGATGCCACTGTATTTGACCCTAAAGGTGGGCAGCTCCGCCTGCGTCGCCCTGAAGATGATGTGTATGAGATTAAACACTTTGAGTATTCACCTGAAGGCGTCGGCCCTGTCCGCTACGTAGCGGGGGAGGGTATTGTCACTCGTCGTATCTACCACTCCGATGTGCTGCCCTATAACGCCGGGGGTCACAGGACTCCTGCGGGTATCAGTGAACACTTCCTCAAACAAGACAAGGATATTACCCTTGCCACTGGGGAGAAAGTTCAAGGTAGCCCCTCTACTTTCTTAGCTGCTCGTACTGAAGCAGAAGCTAACCTAGCTGTTAGACAAATCAATACAATCATTGACACTATCAATGAGAGTGATAGTCTGGCAGAAGTTAATGCTGTCATCAGGGCCAATCGTGACTGGAACCTTAACATCGAAGACTACGATGATTTCAGAAACTATATGGCTAGATATAACCTTGATGAGACTAAGAGGGTTGTGAGGGTTGAGGACAAGGGGCTTACCCCAGCACAGAAGGCTGTACTAAAGTCTGGTAAGACCACCTTCTACCATTCGGGGGCTGCTTCTGCTAGGGGTAGGAAAGACATCCCACTTACTAGGTTTGGTGGGGAGGAGCTTCAAGCCCTTGACCCGTCTAAGGCTATTGAGAGGGGCTTCGCAAAGACCATTGCCCGTAAGGGTAATCAAATCTATGACTACAGGGCTATTAACTCTTGGGTAAACTTTGTTAAGAAGAACCCAGAGTCCATTACTAACTACCCCGAGATTGCTACCCTCCCAGCTAAGGAGTTCTTCAAGAGGGCTGAGCCAGTTAAACTTACCAAGGCTGGTAGGGCACTTGCTGCTCAACAGAGGCAGATTAACTTCAGGCTGTCTAACACCACTTCTCGTATTGCCCAAGAGAACCGCCTCTTTAGGCGGATCAGTGAGTTTGTCTACAACAAGGGTATGAAGAAGCTCTCCAAAGCTTTGGACTGGGCTAGCACCAAAGACCCCATTGGTTTCACTAGGGCTGTAGCTTTCCATTCTAAGCTAGGTATGTGGAACCCAGACCAACTGTATGTTCAGGGCAACCAGCTTATGAACATCTTGGGGGTAGGTGTTGGTAGTGTTGGTCCTGTAAAAACTATGCAAGCACTTCTATCTGTAGCTCCTATGAGGATAGCATTGGTGGACAATATCCCAGATGCTGCTCTCACTAGAATTGCAGGCATCCAAAAAGCTTTCACTGGTATCTCTGAAGAAGATTTTATCCTTCTTCGTAATTGGATCAAAAGCACTGGCAGAGATGTAATTGATAAAACTGTGGTGGAAGAGAACAACACTGTATCCTTCTTGGGTAAGAGTAGGGCACTACAGACTAGTCAATTCTTCTTCACTGAGGGTGAACTCTCTGGTAGGTTGGGGGCTGCTGCTCTTAACCTCATCGAGAGAAGGATTAAGTATGGGCAAGAGAATATCTTTTCGGACAGGGTAACTAATGCCATGATCCAGAGACAAGATGTTCTCACTGCTTCTATGACCTCAGCTTCAGCAGCTCCTTGGCAAAGATCTGCCTTGGCTCTGCCCTTGCAGTTTGTCACCTACCATATCCGTATGGTGGAACAGATCTTGACTAATGGGATCCTCACTCCTAAAGAGAGGGCTAGCCTAGCATTCACTCATGTCTTGGCATATGGGGCAGCGGCTGTACCTGCCACTGGATGGTTTGTGGATAGACTTGCCCATGAGGGTAAAATTGATCCTAACGATAAGATGTATGACTTGGCTAGATACGGTGCTTTGGATGCCTTCCTATCTATTCTTACCGGGGAAGAGACAGCCCTAACTCCTAGACTTGCTGTCGGTGATGGTTTGTTTGACCTTCTTCGTGCCACTGGAGAAGAAAGCCTGTTGGAAACTGCAATGGGTCCGGGCGGCCAAATCGGTTGGGAGTTCATTGTAGCTTTCAACTCTATGCAAAAGAACATCTTTGCTGGTAAGTTCAACCACCTTACTCACGACTGGAATAGGTTTGCTAGAAACGTATCCAGCTACGACAAAGGCTATAAATACTGGATGGCGCATAGGTATGGCCAGATGGTTAGTCGTAAGTCGGGCAGTCTTATGAGAGATGACCTCACAGGTATGGAGGGAGTCCTTACAGCTTTGGGTATTGGCCTGAAAGAAGAGCGAGAAGCTTGGATGGCTGTTGATATGATGAAGCTGGACAAACAGGGGTTCAACCAAACTGTTAAAGAAGTCACAAGACTCGGTGGTATAGTCTCTAGAATGGTCCAAGATAAGGATTATGATGGGGCTGCTAGGATGATTGAAGATATTGGTGCTCATTTGGAGCTGCTTAATACAGCCGAAAGGGAAAAACTCTTAGGTATCATGAAGAATAATATGTCTATGCACGAATCAGTTGTTGAAGATCTTATTGAGAACTACAAGCTGAAGAATGCTGAACGGCTAATGGAGCTTACAAATGACTAATACACTCAACCCAGTACTTAGTAGCAACCTAACTGTAGAGCAGCCAACCCAACCTATTGACGTTGGGGGGGCACTGAGTGGTTTGGTTAATATGTTTGCTGGGGCCTATGCTGAGAGCCAGAAAACTGAGAAGCCTTCGGCGGACCAGTTGAAACAACAGGCTCTCAGCCCCTTCTTCTCTCGTGTGCAAGAGTTGAAGGAGATGGACCTGACCCCAACCCAATACCAGAATGAGTTGAGTAAACTTACTAGGCAACAGCTTACAGCTACTCCGCAATATAGAACTGACATTGTGGGTGGTGTTAAGGATGTGTACGGGGTAGACCCCAGTGTAGACCCCCAGACCCAAATCATCGGAACTCTGGATAGATTGGCTAACACCCCGCAAGGGGAACAAGCTCTCCTACTCTCTATTACTAGAGATGAGACTGGGGCTATTGACTACGAAGCTACTGCTGCCGAGAGGGATAGGAGACTTGTAGGACTCCTTAACACTGAGGCTGAAATTGCTCGTATGGCGGATCAAACTGCTAGGCTTGAAGGGGATACTAATAGACTTAATGCCTACACTACCAACCAACTGGAAACTACCCTCCTCCCCGGTTGGACTGCTAGAACTCAAGAAACTACCACCAAACTGATAGAAGAATCTTTGAGAGCCGGGGGGGCTGTTGACCAAGCAGAGGCTCTTGGTACACTTAAAAATACTAGAGAAAACCTCATTAACATGTACAGACAGGAGGCCCTCGCGGCGGGCCTGTCTATGACTGTGGTTAATGAGGGCTTGGCAAATGCTGTAGCCCCGCTAGACGGGCTTATCTCTGGTCTTGAGGGGTCTGCTGAAGGGTATAGCACAGTGCTCACAGCCTTCCAGAAGTCATTGGAGTTGGGGGCACTAGAGCAACTGACAGATACCTTTGGTTCAGTGGCTGCTTTCCCTGAGTTTCGTGAGGAGATTGCTTCTATTATCGCTATGCAAGCTTGGAACAGTGAGAGTTTCAAAGGTGCTCTAGAAGTGTGGGAGAAACAATCAGATAACGGCCTAACTACAGCCTTTGACTTATGGTCTGACTTCCGGACCCCCGAAGAGTCTGCTTCGGCTGAGGACATCCTTAGCCCAGAGGCTATGGATAGTATCAAGACTGGTGTAGAAGACGGGTCTATTGACCCTGTTAAGTTCATGCGTACCTCTATTGACACTATTGGTTCCGCTGATATCTCTACTACCAAGGGCTTGGACACCATTACCAGAGAGATTGGTAACTTGGCTGCTATTAGCCAGAGTATGGATAGCCCGTTTGCTCTAGACACCCTGCAAAAAATGTTTGGCGGGGCAGCTCTTCGTAATCTAACTACAGCTCTGGATAGTAATACCGAAGGTAGCTATGAACTTAGGTCTGCTATGGCCTATCTCTTTGGCAGCCAAATTACTAGGATGGGCATTAGAGTAGAGAACCTTGGGTATAGAGTTGGATGGGATGAAAATGGTGTAGCCTATCTTTCAGATAGTGGTGGGGGTAGGATTCCTTCTATCGTCAACCCGAGTGGTCCGCTTAAGGATGCTCAAAACTACATTAAGAGTCTAAACCTTATCGGCTCGGTCCTGAACAGAACTGAAAAACTAAAGGAACCTGTGTTCAAAGGTCTAGGCATCACCCCCGGAGGTAGCCCTGCTGACATTGAGGAGTTCCTCGGTAATGGTGGAGACGCTGAAGTAAAAGGTGGAGAGGGGGATGATGTCATCTCTTCCAAAGGAGGCGGAGACCTTAAAGCTCTCGCTGCTGATGCAGCAGCTAGGCATGGTGTACCTGTTGATCTCTTCTTCGGCCTTATCGGGCAAGAGAGTAGTTGGAATCCCAACGCAGAAAGCCCTGCTAAAGCTTGGGGGCTAACCCAGCTTATGCCGAAAACAGCAGAGGAGCTGGGGGTAGACCCTCGCAACATTGCAGAGAACGTGGATGGGGGCGCTAGGTATATTAAGCAAATGCTTAATAAGTACGGGGATACTAAGACTGCCCTTATGGCCTACAATTGGGGTCCGGGAAATATGGACTCTTGGCTTAAGACTGGTAAAGGTATCCACGGGCAAGATATGCCTAAAGAAACCATTGAGTACCCGGCTAAGGTTTTGAATAGGGGTGGTCCTGAGTATAAGGACTATGCCTATGTCGATAAGACCTACACTCCTGCCTCTCTCCCAAGCAATATTGTAGTTAATCCGGATATGGCTCCTCTATACAATAGTTTGGAGGGGGCTTCTAGTCTTACTAAGCCTTATGCTCTGGACCATATGAACTATGTATTGAATGGTCCGTTCCAAACCTTGCAAGAGTTGTTCGGTAAACCAATTACCATCAATGACGCCATTGCTAAGGCTGGTACTTCTAGAGAGGGGAGTACCCCCGGTAGCCAACACTTCCACGGTAATGCTCTTGACCTGTCCACTGCTGGTATGTCAGACGAAGAAAAGCTTAACCTCTTTCAAGCTGCCCTCAAAGCTGGGTTTACCGGCTTCGGTTTCGGTAATGGTATTCTCCACGTAGACATCGGGCCTACCCGTTCTTGGGCATATGGTAATGATAGCTATGGTGGTGTCCCAATTGCAGAGCTACAGAACATGGTAGCTAGCGGCGCTGGACCAAGACTCAGGGTTGCCACCCTGCCAGAAGGCAACGACAGGGATGTTGGTGAATGGAAGCCAGAGATGGATCTGGGTGAGGGCACTCCCTCCTCCTTTACGGCCATCACTGACCAAGCCCCAGCCAGCTCTCCCGTACCACCAGAGAGGCCCATTGAAGACGGGTCTGCTAGGGAGGCTAGGGGTAAACCTACTGCCTCTGAGAAGGCAACACACGAACTCTCAGAGCGTACTCTAGCTATGCTGAAAAGCAAGGGTATTGATGCTTCTAACATTATGAAGTTTAGTGATGAAGAGGAATACCAGAAGGCTGTAGAAGAGGGTAAAGTCCCCAAGGGTAGCCTAGTTGCTGTCGGGCAAGAGGTGTTTGAGAGAGGAAGCTAAGTATGTTAAAACTTCTACTCAGTAGGGGGGTGCTAAAGATAGCACTCCCCATTCTCCTAGTAATGTCTATAGTTGGGTACTCTTATTACAAAGGAGTTGACAACACTAAGCAAGCTCAAGAAGAGAAAGCTAATAAGGAGTTTGTAGATACCACGAAAAGGATAAACAATGCGCCCACTAGCCGTAGCAGGGATGATGCTCTTGACCTCTTGCGGTCAATGGGCGATCTCCGCTGAAGCTCTTTGTGAGCTTGAGAAAGAACTCCCCACTGTGTCAGAGAAAGATACTGACCAGACCATTATTGAGGTTGCCAACTTCAATTCTAAGTTCAGGTCAGGGTGTAATATTGAAGTAGATAAAAAAGAAAGCCCCTAGGAATTTCCTAGGGGCTTTTCTTATGCCTTGAACCAATTAACACACTGAGCATCTACCACCTTACCTTGTGGGATGTCTAGGGTGCTAAACTTTTCTACAATAGTTTGTTCACAACTCTCCTTATCACGAAAGATTGTGGTGTAGTCCCCCGTGGAGTGTACAACTGTAGTACACATAGAGGAACAAACCAGTACAACAATACTCCACATTAGTTTACTGGCTTAAGGTGGTTAATCTCAGCCGACTCTTTCTGTTTGAACTCTACGTCTTCGGTAACCCACTCATACAGATTTTTGAGGGTTACTTCAAACTCCTCCCCATTCGTAATGGGGGGCATCATACCAAGGATAGTAAGTTTAAGTTCTAGGGTATTCATTCACAGCTCCTTAAGCCAGAAGTTGGGTCGTAGTAGCAAGCTCCCCCCTCATCAATGAAGAAGTCTGTTGCCTCGTCTTGTACGTCTTTAGGTTCAGCTACCTCCTCGTCTTTCGATGCCTTGAGAATGCCGTAGCGTTTACCTGCTGCACGGAAAGTTGTAATTCCACTCGCTCCTCCATCATATGCTGCCATATAGACATCTTTGAATTGGTCCCAAGACACCTCTTCTCCAACATTACATGTCTTAGAGCAAGCACTGTCAACATAATGAGAAGCTGTAGTGAGAACGTTAACATGATCCATAACACTAAGCTCATCAGCAGTCTTCCCTTTTACACCAAACACTCTATACCCGTAGTCTTTCACCCTTTCTACAGTTGGTCCCTCAAATGTTTGGATTGTTCTGTCGTACTCATGCGAGAATACAGGTTCGATGCCGGAAGAAACATTGTCAGCAGAAAGGCTGATAGTACCGGTAGGAGCAATACTGAGAAGATGGCTATTCCTAACGCCATAAGACTTGATGTCATTTTGAATATCCAACGGGAGAGATTCAAAGAAGGTGCCTCCATACTCTTCTCTGTTAAACAGGGGGAAAGCCCCCTTCTCTACAGCCAGAGCAATAGAGGAACGATAGGCAGTGTCTCTAAGGGTGCTCAAGATAGTAGACATCCACTCAATGAATTGCTCGCTGCCATACTCAAACCCCAGAGCCTCCCCTGCATTAGCTAGACCAGTAACTCCGAGACCCATCCGCCTCTTATTCTTAGCCTCTCCTTCTTGCTGAGGAAGTGGATAGGTTGCCCTATCAATTACATTGTCCATAGCCCTAACAACATGGGGGATGTCATGCTTAAATTTCTCGTAATCGAAAAAGAACTCTCTCCCGCCTTGGTCATTATCTTCAACTATATACGTAACTAGGTTAAACGACCCTAGGAGACAGGCTCCGTAAGGAGGCAAGGGCTGCTCGCCACCGTCACACTGACCCTTGTGTTGCAGTTAGGTCTGTGCGCTGGACTGTCGCATGTGTATATCAGTGTGCTTGTTTTTCCAATGCCCCTCTTCGTAAGTACGAAGAGCATGGCAATTTTTACAAGTCACTACGCATTTAGCTAGCTCTTGTTCTATACGAGACCAAGACCACCCGGCATCATAAGATTTATGAGAACCTCGGTAAGTTTTTGTTTTTGGGTCTGTATGATCCAAGTCAAGTTGGCAGGAATGCTCGGCTTGAAAACCACAAACCTCGCAACCTTTAGACAACTTGTAGGCAGAAACACGATTTCTTTGTTCCTGCCTGTAATTTCTAGCTCTTGCCCTAGAACACTCTTTACAATCTGCTTGAAGACCTTTTCTACTACCACCACGATAGAAGAACTCTTCTTCATTTTTGTGTCCTAAACAAGTTCTACACTGTCTTTTATTCATATGGTTGCTCCTGTATATAGTCACAACACATATAGTAATTAATTTATATTTGTCAAGAGGTGTAGGAAAATTTATTTATACACCCCCCTCGCTCAGTCTCTCACGCTGCACAGGCGGTTAACCTTGCTTGCGCCCTGTCGCCTCCGCAAAGGCTTCCAAGTCAATCAGAGGGGGTTTTAAATCCGCATGTTATTTAGGTTAACGGATTAGTAGCTGAAATGGTTTCACAATAGGAGAGGTTATTCTTGGCATTCATCCTGTCAATGAATAGTACACCCGGCTCTGCCCAGTCCCAAGTATTACGAAGGATCTTCTCCCATAGAGGAACAGCTCTCACTGTCTTGTAGATACGATCTTCAAATCTAAGATTGAAGTTGTCGTTCTTCTTTACAGCCTCCATAAACTCATCAGTGATACCAACAGAAATGTTAAACTGATTAAGCTTATCGTGATTTGTTTTAGCGGAGATGAACTCTTCAATGTCTGGGTGATCTACCCTCAGTACTCCCATTTGAGCACCTCTCCTGTGACCAGCAGAGGAGATAGTGTCACACACAGCGTTAAAGATGTTCATGAAAGAGATAGGGCCAGAGGATCTACTATCTAGGCTACGAATAAGAGCACCACGAGGTCTTAAGGTGGAAAAGTCATAGCCAATACCACCCCCCAGACGCATAGTCTCTGCTGCTTCTGTAGCCCTCTCCATGATGGAGGACATAGAGTCCTCAATAGTGCCTGAGACGAAACAATTATAAGGGGTTACTTCTCTAGGGCTACCAATGGCTGCTTGAACCCTACCAGCAGGCAGGAACCTCTGGTCATATAGGATTTGTTTGAACTCCCTATAGTGTTCTTCATTATCCTTTAGCTCGTTGGCTACCCTAGCCATAGCTTCTTTGAAAGTTTCCCCATCTCCTCTGTATTTCATTGCATGGATTTCTCGGGAGATGGGGAGGGTAGGTCCGTACTCCATTACACAAGATCCCCCAAGTCTGGCTTGATGTAGGTAGAACTCTTAGCAATCTTGCCGTCACT
>Ga0180435_10004704_pt1 | contig 13431 bp, 8 predicted proteins | sample SS_ome_3_FD_132467 | JGI IMG/M metagenome (GOLD analysis project Ga0180435, IMG submission 132467) | Hypersaline lake sediment archaeal communities from the Salton Sea, California, USA - SS_3_S_1 metaG | ecosystem: Environmental > Aquatic > Non-marine Saline and Alkaline > Hypersaline > Sediment... | reverse complement strand
TTCAATGTCGAGGAATGCGTGACGATTGACAAGGTGGAAGCGGGTATCGGCAAGCTTACCGACCAGGCGCTGCAGTGACCGATTGTGGGCCGCGTATTGCGGAGTGTGGATTTCGCGCGGATGTGCGCGGAATGGAAGTGGAACAATCGACAGTCAGTCAGGCTTACGAGTGGAATTTGATCGGAGGGTGTTGGGAACGGATCGCCTCCAGACTTTCCGAACGACGTCTTTGAAGACGTATTCGTTCACCCTGTTGCGGGTTAGAAAGTGATCTGGCTTTCCCTGCTCAGGTTCTTAGCCAGCAAGTCGTTGGATTTGTTCAGTTCCCTGGCGGTTTCCTTGAGGGCATCCTGTAGCGCCTCTTCAATGACCGGGTGATAAAACGGCATCTCAAGCAGGTCTTCAACACTCAGTTGAAGCTGTATCGCCCAGGCAACCAGGTGAGCCAGGTGTTCGACCCGTGGACCGACCATGGAAGCGCCCAATAGCTTGCCGCTGCCGGGTTGCGCATACAGGCGTATCGAACCCCGATTGCTCCCCATGATGAGGGCGCGGCCAATCGGGCCAAAGCGCTGCTGACCGACAATGGCGTCGGGTATCTCTGTTATTTTTGCGCCGACGTGGCAGACGTTCGGGTCCGAAAACATGATCGACATGGGTGTCTTTGCCTTGAAGGCCTTTGGCGTTTCAGCACAGGCATTGATTCCCGCTTTCCTGCCTTCCTCTGCGGCATCCTGCAACAACATGCGATCGCCCATCGCATCCCCGGCAATGAAGATCGGCAGGTCGCCGACCTGCAGAGTGGCCGGGTTATAGAGAGGAATGCCCCGGGCATCTGTCACACAGAACTGATCCAGGCCCGCGGGGATATTCGGCTGTCTACCCACCGCGACAAATATCTTTTCGACAGTGGTGTCCAGTTCACCCGCTTTGACCCGAACGCGATCGCCTTCTGGGTTCAGTTCGGCGGGGTGACCGAGATAGAGAGGGAACTCTCTTGAGAATATCTCGATGGCCTGCAGGTTGATGTCGGGGTCACTGATACCGGCGATCTCGGTGCAGTGATTGATCCCCACCACCTCGACACCGAGTCGATGGAGTGCCTGGGCCATTTCCAGCCCAACATAGCCAAGACCAATCACAGCGACGCTGTTGGGCAGGTTGTCCAGCTCAAACAGGTCTTCCGAGGTCAGCATGCGGTCCTCCAGATACTGCCATTCCCCGGGAATGGCAGGGGAGGATCCACTGGCAAGGACAATGCTATTGGCCTGAATCTTCTCGCCGTTCACTTCCAGCAGGTTGGGCGCAAGGAAGCTGGCGTAGCCGTGCAGCAGTTCCTTCCCCTCGAGCATGTTGTCGGTCGAATTCGCGAGCACCAGGTCCACGAAAATATCGCGGTAATCCCGGACCTTCTCCAGCAGGTCCGGGATCAACTCAGGGAAAACTTTTCTGTCGAGACTCGTGCAGCTGTGCTTCGCTGAAAGTTCAATGATGGCCTTGCTGGGCATGCAGCCGACTCTGGCGCAGGTGGTCCCCATCTGACCGCCATTGATCAGGACCCAGTTGTCAGTGGTTTTCCTGATTTCCTTGAGCGCGTTCAGGCCGGCATGGCCGGCTCCGATTATTGCAACATCGACGTTCCGCACGGCTGGTTCCTCCTTAACCCGGTATTGACTGCTGCAGACCAAGCGTTGAGTTGGGACAGTCGCATACTGGACTGCAAATACTGCACCAGTATTTCGACTAGGCATGAAAACAAGTGCTTAGGCAAACGGTGGGGTGCTGTCCGTGGACCTTTGCACCGGGGCGGTGCGGCGTGCGCCTGATTAGCGGGCAAACGCAACTGACCCTTGTCTCCGGATAGCGGTGGTCAGATGTACTGCGGACAGGGGCAGTGGATTGGCAGTATAGGGCGAGGATTGACCCGGAGCGGGGGAGGGGCGATAGGGCGCTTGCGGCTACGTTGTGGCCGGAGCATTCAAACAAAAAGCCCCGCACCTTGCGGTGCGGGGCTTTCGAAGCAGTTCAGACGAGCTGAATTACTTGGCAGCCGGAGCGGCAGGAGCAGCAGCCGGAGCCATCGGCGCCTGGGGCATGGCGTACGGAGCGTAACCGTAGCCGTAGGGCTGGTCGTAGCCGTAGCCGTAGAAGCTACCGTCGGTGTCGGCGTTGCCTTTGAAGTCGCCGTCGGCCTTGCCGCGACCTTTGAAGTCCATGGAGAAGGTGGCTTCACCCTCACCAGAACCGTTGCCTACGAAGTCGCCGGTACCGTTGTAACGACCGTCGGTGTAACCGTTAGAGGAATCCCAGAAAGCAGCAGCCTGGGCGGAAGCAACGATAGCAGCGATAGCGATGATCTTTTTCATGACGTGTCTCCTCAGAATCAAGTCTGTAAATCCGGTTGGTTGTTCGACGTTACAGCTTGTCGATGGAACGGTAGTATATAAGCAAATAATTAAGTGTCAATACTATTTGCGCGAAATTTTTCGCTGCGACGGCTTTCGCATCCAATTCTTTGCATCGACGTCAGAACCCGACATTTGTCAGTAGAGGTTCGACCGGCCGAATGCGATAGAGTGTCGGACCAATCGAATCGTCTTCCGTACAGAGGGGCACCGAAGCTTGATCATTGTCGTTATCGGCGTGTCCGCTTCAGGCAAGAGCACGCTGGGCGAGGCGCTCGCAGCTGCGCTGGGTTGGGAGTTCATCGAAGGCGATGCCTTTCACCCGCCGGAGAACGTGGCCAGGATGCGTGCGAGTCTGCCTCTCAGCGATGCCGACCGGGCGCCCTGGCTGGCGGAGCTGAACAGGCAGATCCTGCAGGCCGATGAGGCCGGAAGGGATGTGGTGCTGGCCTGTTCGGCGCTAAAGAAGGTCTACAGGGATGCGTTGCGTGACGGCGTATGCGCTATCCGATTCGTTTACCTGTGGGGCGATCCCGAAATGATCCGTGCCCGCCTGCATGCACGTAAGGGCCATTTCATGCCGACCATTCTGCTTGATAGCCAGATTGCCACATTGGAGCCGCCGAAGGACGCGTTGCCCGTCCCCATTGACCTGCCGACAGATGAGCAGGTCGCGATGGTCAGGCAGGCTTTCGACCTGGAGTCCCCTGAATGAAGAACTATCAGGCGGAGACCATTGCGACCGGTCTCGCATTCCCTGAGGGGCCTCGTTGGTACGACGGTCGTTTCTGGTTTACGGACCAACATGCGCGCCGGGTCTGCAGCATGGACACGTCTGGCACCCTCCGGACAGTGGCACATACATCGGACCTGCCCGGAGGCCTGGGCTGGCTGCCGGACGGCACCCTGCTGGTCGTTTATATGACCCAGCGTCGGATCATGCGTCTGTCGGGTAGCGAATTGCACCTGTATGCCGATCTCGCGCAACAGGCACGGTTTCACTGCAATGACATGGTCGTCGATGCGGACGGGCGGATCTACGCGGGAAACTTCGGCTTCGATCTGCATGCCGGTGAGGCGGTCCGGAGCACCGAGATCGTTCTGGTCGATGTTGACGGTGCAATCGAGCATTTTGCCAGCGATGTGGTATTCCCCAACGGCAGCGCGATCACGCCCGATGGTGAGCGCCTGTTGGTGGCCGAAACCTTCGCCCATCGCATCAGCGAGTTTCAGTTCGACAGTGTCGGTCGGATGCAATCGCGCCGGGTCTGGGCCGAGTTGGGCCAGGCCACCCCGGATGGCATCTGCCTCGACAACGAGGGCGCGATCTGGGTGGCCTCGCCGGGCACCCGTGAACTCCTACGCGTGAAACAGGGTGGCGCTATCCTTGCGCGCTGTGAAACCCGCGGTACCCCCTATGCCTGCATGCTGGGTGGAGAGGATCGCCGCACATTGTTCGCCTGCACCTCGGAGACGGACGACCCGGAGCAGGCTGCCCAACTCAAGTCAGGGCGAATTGAACGAGTGGAGGTCGAGGTGCCCGGAGCAGGACTGCCCTGAAGACCGGCACAGCGGCTCGCCATAAACAAAGTAAGAGGAATCTGGAGATGAAAACCTATCAACCCGACACACTCCTTGGTCAGCGGGCACTGGTTACCGGTGGGAGTTCCGGAATCGGAGCCGCGGTCTGTCGTGCTCTGGCGATGGCCGGTGCACGGGTCGTGGTCAACTACCTTTCGAATCAGGAGGAGGCCGAGCAGCTGGTCAATGAGATCGAGGCGGATGGTGGCGAAGCCATGGCCATTCAGGCGGATGTGAGCAAGGAGGCCGATGTCCAGCAGATGTTCCGCGAGATGATCGATGCCTGGGGCAGTATCGAGATCCTGGTGACCAATGCCGGAATCCAGCGCGATGCGGCCTTCCAAGAGATGACCCTGGACCAGTGGAACATGGTCATGGACGTCAATCTCACCGGTCAGTTTCTGTGTGCGCGTGAGGCGGTGCGTGAGTTCAACCGGCGCGGCGTCATTCCGGAGGTCTCCTGTGCGGCGGGCAAGATCATCAGCATGTCCTCGGTGCATGACATCATCCCCTGGGCCGGGCATGTCAACTATGCGGCGTCCAAGGGCGGGCTGCTGATGTTCATGAAGAGCCTGGCGCAGGAGGTCGCGCACCAGAAGATCCGGGTCAATGCGATCTCCCCGGGGGCGATCCGCACGGATATCAACCGCAGTGCCTGGGAGACACCCGAGGCCGAGGCCGACCTGCTCCGACTGATCCCCTATGAGCGTGTCGGCGATCCGATGGATATCGGCCATGTCGCGGTGTGGCTGGCCTCCGATGCATCGGACTACGTAACCGGGACGACCATTTACGCCGATGGTGGCATGACCCTGTATCCCGGCTTCCGCGAGGGTGGTTGATCGAACGCGCCCCGGAGGTGGTTGAGGATGGAATCCTCTGTGCCTCTGGATTGTCACCTCGATTCCATCTCCACGCAGCCGGATGAACGCGAATGGTGGATCAGTAACGGTATCGGCGGTTACGCCGGGGGCACCGTCTGTGGCGCATTGACGCGTCGCTACCATGGCCTTCTGATCGCTCCGCTTCACCCGCCGCTGGGGCGGATGCTTTTGCTGGCGAAGGCCGATGCAGAGCTCATCGATGGTGATACGCGCACGCCCCTGCATACCAACATCTGGCGTGAGGGGATTGTGTCCCCGGAGGGATTCAGGCACCTGGAGAGTTTCCACCTGGATGGCCAGATGCCGGTCTGGGAGTACGCGGTCGGTGATCTGCGTATCGAGCAACGGATATGGATGGATCACGGGCGCAACCAGACCCGCGTCGCATTCCGCTGGCATGCTGGCGGGCGCGAGACGGCACCGGTCGTTCGCATCGGACTTATTGCCAGCTTTCGCGATCACCATGCCGTCAACCAGTCACGCGGGTTCGGGATTGGCGCAGACTTGCTGGAAGCGGGTCTGAGACTGGACCTGCCCGACGGGCATTTCATCGAGGTGCACTCCACGCAGGGACGCTTCAAGCTCGACCCGGCCTGGATCGAGGGTTTCTTCCTTGCGCGTGAGCGTGAGCGTGGCCTTGAGGATCTCGACAACCACCTGCGCGTCGGCTTTGTCGACATGCCGTTGTCACCTGATCAGTGGATTGGTTTCAGCGTGGCGCTTAATGCGGTGCAGGAAACGGACCTGACCGGATCGCTCCAGGCCGAGCAGGCGCGTGCAATGGCACTTTTGAAAGCGGCGCTACCCGGTCTCGATGGGACGGCAGCCCCGGCATGGATTGACCGACTGGCGATCGCGGCAGATACCTACCTGTTCAGGCGCCAGGAAGTGGATGGAAGTCAGAAGCTTTCCGTTATCGCCGGTTATCCCTGGTTCAGCGATTGGGGCCGCGACACCATGATCGCGTTGCCAGGCCTGACGTTGGCCACCGGACGGCCCCGCTTGGCACGGGAGATCCTTTCCACCTTCGCCGGGTTCGTGAGCCAGGGGATGTTGCCCAATGTGTTTCCCGGCGACGGCGAAACGCCGGAATACAACACGGTCGATGCGGCACTCTGGTTTATCGAGGCCTGGCGTGCCTATGTCGAGGCCACGAACGATAGCGAGGGCCTGAAGGATAACTGGGGTGTACTCAACGGGATTATCGACAGCTATCGTGAAGGCACGCGATATGGCATCGGCATGGATCCCGGGGATGGTCTGGTCCGCGCCGGTGTCCCGGGGCAGCAGTTGACCTGGATGGACGCACGCGTCAACGGTCACGAGATCACACCGCGTCACGGCAAGCCGGTCGAGATCAATGCATTGTGGTTCAACGCCTTGCGCAGTATGGCCGGTTTCGCGCGAATCCTGAAAAAACCACCAGACCCCTTCGACGACCTGGCCGACAAGGTGGGTGAAGGCTTCACCCGCTTCCGGCGTGGAGACGATGTCGGCCTGTACGACGTCCTGGATGGACCCGGGGGGAACGATGCCACGATACGCCCCAATCAGATATTTGCTGTCAGCCTGACTCACTCACCGCTTACCTCCGAACGCGTGCGACGGGACGTGGTAGACGAGTGCGGGGAACAGCTGCTGACACCCTTCGGTCTGCGCTCTTTGTCGCCCCAGGATCCGGCGTACAGGGGTCGCTATGTCGGTGGTGTTGTCGATCGTGACGGGTCTTATCACCAGGGACCGGTATGGGGCTGGCTGCTTGGTCACTACGCATTGGCCGAATACCGGGTGAAGGGCAGGGCGGATCTGGCGCGACAGCGCCTCGAGTCGATTGCCGATCATCTCTGCCAGGCGGGGCTTGGTCAGGTCAGTGAGATTTTCGACGGCAATCCGCCTCACAGCCCGCGCGGCACACCGGCTCAGGCCTGGTCGGTGGCCTGCACCCTGGAGGCATGGTGGAGGCTGGCGCGTGAAGACGCATAACAGGTAAAGGACAAGTAAACGTATGAACGCAGAACGCGAGCGACTCGAGAAGCAGCGCCAGGGCATTGAGCCTTGGGACAAGTGGGGTCCCTATCTCAGCGAACGTGCCTGGGGGACGGTGCGCGAGGACTACAGCGCCGATGGTACTGCCTGGGAGCACCTGGACCATGAGCAGGCACGCTCGCGGGCCTATCGCTGGAACGAAGACGGCCTGGGAGGCATCAGTGACGCGGGGCAGCACCTGTGCTTTGCGATAGCCGTTTGGAATGGAAAGGATCCGATCCTGAAGGAACGCGCCTTTGGCCTGACGGGCAATCAGGGCAACCGGGGCGAGGACGTCAAGGAGTATTACTTCTATCGTGATGCCACACCGTCTCACAGCTACCTCCGCTATCTCTACAAGTATCCACAGCAGGAGTTTCCCTATCAGCGCCTGGTGGACGAGAACCGACAACGCGGTCGTGAGCAGCAACCATTCAACCTGCTCGACAGCGGTGCGATGGATGACGGTCGTTACTGGGATATCGAGGTTCACTACGCCAAAGCCTCGCCGGAAGAGATCCATATCCGGATCACCGCTCATAATCGGGGGCCGCAGGCAGAAACGCTTCATCTGATACCGACGCTGTGGTTTCGTAACACCTGGAGCTGGGGTGACGATGCAGCACGACCGCTGATGCGGAAGGTCGCGGGCGCAGATGACAATGGCTGGGCGCTGCACGCGGAGCACCCGGAACTTGGCAGCTACCATCTCTATGGTGCGCAACGTGCCAAGACCTTGTTCACCGAGAATGAATCGAACGCCGAGCGCCTTTGGGGAGCCCACAATGCCTCGCCCTACGTAAAGGATGCCTTTCACCGTTGCATCGTGGATGGTGAAACCGGTGCCGTGAACCCGGACAACAGCGGCACCAAGTTCGGTGCCTGGAGTGCCTGGCAGGTGGAACCCGGGCATCGGGTGCAACTCGATCTCGTGTTTTCCCGCGATGCGCATCCCGATCCCTTCGCCAACAGTGAGGTTGTCTTTTCCACGCGCCGTTCCGAGGCCGACGTTTATTACGATGACATGCTGCCCGAGGCAGGACCCGAGGACCGCCGCATCCTGCGCCAGGCGAGCGCCGGCATGATCTGGACCAAGCAGTTCTTCCATTACGATGTCGAGCGCTGGCTGAAGGGCGACGGACATCAACCACCCGCCGGGCGCCTGCAGGGACGTAACCGGCACTGGCAGCATCTCAAGGCCAGGGATGTCATCAGTATGCCCGACAAGTGGGAGTATCCCTGGTTTGCCGCCTGGGACCTTGCCTACCATTGTGCCGCGCTGGCTTTGCTGGACGTTGATTTTGCCAAGGGCCAGATCGAGCTCATGCTCAATGAACGCTATCTCCATCCCAACGGCCAGATTCCCGCCTACGAGTGGGCGTTCGGCGACGTCAATCCGCCTGTGCATGCTATGGGAGCACTCAAGGTGTTCCGTGCCGAGCGGGTCCAGCGGGGCAAGGGCGATCTGCATTTTCTGCATCGCGTGTTCAACAAGTTGCTGCTGAACTTCGCCTGGTGGATCAATCGCAAGGATGCCCAGGGGCACAATCTTTTCGAAGGCGGGTTTCTGGGGCTGGACAACATCTCCGTCTACGACCGATCAAAGTCGCTGGCGGATGGCTTTACCCTGAAGCAGGCGGATGCGACCGGATGGATGGCGATGTTCGCCCTGAACATGACTGCCATGGCGCTCGAACTCTGTGCCGAGGACCCGGATCACGAGGACATGGCCATCCAGTGTTACCTGCAGTTCCTGGCCATCGCCGAGGCCATTGCCGGGAAAGGCGAGACCGGTATGCCGTCACTGTGGGACCAGGACGCCGGTTTCTTCAAGGATCTGCTGGTCGCCCAGGATGGGACGGTTCACCGGATCGACGTGTACTCCTGGGTGGGGCTGATTCCGCTGTTTGCGACCGAGGTCATCGACGAGCGTCTGCTGAAGAATGCGCCGCGTTTTCGCGAACTGCTCAGGGAGAGCAAGGGCGGACTCTTCCGGGGGAGCTATATCTGCGCGTGTCCGGACTGGCAGAACGAACGCGGCGAACACTTGCTTGCCCTGGTCGACCATTCCATGCTGCCGCGCATACTGACGAGGTTGCTGGACGAGTCGCAGTTCCTGTCGGATTTCGGCGTGCGCAGTGTCAGCAAGGTCCACAGTGAGCACAGGGACCTTGGAATCATACCGGGCATCGGTCGTGCCATGATTGAATACGTCCCCGGCGAGTCCAACTCCCATCTGTTCGGTGGCAATTCCAACTGGCGTGGACCTGTGTGGTTGCCAACCAATTATTCCCTCATCCAGGCGATCGAGAAGTTCCATCGCTTCCTGGGCCCCGAGTTCACCGTAGCGGCGCCCTGCCTGGGCAACCAGCGGATCAACCTCAAACAGATCGCCAACCTGCTATCCGAGCGCCTGGTCGATTTGTATCGTCGCGACGAGCACGGTGTCATCCCTGCCTTGCGACGGGACAGTCCCTTCCAGAGTGAACCGGGGTGGCGGGACCTTACGCTGTTCTACGAATACTTCCATGCCGAGACCGGCCGGGGCCTGGGTGCGGCGCATCAGACAGGCTGGACCGGCCTGCTCGCCAACCTGGTGATGCGCCGCTATCAGAAAGACATTACGCCCTGGAGTGGCCTGGATAGCGGGGAGACGGCGGCGTGGATGGACGAACTGGCCTGATTTCGTATCAACGGATGGACACCCGGCCTGCCAGATACATTCTTAGTGGCTTTCCCTGGAACTGGAAGGAATCACGGTCAACAAAGGTTTGCTCTGGCCAAGCCATGTCATCAGGGCAGGGTAGGGCATCGGTTTTGCGAAAAGATAGCCCTGGAGGGTGTCGCAACCTTCGTTGATCAGGAACTGACGTTGACCCTCGGTTTCCACGCATTCGGCGACCACAGCCAGGTGCATTGCCTTTGCCATAGCGATGGCCGCGCGCGCGATTTCCGTGCCACTGCCGCCCTGTTCGATATCATTGACCAGTGTGCCATCCAGCTTCAGGGTATCCATGGGCAGCATCTTCAGGGATGTCAGCGAGGAGTAACCGGTGCCGAAATCGTCGAGTTCGAGATCGAAGCCCAAGCCACGTAGTTCAGTCAGGAGCTGGACTGCGTAATCGATATCCGAGACGAGACAGCTTTCGGTGAGTTCGACCTTCAGGCGGCGGGCGTCGATGCGGTAGCGCTTGAGCGTGGCTTTGACGCTGTCAACAAGGTTTGGATCATTGAATTGGCGTGGACTTATGTTCACCGCAATCTTGAAACCGGATGGCATGCTCTGCCTGCTCATGTGATTCAAGTCACGACACACCTGTTCGAACACCCACTCCCCAATTGGCAGTATCAGTCCGGTTTCTTCCGCGATGGGAATGAAGGTGGCTGGCGATACCGGATCCTTATCGGGGGGAAGCCAGCGTAGCAGGGCTTCGGCACCAACGATTTTTCCGGTGGCCGATACCTGGGGCTGGTAATAGATCTGAAATTCATTGTTCTCCAGCGCCTGGCGTAACTGGTGTACCACCTCGGTTTGCGAATGCACCTCGGCCAGCCGTTCCTCGCTGAAGCAGCAAGTGCGGTTACGCCCGGAATCCTTGGCCTCGAACATCGCGACATCGGCCCGCATCAGCAACTCGTCGAAACCTTTTTCGTTGCCGCAGTAAAGGCAAAAACCAATGCTGACGCTCGTCTTGTAACCAAGCTGGGTGTCGTTCAGGTCAAACGGTTGGTCAATCGCCTTGCGGATGTCCTCTGCCAGGGACATGGCGATTTCCTGTGCCCGCTCTTCATCGTGGGACAGGCCTTCGAATACGGCGACAAACTCATCTCCCCCGAGACGCGCGATGGTATCTGTAGCGCGGACTTTTTTGCATAGCCGCTCACCGACCTCGATCAGCAGTGCATCCCCGACATTGTGCCCCTGGGTGTCGTTCAACGTTTTGAAATTGTCCAGATCCATCATCAGCACCGCCCCGAATTCCTTTCCGCGGTGAGCCGCGGCGAGCGCGTGTTCGACGCGGTCGGCGAGCAGGCGTCGGTTGGCCAGGCCGGTTAGGGGATCGAACATCGCGAGTTCTCTAATTTTGGCCTCGGATTCCTTACGTTCAGAAATGTCCTGCAGAGTGCCTGTAAGTCCGCAGGGACTATCGTCCCGATCCCTCAACACACTCATATGTTGCGAGACCCAGACTTCCGATCCATCCGGCCTGATCACGCGGTGCTCTATGTGGTCGCCCTCCAACTTGCCGCGTCGAATATCACGCATGTATTCCCGAAGGCGATCCAAATCATCTGCATGCACAAGCGCATAGGAATTTTGCAGATTAGGAGTAAACGACGCCGTGGAGACACCGCAGATCCGATAGATCTCCGGGGACCAGGTCAGTTGCTCCTTGTCCCACAGCCATTGCCAGTCGCCGACAGACGCCATTTGTTGAGCAGAAAGGAGGCGCTCCTGTGTGGCCTGCAGTTCACTGACTTTGCTTTCGAGGGAGTGAAACAGCGCACGCAGGCGCCGGTCCAGGGGATGAAAGATAAAAAGCACTTCCAGGAGAAGAGTGAACAGGGCTGCAAGCCATATGATTCGCTCAAGCGCTTCGATCTCATAGATCGCCTCACTACCGATCATCGTGTACTGATCCACCGCGGCATCCAGCATGGGCTCGAGCACATGAGGGCCATAGATGGTCAGGTACAGATAACTCGCTGAATTTGTATTGAGTGCATCCATCCCGGTTTCATAGAGGGTTCTGCCGTGTGTCAGAAAACGCTCTATGGCGAGATCGAGGCCGACCATGGGGTCTTCATAGATCGTTTCCAGTTGGGTATTGGAGACAAACGGGATTCCCTTTTCGGGATCGCCTTTGCGCAGGATTTTGTGGGCCTTTTCCATCTTGTTTATGGTGCGGCCAACCTGCGACTTCGCCTGAGAGAACTCCGTTTCATCATTCGTGGTTGCCATCAGGCTGGCAAAGTAGGCCAGTCGATTGGACAAACCCGCCTGGTGACCGGCCAGATTCACCAGCGCAGAGAAATTGCGTTGCTCAGACACGATGCGTTGCATAGTCAAATAGGATGCCGTCACCAGGAGAGCAATAGCGCTCAGGCCGATGATGTAACGCAGGCGCAGGCTGGTTGTTGCTTTCATTTCCGGCATTCGTTTCCGGGATATGGACAGGGAACTCCTCTAGGTTTGTCGGCCGATTCGAGCGTTGTTTAATGAAGATTTCGTTACAGTCGATCGGCTTGGGATCGAGGTGCAGGGCTGCAACTGTGCTTCTAGCGACAGAAGTTTTCTGATTGCTTAGGGTGTGCCAAAGCCTCGGTGTTGCCAAACGGCTACTATGGCCTGTGCGCCGCGTATCTGGGAAGATTTTCAGAACGAGGTGCCGAGGGAGTCCAGGCAAAGCGGTCGAATGAGCAGTCTGTATGGTTGTTCCGATGCATGCGGCGCGGCTGATGATCGGAAGAATGTTTGAGGAGGTGAACCAGGTGAGCGAAGACCAGCAAGAAAGCATGTCCTTCCGGGAGGGGGTCGATCGCATGGTTGACAGGGCTACCCTGGTGATCGGTCTGAATCCGGATACCTCGGATGCGATTCAGGCCTGCAACGCGGTCCTGCAGCTGAAGTTCCCCGTGAAGCTCGATGGCAAGGTGGAGGTGTTTACCGGTTGGTGGGCCGCCCACAGTGCCCATCGGCTGCCTGCCAAGGGTGGTCTGCGTTTCTCGCCGAACGCCAGCCAGGGGGAGGTGGAGGCCCTGGCATCCCTGATGACCTACAAGTGTGCCATTGTCGACGTGCCTTTCGGCGGCGCCAAGGGCGGATTGCTGATCAATCCTTCGATCTACCCGGAAGAGCAGCTGCACGAGATCACCCGGCGCTTTGCCATGGAACTGGCGCGCAAGGGCTTTCTCAACCCCAGTACCAATGTGCCGGCCCCGGACATGGGAACCTCATCGAGGGAAATGGGCTGGATTGCCGACGCCTACAAGGCCCTGTATCCGGAGGATCTCAACAAGGATGCCTGCGTCACCGGCAAGCCGATCAACAGGGGTGGTATAGCCGGGCGCAACGAAGCTACCGGCAAGGGTATCCAGTATGCGCTGCGGGAGTTCTTCCGCCATCCCGATGCGGTGGCTGCAGCGGGACTGAGCGGCGGGTTATCCGGGCAGCGGGTGGTGTTCCAGGGTCTTGGAAACGTCGGTTATCACGCGGCGAAGTTTCTCTCCGAGCAGGATAACGTACGGGTTGTGGCGATCATCGAAAAGGATGGTGTGATCGTCGATGAAAACGGGTTGAACGTGCACGACGTGCGGCAGTGTCTTGCGGAAACCGGGGGGGTGAGAGAGTACGCCGCCGGCACCTTCAGCGAAAACGGGGCCGAGGCGTTGGAGATGGCCTGCGACATCCTCATTCCCGCCGCACTCGAGTCGCAGATCCACGCCGGAAACGCGATGCGTATCCAGGCAAAGTTGATTGTCGAGGCGGCCAACGGCCCGGTTACCTATGAAGCGGATCAGATCCTGAGGGATCG
>Ga0180435_10004703_pt1 | contig 13433 bp, 11 predicted proteins | sample SS_ome_3_FD_132467 | JGI IMG/M metagenome (GOLD analysis project Ga0180435, IMG submission 132467) | Hypersaline lake sediment archaeal communities from the Salton Sea, California, USA - SS_3_S_1 metaG | ecosystem: Environmental > Aquatic > Non-marine Saline and Alkaline > Hypersaline >... | reverse complement strand
TGCTCTAACCATTGAGCTATGGGCCCCTGAGAGCGGGCGACGGGAATCGAACCCGTATCTTTAGCTTGGAAGGCTAAGGCTCTACCATTAAGCAACACCCGCACGCATCGCCATTATACCATAGCGAGATTCGTGTACAACGGTTCTGTCGCCAGCGACGGCTACCCCAGCTCTTCGAGGAAGTCACCCAGATTGTGGCGCACAGCGTAGGCGGCGGCTTCGGCGCGGTTTGTCAGCTCCAGCTTGGAGAGGATGCTGCTGACATAGTTGCGCACGGTTCCTTCGCCCAGGAAGAGGTTCTTTGCGATCTCCTTGTTGGTGCAGCCCTCCGAGACCAGGCCCAGCACACGAAGCTCCTGCTCGGTCAGATCCTTGAAGGCGGCAGCCTGCTCCTGGCGTGTAGCCAGCCGCACCCGCGCCAGCACCTTTTGAGTGATGGCGGGATCGAGCAGGGCATCGCCCTCGGCCACCCGACGCACAGCGTTGACCAACTCCTCGCCTCCGCCCTGCTTGAGCACATAGCCAGACGCCCCGGCGCTGATTGCGTCGAAGAGTATCTCATCCTCGGCGTACGAGGTCAGCACGATCACGCCGACGTCTGGGAGCTCGGCCTTGATCTCTCGACACGCCTCGATGCCATTCTTGCCGGGCATACGGATGTCCATCACCACGACATCGGGGCGATGTGCCAACGCCTTCGAAAGAGCCTCATCGGCGGACGCCGCCTCATCAACGATAACGAAGTCCGCCTGATTGCTGAGCAGTGTCTTCAGGCCCAGCCGAACGACCTCGTGATCGTCCACAACCAAGATTCGATATGTCATTGCATTCACCCTCACATATAGGGGACAGTCAGATGATAGGTCACGCCCTCGCCGGGCGCACTCTCAACACGCAGCGCGCCTCCAAGAAGGCGGGCGCGCTCGCGTATGTTCCGCAGACCATATCCCTTGCTCACCAGAAGCTGTTCCATACCGATGCCATCGTCGGAGATCATCAACTCCAGGCTGTCCTGGCTGTACGCCAATTGCACGCTCACCCAGCGCGCGCGCGCGTGTTTCGCGGTATTGGTCAGCGCTTCTCGCACGATCTGGAAGACATGCCTGCGACGCATGATTGAGTTGATGGGACGCACCTCGCCACTGAACTCAAACTCCGTCTCCAGCAGCGTGTTGACGCGGAAGTCTCGCAACAGATGCTCTATACCATCAGGCAGCTCCTCATCCACCATGTCACTGCGCAAATCGAAGATATAGCGTCGGATGTCCCGAATCGTGTCGTTGAGGTTGTCCATCACGCGCCCCAACTGCGACTGCGCACGCTCAGGGTTCACTGGGATCACCGGCACAATACCCTCCAGCAGCAATCCGGCAGCATAGATCGACTGAATGATGCCATCGTGGAGCTCACGACCGATGCGCTCGCGATCATCCACCAGAGTCTGTAGTCTCTCCACACCCTCGACCCACCGCTCGATCTCAACCTCAATCGTGGTGAGTGACTTGACCAGACCATATGTCATCGCCCCGCCGGCAGCGACACGAATCCAGACGACCAGGATCACCGGAAGGGACATCGGTATGGCGGACAATACCAGTCCCTGCTGGGCCGCAAAGACATTCAGCACCGCAAAGAGCATCATAGCAGCTGCCGTGATTCGTTGATAGGGACGTACGCGCCGGCGCACGGCAGCATCCAGTGATCGGTGACCGCGACGCCACAACCCGATGGCCGCAAGGACGCCTCCAGGCAGAGCCAGGAGATAGCGCACGACACTCCCAGCGATCAGAAGCTCGGCCCAGTTCGGTCGCACGGAGGCAACGGCAATGGCGTAGGGCACGAGCCACAGGCCACAGAGGGTCACGAAGAGCGACCTGGCCCTGGTCTGAAAGGAAGCCTCCGACATCGTGGTCTGTAGACCAAAACCCAGCAGGAAGGTGTAGGCCACCGCAAGGAGAACGGGGAGGACAAGCGAGGCCACGCCGCCGATAGCAGGCACGAGTCCGGCGAACATCGCGAGCCACGCAGACAGTGCCTCGGAAATGGCGAACCCGCTCAGCCAGGTCAACTGGCGCATCAGGGAAACTCGGTGACTTCTTCGGTGAAGGAAGACCACGGTTATGCCCAGGGAGAAGAAAACCAGACCGTGTAAGAAGTCTCCCAGTACAGCCAGAAGGATCATCGATACCTGCTTCAGCGTGGGCCACGTAGATGAAAAGAGTATACCATGTTGAGGATGCACATCAAATGATCTCCCCTCGACGCAGCATCTGCGCAAGTTTTCAAGAACAGCCCAGGGCGGGGGATTGATCTTGTTTGCTCCTTTGACGGCGTTATACTTGAACGCTATGGATTTGTTCGAACACAGTCGGCAGGATCAGATCACGGGATCTGCCCCCCTTGCTGCTCGATTGCGTCCACGGACTCTGGATGAGTTCGTGGGGCAGGAGCAGATCATTGGGCCGGGGCGACTGCTGCGCCGCGCCATTGAGGCTGATCGGTTGTTCTCATCGATCCTCTTCTGGGGACCGCCGGGCGTGGGCAAGACGACGTTGGCGGCAGTGATTGCCAACACCACGCAAGCCCATTTCGAGACGCTCAGCGCCGTGCTGGCAGGCATCGCCGATCTGCGCAAGCTGGTCGAGGCAGCACGCCAGCGTCGCGCCATGTATGGGCAGCGCACGCTTCTGATGGTCGACGAAATCCATCGATGGAACAAGGCCCAGCAGGACGGCCTCCTTCCGGTCGTCGAGGACGGCACGATCACCTTGATCGGGGCGACAACGGAGAATCCCTACTTCTCCATCATCTCCCCTCTGCTCAGCCGGTCCCGTATCTTTCGCTTCGAGTCCCTGACCGTTGACGAGATCGAGGGGCTCCTGATGATGGCCCTCGAGGACGAAGAACGCGGCTTCGGCAAGCGAAGGATCGAGCTCGATCCCGATGCCGGCCGTCACCTGGCGGAGTTCGCCGACGGCGATGCCCGCAGCGCCCTGAATGCCCTGGAGCTAGCGGTGGTATCGACGCCCAGCGAGGACGGTGTGATCCATATCACGGTGAACGTGGCCGAGGAGTCCATCCAGCGACGCTCCCTACAGTACGACCGGTCCGGCGACGAGCACTACAACACGATCAGCGCCTTCATCAAGTCCATCCGGGGATCCGATCCCGACGCGGCCCTCTATTACATGGCCAAGATGGTGCTCGCCGGCGAGGACCCACGTTTCATCTTCAGGCGTATGCTGATCTCGGCGTCCGAGGACATCGGGCTTGCGTCGCCGATGGCGATCTCGGTGGTCCTGGCTTGTGCCCAAGCATACGAGTGGGTGGGCATGCCCGAGGGGCAGTACCACCTTGCCGAGGCGGCCCTATATCTGGCCACCTCACCCAAATCCAACAGCACGGGCGCCTACTGGGAAGCGCGCAAGCATATTGAGGATGAGGGATACCGCCCTCCCCCCGTCTACCTGCGGGACCAGAACACACTGCTCAACGAGGAGAAAACGAAGGCAGCGGCGTACAAGTACCCCCATGCTTTCAAGGGTGGGTGGGTGGACCAGCGCTATCTGCCGAAGGGCGTGTTGGGCGGGTGGTACCAGCCCAAGACGAACGGCTACGAGCAACGCGTGGCCGATTTCATCAAGAGAGTTCGCGAGAAGCAAGGAGAAGTCAAGTCGGAATGATCACTGGGAGCATTGGATGAACGATCCCATCACAAACCACATAGCTCAGATGCTGAATGAATCCGACCACGTCCTGGTGCCGCTGGAGGATCTCAGCGACCAACTCAATGCCGAGGGCCTGATGGCCTGGATGACGCCGGACCTGCTCGAGCAGCTGCTGGCAGAGGATGAGCGGTTCGAAATCTACGAGGGTCTGGCCGATTCGGAGTTGTTCAACCCGATGGTGCAGGCCGAGCTGCAGGCAAGAGGGCTCCTGAGCGGGCCCTTGGTGATGCTTCGAGAACGCGTATCAACATCGGAAGAGGTGATGCTCGATATGCTTCTGCATCTCCAGGACATGAACAAGGCTCTGGAGACCGCCTGGCAGCTGCGACCCGAGGACAATCCTGAGATAGAGGCGGAGATACTGAACCTCTTGATGATGGGGGACATGCTGGAGCGCGAGATCAAGCGGGCGCTCGAGACCGGCAGCATCGTCGTCGAACTGGGCGCCTCCGAGGAAGCGGAACTTGATCTGGGGACAGGCTAGATCCATAGCCAGAGAGACACCTACTGATCGCAACGGGGAGGTCCAAACACCTCCCCGTCTTCGTGCCTCCGGGAATCGGATGATCCGCCTCTGTCTGACGCTGGTCGGCGTGACGATACTGGCCCTGCCCCTTGTGTCGGCCTGCCGGCAAGGGGACTCGGCCCTCAGCCGCATCCAGGAATCCGGCATCCTGCGCGTGGCCGTCGACCCGTCCTTCCCTCCATTCGAGTCCGTGGATAGCGCAGGGCAGGTCGTGGGCTATGACGCCGACCTTGGCCAGGCCCTGGCGCGGCACCTCGACGCGGACGTGCATTTTGTCACCACAGGCTACGACGCGCTCTATGACACGCTGACGGTGGGACGAGCCGACGTCATCATCTCAGCGCTGTACCCGGATCAGAGCCGGACCTCGGCCTTCGTCTTCAGTGATCCCTACTTCAACGCGGGCGAGGTCATCATCGTGAGCGCAGAGAGCGAGATCGTGTCATCCGACGACCTCGCCGGCCAGCGCATAGCCTGTGTCTTCGGCACGGCAGGACATATGGAGCTGCTGAGGCTGGGGAAGACGCTCACCCCGCCCCCCACTGTCCTCACCGTCGACGATCCCGTCACGATCACGGCGGCACTACACACCGGTACCGTCGAGGCAATCGTCATCGACCACGTGAGCGCCCTGACGGCGGCGGGCAGCGACCCAGGTCTGGACATCCTGCTGCCGCCGCTGACGGACGAGCCCTACGTCATCGCCGCTCGGCAGGAGGACAGCAGGTTGCTGAGAGCGCTGAACGAGGCGCTGTCAGACCTGGCTGCTAACGATACGTTGGACGCACTGCGCGACAGATGGATGGTCCGGCCCACGGCGCGCTGACATCGGTCGGTTTTTGACATCACGGGTCGTGCCGGTAGAATGCTGCAAGCTCGTCAGGCCCACCGACGATGCCCACCGCCGTTGCGAGCTTCTAGGGTGCTGGACCCAGCCCGTGGTGCCAATCCGGTGACACCAAGCAAAGGAGACCTATGGCAGAGGTACACGTTTCCGACCACCCACTGGTGAAACACAAGCTGACGCTGCTTCGTGACAAGGGCACGGATCCCAAAAAGTTCCGTGAGCTGATCCGCGAGATCACACTGTTGATCGCGTACGAGGCGCTTCGGGATCTCGAGGTCAGTCCCAAAGAGGTCGAGACCCCTCTCACGAGAACCGTCGGCCACAAGCTCGCCGAGCCCATCGGCCTGATCCCCATCCTGCGCTCGGGCCTGGGCATGGTAGAGGGCATCTGGGAGATGATCCCATCTGCCGAGGTCTGGCACATCGGGCTCTTTCGCGACGAACAGACCCTGCGTCCGGTCTCGTACTACAATCGGCTGCCCATCCACCCGACGGTCTCTGTCTGCTGCATCCTGGACCCGATGCTGGCGACCGGCGGCTCGGCGGTCAAGACCGTCGAAATCCTCAAGAACTGGGGCGCCAACCGGATCAAGTTCCTCGGTGTGATCGGGGCGCCTGAGGGCGTCGAGACGCTGACCAACGCCCATCCCGATGTCGACATCTACCTTGCTGCCCTCGATGATCATCTCAACGATGTCGCCTACATCGTCCCCGGACTGGGTGACGCCGGCGATCGCCAGTTCGGGACAGCCTAGCCGAGCGCACACTTGACCCACGGGCTGGCGTATGCGCTGACCCTTGTAGCGGGCGTCGTGATCTCGGTGATCGCGACGCCCCTTCTGGGCAAGCTGGGTCACAGACTGGGCATCGTCGTCCTACCAGGCGGGCGACGGAAACACAGCGGCGTGATGTCGCGCCTCGGCGGCCTCGGCCTGGTCGTGGGTTTCTTCGGCGCCCTGGCGCTCTCCCGATGCTTCGCCATTCCGTCAGCCGACCCCAACGAGATGCGCCGCTTCTGGGGCCTGGCCATCGGGGGGCTCCTGATGGCCATCTTCGGGTTCATCGACGATAGCCGCGAGCTCCCTGCAGGCGCGGAGTATCTGGGCTATCTCATCGCCGCCATCGTCGCCGTGGTCAGTCTCATCTTCCTGGAGCGGTTCAACAACCCCCTCAACAACACGTTGGTCGTGCTCCCTGCGCTCGTCTACGTACCCCTCACGCTCTTCTGGATGACCGGGATGACCGTCACCGTCAACTGGATGGATGGGGTGGATGGTCTGGCAGCCGGCGTCTCCGCGATCCTGGCTCTGGTCCTCAGCATCCACATGTACCGCAGCGGCCAATACAGCGTCGTCCCCCAGGCACTGGCGCTCCTCGGCGCATCCATCGGCTTCTTGATCTTCAACGCGCCACCGGCCCGTCACTATCTGGGCAGCAACGGCGCCTTCTTCCTAGGCTACGTCCTGGGAGCACTGGGGTTGATCGCCGGCGGACGCGTAGCGACTGTGTTGCTGGTCATGGGCATTCCGATCGTGGATGTAGCGTGGACGATCCTGGACCGCTGGCGAAGCGGCGTCAGCCCGTTCCACGGCGACCGGCGCCATCTACACTTCAAGCTCGTGGATGCCGGGCTGTCGGCACGCACGATCGTCAGCATCTATTGGAGTTTCTGTGCGACCGCCGGTGTGCTGGCGCTCGTCCTCTCATCCCGCATCTACAAATTGGTGGCGCTGGTGCTCCTGGGAGGATTGACCACGGGGCTGCTATTCTACCTGAGCAGACCGCAGCGGGCTGAACCCCGCGGCTAGCCACACCAAGCCCACTGGAAGCAGGACGGAGGCACCGAGATGACCGCGACCGTTCATCGGTGGATGGGTTGTCTGGCTCTGTTGATCGTCGCCCTGGCCGGCTGCAGGTCCACGCAGACGCCACCGACCGCCGTACCCACCGCGCTGCCCCCGACGTGGACGCCGGCACCGACTTTGGCGCCGACGGCCGTTGTGGCCCGCACTGATCTGGTCCTCTGCAGCACCGAACCTACGGCGGCCAGCCCCTTCTACTCCTTCCAGGCCGGCGCCGACTTGCTGGCTCTCTTCTATGAGGAACCGGTAGAGCGCGTGGGGTACCGGTGGGAAGCGCGGCTGGTCGAGCGGGTGCCGGAACTGGGGACAGGCGACGCCGTGACACGGACGGCCAAGGTCAGCCAGGGCACCCGCTATGCGGACGCGCTCGGTGTCGTGAGCTTGCACGAGGACCCCGAACCCAACGACCTCCCTCAACTCGTCGTCACATTCACCCTCAAGTCTGATCTGGCCTGGTCCGATGGCGAGCCCATCACGGCCAGGGATGCCGTCCTGGGCTATCACCTGGCCCAGTCACCCGAGGCGACCGGGCGATGGAGCGAGCTGGCGGAGCGGACCGCGCGCTTCGTGGCCGTGGACGACCAGACTCTGCGCTGGGAGGGTATCCCAGGTTACCTGTCATCAGACTACGCGGGCTTCCTCTTCCCGCTTCAGCCGGCTCACCGCTGGCAAGGCCACGCATTGGCTGAGCTCCTGGAGGACCGCACGCCGCCGGCGACGGGGCCGTTTGAGATCACAGCCTGGGAGACGGGACGCGAGGTACGTCTGGCGCCCAACCCACACTACGCCGGCGAAGCCCCTCAACTCGAGCGGGTGATCGTCAGATTTCCCCAGCTGCCCCCAGAACAATGGTCCGGACTGCTGGCGAACGGCACGTGCGACGTCGTGCTCCCCGATCCCATCCTTCTGACCTCGTGGGAGCCGTGGGAGCAACTCGGACAGGCCGGAGAGGCCGTCGTCTGGGCGGATGTGGCCCCAAACGTATTGCGACTGGATGTGAACTTGGCCGGGGAGGCCAGCTCAGAGGCGGCACAGACGGCAATCCAGGACGTTGCGATACGCAAGGCGCTGTCCGCCTGCATCAACCGAGAGCTGCTCACCGAGGCGCTGCCGGGTGAAGCGGTGGCCACCGCGGACGGCTTCATCCCACTCAACCACCCAGCCCACGCGGGCACCACTCAGCCCGGCTATGATCCCGGCAGGGCAGAGAGACTGCTGGAGGGGGCGGGCTGGCGCGACGAGGACGACGACGGCACGCGCGAGGCGCACGACATCGACGGGTTGTCCGATGAAGAGCCCCTGACCTTGACGTTGCACTTCGCCTCCGAGTACTTCATTGTGGCAGCGCACGTCGCCTCAGACCTGGAGGCGTGCGGGATCGACATTGGCCTCGAGCCCACCGACGTGCGCCAGCTCTACACGCCGGGCGATGCCAGTCCTCTCTTCAGTCACCAGTACGACCTGGCCCTCATCGGTTGGCAGGCCGTGCTCCCCAGGGTCTGCGGGGCATGGTTCAGCGACCGCGTGCCCGCACTGGAAAACGATCAGCGCGGCGAGAACTTCAGCGGCTTCACATCCGAGGCGTATGACACGGCATGCGCGCGTGCGCTGGCCGCCGTCGATCTGGACGAACAAGCCGAGGCACTACAGGCAGCCCAGACCCTGCTCAACGCAGAACTCGCCAGCATCTTCATCGCTTGGCGCCCGTTCTGGTTTGCCGCACGCCCGGACATTGCCGGCCTGAAACCGGACGCCTCCGCATTCGGCACGATATGGAACATCGAGGAGATTGCCATCGCGACGCCGACGCCGGAGGGCTGACCTCGCGGGCCGGTATCACACCCCATTGCACAGAAGGTACGAGACAATGCAACTAGCCAGACGCTGGATGTGGACCACGATCATCGGGGTCACCGTCTTCGCGCTCAGCGTGGCCGGCATCGCCTGGGGCGACCGCCCCCTGGCCCGCGCGAAACCGACTGCGTTCGCCGCAGACGGAGAGATTCTCCGCGGCACCTACGTCATAGGCGATAGAGACGCCGGCATCCTGCTCCTGGAGGGATTCGGGAGCGATCAGGTCACCATGCGCAGTGCCGCAAGCACCTTCGCCCGAGCCGGATACCACGTCTACACCTTTGACTTCTCAGGTCACGGGCGATCGCCCGGCGGTCTCACCTTCGACAACGCCGCCACCGACCGCCTGGCGCACCAAGTCCTCGCCGCACAGTCGGCCCTCGAGTCGCGCGCCGGCCTACCTACGGACCGCATCCTCGTCCTGGGCCACAGCATGGGCGCTCGCGTGGGCCTACAGGCCGCGGCGATGACCGACACGCCGCCGGCGGGTCTGATCCTGCTTGGGGCCCAGGTCAACCTGGACACCAATGTCCAGTCCGAGGTCTTCACCGGCGTCGCCGACACTGGCCTGGCTTGGGTCCAGGCCCTTGGGCCGACCACGCCGGCGACCAACGTCCTCCTGATCGTGGGGAGTTGGGACGACATCCTCACGCCTGCCAACGCGGACCTCCTGCTGGAGAAGCTGGTGGGCGCGCCCACCGCAGCGCACACGGTTCATGGCGAGCTCGGCGCGGGCACCGGGCGTCAGCTGATCATCCTTGAACGTCTGCTGCACAACTACGAGATCTTCTCCCCGCGGGCACTCGCCCTGGCCCAGGGGTGGGCTGCAGACGTGCTGGGCCTTGCACCAGCGAACGCCGGTTTGGACCGGGCGCAGTCTGGGCGCGTCGCACTCTGGATCACCGGTCTGACCGGTATCTTCGTCGCAGTGATCGGTGGGAATCGGTGGGCGCAGGCCCGGCTGCCAGTGACGGAGACACGGGCCCACCGGATCACCGTGACCTGTGTGCGCCGCTACTTGGTCGGCAAACTGCTCCTGTGGCTCGCCGCCCTTCCGGCAATCGCACTCCTGTTTGGACTGTTCTATTTCCTGCCGCTGGCGACACCGGTCTTCAATCTGATCTATGTGGGCTTCATCGGCGGCTACGGGCTCTTGATGCTCCTGCTCTACGGCATCCGGAAGGTACCGGGCACTGAAGGCAAACTCCCGTTCCGAGACCCCATCTCGGAGAGAGCACGCGATCCGCGCGGGATAGCGGCGGCCCTGGGCATCACGGCTACGTTCCTTGCCGCAGTCACCCTCTATGCGCGGACCGGGTGGTTCCTGGCACCGCCGTCGGGACAGAGACTGATCTGGGTCGCCCTGTTCACGCCCGTGACGGCGCTAGGATTCTGGATCGGGCTGCACGAGGGGGGAGTGCTATCCACGACCGAGCTCGACCGCCGGTGGCCCCGCGCCGCGAACACGCTCCTCGGTCTGGTGCCCTTCTTCCTGTGGACGATCTTGCAGGCGGCCATCGGCTCGCTCTCTGGTATGGTCAGCGGGGTACAGGGGTTGATCATCCTTGCCCTTGTGACCGCCTACGGGGCGCTGGTACAACGGCTGGCGCAGCGACCCTGGTTGACAGCGATTCTCCAGGCCATCGTGCTCTACTGGCTCATCCTGCCTCAGGGCGTTCTCTTCATCTGACACCAGGACGCAACAGAACCCGCGGGTATGTGCCCCGCGGGTTCTGTGCGCATTCCGCAGCCGCGCCTGGGAACACGCTCGGCTAGTCGACAAACCGGAAACTGTCGACCATATCGTGGTCATAGATGATCTGGTAGTCCCAGTCCGCGGCAAATGTATTGGCTTGCCCCAGGTCCCACGCCGCGACCTTATGGCGAGTCGCATCGTACTTCACAACGGTCCGGAAGTTGATGGGGCACGTGCTCTCGGTGAAGTGTTTGCCGTCGCCGGCGATCACCACATCGTAGACTCCTTCCTGCGTGGCGGCCTGCATCTCGCCCACCGCGCATCCGGTGCCGTAGCGGTCCTGGATGAAGCTCTCCAGCTCGGTCTCGTCTCGGACGCTGACCACCTGGACGGCCCAATGCTGCTTGTAGTGGCTGTCAGGGTCCAGCACCAAGTCCAGCGTGTTGCTCACAGGCACACACCCCGAGTAGTCCTGCCGGCGTCCACCATCCTCCAGCTCCGTCTGCGTCGGGCCCTGCAGTTCTCCGTAGTATGCGAAGGTCAGGTAGACCGTGTCGCCCTGCTCGAACACCGCGGTGGGCACGTCCGCAAAGGCCGGGCGATAGGAGTCCTGCTCGGAATTGAAGACGCACCTGCCGAAGGGGAGTGCCATCTGCTGCGGCATCTCGATGGAGAAGCCCAGATCGGGATTCGTGTAGAGGTACATCTCATCATCCAACGTCACCAACGTGCCCGTCGGCCCGGCAGGCTCGGTGACGGCGTGCGCGCCGACGTCAGCGCTCATCTCCTCAGCGGCCTCCGCCGTGGCCGTGGGAGTCACATCCGCCACGTCAGGCGCCGCGTCAATGGCCACAGCGGAGAGGCGGCCACACCCCGTGAGCACCAAGGTGCTCGCCAACACCAGACCAACCCATACACTGCCTCTGTCCTTCATCATCGACCTCCCTTGTTATCCATCTATGCTGCCATCGTATCCGGCAGGTGTTACACCCGAATTGCAGCGATGATGCAGGCCTGTAACGTCCTGTGGCAGTCTGATCGCCCAGGGGCTTCGCACAGATGTCGGCGCACCACAGACCGGGAGACAGGGAGGGGAAGTGCTACCGCGAGGCCGGCAAAACGAGAGGTTTGGCAGGTGCAGCGGAAAAGAGGGACATCAGACCAGGCGGCCAACCTGTGCCCTAATCAGCGGGAACCACACACCGAAACCCGTCATACGTGCCCGCCCCCTCGGGGAAGTAGGCCTCGCGGTTCGCGCTGCGTACCTGGAGCGGGAAGGCGTACCATGACAAGCCCTTGGTCACCTTCCGTTCGCCCTCGCCCTGAGGGCCGGTGGGGTTCACCTGTCGCTCGATGGTGTAGGTCCCGGTCCAGTCGGCCGTCCACTCACCTGCATTTCCTGCCATATCCAACGCACCGCACCAGCTGGACCCTGAGGGGAAGCTGCCCACGGGCGCGATGTAGGCGTACCCGTCGTCGTAGCCGGTGTATGCCCAGGAGCCCGTAGACCCTGGGGTATCCTTCGGCCATTCCGCATCGCAGCTGGCATCGCAGAAGTTCAGATGACTGGGGTCAAACGTGTCACCCCACGGGAACCGGAGACCCTGGGGTCCCCGAGCAGCGTATTCCCATTCCGCCTCAGTCGGCAGCCGACCACCGGCCCACTCGCAGTAGGTCTGGGCCCCAAGCCATGAGATGACCGTAGCCGGCATGTCGTCGGAGACATCAATCGGTCCAGACCAACCCATCGGCTGCGGAGGTGCCTCACAGACGCCGTCGTCGACGCAGGCCTGGTACTGGGCAACGTTTACCTCGGTGCGATCGATCCAGAAGGCATCCAACTCGACCGCGTGCGCCGGCTGCTCGCGCTGGAAGTGGAAGGAGTCTATACAATCGTCAAAGGGGCCGTACTCCTGACACATCTCCACGTAGTAGGCGACGTCATCGTCATCGGAGCCCATCGTGAACTCGCCCGCCGGCACGTAGACCATGGCCATACCGTCGACGGCACGCGTCTGAGTGTCACCTAGAGATGCCGCGGGTGAATCCTCGGCCTCGGGTTCGAATGAGGCAGTCGCCGGCAGCAGCGCACCAGCGGAGCCTTTGAGGGTCGGCGTCGGTCCGGGTGATGCAGTGGGCGTGGGAACCTGCGCCACACGTGGCACTAGCTCGAAGGACTCCAGGATCGTGCCTACCTCTTCCACCACAGGGTCCGGGATGTCCACATCTTCGTACCCCGCCACTGCGGCATCTCCGGCGGTGTCCTGCAGGTAGATGGCGAACTGCGGCTCGTCAGCAGTCATCGGCTTGGCGGTGTGGAAGCGCACGCCGATGACCTTCCTTTCAGATAGCATCGCTTCGACCGGCATGCCCTGCCCCAGGAAGACGAGCTTTCCGACAGAGATACTGCCGTCAGATGCCACCATATCGAGTGACGGCAGCGGCGCCGCCTGATCCACGCGCTTGTAGGCGATGCGCAGGGCAAGTGTGCCTCTCCGCAGCCACACCGTCTGTTGCTCCTCCTCCAACGACCAATGCGAAGGGTAGCTGAAGGCGAAGCCATAGTCCACGTTTTCATAGCGCAGCATCGCGGGCGTTGGCGTAGGTGTGGGCTCCAGCCCCATCTCGACAGTCCCGCAGCCAGTCAGGAGCATGACGACGGACGTAATGAGCAGCAGCAAGGCACTAGGGACACCACGCATCTCGCCCCCTATTCCTGGGCCAGGGCAGCCGCAACGTCACCAACGTGCCCCGTCCAACGAAGCTGTGCAGAGAGATCTAGTGCTGTGGCTTGCGACGGGCGAGCCAAACCACTGCACCAACTGCAGCAAGCACCACAGAGCCAGGACAGCAGACAAAGAGAACCTCACCGATACCAAAGCTAGGGCCTGACAACGCCGGCATCAATGTGGGTTCCGGA
>Ga0180435_10004702_pt1 | contig 13434 bp, 10 predicted proteins | sample SS_ome_3_FD_132467 | JGI IMG/M metagenome (GOLD analysis project Ga0180435, IMG submission 132467) | Hypersaline lake sediment archaeal communities from the Salton Sea, California, USA - SS_3_S_1 metaG | ecosystem: Environmental > Aquatic > Non-marine Saline and Alkaline > Hypersaline >... | reverse complement strand
GAGATCTGTGGTAGGGCGTGCAGCTGCTCGAGGAACAAGGGGAGTCCGCGCCGAATCAGTGGTTCTCCCCCCGTGATGCGGACCTTGTGGATCTGGCGGCGCGATACGAGCAGGCGTACGACCGCGGCCAGCTCCTCGAGCCGCAAGACATCCTCGTGCTTGAGCTTGGGCACTCCGTCGGGCGGCATGCAGTAGTGGCAGCGGAAGTTGCAGAGGTCGGTCACCGAGACTCGCAGATAGTTGATCGCTCGCCCCTGTGCATCGCGGAGGGGACGATTGTGAGCGGCCTGTGAGCGGGCGCTGGGCGACGTTTCGGTCGAAGGTGGTTTCAAGGTGTTGGCTACCTTTCCCGCCTGGCAGGGGTCTCTAAGGTTGATACAGGGTCCGGAATGCCACCCTTGTTCCAGCCGGCGCACCGCCCTCTCGGGGAGGCACGATGGCAACTGCATCCGCCCCCCGGGTGGCGAAGATATCCGCCGAGCCATGCGTCTTCAGCGGATGAAGGCGATAGCGGTCTTCCTTCCACTCGGTACGGCAGGGCACCAAAGACGTGAACCCTGGTCGAGTTCGTGTCGGCGCAGTCAGTCGGCCGACCCGTTTCGGAAGAACCGGGAGCGGAGCGCGCCGGAACGCGCGGATTGCCGGGAGCACATATTGGTCGAAAGCGAGCAGCGTCGAAATCGGATTGCCCGGAAGACCGAAGACGAGCGTCCGTCGCGAGGCGGCCTGTTCGACATAGCCGAACAAGGTCGGTTGTCCCGGACGAACCCACAACTTCTGGAAGCAGATTCGTACGCCGAGTTCGGCGAGAATTCCCGGAATGTAGTCGTACTCTCCCATCGAGACGCCACCGGTCAAGACGACCAGGTCCGCGCGCTCGAGAGCCGCAGCCAGTTTCTGTCGCAGCGAATCGGGCTCATCGCGGAGGATGCCGATATAGTCGGGTTCGGCTCGTGCAGCGAGAATCTGTGCCCATAGCGAGTACGCATTGGAATTTCGAATGCACGCCTGCGGCAGTGGCTCTCCGGGCTCGCGCAGCTCGTCTCCCGTGGCTGCGAAGGCGATCTGCGGGCCGAGGTACACGTCGACCTGACGACACCCCACAGCGGCGAGCATGCCGATCTCCTGGGCCTGCAACAACCGCCCACGGGAGAGCAGTGGCTCGCCAGAGCGGAGGTTCTGACCGCGGGGGGCGATATGCGCCCCCTTCGCCGGCAGCTCTTCGAAGCGGACATCCATCCCGATTTCGGCGAAGCCGCTCGTCGCTTCGACTGGAATGATCGTGTCCGCACTGCTCGGAACGACGGCACCGGTCATGATCTTGACGCACTGCCCTTGGGCCAGCTCAACTGGCGTGGCGGCAGCGCCAGCGGCAATCTGTCCCACGATGCGCCAGGCCCGATCGGCAGTGCCGTCCTCGTGGCGAAAGGCGAATCCATCCATGGCTGCCCGATCGAAGGCCGGCATGTCGATATCGGCGACGACATCTTCGGCCAGGACCAAGCCGGCGGATGACTCGATCGGCAACCGCCCTCTCTTCTCTCCAGGCCGAGCTTCAGCCTGAATAGCGGCCACCGCTTCTTCGAAATGCAAGCGATCCATCACACCTTCCCGCTCTGGAAGTCCGGAGATCCCTTTAGAGCGATGGCGGGATTGCTAGAACAGCTCCACCGCGCTCGCCTTGAAGGAAACCACAACATCTGCTTGCAGGTTTAGCCCCAACCGTTCATAGGATTCGCGGCTGATGATGGCTGTCAGGTGCTCGTCGGCAACCAGCAGCTCGAGCCAGACGTTTCCTTCCCGTGCCTGAACAGCGGCAACCCGACCGGCAAAGCTGTTGAGCATACTCGATTTGAGCCGCTCGCGCGAGAGCACCAAGCTCGACGGTTCGATCGCCGCCCGACGGCCGGTCGCTGGGGTTCCGGTGGGCAGGGCGCCGGAACTGCCCGCCATCCGCATCTCCAACCCCCCATCCGTGATGAATCGATCGCCAGCCAGACGGCCCGCGAAGACGTTCAGATACGGTCGCGGTGTCAGGCGCCCATCACGCAAGTGCAACACGCGGGGTCCCACGCGGTGGGCGAACTGCACGTCATGGGTAGTCAGCAGGATCGTCGCTGATGAGTCGTTGATGACGCGCTCGACTACCCGCCGGGAGAAGCGATCGAGATGGGCATCTGGCTCATCGAGCAAGAGGATGTGCGGCTCGGCGATCAACGCGCGGCCGATGGCCACTCGTTTGCGTTCCCCCCCCGACAGTGTCTCGATGCGTCGTTTCGCATGCTGGTCGAGACTTAGCAGGGTCAACATGCGCATGACCCGATCGATCTTCCGCGGCCGCGAAAGCGATATGAAGCGCAAAGGGTATTTCAGATTCTGCCAGACGGTTCCACGAAACAGATAGGGTGTTTGGCGCAGATATCCGATGCGACCTTGGCTGCGCACCGGGGGCGAGCTGGCAGCCGTCGTCGGTGTCGCCAAGCCCGCCAAGACGCGCAGCAGGGACGTCTTCCCCGATCCATTGGCTCCGACGATAGCCACATGTTCTCCGCCCTCGAACGACTGCGCTTCGATCGCGAGCTGAAAGCCGTCCGCATACCGGAGGCGGAAGGTCTCCAGTGCGAGATGACCATCGATCTCGGCCGCCTTCACGGATTCGTTAGACCTCGCGTTCCATGTGCCCGCTGCGGATCGCCGCATTGATCAGCAATACCATGCTCAACAAGACGATACCGAGGGCGAAGGCATGGGCGAAGTCCCCTTGGCTCGTCTTGAGCGAAATCGCGGTGGTGAGTGTACGCGTGACGCCGCGGATGTTCCCCCCCAGTACCAGCGATATGCCAACCTCAGAAATCACGCGCCCGAAACCGGCCAAGAAGGCGGTGAGGATGCCCAGGCGCAGCTCCTTCACTGTTAGCCAAAAGGCGGCGATCGGCGGCGCGCCCAGCAAACGCGCCTCCTCGTAGATCAGGGTGATCCGGCTTTGCACGGCCGAATGAGCGAGCGCGGTAATAAGCGGGATGATCAGGCAAACCTGACCGATAATGATCGCCGTCGGCGTAAATAGCAGTTGCCATGATCCGAGCGGAGCGTTGCGCGCGATGAACGCATAGACAGCCAATCCAATCACGACCGTCGGCAGGGCCAGGGCCGTGCGAAGCAGGGTGACGACCCAAGACTTGCCGGCGAAGTCGAATCGGGCAATGAGTAGTGCCAGCGGCAGCGAGAAGAGCGCTGCAATTGCGGTCGAGGCAACGGAGACTTGAAGTGTTGTGGCGGTGGCTCGGACAAGATCCTGGTCGAGCGTGACGATCAGCTTCAAGGCCTCAGAGATGCTCTCGACGAGGAACGGCATCGCGTGGGCCCTCAATGACTCGCCGGGAGCGCAGCAGGATGGAAGAGCTGATGTCCGTTCACCCGGTACTCAGCGATCAGAGCCTGGGCTCGCGAGGATGTCATCCACGCAATCAGATCCCGCGCGCCCGCATGGTTGCGGTCAGGGTAGCGTTCAGGCGAGATCGCAATCAGCGCATAGGGATTGTGCAGGGCAGGATCTCCCTCAAACAGGATGACAAGTTCGAGTTCGTCACGCCGTGCCAGGAATGTGCCGCGGTCACTAAGGGTATAGGCTCGCTTTTCTTGCCCCAGGGTGAGCGTTGCGCCCATGCCCTGACCGGTCTCGAGATACCATGAACCGGTCGGCTCGATTCCGGCCGCCTGCCACAAGGCGCGCTCCTTCTTATGTGTTCCGGAGTCATCACCTCGGGAGATGAAATCGGCCTTGGCCGTGGCGATTCGGCGCAGAGCATCGACGGGAGAAGTGGATGAGCGCACGTTGGCTGGATCTTCGCTCGGCCCGAGCACGACAAAGTCGTTCCACATCACCGGTACGCGTTCGACGCCGTACCCGGCAGCGACGAACGCCTCCTCCGCATCCGGAGCGTGCACGAGCAGTAGATCCACATCCCCTTCCTCGCCGTGGCGGAGCGCCATGCCGGTGCCGACGGCGATGAACTCGACCTTGCGACCCCGTTCGTGCTCGTAGACCGCGAGCAGCGAGTCGAGCAAACCCGTATTGGCGGTGCTCGTCGTCGTCGCCATGCGTATGGGGCGCCGCGCGGCCTCGCGCGAGTCGCAGGCGCCCGCAGCGAGCAGCACAGCCAAGAGCAGCCACCCGCAGGCGCGCACCGCATGCGTCGCCCGCCAATCCCGTGGCGTGGAACGGCTCGGGATCATACCCGCACCTCCTTGCGCTGGCGCCGTCCGCGCGGCGCTCACGTGACACCTACGGAGCGGCGTTGCGCGCGAGGCGGAAGCCGGTCGTATTGTCTTGCGATCCCGGCCAGTAGGGATCGCGGGACGCGCTGCGGCAGTCGCGAGCGAAGTAGAACCAGGAACCGCCACGACGCACGCACTGCTGCCACAGGTCACTCGCCGGGCCGGTCGGATCGGTCACGGCGCCCTCAGGATAGGTGCCGTAGCGATCCCAGCACCACTCCCAAACGTTGCCGTGCACATCGTAGAGGCCAAACGGGTTGGCGAGCTTCTGCGCCACGCTGCGCGAGCGCGGGCCGGTGCCGAGGTCTGAGTTGCCACAGTACCAGCCGACCGGGTCGAGGGTGTCGGACACGGTGTCCGCCGCGCAACCCTCGAACTCTAGCTCTCCGGCGAAGATCGAGGTCGTCGTCAGGGCGCGGCAGGCGTATTCCCACTCGGACTCGGTCGGGAGGCGATAGCCGTTCGCCTCCGGATCCCAGCTGACGACCGCAGCGGTGATGTGCCCGTCGGCGTCGAGGATCTCGCCCGAGAGCTCGTACGCGGGATCAAGCTCCTCGTACTCGGAGAGCGCATTGCAGAAGGCGATCGCGTCGTACCAGGTGACCTGCTCGACCGGCCGGGAAGAGCCGGAGAAGTAGGAGGGATTGCGGCCCATGATCGTCGTGTAGAGGCTCTGCGTGACCTCGATCTCGGAGATCTCGAAATCACGCGTCAGTGTGACGGTGTGCTGCCGCTCATCGTCGTCGCGCCCGAGCTCGCTTTCCGGGCTGCCCATCTCGAACGTCACGCCGCCGCCTACCGCGACCGGGATCATCTCGAACTCGAAGGGCCCCTTGAGCACGTCGGGTCCCGTGTAGCCCTCGGTCGTCACGATCGGCCCGTGGCCGTCGTCGAAGACGAACTTGAAGTCATGCACGCCGCTGCCGAGTGTGGTCGCATAGGTGTAGGCGACGCCCGCGGCGTAGTTGGGCGCCTCCCCGATGGGCGTCATCGTGTAGCGCGCGCCGTCGATCTCGACCTCGTGCAACACGGGCGCATCCCCTTCGGCGTCGGTGTAGACCACGGCAAAGGTGAAGATCGTCGTCGGCGTGCCGGTTTCCGGATCGACCTGCCCGCTCGTCAGCGTTGGCGCCGTCATCCGCGCCGGGGCGAGATTGGAGAGCGCCGACGTCCAGCCGGCGTCGTCTTCCGTGCGCAGCGCAAAGTAGTACTGCTCACCCGGCGTCAGCCCCTCGACCGTGGTCGCTTCATGCGTCCCGGCCGGGCCGGGCACGGGGCGGCGCACGATCTCCTGCGCGTCGGCCCAGGTCGAGTCGACGATCGGCGTCTCGGCCCAGCGCAGCTCGTAGGCGCTCGCGCGTCCCTCGGTCCCATCGTCACCCGGAGCGGTCCAGCTCAACTCGAGGGCGGAGGTGCTCAGCAGATGCGTGCTCAGATCGCTGACCGCGGCCGGGGGCGTTGTATCGGTGCCGGTGTCGGGTCCGCGGAAGACCACCAGCCCCTCCTCGGCATCCGCAATGCAGACGATGTTGTTGCTGGCGACGGCGACCCCGATCGCATCCTCGGTGGGCACGTTTCCCAGCGAGAGCGGGTTGCGCGGGTCGCGCACGTCGACGACGAAGAGACCGGCATCCTCGGCGGCGATGAAGGCGAGGCCATCGCGAACCTCGATCGCCACGCAATCACCCGGCAGGAGCAGCGATGCGACCGGGACCGGGATGCGATCCGCGCCAATCTCCATCACCTGCAGCCCGTGGTCGTTGTCGGCGACATAGACGTAGTTGCCCTCGACATCGATCCCGTAGGCATTGCCCGGGGTATCGACGTTGCCGATCCGCGAGATTTCCCGCTCGTAGATCCGGCTCGCATCGAAGACCGTCACGCCCATCTCATCATCGGCGACGTAGATGTGCGTGTTGTCCTCGCTCATCGCCAAGTCCTCGATGTAGCCGAACGGCACGACGCGTTCGCGCTGATCGAGGAATCCCGGGTTGGCCGGGTTGCTGACGAAACCGGTGACCGCGCGCCAGCCGTCGCCCAGATAAAGCTCATAGGGATCGCCCACGTATTCTGGTGGCGCGACACAGATGGCGTTGCCGAAGTAGGCCGACGTTCCTTGCTCAAGGTCGACGAGTGAGTCGGGCACGAAGGAAATGTCGAACGGTTTGATCCCTTCGGTTTCATCGACCAAGAAGGCGAGGTCGCGAACGGTACCGTCGTCATCGTAGGTCCGGGCAACTGCGATCGCGTTGGCGGAACGCTCGGTGTCGAGCGCGAAGATCCGCTGCGGATGCCCGGGATCGGTGATGTCGACCACCTGCAAGCCGCCCTGACCGGCGGCGACGTAGGCATAGTTGCCGAGGATCGCCACGTCTGCGGCCTCGGTCGGCAGGGCGACGCGCCCGGCGACATGATAGGGACTGGCGGGCGGATCGTAGAGGTCCTGTTCGCCGCAGCCGAAGCCGAGCACGGCCAGGGTCGCGACGACGCCGGCGGTCAGGTGTTTGCTGCGGATCACGCCGATCCTCCTTAATAGAGATCGCGGGAGAAGGCGACCCAGTAGCGGGTCCCGATGTAATCCTTCTCCTCGGATGGGTCATCTTCGCCGATCAAGACGGCGGGTCCGGACGCGCTGCGGTCGGTGTAGCGCGCGCCGAGCTCGAGCGAGACGCCCTGGTAGAGCGCCCGCGAATGCCACTCGAACGTCACTTGTTCCTTGGTGTCCATGCGGCCCGCGTGCAGCGGGTCGACGTAGAGCGGCCGCTCGCTGGTGTAGAAACGCCGGTCGTAGTTGAGGCGCAACACCACCTGATCGGTCTTGAGCTTGACGAGACCCTGATCGATCAGGCTGAGTGCCTGCAGACCCCAGCCGGATAGGCGGCGGATGAACCCGTCGCCCGGCTCGCCGGGGCGGTAGGGGCTGCGCTTCGGTTCGTAGTAAATGTAAAGCCGGTAGTCGTCTTCCTCGTACGAGCCGTCGCTGTCGTTGTCGGACAGGTCGTGCGTCTCGTCGACTTGATCGTACGCGCGCGCCTCGACGTTCTGGTAGGTGTACTGCGGGCTGAAGGAGAAGCGCCCGTACTCGATGTCGACGTCCAGCTTGCCGTTCCATTCCCAGAGGTCGTTCTCGAGGAAGGGGCGGTTGTAGAAGCGCAGCGTGCGCCCGACAAACAGACCAAGGCGTAGCCAGTCGTTGACGTAGTAGCGATACCCCAGGTCGAAGTCGTTGCGCGTGATCAAGAAGTGCAGGTATGCGCCCTCGACGTTGCCGGAGACGTACGGTGGGCGGTCCCATAGCTCCTTGATGTAGCTGTCGGGTGCGTAGGTGTAGGTGAATTCGAGATAGTCGGACTCGCGAAAATCTTGGCGAAAACGGAAGTTGACCTCGTCGTTGGTCTTGATCGAGTTGCGCATGTACTCCCACAGGCGATAGCGGATGCGGTAGCGCGAGCGGTTGCCGAAGAAGAGGTTCGCATGGCGCAGCTCGAAGGAGATCTCGGGGTTTACGATCCAGTCGTCCTCTGATTGGATGGCGTAGCGGTCGGGGCGCTCGTTGGAGCGGAACTCCTCGAGCGAGAAGTGGGAGTAGCGGCCGATGTTGTCGTCATAGATTAGATCGAGCGCGAAGTCGGCGTCGATCGTCCAGGGGCTCTCCTTCTTGGGCGGCGGCTGGTGGTAGAAGCGCGCGTAGACCGACCCGCCCGTCTCGGTCGTGCCGGTGACGGTGACGTGATGCTTGCCGGGCGGGATCGAGAGCAGGATCTTCTCGCCGCCGGTCAAGCCGCCGGGGCGTTCGTCGCCGTAGCGCCAGGTCTTGGAACGCTTGAGGCCTTCCTCCCAGCGCTGCTCGCCGAATCCTTCGAGGCCGGTGATCGAGATCGTCAGATCGCGCGGCGTCGGCCCATCAGGCGCGATATGGGCGCGGGCGAAGAAGCGCAGCGTGCCCGGGCCCTCGACTTCGAGCGGACAGCCCTGGTCGATGCGGTAGTAGTCGCTGAAGCGCGTGTCGCGACCGAGCTCGACCGGGTCGCTCGGCCATCCCTTGCGGCGGAACTGCGGCAGGAGATAGTCGAAGTCGATCTTGCGTTCCTCGGCCGGGGTCGGCGGGCCGTCGTAGTAGAAGCGCGCAAAGACCGCCTCGGCGGCGACGTCGCTCTCGCCGCTAACGACGATCGTATGGATCCCGCGCGGGATCGCCATCTCGATCTTCTCGCCCCGGGTGACGCCGCCCGGCCGCCCGTCGGCATAGTCGGAGCCGCGCGATCGGTCGACCTCGCGCCAGAAGTGCTGCGCCGGGAAGCCCTTGAGCCCGCGAATCGTCACGTGGACCGAATCGGGTTGATCCCCGCTGGGGGCAATGTGCGCTCGCACGTAGAAGCGCATCATGCCGGGCCCTTCGATTGTGATCGGCGCCGGCTGGTCGATGCGGAAGTACTCCTTGAAGTCCCCCGGGTCGCCGATTCCGACCGATGGGTGGGGGGATCCGTGCGCGGGCGTGTCGGGCACGAGCACGCGCGCGGCGAAGGCGGGCGCCACTCCGGCCAGTGCGGCGAGAAACAGCAGGCCGCCGACGACGAGGGCGGCTCGTCGCGCCGGGGCACCCGCGCGGCCAGGCGCGGAGCGCAAGCGGGTCTGTCTACACGACAGCGACACGGCTACGGCGAATCGTCTCCCAGGCCGAGGTCTTCCTTGGGAATCAACGTCCGGACGGTGAACGTCGGGAGATCCGGTTGGGCCGGGCGGATCTCGTAGGTCCACATGCCATCCGGGACTTGAACCTCGATCAGCTTGCTCGAGCCGGGCGCGAGCCCGACCGGTTCCTTATAGGCGGCTTCATCATAGGGCTGCGTCGTGTAGTAGAAGACGCGGTGCGATACCCCATTGCGCAGCAGCTCCACCCCGTAGCGCATCTCGTCGACCGCAGCGGCGGAGTCGAAGTCACAGCGCGTACGCAGCTCGAGCTCGGTCGGTCCGCGCACGGTATACTTGACCGGTGTCTCGCGCGTGGCGTGGTACCAGGGGTACTCGTTGCCGCTCGGCATGGCCAGCGTCAAGATGCCCGCGAACTCGATCGGGGCGAAGTGCACGTGCAGCCGCTGGCGCGTGCGCGTCTGTTCATACAGGCGCACGGCGATAGACTCGTCCTGCTCTTCAACGTAGATGCGCACGACGTGCTTGCCGTCGGGGATCGTGATCTTGCTCTCCATGCTGGCCCCGACCGCTTGCGTGACGTCGTTGCAGAGCACGACGCTGCGACTGCGGCCCTTGGTAATCAGCTTCTTGAGCGCCACCTTGCCGTCGCGCATGACGACGAGCGTGTAGCTGCGGCGACCGATGCGGCCGCGCTGCGGAAGGTGTCGGGTCAGCAAGCGCAGCTTGTCCGGTCCGTAGAGCGTGAGCTCCACCGCGTTCTTCTCGTCGAGGCGGTAGTAGACCCCCTCGTCGTTCCCGAAGCGCAGGCAGACCTGGGCGTTCGCGCGGTCCGGCTTGACTTCGGTCCAGACGGTGCGCGCCGCAGCGCCGGGCGACAGCATAGTGGCGAGCAGAATGGCGGCGGCGCCGATCAGAGTGCAGCGCACGCCGCGCCGCGCGGTTCGGTTCGCATCGATCTGCATGCTGATGCGTGCTCCTCTCGACTCCACCCTCTTCCGTCTATCTCCCGTTGCGTCTGCGATCAGGCGGTTCCCGTTGCCGCTCCCTTAAGCAGTCGGCGGCGCAGCTCGGGCAGCGTGAGGATCACGATCAGGGCGAGGAAGACGACGAGCATGATGCCGGCAATCGTCAAGCTGTAGCCCGGCTTGCCGAGCGCTTCTCCGTCGCCGACTTCGGGAACGTAGTCGGGTGCTACGGCGAGGCCGTACTCGCGCGCAATGCTCTGGGGCAGGCCCATGTGGATCACGGGCAGCCCCATCTTGGCCAGCCTGACCATCGTGCCGGCACGGGGGAAGTTGCGGGTCCAGAGATCGAGGTGCAGGCCCGAGGGCAGCGGCACCTGGCGCAGGCTAAAGCCGAGGCTCGCGATCGTCCCGCCCAAATTGATATAGGCGGCGATGTCGCGATTCCCGGCGCCCTCGAAATAGACGTCCATGCGCCGCGCGATCGCTTCGTGAATGTTGTCGCTGCGCAGGAACTCGACCCCATTGCGCTCCATCGCCGCGCGCACGAGATCGCGTCCCTCGCGGCTCAAGCTGTTGCCCATGTCGTCGCTGCCGCCGGGCGTTGCCGCGTCGGAGCGAATCTGGAGCACCTCCGCCTCCTCGAGCACGCGCTCCATATCGAGCAGCGTGAACTCGGGATCGGTCGCGCCCCAGCTCGAGGCGCCGACGGCGGTGATCACGATCGGTCGCAAGCCCATCGCCTGCAAGGCGGCGTAGAGATTGATGCTCATGCCGGGGAAGGAGCCGCTCTGAGCGATGGCGACGACATCACCCCGTTCCAGACCAAGCTGCTGGAAGTAGTCGACGAAGACCGCGGCGAAGTTCGGATTGATCGCCGTCCGTTTGCCGGCGAGGTTCCCGCTCGCGTTGCGAATCGGGCTCGAGCGTGGTCCGATCAAGCCGCTGCCGGCCGGGTCGTCGTCCGGATCGATCTCGCGGCCGAGCTCGCCCACGTAGTAGTCGTGCAGCACCTCGAAGGACTGAGCGGCGAGATCGGCGGCCTCTTTCTTGACCCGGTAGCCCGGCGCGCGGCGGTAGACCTTGGTCTCCTCGAGAATCCACGTGCAGAGGATCGCCAGCACGGCGAGGACGCCGACCAAGATCTTCCGTTGGGTTTCGTATTGATATGCCAAGTCTTCAACCCTCCCGGAAAGGAATGAGTGCTTGCCGGTCTAGAGCATCGTCGTCTGGATCAGGCCTCCGCCATGGACGAGAATCAGGATCAGCCGCACGACGAAGGCGGATGTGAGCACGGTGCCGACCGTCTCGAGAATGCCCTGGCGCACCATCCAGTAGCCGATCAAACCGCTGATGATGTAGCCGATGACGCCGATGTCGAGCGCCTGCGCGCCGATGCCGGTCGAGAGCAGGGGCGGCACGGCCTGTCCGACGAGGTAGCCGACGATCACGCACAGGACCATCGTCCGCCGTCCGTAGAGCAGGATGAAGCGGCCGATCAAATGCACGATCAGCATCGTCACGATGCCGGCGAGCAAAGTGCCGATGATCATCAGCGGCTGATTCAGAAAGAGGGCGATGTAGCCCGGTACGACCAGCCCGCTCGCGGTCAGTCCGAGGACTTCCGAGAAGAAGAGACTGATAATCAGTCCGAGACCGATTGCCTCAGGAAGCATCGCGGCTCCTTTCCTGCTCGATGTAATCGACGAACTGCATGCCGAATCCGCCCATGTTCCCGATGCCCATCACGGTGCCGCATTTCTGGGTCAGATCGAAGAGCTTGCGCAGGACTTCGGCCGGATTGCGGCGGCCCATGTGGACCAGCTTGTTGCGCGGCACGCCGTAGCGTGCGGCCATGTCGATGAAGGTGCTCGCCTTGTCGCCGACGATCACGTACCAGTCGGCGACGAGGTCCTCGGCGATGATCTGCGCCATGTCGACCGCGCGGCGCATGCGGTCGCGGCGGTTGTTGATCAACAGAATCGCGTCGCGGTCGCCGCCTTCGTGCATCTTGAGCAGGCGCCAGATCTGCGTCGTCGATTCACGGTCGTTGGCGGCGAAAGCATTGACAAAGGTCAGTTCCTTGTCGTTCTGGCTCATGTGCGTCTGTCGCGTCGCGCCGACATCGGGGGTGACTCGGTACATGCCCTCGAGCGCCGTCGCGCGGGGCACCCCCATCGACTCGCAGACATCGAGCGCCAGGGCGACGTTCTCCGGGATCTCGACGTAGGCGAAGCCGTCCATCTGATCCGGCGAAGGCTCGTCGTGCGGCGTCGTGACGTGGCAGAGCGAGCTGTTCTGCTGGGCGCGCGCGCGCAAGAACTCGGAGAAGGGCCCTTCATTGGTGAAGAGCTGTCCGCGATGCGGAATCGTCGAGCTCAGCGCGAGAGCGACGTTCTCCATCGTCGGCCCCATGACCTCCAGATGATCGGGGCGCACGTTGGTGATGACGCCGACGGTCGAGTGGACGATCTGCCGCTCGGTCGTCTTCTGCAAGTCGGGGCGGACCGCCATGCACTCGATGACGAGCGTGTCGGCCTCCTCCTCCGCCGCCCGCTGCATAATGGCGAGCTGCTCGCGGATGTTGGGCGCGGAGCGGCGCAGCACCGGCTCCTCCGTCCCGTCGGTGTGAATCAGCCGGGCGGCCGAGCCGGTCGTCTTGGCGAACGTACGGATCCCGCCCGCCCGCAGTCCGGCGGCAATCAGGCGGGTGACCGACGACTTGCCGCGCGTGCCGTTGACATGGATGCGGTTCGGCAGGCGCCGCAGGACGGCGCGGTGGCGCGCCATTTCGATCACGTAGACCGCCGTCAGCCCGATCAGGAGGATCAGCAGAAAGGGCGAGAGCCCGGTTCTCGAGATGAGCGGCAAGACAAGTTCGAGCATGCCAATACCCTGCGTGCCCCGAAGTTATGAGTCTGGGGCGCTGTCGGCCGGCCGCGCACCGGCCCCCGGGAGCGTCCGCCTCGCTGGGGGCGGGTTCAAACGCAGGAGAGTATATCATCCGCTGCCGGAAGTCGATAGGGGAGCGGCGTCAAATCCGACATCCCGCGGCTTCTCGGCCGGCGACGGACGGCACCGCCGAGATTGACACGCGCGGCAACCGGCGCGTAGGGTGCGGGTTCGGTATCTGCTTGGCAGCGTGGAGGCTGGGGCTGTGACTGGTCGGTACCAGCCGCGCCCGAGGCCGGGGGCAGGAGGGAAGAGGTGGCCCGCACCGATCGCTTCGTCTTCGTCGATCAGCTTCGCGGCCTGATTATCGCCCTGATGGGGCTCGATCACGCCTCCAACTACTTCAACGCCGTCTGGAAGCGCGTCGACTACAACGAGTTCCTCTTCGACACCGCGGGGCAGTTCATCATCCGCTTCCTGAGTTACCTCTGCGCGCCCGGCTTCCTGATGTTGGCCGGGGCGATGGTCTGGCTCTCCTTAGAGAAGCGCCTGCAGAAGGGGGGCCGGGCCTGGGACGCGGGTCGCGGCCTCGCCCTGCGCGGCTTCTTCCTCATCTTCGTGCAGTTGACCTGGGTCAACGCGAGCTGGG
>Ga0180435_10004700_pt1 | contig 13438 bp, 10 predicted proteins | sample SS_ome_3_FD_132467 | JGI IMG/M metagenome (GOLD analysis project Ga0180435, IMG submission 132467) | Hypersaline lake sediment archaeal communities from the Salton Sea, California, USA - SS_3_S_1 metaG | ecosystem: Environmental > Aquatic > Non-marine Saline and Alkaline > Hypersaline >... | reverse complement strand
ATGCCGGGAGATAACGTAACCATTACAGGTGAGCTGATATCTCCGATAGCGATGGAGAAAGAGCTCAGGTTTGCTATTCGTGAAGGCGGGCGAACCGTCGGCGCCGGTGTAGTAAGCGAAATTGTTGAATAGGAAGGGAGTGTCCCGGTGAGAGTAAATATTACGCTTGCATGTTCGGAATGCAAAAGGAAAAACTACACATCAACCAAGAACAAGCGTACAACGCCTGACAAACTTGAATTTAAAAAGTACTGCAGGTTTTGCAGAAGTCACACCCTTCATAGGGAAGTGAAGTAACTTCTATGCGGTTGTGGTTCGTAGGCCAGTAGCATAATTGGGTAATGCAGCGGACTCCAAATCCGAAGACTGCGGGTTCAAGTCCTGCCTGGCCTGCCAAACCGCGTATAAATTGTATGGTAAGCAGGTTTATAATCAGAGGCAATAATAAGCAGGAGAGAAATGGCACGGTTACAAAGGAAGAAACCGGTAAGCAAGAAGAAAAAGGCAGTCAAAAGCGATACTGATTCGGTCAGTGCTGTTAGTAAGAACGGTCAATCTGAAAAGCTGGCAAAGCTTACTGATCTTTCCAAAAATAAAAAACCACTGCCCGTGGCTTCCAAAAAATCATTACCAAAAAGCCGGCCGACCGGCAAAATTCAGGGCTATGTTGAGAAGACGACGCAATTTTTTCGTGAAGTAAAAATTGAACTGAAAAAAGTGACCTGGCCTTCCAGAAACCAGACGATTGGTTCTACGGTTGTCGTAATACTGCTTGTAATGATTATTTCGCTGTTTCTTGGAATGGTTGACATCGGTTTGTCAAACCTAGTCCGAGTCGTACTGCACTAGGATATGAGGAGAGAATTAGAGTGGCGCTAAGATGGTATGTTGTCCATGTTTATTCGGGGTTTGAAAGCAAGGTGAAAACTGCGCTTCAAGAGCGTATTGAATCCGCACCCAACCCAGATAAATTCGATGAAGTGCTGGTTCCCACAGAGCAGGTTGTGGAGCTTGTAAAGGGAAAAAAAAGAGAGTCGTCACGAAAATTCTATCCAGGATATATTCTTGTCAGAATGGAACTGGATGATGAGACCTGGCATATTGTCAACAGTACCGCAAAAGTGACCGGCTTCTTGGGCGGGAAAAAGCCCGCCCCGATATCAGATCAGGAAGCGGCGGAAATACTGAACCGGATGGAGGCAGGAAAGAAAAAACCTCAGCCCAAATACTTTTTTGAGCCGGGAGATGATATCCGGGTTATTGATGGTCCGTTCAATAATTTCAACGGGACCGTTGAGGAGGTTAACCCTGAAAAAGGGAAGATAAAAGTACTGGTGAGTATTTTTGGGAGGTCGACCCCCGTTGAATTGGACTTTGTGCAAGTGTCAAAACTATAAATTAGGAATCAGGAGTATAAAATGGCTAAAAAGGTGATTGCTCAGATTAAATTGCAGGTGCCGGCAGGTCAGGCAAACCCTTCACCACCGATCGGTCCTGCTTTGGGGCAGCACGGTGTGAATATAATGGATTTTTGTAAGGCGTTTAACGCCAGGACTGCCGATAAAGCTGGAATGATAATTCCTGTAGTGATTACGGTGTATGCGGACAGAACGTTTACGTTTATTACAAAAACACCGCCGGCCTCTGTGCTGTTGAAAAAAGCCGCAAAAATTGCCAAGGGTGCGGGGAATCCAAAACTGGATAAGGTCGGGAAAGTAACGAGACAGCAGGTTGAGGAAATATCAAAATTAAAAATGGTTGATTTGAATGCCAATGATTTGGATGCTGCCTGCAAAATTATTGAAGGTACAGCGAGAAGTATGGGAATTGAGGTAGTTTAGTACTGTAAAAGGAGTGAATAGTAAAATGCCTAAGCGGGGTAAAAAGTACACGGAATCAAGAAATAAAGTGGATACCGAAAAACGGTACGATATAGCAGAAGCGATGAAGGCGGCTATTGACGCATCTTTCGCCGGATTTGATGAAACCGTTGACGTGGCTGTAAAGCTTGGTGTTGATCCTCGGCATGCTGATCAGATGGTTCGCGGAACAGTGGTGTTGCCTAACGGTCTCGGAAAGGATGTGAAAGTGCTTGTTTTCGCAAAGGGAGAGAAAGAAAAAGAAGCGCTTGATGCGGGAGCAGACTTTGCCGGCAGCGATGAGTTTATAGATAAAATCAAAGGCGGCTGGTTCGGTTTCGATAAGGCCGTTGCCACTCCGGATGTGATGGGAACTGTCGGAAAAATAGGTAAACTGCTTGGTCCAAGAGGTCTTATGCCGAATGCCAAAACCGGAACAGTTACGTTCGATATAGCGAGGGCCGTTTCCGAACTGAAAGCAGGGAAAATCGATTTTAGAGTCGAAAAGGCCGGAATCGTTCACGCACCGCTGGGAAAAGTTTCCTTTGGACCGGAAAAACTGGTTGAAAACCTGGTTAGTTTTCTTGAAAGGGTCATTCGACTGAAACCGGCTTCTAGTAAGGGTATCTACCTGAAAGGTATAGCTATTTCCACTACAATGGGACCGGGAATACGTGTTGATACCAGTGTTGTCAAGGATTACATAAAATAATCATAAACTACTAACTCTGTCAAAGACCGTAGGAACACAATTGTGTTTAATCGGCAGTGCCGTCCTACCGAGATAGATGATTGATTTAAGGCATGCGTCTCAGGTTTTTGCAGATTTTTAAAGGAGGTGGAAAGAAAGTTGAATCGAACCGAAAAAAAACAAGTTGTTGAAAGTCTGCATGATAGTTTTTCTAAGGCAAAAATTATTATTCTGACGGATTACAAAGGCCTTGATGTAGAAAAAATTACGGAACTTAGAAGAAAACTGAGAGCGGCCGAAGTAGAATACAAGATCGTAAAAAATACGCTGATTAAATTAGCCTCGGAAGATACCGACGCCGCGTTGATTAGAGATTCTTTTAGGGGACCCAGTGCGCTCGCTTTCAGCTATGATGATCCGGTTGCCCCGGCAAAGGTGCTGACTGAGTTCGCCAAGGAGAATGGAAAACTTGAAATAAAAATAGGTGTTATGAACGGTAAGGCGATCAGCCTGGACGACATAAAGGCCCTGTCCGCACTGCCGTCACGCGAAATTCTCCTGGGTAAGCTGTTATCGGTGATGAATGGGGTGCCTACGTCATTTGCGAGAGCGTTGAACGATATCCCGACTCGACTGCTGAATGTACTGCAGGCTGTAAAAGACCAGAAAGAAGCGGCCTGATGTCAGGATCAATTTTAATGCAAACAAGTTAAGGTATTTTATATATTTTTTTGGAGGAAGAAGAAAATGGCTGATATTACAAAAGATGATGTAATTGAATTTATAGCGAATATGTCTGTTCTGGAGCTATCGGAACTTGTTAAAGAACTCGAAGAAAAGTTCGGTGTTTCTGCGGCAGCGCCTGTAGCCATGATGGCCGGAGCACCGGCAGGGGGCGCCCCCGGTGAGGAAGCCGCGGCGGAGAAAACTGAATTTGATGTAATTCTGACAGCAGTCGGCGACAAAAAGATCCAGGTTATTAAGGAAGTAAGAGCGATAACGGGGTTGGGCCTCAAAGAGGCAAAAGGTCTGGTCGAAGAAGCTCCGAAAGCGGTAAAGGAAGGTATCGTGAAGGAAGATGCCGAAAAGATAAAAGAGCAGCTTGAAGGAGCCGGCGCCCAGGTTGAGATTAAATAAAACGACTTCGAAAGAAAGTGCCCATTCGATGAAGGGTGGGCACAACATAATAAACTGGAGATCGCATGTCTAAAATGCTTTTAGCGAATAAGCGAATACGAAAGAATTTTGGCAAAATACAGAAGATCATCGAGATTCCTGATTTGATTGGAATGCAGCGGGAGTCTTACAATCGTTTCCTGCAAATGGATAAAACGGCTGAAAGCCGGGAGAACATTGGTCTTCAGGCGGTATTTAAATCTGTTTTCCCAATAAATGATTTTACCGGCAGCGCTTCGTTGGAATTTGTTTCATACAGCTTCGGCGAAGTTAAAAACACCGTTACAGAATGTGTCCATAGAGGGATGACATATGAAATCCCTGTCAGAATAAGAATCAGGCTTGTTGTTTACGATGTTGATAAGGAATCCGGAATTTCGAATATTCGTGATATCAAGGAGCAGGAAATTTACTTCGGTACGATCCCGCTAATGACCAGAAAAGGAACATTTATCATAAATGGTACCGAGCGGGTGGTTGTAAGCCAGCTTCACCGTTCTTCCGGTGTCTTTTTCGATCATGATAAAGGAAAAACACACTCAAGCGGAAAAATTATTTATTCGGCAAGAATCATTCCTGTTCGAGGTTCCTGGATTGACATGGAGATTGATCCAAAGGATATTGTTTACATACGGATTGACCGGAGAAGAAAATTTCCCATTACCCTTCTCTTTAAAGCCTTCGGATATACGGCCGAAGATTTGATTGATTATTTCTATGAGAAAGAAAAAATATTTGTCCGAAGGAAAAAGTTTTTCAGAGAGTTCAATGAAAATGCGCTCAAGGGACGGCGTTCCAGTTGTGATATCAAAGATCCGGGAAGCGGCGAAGTCGTTGTCAAGAAAGGCCGCATGTTTACAAAACGCGCAATAAAACAATTGAAATCCTCAGGTATGGACATGATTCCCATCACCAGAGATGACTTAAACGATAAGTACTTCGCCTCAGCAATTGTTGACCCCAAAACAGATGAGATAGTTGCAAAGCCTTCCGACCCTGTGGATGATGACACTATTCTTAAAATGACGGAAGCCGGCATCAAAGAATTTGAAATCCTTCTCATCGACGTCAACTACAGCGGTGACTCCATTAGAAAGACGCTCATGCTGGACAAAGTGGATAGCGTGGAAGAGGCTCTGATAGAAATATACAGAAGGTTAAGGCCCGGGAATCCGGCAACACCTGAAGTTGCGGTGGATTTTATAGACCATCTGTTTTTTAAATCATCATACTATGACCTGTCCGGAGTCGGGAGGCTTAAACTAAACCATCGGCTCGGCATCGATACCCCGATTAACATTACTACGCTCAGGAAAGAAGATATACTGCTTGCCACCAGGACCCTGATTGAGCTTAGGGATACACAAGGGGTGGTGGACGATATCGATCATCTGGGCAACAGAAGGGTCCGCGCAGTGGGTGAACTTCTGGAAAACCAATACCGTATCGGGCTGGTTCGGATGGAAAGGGCTATTAAAGAAAGGATGAGCATGCAGGAAGTTGATGCGCTCATGCCTAACGACCTGGTAAACCCGAAACCGGTTTCCGCTGTTGTAAAAGAGTTTTTCGGTACAAGCCAGTTGTCCCAGTTTATGGATCAGACCAACCCCCTTTCCGAGACAACACACAAAAGAAGATTGAGTGCGCTCGGACCGGGCGGGTTGACCAGGGAGCGTGCCGGTTTTGAAGTAAGAGACGTTCATCCGTCTCATTATGGCAGGATATGCCCCATTGAAACTCCGGAGGGACCCAACATAGGGCTTATCGTGTCTCTTTCCACCTATGCCTGGGTTAACAATTACGGTTTTGTTGAAACACCCTACCGGGTTGTTGAAAATTCTAAAGTAACGGATGAGATAAGGCTGTTAAGTGCATTTGAGGAGAAAGCGCATCCCATTGCTCAGGCAAATGCGCCCATGGACAAGAATAATCGCTATGTAAATCCGCTTGTTACATCACGCGTGGAAGGTGAGCTGATGATGGTGAAGGCGGAAGATATAGAGTTGATGGATGTCTCCACTAACCAGCTCGTCAGTGTTTCAGCATCTTTAATTCCGTTTCTTGAAAATGACGATGCCAACCGTGCCTTGATGGGTTCCAACATGCAGCGCCAGGCAGTGCCGCTCTTAGAGACAAGAGCACCCCTTGTGGGAACAGGTATAGAGGGGGTCGTGGCGAGCGATTCAGGCGTTGCCGTTGTCGCAGATAGAGACGGAACGGTGGTTGACGTAAGTTCGGATCGTATTGTTTTAAAGCATGATGATACCGGAGGCAAAAACGAAAAATACGTAACAATATACAACCTGGCAAAATTCGAACGATCAAACCAGAACACCTGCTTTAACCAGCGGCCGATTGTGAAGAAAGGCCAGAGAGTATATGCCGGTGATATTATTGCTGATGGCCCTGCCACAGAACAAGGTGAGCTGGCGCTGGGCAAAAATGTAACCGTAGCGTTTATGCCATGGGGCGGGTATAACTTCGAAGATTCAATTCTTGTAAGCGAGCGACTGGTCAGAGACGGTGTCTTTTCCTCTGTCCACATCGAAGAATTTGAGGTCCTCGCAAGGGATACAAAACTCGGGAAAGAGGAAATCACCCGTGATATTCCCAATATTGGCGATGAGGCCATGAAGGATCTCGATGAAAGCGGAATTATACGTTTAGGTGCGGAAGTAAAGCCGGGTGATGTTCTGGTGGGAAAAATAACACCTAAAGGTGAGACCCAGCTGTCGCCTGAAGAAAAACTTCTGAGGGCAATATTCGGTGAGAAGGCAGGGGATGTAAAAGATACGTCATTACGGGTTCCGCCGGGTGTAAATGGTGTGGTTATCGATGCAAAGGTGTTCTCCAGAAGGGGTGTGGAAAAGGATGATCGCACCCGTGCGATAGAGGACAGCGAAATAGAGATCCTTGAAAGAAACCTTGAAGATGAACTGCGCATTATTGAAGAGTCAGCCCGGGAAAGGCTTACGGCAATCCTCGGCGGGCAAAAATGTTCATCCCCCTTAAAGAAAGGGAAAAAGATTCTGATTCCCGAAAATAAGGAAATCGATGAATCTGTCATTACCGACATTCCGGTGGCTCAATTCGAAGGAATAGAGCTCAGTAATCCGGATATTTCAGAAAAGGTCAATGATATACTGGAAAAATGCGCAGGTCAGAAAGATTCCTGCAGAATGCGTTTCGAAGATCAGGTTAGCCGGTATGAGAGAGGCGAAGATCTGCCCCCGGGCGTCATTAAGCTGATTAAAGTCTATGTCGCCATGAAACGGGTTCTGTCTGTCGGGGACAAGATGGCAGGGCGTCATGGGAACAAGGGCGTCGTCTCAAGAATTCTTCCCCAGGAGGATATGCCCTATTTTGAGGACGGAAGGCCCGTGGATATGGTTCTCAACCCTCTGGGTGTGCCGTCGCGAATGAATGTCGGACAGATTCTGGAAATTCACCTTGGAAGAGCTGCAAAAGCACTGGGGGACCAGATTTCACAGCTGATTGAAGAAAGAAAAACCAATGAGCTGAGGCAAAAACTGGAACATATTTTCGCAGGCGACTCCGAAAGAACAATCATTGGCAGCGTGAGCGATGATGAGATTGTCGATTTCTCAAAATATTACAGGGAAGGCGTCCATATGGCCACTCCTGTGTTCGACGGTGCCAAAGAGGACGAGATCAAGAGCCTTTTAACAGAAGCCGGTGTCAAAACATCCGGGCAGGCAGTATTGTACGATGGTCGGACAGGGGAACCGTTCGATGGTGAAGTTACGGTAGGAACAATGTATATGTTGAAGCTCCACCATCTTGTGGACGATAAAATTCACGCCCGCTCCATCGGCCCTTACTCGTTGGTGACACAGCAGCCGCTGGGTGGAAAAGCACAGTTCGGGGGGCAGCGTCTCGGTGAAATGGAAGTGTGGGCGATGGAAGCCTATGGTGCAGCATATGCCCTGCAGGAGTTTCTGACGGTGAAGTCGGATGATATGGCCGGAAGAACGCGCATGTATGAAAAAATAGTTAAAGGGCAGAATGTTCTCGAGCCGGGTTTACCGGAATCGTTCCGTGTACTCACTAAAGAACTTCAAAGCCTTGGCCTTGATATAAACCTTATTGAGGAAAAATAGTAGGGAGAAGAACTTGGAAACTATTTACGATTTCTTCGCAAAACCAAAAGATCCGAAACTTTATTCAGGCGTTCAAATTTCACTTGCTTCTCCGGAGCAGATCAGAAAATGGTCTTCCGGTGAGATTAAAAAGCCTGAAACAATTAACTACCGGACATTCAAGCCTGAACGGGAAGGTCTGTTCTGCGCAAAGATTTTTGGCCCCACCAAAGATTATGAATGCAATTGCGGCAAGTATAAAAGGATGAAGCACAGGGGCGTCGTATGCGAGAAGTGCGGCGTCGAAGTCATCCAGTCAAAGGTTCGGCGAGAGCGTATGGCACACATCGGCCTGGTATCACCGGTGGCCCATATCTGGTTCTTGAAGAGCCTCCCCAGCAAAATAGGCAACCTTCTTGACCTGACGCTGAAAAATATGGAGAAGGTGCTGTACTTTGACAATTTCATTGTTATCGATCCCAAGGAAACCGGCCTTACAAAAGGCCAGCTTCTTTCCGAAGAAAAATACCATGAAGCGCTTGATCTCTATGGTTCGAATTTTGAAGCGGGCATCGGTGCGGAAGCGGTGAAAACCCTTCTTGACCAGATTGATCTAGATGCATTGTACAAGGAACTCAGGGAAGAAATTAGCAGCACGGGATCAGAGGCCAAGAGGAAAAAATTCGCCAAACGATTGAGAATCGTGGATGCTTTCCGGAATTCCGGTATCAATCCATCCTGGATGATTATGGATGTTATTCCGGTTCTGCCGCCTGATCTTCGCCCCCTTGTACCTTTAGAAGGGGGACGATTTGCAACTTCGGATTTGAATGACCTCTACCGAAGGGTCATCAATAGAAACAACCGGCTTCGTCGCCTTGTCGAACTGAAAGCTCCCGATATCATTGTTCGAAATGAAAAAAGAATGCTTCAGGAATCCGTAGACGTTCTTTTTGACAATGGAAGACACGGCAGGGTGGTCACCGGCACGAACAAGCGTCCTCTCAAATCTCTTTCCGATACATTGAAAGGTAAACAGGGGCGATTCAGGCAGAACCTGTTAGGTAAGCGTGTTGATTACTCCGGGCGTACGGTTATTACGATCGGTCCCAATCTTCGCCTCCATCAGTGCGGGCTTCCGAAAAAAATGGCGCTCGAACTTTTTAAACCGTTTATCTATCACCGGCTTGAGAGTAATGGATTTGTTTCAACGGTGAAAAGCGCAAAAAAAATGGTCGAAAGCATGACCCCCGAGGTATGGGATACCCTTGATGAAGTGGTTAAAGAGTATCCTGTCCTTTTGAACCGTGCCCCCACCCTTCACCGGCTCGGAGTTCAGGCATTTGAACCGGTCCTGATCGAAGGAAAGGCCATCCAGCTTCATCCCCTGGTTTGTACGGCGTTCAATGCAGACTTTGACGGAGACCAGATGGCAGTCCATATCCCCTTATCTGCCGAGGCGCAGATCGAGGCAAGGGTTCTTATGCTGTCAAGTAACAATATTCTTTCCCCCGCCAATGGAAACCCGATCATTATACCTACCCAGGATATTGTTCTGGGTATTTATTATATGACCAAGGCCACAACGGGCTCCAAGGGTGAAGGCACCAGCTTTGCAAACCCTGAAGAGGTTAGGATCGCATTTGATGCGGGAGAAGTGGGGCTTCAGGCTGAAATTAAACTGCGTATTGACGGCAACATCGTTGAGACGACAGTGGGCAGGGTCCTCCTCTGGGAGATTGTGCCGAAAGAGATCATTGCCAGGCTAAAGCATATAGGCTTTTCCACGAGAAATGACGCGGAGAACGCCGTAAAAGAGATCAAAGAGGGCGCATCATTCACTGACATGATGAAAACATATGGCGCCGGGCAAACCGGCAATCTCGGTTTGTTGAAAAAAGACGAACTGTCGGTATACTTCGACTTTGATGATGACACCGCGGATTTCATATTCTCCTTTGAAAAAGGGAAGGTAACCGATGTTATCGAGGGCAAGGACGGGTATCATCTTTTCTTAATCCTGGATAAGGGAAGAGAAATTCCTTTTGATGTTGCCAACAAGGTCATGGACAAAAAGAATCTTAGAGACCTTGTGAACTATGCATATAGAAATTCAGGGACCAAGTCCACAGTCATCATGGCCGACAGGCTGAAAGACATCGGGTATTGGTACTCGACGAAAGGCGGTCTTTCCATTTCAATCGATGATATGCTGATCCCCGAGAAAAAGTGGGATATCATAAAGGATGCCGAGAAAAAAGTGGAGAATATGTCCCTTCAATGGTCCGAAGGCCTCATAACCCAGGGTGAAAAGTACAACAAGGTTGTGGATATCTGGGCCAAAGCTACGGATGAAATAGCTGATGAAATGATGTCATCCATGGAGGATACCAAATCGAGGGAAGAGAGCAAAAAGGCTCTCAATTCAATTTTTATGATGGCGGATTCAGGTGCCAGAGGCAGCAAGGACCAGATGAGGCAGCTTGCCGGAATGCGCGGCCTGATGGCGAAACCTTCAGGCGAGATTATTGAAACACCGATTACCGCGAACTTCAGAGAAGGTCTCACCGTACTTCAGTATTTTATCTCTACCCATGGTGCAAGAAAAGGCTTGGCGGATACCGCGCTTAAAACAGCGAATTCCGGATATCTCACAAGGCGGCTTGCCGATGTTGCCCAGGACTGCGTTGTAGTTGAAGAAGACTGCGGAACTATGATGGGAATTGATGTGGAAGCCCTCATGGAAGGCGGCGAAGTCATCCAGTTCCTTGGTGAACGAGTTCTTGGAAGAACAGCTTTTGAGGACGTCATCGATCCATTTACAGATGAGGTTCTTGTCAAGAAGGGCGAAGAGATAGATGAAGACGCAGTAAAACTGATCGAGGCATCCAGTGTAACAAAAGCAAAAATCCGTTCGGTGCTCACCTGTAAAGCGGAACAGGGCATATGCGCCAAATGTTATGGCAGAGACCTTGCCCATGGTAAACAGGTGGAGCGGGGCCAGGCTATCGGCATACTTGCAGCCCAGTCGATTGGAGAGCCGGGGACACAGCTTACCATGAGAACGTTCCATATAGGCGGAACCGCCAGCAGAAGAGTTGAACAGGCGGACATTAAGGCCCGCGTAGAGGGAAACGTTAAGTTTGGCGATCTTAAAGTGGTATTGAATGCGGATAACCAGTACGTGGTCATGAACAGGAGAGGCGGGGAATTTACCATTGTAGGTGCCTCGGGAAGAGAGCGTGAACGCTGCCCGGTTATTTACGGCGCTAAAATTATGGTAAGGGAAAACCAGAAAGTAAAACCCGGTGACCTGTTGGCCACTTGGGATCCGTTTACAACACCGATTATAACAGCATTTCCCGGGAATGTTAAATTTGGTGATATTGAGCCGGGAAAAACCGTGCAGGAAAAAGTTGATCCGATAACCGGTAAATCAAGTCGTACCATTATTGAAAGCAAGTCCGCCGATGCCAGGCCCAGGGTTTCCATTAAAGATGAGAGCGGAAAGACGGTGACGATGAAAGAGTCATCTGATATTGCCAGGTATCCGTTACCGGTGGATGCGATTTTGCTGGTTGAAGAAGGTGACCAGGTAAAAGCAGGCGACATTGTTGCGAAACTTCCCAGGGCCACGACAAAAACAAAGGATATTACCGGTGGTTTGCCACGGGTGGCGGAGCTTTTTGAGGTTAGAAAACCAAAAGAAGTGGCGGTTCTGAGCCAGATTGACGGGTATGTTTCCATCTCAAAAGCCACAACGAAGAAGGGAAAACAGAAAGTTACGGTAACACCTGTGGATGTGGGCGAGAAAAAAGAATACCTGATACCGAGAGGAAAACATATCACGGTTTACGAAGGTGATTATGTCAGGGCCGGAGAGCAGATAGTCGGCGGCGCGGCTAATCCCCAGGATATACTTACCATCAAGGGGGAAGTTGCACTTGCCAGGTATCTCGTTGATGAGGTCCAGGAGGTTTATCGTCTGCAGGGTGTGAGAATCAATGACAAACATATTGAAGTCATCGTCCGGCAGATGATGCGACAGGTCAAGATCCTGGATGCCGGCGATACGGAATTTATTGCCGAGGAACAAGTGGACAGGACCCGTTTTGAAGAGACCAATAAGGAAATCCTTAATAACGGGGGCAAACCGGCAGTCGGCGAACCTCTGATTCTTGGAATTACGAAGGCCTCCCTTTCCACTGACAGTTTCATATCTGCGGCCTCGTTCCAGGAAACCACAAAGGTTCTGACCAATGCGTCCACCGAGGGTAAAATCGACCACCTGTCAGGCCTAAAAGAGAACGTAATAATGGGGAGACTGATACCTGCAGGAACCGGTGTGAGAGAGTACCGGGATGTTTCAATTGATATGGAGCAGGAGTTGAAAATCAAAGAAATAATCGAAGCTCCGGTGGAGGAAGAATCGGAGCTGGAATAGTAAGAATAATACGTAAAATCGGCTATAAAAATGCTTGACAACGCTGTATGGACTATATAAAATTCCAAATTTTTATGTGCCTGTGGTAAAGCGTTTGTAACACCGGTTAGAATTGTAAACATAATAAGGAGTTTAAAAGGATTATGCCGACAATTAACCAGTTGGTTAGAAAGGGAAGAAAGCGGGTCCAAAAGAAGGGAAGTACGCCCGCCCTGAAAAGTGCCCCCCAGAAAAGAGGTGTCTGCACCCGCGTTTATACGTCAACCCCAAAAAAACCAAACTCTGCTTTGCGTAAGGTGGCGAGGGTAAGGCTGACAACAGGTGTTGAAGTGTCGGCATATATTCCCGGCGTAGGTCATAATCTTCAGGAACATTCGGTTGTCCTGGTGCGCGGGGGACGGGTGAAGGACCTGCCCGGTGTCCGATACCATATCGTTAGGGGAACATTGGATACACTGGGTGTGGAAGACCGCAGGCAGGGCCGTTCAAAGTACGGTGCGAAAAAACCAAAGTAAAACTAATTTAAATATTACGGTGTAAAGTATGGCAAGAAGACGAGAGATACCCAAGCGAAAAATTGTTCCTGATGCAAAATACGACAGTAAGCTGGTTTCACGATTTGTCCACAGCATCATGAAGGACGGGAAAAAAAGCAAGGCGCAATCGATTCTTTATGACGCACTTGACCTGATTGGAGAGAGGACGGGAGAACTTCCTCTTAAAGTCTTTGAAAAAGCGATTGACTCCGTTCGACCGGCCATTGAAGTAAAGTCAAGGCGAGTCGGCGGATCGACGTATCAGGTGCCTACGGAAGTGCGGCCGGCAAGGCGGACGGCGCTTGCAATAAAATGGGTACTTACTTTTTCACGAAGCAGGTCTGAGAAGGGCATGGCACAAAAGCTTGCGGCGGAACTGATGGATGCTGCAAATCAGCGGGGCGCATCCTTTAAAAAGAAAGAGGATACGCATAAGATGGCTGATGCCAACAAGGCATTTGCTCATTATAGATGGTAAATATAATTCACTTGCACAAACCGTTTTCAAAAGGAGGACGGCAAGATGGCTAAAGAAAAGTTTGAGCGAACCAAGCCCCATGTGAATGTGGGTACGATCGGTCACATTGATCATGGTAAGACGACATTAACAGCTGCAATAACCAAGCATGCTT